>ENA-UEQM01000351-UEQM01000351.1-human-gut-metagenome-genome-assembly--contig:-NODE-351-length-31367-cov-78.130841_pt1 | contig 31367 bp, 17 predicted proteins | sample MGYA00242948_ERZ507948 | MGnify/ENA primary metagenome ERZ507948 (study PRJEB26167, sample SAMN06115440) | human gut metagenome | host: Homo sapiens | place: China:Hubei | collected 2015-07-28... | reverse complement strand
ACATAGCTGCCAATGTCCGGATGTGTTTCCTGCAAATTATCCTGGCTTCTCCATATCCCCAGAGCCGCATCATAGTTCCTAGCCCCATAATCGTGCCAATCCAAACCATTCATTCGGTCCAGTTCCTTACCATTGTATTTGTATCTCTGAACATCGCCATTCGTGCTGCTCCCCATCAATGCACCTGTAGGGTAGTAATCGTTGATTTGCTCGATAGCACCGTTTTCGTTCATTACAACACGGTTGTCACCCAGATAGTCTTTGAGATAGTAATGGAAAGAGAGGTTGCCGCCTTTGTCATACTTGGCATAGCCTACGTCATTCAGCACCATCGTCTCATCGCCGTCATAAATGATGTTGCCACAATAGTTGATTACCTTTTGCCCATTTACTGCATTTGCTGATGCTGCATCGGCAGATTGCATGACTGGCATCTGAGGCAATGTGTTGGTCATTGCCGTTAGTGTATATTGAACGGAGTGCTTGTTTCCCTCAGCATCATATACGTAACTAGCTTTCCTTCCATCATTATATAATATTTTCTGTGGCAAGTTGTTGATGTCGTATGATATCGAGCTAATCCTCTTGTTCTTGTCCATCACCATGTTGCCATTGGCATCATAGCTATACTCCGTAGCCTCCTTCACCCCATCCACAAAGTGGAAGGCACCAGCATAATATGGACCACTTACCGTATCATCAACCTTGGTAAGCTGATTGCCGTTGTAGCCATAGCTAAGGTTGTCAATGAGCCCGTATTTATTGTCGTCTCTCAAACCATAGCGTATCAATGACAGGATGTTTCCCATCTTGTCATAAGACCGGCTTTCGTCATAGTGCCCTATGTTGTCCGATAAGAATTCTCCTTCCTCATAGTCGGCATCGGTCAGCATGTCCTGACGGTTGTAGGAGAACTTGTAGCCTTTCTCTATGTTGTTTCCTGTTTTCCAACTCATGGCAGATATATTGCCATTGTACTGTGCGGTTCCAGGTATAACAAAGCCATTTGCTTTGTTATAGACAAGCGTTTGGGTAAAGTTCTTGCTACTTATCTCAGTCTTCCAGCTCCGGATGTTGTAGGTGTTGTTGATGCACTCTTTGCCCAATAATGTCTGTTTGGCGATTCTTCCATAATCGTCATATTCTGTTGTTGATAAGACTCTTTTGGCGGAGCCATTGATGGAATAGCTAACCATTATCTGTCTTCCTGCGTGATCATAGGCATATTCGTAGCATTCCTGTATGGTTTTCTTGCTACTTGCGCTATGAATATGCTTGGTTTTCAAAGGGGAACCTATGTAGTTATAAGAGGTGTAGAAATGTTCGCTTCCCCCAAGCAAGTTGCTGGAATGTGTTTGTACCACTCTTCCCTTTAAACCATAGTACATAGAGGAGATTTCATGTCTATTCGTACCATCTGATGTATATACTTTCTTCCCAGTCAAGAATCCCTTAGCATTGGGGGAACTGTTGGAAGGAAACGCTGCGTCCAATCCTTGGGCTGCGTTTAGATACAAAATGCTCTGTTCTGAGGCGTTTTGCTTCTCTATGAAAGTATAGTCATCATAGAAATTGGTAATGAGCAGGGACTTGGCGGTAATCGTAGTGCCATTCAGTTGGTAACCGTCCAGGATGCCTGCCCCCGTGTATAGCGCATAGACATGGATTTTACTGACATCACTTGTAGATGCAGTAGTGCCTTGTACAGCCAGTCGACCAAGTTTATCATAGACATAAAACTCCCAAAGTCCTTTCTTTCTCATATTCCCGTCCTGCAAGAATGTCATCCTGCCGCTAAGGTCATACTTCATATATATAGGCTCGCATCCTGGCAGCTTCTTCCATGTGCAATTCCCCTGTCCGTCATATTTATATTGGTAGGCATAGAGGTCAAGTGACGGCTCCTCCTGATAATTGGGAGGAAGCACAAATGCCAGGTTTCCACGGTAATCATATATATAATAGGTGTCTGCTGCTTCATCGATGGAGCAGATGGTACGCTTGAGAATTACGTCGCCAGCGATGTTCTTGAACTCGTAGCTCTCATTGCCGTTTTCGTCAGTGTTCTTGGTAACGTAGAGCCTACCCTCAGGATAATACCCCTTGTCTTGCAACTGTCCTTGCATGGAGACACGGTAGTATTTGCAGCTTAACGGATATTCAGAGGTGTTTACGAGATAGTCTTTCTTTACGGGATGGCTAGTCCACTCAGCTCCAACTCCCTCCACTGTGTTTATTCGATTGAGTGGGCTTCCATCATATTCTGTTAGGGAGAAGGCATGGCTATCCCTGTATTGGTTATTTCCCTGGGAGCGAGCCGCAGAAATGCTGAGGAAATCGGAGGCGTCCTTGACAGGCAACCATGTCTTCCAATCACGTCCTAGTCCATCATATTCTTGGAGATGTATCAGGTTGGCTCCATTTGGAGTCTTCTTTTGCTCCACCTTCTCGAAGGGTCTTCCCAAGCCATCATAGTATTCCGTGGTGGAGAGGACCTGCGTGTCGCTGATGCGCTCCGTCGTCAGAATGTAGTTCTCTGAAGACACTTGGGCCTTTGTTGACAAGGCGGCAAGCCATGCCAACAAAAACAAGTATCGGATTTTTACTTTACCAATCATAGGCTTGTTGTTTGTTGTTATACAATGTGTAGCCAATACGATACTATCGTAATTTTGGCTTAGTATTTCGCTTGCAAATATAATAAAAAAACGTAATGTATTTGCAGAACTCCTTATTAATTATGAAAAATTTAACTTGTTTTTTTAGAAAATGGCTTTTATTCGTAAGCGACTCCGCATTTTTCGGCATAAAAGTTTGGAAAGTACGCAAAATAGTGTTATTTTTGCACAAAAAACAAATAAAGATAAAAAATTATGAGAAAAAACGTATTGCTGATTGGAGCCCTGATGATGGCTTCCATGTCTATGATGGCGCAGACCAAGGTTGGCGGCATCAGTGAGTCAATGATTCAGCAGATGGCAAAGAGCCAGAATGGCGGTGCTGCCAACAAGGCACTCTTCAATGCTATTGCTGCTAATAACATCGACGATTTGGTAAAGAACCATGCCAACGAGGCTCCTGTTGATACTCATTTCAGCATCGAGACTCCTGCGCAGAGCATCCACAACCAGAAGAGCTCCGGCCGCTGCTGGATGTTCAGCGGTTTCAATGTGCTTCGTTCTAACTTCGCCCTCAACGACAAGCAGGGCAGAGTGGTGGAGTATTCGCAGGATTATCTCTTCTTCTACGACCAGCTGGAGAAGGCTAATCTTATGCTGCAGGGCGTCATCGACCTGGGCAAGAAGAGCATCGAAGATCCTCAGGTGCAGTTCTTCTTTAAGAACCCACTTAACGATGGTGGTACCTTCTGCGGTGTTGCCGACCTGGCAAGCAAGTATGGTCTCGTACCAATGAGTGCCCAGCCTGAAACTTACTCTAGCAACAATACAGCCAAGATGAGCCGCCTCATCAGCAGCAAGCTGCGTGAATATGGATTGGAACTTCGCAAAATGGTTTCACAGGGCAAGAAACCTGCTGCTATTCAGGCTCGTAAGGGTGAAATGCTTGCTCAGGTTTATCACATGCTCTGCCTTACCCTGGGTGAGCCGGTGAAGGAGTTCACTTATGCTTTCCGCGACAAGGATGGCAAGCAGATTGGCGAGGCTAAGAAATATACTCCTAAGAGTTTCTATGAGGAAACCGTGGGTAAGGACCTGAACGGCACCTTCTTGATGGTGATGAACGATCCACGTCGCCCATACCACAAGACATACGAGGTGGAGTATGACCGCCACACTTACGATGGCCACAACTGGAAGTATCTGAATCTGCCTATGGAGGAGATTGCCCAGCTCGCCATTGCCTCTCTGAAGGATGGTCATAAGATGTATTCAAGCTACGATGTGGGCAAGCAGCTCGACAGAAAGCGTGGCTATCTGGCACTCGACAACTTCGATTATGCCAGCCTCTTCAACACATCTTTCCCAATGAACAAGGCCGACCGCATCGCTACCTTCGAGAGCGGTTCTACCCATGCCATGACCCTGAGTGCCGTGGATCTCGATGCCAATGGCAAGCCTGTGAAGTGGAAGGTGGAGAACAGTTGGGGTGCTGACAATGGCTTCAGCGGCTGTTTCATCATGACCAACGATTGGTTCAACGAGTACATGTTCCGCCTGGTAGTGAACAAGAAGTATGCTTCAGAGAAGCTCTTGAAGGAATTCGACCAGAAGCCAACCATGTTGACTCCTGACGATCCATTGTTCCAGTTGGAAGACTAAACCTATAATATATTATGTTAGAGAAAAATAAGCGTGAGCGCATCATCGCGCTCGTCAACAAGGAAGTAGTGCCTGCCATCGGTTGTACCGAACCGATGGCGGTGGCTCTCTGTACAGCTCAGGCTGCCACCACTCTGGGCAAGCGCCCTGAGCGTATCCAGGTGCTCCTGAGTCCTAATATGCTCAAGAATGCCATGGGTGTGGGTATTCCTGGCACGGGTATGATAGGCTTGCCTATCGCCGTATCGCTCGGTGCTCTCATCGGAAAGCCTGAGTATGAACTCGAGGTGCTCAAGGATCTGACTCCCGACAGTCTGGAGAAGGGCAAGCAGTTTATCAAGAATGCCGACATCAACATCAAGCTGAAGCAGGGAGATGTGGATAAACTCTATATCGAGGTGAGCTGCTATGCAGATGATGCACAGGCCACAGCCATCATCTCCGGTTCTCATACCAACTTCGTGTATGTGGAGCGCAATGGCGATGTGGTCTTTGATAAGCGTGATGGAGCGAAGGGTGATGAGGCTGATGATGATATCCAGCTCAATTTCCCGATGGTCTATGAGTTTGCTACCACCGCTCCGCTTGATGAAATCTCTTTCATCCTCAAGACCAAGGAATATAATATGAAGGCTGCCGAGGAGTCTATCAAGGGCAACTATGGTCATTGCTTGGGCAAGACGATGGACCGTCCTTTGAGTCATGGCATCTTTGGCAACAACATCTTCTCGCACATCATCTCCCGCACCGCTTCTGCCTGCGATGCCCGTATGGGTGGCGCCATGATTCCGGTGATGAGCAACAGTGGCAGCGGCAACCAGGGCATCTGTGCCACCAACCCTGTGGTGGTTTATGCCATGGAGAATGAGAATACCGAGGAAGAGATGATTCGTGCACTGATGCTCAGTCACTTAACGGCTATCTACATCAAGCAGAGCCTGGGCAAGCTTTCAGCGCTTTGCGGTTGTGTGGTAGCCAGCACGGGTAGCAGTTGCGGTATCACCTATCTGATGGGTGGCGATTATACCCGCATCTGCAATTCGGTGAAGAACATGGTGGCAAACCTCACCGGTATGATTTGCGACGGTGCCAAGCCAAGCTGCGCCCTGAAGATTTCTTCGGGTGTGAGCACCGCCCTGCTTTCTTCTCTTCTTTCGATGGAAGGCAAGTGCGTGACCTCAGCCGAGGGTATCGTGGATGATGATGTGGATAAGTGCATCCGCAACCTCACCTCCATCGGTGCCGATGCGATGAGAACCACCGATGATATGGTGCTCGACATTATGACGCATAAATAAATTGGAATATAGTATATTCAAAAGGCTCGCAAGAAGTTTTTGTTTCTTGCGAGCCTTTCTTGTTTTCAATTAATCTCTTCCATTCGTTTCAGGTTCCATCCTTCAAACTGCATGATAATTTTATGCAAGGTGGTACCCTGACGCAGCGCTTCCACCCTAGGAGCTGCCGCATATTGCCTGATTTGCTCCACTGCCTGCTGCCACTGTTCCTCAGCCTTCGCCTCGAAATTCTTCTTGGGCAGCACCTTGAGTTCCAGAATATAGCAATGCTTGGTGGCATAATGGGTCAAATCCGGCAGAAGGAAGAAGTCGCAATAGCCGTGATTCAGTTCCAACTCCGGTGCAGTATAATAATAATCGTTCAGATTCAGATACGCCATGAAGAACCCCTGCAGGTTTCGTTCCGCCTCGATTCCATCACGTATAGAGGATACCTTGGCATAGGCATCAGCCATAAAGCGCAGGCCTTCTTCCCACTTGCCATCATACGCCATATCGTAATAATAATCCGTCAGCTGGTTGGTATTCACATACGCTTTTGCCTGATATTCTTCCTCCAGATAACCGTAATATTGCTTGCGGACATTATTGTTAGGAATCCCTAATACCAGTTTTGAGCCACGTGTGCCCTTGATGGTCAGCATGCCATAATAGAAAAGCAGACTCGGGAAGATTTCAGCCTTCGGTATCTGGTAAGCAGAGAACGACTCATAGAGTTGTGCCGAAATCTGTCCTTCCTCAGCAATCTTGCGAATAATACCTTTTCGCTCACCATCCAGTTTGTCAAATTGCAGCAGTTTCTTCATCTTGCCATAATCGGTTTTGGTATTCGGGTCGATCATCTGCTGAGGAGAACGTCCGTAATCCATATAATTGCGAAGATAGTAAAGCACCATATCGCAATTAAACATTCTGATACTCTTATTCAATGCTTCTTTTGCAAAGCAATAGTTATCATACCAAGGCTTCATATCGTTGACGATAGCGTTGATATCACTATCAGCCGGGATGCAGCCATGATTTTTATAATAGGTAAACATCTCGATGACATCGGCAGTAGAGAATCCCAGCATCTCGTCAAATTCCGGTTTGATAGAGATATTCCATCCTATGTTGAAACCACTGGTTACATCATCGAGCGTAACAGGACTGACACCCATCATAAAAATGCGTTCGAAGTTGCCCTTGAATTTCTTGAAGACATCACGATAGAATCCATCGGCATGGGTGATGGCATGATACACTTTCTCGCCATGCTCATTGAGCACCACATTGGTAAAGTTATCATATTCATCTACTATCAGATAAAGAGAAAATCCCTTCTGTTCAGCCTCATCATGAATAAAAGCCAACTTATCCATGGCATACTCCGCCTTGCGCACCTTCTCTCTCGTTTCCTCAGAATAAGACTCGCCATAGCGGCGCATGAAACCATCCAGTTTTACGGAACAATAGAAGTCGAAGTTACGCTCCAAGGAATCGATATTACCACTTACCTGCGAGAAGTCGAGAAAAAGCACCTGATACTTGCCCTGCAACTCCGTAGGATGCTGTCCTATCCAGAGCTTTCCAAAAAGTGATTGAAACTTAGCACTTTGGTTACAGTCATAGTAAGAGTGGAGCATACTCAAAAATATGCTCTTGCCAAAGCGACGAGGACGGATGAAGAAGAGGTTACGGGGCTGCTTCTCCAACTCGGGTATAAACATCGTCTTATCGACATAATACAAATTCTGCTCCATCACAGTGACGAAATCTGCCACTCCGTATGGTACTTCCTTAACTTTTTCCATATCTTATTTCCTTTCTTTGTGCAAAGATACAACTATTTTTTTAGATACCAAGCTTTTTTAAGAAGAAAAAGGCATCCCAATGGTTTACGGGCAACAAGAGCATTGGAAAACTTTACCTGAATCTACACCCCCAATTGCGATGGAGACGAAATATGGAGATGAAAGAAAAAAAACGAACTGGGCTTCATTTGAATTTGGAACGAGGCTCAAGTAAACTTTAATAGAGCTACACGTAAACTTTGTTTAAGCCTTAAACCAGTTTGAACTGAGGCTTACTTCAATGGCAACTGAGGCTTACTTCAAAGGCAGATGAAGCCTATTTCAAGTGCAGATGAAGCCTATTTAGTTTATTGCATCAGTAAAATCGTGAGGGATAAAACCAAAATCGTGAGGGATGCGTGAGGGATAAATGCCCCTTTTTTAGTATCTGTCACTCATGTTGCTTCTTGTCTATCAATAACTTATCCGGTTTCTTCTTGGAAATCGTGATGGGTGATAGATGATTTGGCAAAAATATATTCGCCTTCGGCACCCTTCTTGTCCTTGTTCTTGTCCTTGTTCTTGTCTTTGTTCTGTTTCAATACTATTTGGATCATACTTTTTCCTTTCGCTTTAAAATTGTTATTTTATTTAGTTCTTGTAACTCTTGTTGATGCATCTCCTTCTGAATTACGGTGCAAAGATACGGCTTTTTTTCGACTCACTCTGAACTTTCGCGAAGATTCGCGAAGATAATCGAAAAAAAATTGTTTTGAGCTCATAAATGACTAAGCTAGAAATCTCAGTGACTAAGCTAGAAATCTCAGTGACTAAGATAGAATCCTCAGTGACTAAGATACGCCCCCTGTTTTTGTGAAGGCAGGGCTGTGATGTGAAGGCATGGTCTCAAAAAACTAGTTTTCTACTACTAAAAACCTATATCTAAAACCTTGATATTCATTTCGTTTACCTTTATAACACGCTGTATATACAAAAGTCTTGGAGCCTAGGGTTCACATCACACCTTCTTCTTAAAAACTACTATAATATTATTGAGAAATTGCGTATTTTCTAATATTTCCACCAAAAAGATTTGCGTATTTTCTCTGTTGTAGTAAAGAGTAAGCAACAAGTTATGAATGTCTTTCTAAATTGTACTTTCATAATCTTGAACTTTCAAAAAAACTCGCTGGATGACGAAAAATCATCCGGCGAGTTTGGAATATATTTGATTTATATTTACACGAGCGTAGCTACGATTTCCTCACGGGTTCCTGGCAACATATCGATAACAGGAATCTCTGGCATGGTGTAGCAACCTGGCTGGAGACGGAAGGAAGCACGAGCCACGTTAACCAAAACCTGAGCGGTGAGGGCTGGGTTGTTGATGCTCATGTTGAACTCGAAACGCTGGTTCTGAGTCTTGCCAGATACACCCTTGCGAACGAGGTTCACACCATGACCCATATCCTTTACATCATCTACAGATGCTACGGCGAATACGTGAGTCTCATCGTGAGCGAAGTATGGGTCAGCCTTGATCTCTGCAGTTACATCCTCAAGCTTGGCACCTTCCTCCAACTCTACATAAACCATACGGCGGTGGATACCCTCGCCCAATGGGATAGTAACAGAGAGCGCTTCCTTCACACCCTGCTTGCCACGAACGCAAACTGAGTGACCCATGCTCATACCAGGACCAAAGTTGGTGTATGTCAAGCCCTTTGGAGCCAAGCTTTCCATCAATACACGTACAATAGAATCAGAACCTGGATCCCAACCGGCAGAGATTACACTCACCTTGCCAGCCTTCTTGCAGTTCTCCATCTGCTTGGTACGATAGTCGAGGATACCTGTATGAATATCGTAGCTATCTACGGTGTTGATGCCGAGGGCAACAATCTTCTCTGCATATTCTGGGCAAGAACGGGTAGGAGTTGCAAGGATGGCAACATCTACATCTTTCAACTTTGTGATGTCATCTACCACCTCATAATCTGCCAATTCTGCTGGTTTATCCTTAGCACCCTGGCGACGTACGATACCTGCAATCTCGAAATCTGGAGCTGCTTCGAGAGCCTCTACTGTAAACTTACCAATGTTGCCGTAACCTACTACGGCTGCTCTAAACTTTTTCATCTGTTATTCTTTTATTTCTTTTATTTTTATTGTTGTTTCTGTTTCCGGTTGCAAAAGTATAGCTTTTTCTTGAAATACGTGACGTTTTAATAGATTTTTAACTCATAAAAGTTGCAAAAGGTAATAAAATCATGGTTTTTAGGTAGGGAGAAGGCCGAATTGTAAGGCTGATTGAACAGATTCCTTATAATTTCGTGATTTCATCGTGAAATGAGATTTCTTAATTTAAGCCACCCGATATATTAATTTAAAACACCCGATAATATATCTAGGCTCCCGTACAATATTTCCCGCCTCCTATCGTTTATAATTTATAATTAATTTATTAAAGAGGTGTAACTTAGCTTCATCACATAATTAAAAGGAGAAATCAAGATATGATAGAATATATTCATGGCGATTTAACCGAGCTGACCCCAGCGATGGCCGTGGTAGAAACGGCTGGAGTGGGATATGGACTCAACATTTCGCTCAATACCTATACCGCCATTCAGGGCAAGCAGGAAGTAAAACTCTATGTTCACGAGGTGCTCGTGGCTGGTGGAAGAGACGACTCTTTCACCCTTTTCGGTTTTGCTACCAAGCAGGAACGTGAACTCTACCGGCTGCTCATCACCGTATCGGGTGTAGGTGGCAACACGGCGAGAATGATTCTCTCGTCCATGTCGCCTGCCGAACTCTGCAGCGTGATTTCCACAGGCAACGACAAGATGTTGAAAACCGTGAAGGGCATCGGACTCAAGACGGCACAGCGCATCATCCTCGACCTGAAGGATAAGATTGTGAGCCTCGGCATCGCCGATGAATTGCCAGCCAACGGCGGCAATGTGGCGATGGTGAACAGCGACATCAAGGATGAGGCTGTCAGTGCCCTTACCATGCTCGGCTTCTCGCCGGCACCTTCGGCAAAGGTAGTGGTGGATATCCTGAAGGCTCAACCCGACCTGCCTGTGGAGCAAGTGGTGAAACTCGCATTGAAACAAATTAAGTAAATGAAGATAAGACAAAGAATCATATATCTGGCGATGGCGTGGCTGATGGTTTCTACCTTCGGCTACGCCCTCGCTTTGCCTTTTCTGCAGAATGATAGAACCAGGCAAAGAAACCAGAGGGCACAAAACAGACAGGCTGCTCAGGCTTCGAGACCATCGGCACAGAATGGGAATCAGAACAGAAACCAGGGCCGCAACGGTAACAATGCCGCAAACGGAAACAATGCCGCAAAGGATGGGGATGAGAAGTCGGGCATCAATGCCCAGCCGCTTCAGATAGCTGAAGATTCTATCCCAGATTCCCTGCTGCATCCACGCTGGCAGATTCAGCGCACCCAGCCGTTCTCGCTGAGCGACCTCTACCAGAGTCCGCTCGACCTGAAGCGTCCGGATGCCCTGAAGTATGATGTGATCTACAACGATACCATCAACCGATACATCATCGGCAACAAAATGGGCAACACCTGGCTCTCGGCTCCTATCATGCTCACTCCAGCGGAATATCTCGCATGGACTGAACTGAACGAGCGAAACGCTTTTTACCGAAAGAAGAACGACGAGATATACCAGGCTAAGGGCAAGGAGAAGTTCGACTTCACCGATATGCACTTCGACCTGGGACCGGCTGAGAAAATCTTCGGTCCTGGCGGCATCAGGGTGAAGACGCAGGGTTCTGCCGAACTGAAGTTTGGTATCAACAAGAAGAACATCGACAACCCTTCGCTGCCTATCCGCAACCGAAAGACCACGATGATGAACTTCGATGAGAAGATTAATCTGAATCTGAACGGTAAGATTGGCGACAAGATGAACCTCAACCTGAATTACAACACTGATGCCACCTTCGACTACGATGCGCAGAACATGAAGCTGAAGTATGACGGCAAGGAGGATGAAATCATCAAACTGGTTGAGGCGGGTAATGTTTCCTTCCCTAGCAACTCGTCGCTTATCAAGGGTGCCAGCAGCCTCTTCGGTCTGAGAACCGATATGCAGTTTGGAAAACTCAAGTTGCAGACTGTGTTCTCGCAGAAGAAGTCTGCCTCTAAGAGTGTATCGAGCAAGGGTGGCGTGCAGCTGACACCTTTCGAGTTGAATGTAGCCGATTACGAGGAGAACCGACACTTCTTCCTCTCCCGATTCTTCAGAAACCATTACGATGACTGGATGAAGAAGTTGCCTAACCTGGTAACGGGTGTCACCATCAATCGTGTGGAAATCTGGGTAACTAACAAGACGGGAACCACCACGAATACCCGAAACATCATCGCACTGACCGACCTGGGTGAAACCGAGAAGCTGAGCAACCCGATGTGGACTGCGGGAGGAACCAAGGTGCCATCCAACCAGGCTAACACCGAGTATACTGCGATGACAAACCAGTTTGCGGCAGCCCGTGATAACGACCAGGCTTCTTCCGTATTGGAAGGCGGCGGACTGGTGGGCGGCAGCGATTATGAAAAACTGGAGAGTGCCCGACTGCTCTCTTCCTCTGAATACTCCGTGAATACGGCGATGGGATACGTATCCCTGAAAACCGGATTACAGACCGACCAGGTACTTGCCGTGGCTTACGAATATACCTACGGCGGCGTAACCTATCAGGTGGGTGAGTTTGCTTCGGATATCACCGATACCAAGCAGGGACTCTTCGTGAAGTCGCTGAAGAACACCAGCTGCAGTCCGCAGCAGGGCAACTGGGACCTGATGATGAAGAACGTCTACTATCTCGCCTCTCAGGTGGAGAAGGAGAAGTTCCGTCTCGACATCAAGTACCAGAGCGATACCACGGGTGTCTATCTCAGTTATATTCCCGAGGCGCAGGTCAAGAGCCAGCCTATCATCCGCGTGGTAGGAGCCGACCGACTCGACAACAACAACAAGGCGCGCAGCAATGGTTACTACGACTATGTGGAGGGCTACACCGTATCCAACGGTCGTGTGTTCATCCCGAAGGTAGAGCCATTCGGAAGCTATATGCGTGATTATCTGGTGAAGAACGGCGTTGCGAAGGAGCAGGCAGACAAGTATGCCTTCACCGAACTTTACGATAGTACGAAGACCATCGCCAAGCAGTTGGCCGAGAAGAACAAGTATCTCATCACGGGTCAGTTCAAGGGTTCGGCAGCCAATGTCATCTCCCTGGGTGCCTACAATGTACCGCAGGGTTCGGTGGTGGTAACGGCAGGTGGCGTAACCCTTACCGAGGGTTCCGACTATTCCGTGGATTACAATGCCGGCGAGGTGACCATCCTCAACCAGAGCATCATTGATGCCGGAACGGCGGTGAACGTATCGCTGGAAAGTAACACCGACTACGGACAGATGAGAAAGACCATGGTGGGCTTGAACTGGGAATATGATTTCTCCAAGAATTTCCAGATAAGCGGTACGCTGCAGCATCTTTCCGAGCAGGCACTCACCAACAAGGTGGCGATGGGTTCGGAACCATTGAAGAATACCATCTGGGGTGTGAACCTGAACTGGAAGAAGGAGAGCCAGTGGCTGACCAATATGCTCGACAAGATTCCGTTCCTGCATCTTACCCAGCCATCCTATATCACCTTCCAGGGCGAGTTTGCCCAGCTTATTGCGGGCGAAGCAGGAGGCACACAGGACAACGCTTCCTATCTCGACGATTTCGAGGGAACCAAGGAAACCATCGACGTGATGACTCCTTCTTCATGGATTATTTCGAGTGTGCCATCCCTCAACTTCAAGGAAGATTACAACGACAAGTCGGGCTTGACCAGCGGCTTCCATCGCTCCCGCCTTGCCTGGTATTGCATCGACCCTCTCTTCACCCGCCGAGGCAGTTCGCTGACCCCTGGTCACATCAAGAGCGACCTGAAGCAGTTGAGTAATCATTATGTAAGAGAGGTGTATGTAAAGGAGCTCTTCCCATTGCGTCAGCAGAGCACCTATCAGGGAGCCACCAACACCCTGAGCGTGCTCAACCTGGCTTACTATCCATCGGAGCCGGGTCCGTATAACTTCAATGTGAACGACCTGCAGCCCGACGGAAAGCTTCAGAACCCTCAGCGCAACTGGGGGGGTATGATGAGAAAGCTGGATACTAACAATTTTGAGCAGGCCAACGTGGAATACATCGAGTTCTGGATGCTCGACCCATTCATCTACTCCAAGGACCAGGCTGATGCCGCCGACTATGGTGGCGACTTCTACATCAACCTGGGAGAGGTGAGCGAGGATATTCTGCGAGACGGAAAGAAATTCTACGAGAGTGGAATGCCGGTGGATGGCAGCGACAGCTTCACCTATACACAGTGGGGTAAGATTCCTACCCAGAGCACCGTGACATACGCATTCGCCACCACCAGCGGCAGCCGTGCCCTGCAGGATGTGGGCTTCAACGGACTCACCGATGGCGAGGAGCAGGAATTCTACAAGAGTGCCTATCTCGACCAGATTCAGGGCAAGGTGAACCAGGCGGTGTTCGACAGCATCTTTGCCGATCCGGCACGTGATGACTACCACTACTTCCGCGGTTCCGACTGGGACCAGCAGAAGACATCCATCCTGGACAGATACAAGTATATCAACAACCCTCAGGGCAACTCGCCGGATAGCGACAGCCGTACCGAGAGTTATGATACATCTTATAAAACCACCCCTGATGTGGAAGATATCAACCAGGACTATACGCTCAACGAGTATGAGAAGTACTACCAGTATCACGTGAGCATCCGTCCGGAGGATCTCGTGGTGGGCAGCAACTTCATCGTGGATAAGCGAGAGTACAGCCAGACCTGGCGCGACAACACGAAGTCGTCAGTAACCTGGTATCAGTTCCGCATCCCAGTGGATGAGTTTGAGAAGCGTCAGGGCAACATCAACGATTTCTCCAGCATCCGCTTCATGCGCATGTTCCTCACCAACTTCAAGAAGCCGGTGGTGCTCCGATTCGGAACCCTCGACCTGGTGATGAGCAAATGGCGCACCTACGACCAGCCATTGGGAGCTGCCAGCGGCGGAACCCTGGAGGCGAGCACCGTGAGTCTGGAGGAGAATGCCGAGAAGACACCGGTGAACTATGTGCTGCCTCCTGGCATTGAGCGAGAGAAAGACCCTAGTCAGCCACAGCTGGTTGAGGCCAACGAGCAGGCGCTGAGCATGGTGGTCAAGAACCTGAGCAATGGCGAGGCAAAGGCGGTTTACAAGAATTCTACCATCGATTTGCGCCAGTATAAGCGCATCCAGATGTTCACCCATGCCAATGCCCTGGAGCAGAACACCACCAACCTGAAGGATAATCAGCTGTCTGTGTTCCTGCGTCTGGGTAGTGACTATAAGAACAACTACTATGAGTATGAGATTCCGCTGCAGGTGACTGAACCTGGCAAATATGTAAGGAACAGCACTGCCGACAAGAAGAAGGTATGGCCGGAGGAGAACATGCTGAACGTGGCGCTCAGCGTCTTCACCAACCTGAAGAAGGAGCGCAACAAGGCGAAGGCACAGGGGCTGGCTTCCTATATGGCACCTTATACCATGTATGATGCCGACCATCCGAACAACAAGCTCACCATCGTGGGTAATCCTACCCTGGGCGAGGTGAAAACGATGATGATCGGTGTGCGCAACAACTCGGGCGAGGAGAAGAGCGGAGAAGTTTGGATCAACGAGCTCCGACTGCTGGAGCACAATAACAAGGGCGGTTGGGCAGCCAATGCCAACCTCAATGTGCAGCTCTCCGACTTTGGTAGCGTGAATGCCACCGGAAGATATATGAGCGAGGGCTTTGGCGGACTGGAAGACGGCGTGGCAAGCCGAAGCACCGACAACTACGGCACCTACAGTGTGACCACATCGCTGGAGATGGGTAAGTTCTTCCCTGACAAGGCGAAGGTGAGCATACCTTTATATTATAGTGTGACCAAGGAGAAGACTTCGCCGAAGTATAATCCGCTGGATACCGATATGGAACTGAAGGATGCTCTGGATGCCACCGGTTCGAAGGCAGAGCGAGACTCCATCGAGAACATCGCCGTAACCAAGGTGACGCAGACCAACTTCTCTGTTTCCAATGCCCGTGTGGGTATCGCCACCAAGGGTCATCCGATGCCGTACGACCCAGCCAACTTCTCGTTGACCTACAGTCATGCGCATCAGCGTACCACCGGCGAGACCACGGTTTATGAGAACCGTGACAACTGGCGAGGTGCCCTGGATTATTCCTGGACTCCTGTGTATAAATCGTGGGAACCGTTCAAGAAGATCAAGAACAAGAGCAAGTGGCTCGACATCCTGAAGCGGTTCGGCCTGAACTGGCTGCCTCAGAACATCGCCTTCAATACGGAGATGACGCACGAGACCTACGAGCTGGAGGAGCGCGATATGGAGAGTACGCTCAATTCGCAGCTGCCGCTCACCTATAGCGACCAGTTCCTCTGGAACCGAGAGTTCTCCATGCGCTGGGACTTGACCAAGAACCTGCACATGAACTTCCAGAGTGCTACCCATGCTCAGGTGGATGTGCCTTATCCGGAAGTGAACACCGATCTCTATGCCGACCAGTATCATGCCTGGAAAGACTCGGTGTACAGAAGTTCGGTATGGAACAGCGTGAAGAGCTGGGGTACGCCGCTCGACTACAGTCAGAACTTCACGGCATCTTATAAGGTGCCGCTCAATCTGCTTCCAGTCTTCGACTGGCTGAACACCGATGCCAACTACAGCGCCAACTATTCGTGGGAGCGAGGCATGGAAGATGAAGAAGGCCACTCGTATGGCAATACCATCAACAGCCAGCGCGAGGTGACCCTGAACGGAAACATCGACCTGGTGCGTCTCTACAACCACGTTCCATTCCTCAAGAAGGTGAACGAGAAGTATGAACGTTCCAAGAGCAGGAGTGAACTGGCTAGGATGAAGAAGGAGAAGGAAGACAGAAAGAAGGCCAAGGCGAAAGCCAAGGAAGAAGAGCTGAAGGCGAAGGAAGAGGCTGAGAAGAATGGCGACAAGGAAATTGCCAAGACCGACGGCAAGGACGTGAAGAATGGCAAGAACGCCAAGACCAACGCCAAGGATAAGGGTAGAAACGACCTGGCAAAGAAGCTTCCGAAGAACAAAAAGGCTTTTGAGAAGGAAGTGACCCTCCTGCCTGATACCACCCTGCTGGTAAAGCATGGCAAGAACAGCAAGCGCCTCATCGTATCGGCGAAGACGGCAGATGGCAAGATGTTCCACCTTAAATATAAAAAGGTGGATAACAACCAGATTAAGCTTCTCTCGAAGGTGGATAGTGCCTTGAAGCTGAAACTTACCGTTTTGCCGAAGGAGCCGCTTGACAACAAGAAGTGGTACAAGGCTGCCCAGTTTGCATCCCGCTTGGCGATGATGGTGCGCAAGGTGAGCTTCACCTATCGCAACAGCTACCAGATGACCCTGCCTGGCTTCACCCCTAGCGTGGGCGATGCCTTCGGACAGAAGAAGGTGGGACAGATGGCTCCAGGACTTGACTTTGCCTTCGGTATGATTGACGATGATTATATCCAGAAGGCTAGGGAGAACGACTGGCTGCTCTTCAACGATTCCATCGCAACACCGGCTACGACGAGCAAGACAGACAACTGGCAGTTCCGTGCCACCCTGGAACCTGTTAAGGATTTCAAAATCGACCTCTCTGCCACCCACTCGAAGACTACGCAGAAGAGTATACAGTATATGTATGAGGGCACGCCGACCACCCAGAGCGGAACCTTCCAGATGACCACCATCTCATTGGGTTCTGCCTTCGAGGGAATGGGCAATGCCAACAGTGGTTACAAGAGCAAGACCTTCGAGAAGTTTGTCAACTCGCTCGAAGGCTTCCGCCAGAGGGTAGAGGCGCAATATGCCGGAGCGGTTTATCCGGCTGGCTCTGAGCTGAGCGGAGGTAAGTTTGATGCATCCCGCACCCCGGTTAATAAATACAGTGGTGATGTGATGATACCTGCCTTCCTCAATGCCTATACATCGATGGGCGGCGGTTCGCTCTCGATATTCCCAACGTTGAGCCGCCTGTTGCCAAACTGGACTGTCCGCTACAGTGGACTCGGCAAGTTGCCTTGGTTCTGCGACCACTTCAAGAGTGTGAACATCAATCATGGTTACAAGAGTGTATATGCTGTGGGCAGCTATAACAGTTTCAGTACCTATCAGGAATTCATGAATGGCTTGGGCTTCATCAGCGATGCCTCAACGGGCAATCCATCGCCTAGCAGCATGTTCAACGTATCGCAGGTGAGCATCAACGAGGCCTTCTCGCCATTGCTCGGAATGGATATGACGTTTAACAACAACATGACCCTGAAGGCTGAGTATCGCCAGACCCGCGTATTGAACCTCAGTATGACGAGTATCCAGGTGAACGAGGCCTTGAGCAAGGACTGGGTGATAGGTATGGGCTACCGCATCAACGACTTCGACCTGTTTGGTCCTAGAGCCAAGAAGGTGAAGAGAACGGGCAAGAAGAATCAGCAGGACAGCAAGAGTACGCAGAAGTCGCGTGGTGCCAACCACGACCTCAATCTCCGTGCTGACTTCAGTTTCCGCAAGCAGGCAGCCATCGTCCGCGACATCGCTTCGATGACGAGCAGCGCCAGCAGCGGTAACAATGCCTTGAAGTTCAGCTTCACTGCCGATTACACCCTGAGCAAGTTGCTCACCATGAGTTTCTACTACGATCGTCAGACCAACACCCCGCTGCTTTCGAGCAGCAGTTATCCGACGACCACGCAGGACTTCGGTCTGAGCATCAAGTTCTCGCTGACGAGATAAACGAAAAAAGCTCGGATGCAAATCTGATAAACGAAAAAAGCTCGGATGCAAATCGCATCCGAGCTTTTTTTATGTTTCTTCTATTCTTTATTTATCTTTCTTGTCGTAAGCATGAACAGGGTAGTCGATAGTATAGTGAAGACCACGGCTCTCCTTGCGCTCGATAGCCATACGGGTGATGAGATAACCTACATTGATCATGTTGCGGAGCTCGCAGAGATCCTTGCTTACCTTTACACGCTTGAAGAGATTCTCGGTCTCTTCGTAAAGAAGATCGAGGCGGTCCCAGGCACGCTTCAGGCGAAGGTCGCTGCGCACGATGCCCACGTAGTTGCTCATGCATTCGCCCACCTCCTTGACGCTCTGGGTAATCAATACCTTCTCCTCGTTGGTCAGGGTACCCTCGTCGTTCCAGGCAGGAACCTTCTCGTTGAAATCATATTCATCCACATGCTCCAAACTGTGCTTGGCAGCCGTCTCAGCATAAACCACAGCCTCGATGAGCGAGTTGCTGGCAAGGCGGTTGCCACCATGCAGACCGGTGCAAGAGCACTCGCCCAGGGCATAGAGACGGTTGATGCTTGAACAGCCGTTCAAATCTACCTTGATACCACCACACATGTAGTGAGCGGCAGGACGAACTGGGATATAATCCTTGGTGATGTCGATGCCGATGCTTAGACACTTGGCGTAGATGTTAGGGAAGTGACGCTTGGTCTCCTCCGGATTCTTGTGGGTAACATCCAGGCATACATGATCCAATCCGTGAATCTTCATCTCCTTATCGATGGCACGAGCCACGATGTCGCGAGGTGCCAGACTCAGACGCTCATCATATTTCTCCATGAAGCTCTCGCCGTTAGGCAGACGCAAGATGCCACCGTATCCACGCATTGCCTCGGTGATGAGGAAGGCAGGATGAGTCTCGCCCGGATGATAGAGGGCTGTAGGGTGGAACTGAACGAACTCCATGTCGGCCACGGTACCCTTGGCACGGTAAACCATTGCCTCGCCATCACCCGTGGCGATGACTGGGTTGGTGGTAGTCTGGTAAACGGCACCACATCCGCCGGTACACATCACGGTAACCTTGCTCAGATAAGTATCCACCTTCTGGGTCTCAGGATTCAGTACGTAGGCTCCGTAACAGTTGATATAAGGAGTGCGTCGGGTAACACGGGCACCCAAGTGGTGCTGGGTGATAATCTCCACGGCGAAATGATTTTCCTTGATATCGATGTCAGGGCAGTTGCGCACTGCCTCCATCAGTCCGCGCTGTATTTCAGCACCCGTATCATCGGCATGATGAAGGATGCGGAACTCGCTGTGTCCGCCCTCACGGTGGAGGTCGAACTTGCCGTCCTGCTGCTTGTCGAAGTTAACACCCCACTGCACGAGCTCTTCGATCTGCTTCGGTGCCATGGTGACAACCTGCTTTACAGCATTGTAATCGCTGATGTAATCACCAGCAATCATCGTGTCTTGAATGTGCTTGTCGAAGTTATCCACTTCCAAGTTGGTAACTGACGCAACACCACCCTGTGCAAATGACGTGTTCGCCTCGTCGAGAGAGGTTTTGCAAATCATGCACACTTTACCTTTATGCGCTCTGGCTACTTTCAGGGCGTAACTCATACCGGCAACTCCTGAGCCGATAATCAGAAAATCATACTTATAAACCATCTGAGTTTATTCTTATCTAATTTCTATCTATAAGAAGAGACCTTTTCTTTGCATAAAAAGCCGCTTTCTCTAGGAATTAATTCTTAATTCGTTGCAAAATTACTAATTTCTCTTTAAAATGAGTAATAAGAGAGGGAATTTTTGTAATTTTGCAGCGAAATTTAAGGTAATATAGTCTTTTAGACTATCAAAAGGTAGTAAAAAATGACTTTTTTGCGGTTATAATTGAATTGAAAATGACTTTTTAACAGAATAGGATAGAATAGGTATGGCAGATAGAACTTTTCACAAGCGCTTCTCGGTGACGGCTCGCATCGGGGTGGCAGTGTTCGCCCTTCTTGCCGGATATTTCTTCTGGGTCAAGATGGCGATTATCGGCATCTTCCTGGCCATCATCATCGTGGGCATGATAGAGCGCATTTTGAACACCACCTATACATTTAAAAAGGTGAAACCTATCGACAGGGACGACGAGATGGAGTATCTCATCATCAACGAGGGCAGGTTTTCATCGAACAGGAATGTACCCGTGTGCGACATCATCAGTGTGCATCAGGCCAAGACCTTTATGGGGCTGGACCATTGCATGGTGATAGAATACGGAGCCAAGAACATGGTGGCCATTCAGCCGGACAACGAAGAGGCTTTCGAGAAAGAAATTAAAAAACGACAATGAAAAAGATAAGATATATGATGTTGAGCCTGATGGCGGCAATGCTGATGGCAATGCCTATGCAGGCTCAGAATGTGACGAATGATGAAGTGGTGGAGATGCAGGACGACACGGAAGTGGCTGACTCCACGATGTTAGACTCGCTGGCTGCCGATACGCTGAGATTGCCTTGGCCGGAGTCGGTGAAGGTGGGTATCGACAATCTGCTGAAAAGCAAGATGTTTGAAACTTCGCAGGTGGGTATCATGGTTTGGGACCTGGAGGATGACTCCTGCATCTACAAGCACAACGAGCGCCAGCTGATGCGCCCGGCTAGCACGATGAAGCTCCTTACGGCCATCACGGCGCTGGACAAGTTGGGCGGGTCCTATCAGTTTAAAACCCAACTGAAATATACGGGAACCATCGAGGAGGGTGTGCTCCATGGCGATGTATATTGTGTGGGCGGCATGGATCCCCGTTTCAACAGTGATGACCTCTCGGCATTTGTCAACAGCCTGAAGGAGATGGGTGTAGATACCATCCGTGGCAAGGTGTATGCCGACCGCTCGATGAAGGATTCTGATTTGTTGGGCGAAGGCTGGTGCTGGGATGATGACAATCCGGTGCTTTCGCCTTTGGTGTTCTCCAGGAAGGATATCTTCATGGATAGATTCCTGGCTAAACTGAAGGATGCGGGCATCGAGTACGAGGAGATGTATGCCTCTACCAAGACCTGTCCTACTAATGCCTTCACCATCTGTACCCGTTTCCACACCATGGACCAGGTGCTGCACAAGATGATGAAGGAGAGTGACAATCTCTATGCCGAGAGCATGTATTATCAGATAGCGGCTTCCACGGGCAACCGTCCGGCGAGTGCCAAGAGTGCCCGCAGTGTGGAGCGCCAGTTTATCAACCAGAAACTGGGCTTGGATGCATCGCGCTATAAGTTGGCTGATGGTTCGGGACTTTCGCTCTATAACTATCTGAGTGCCGAACTGGAGGTGGCAATGCTTCGCTATGCCTTCCGCAACGACAACATCAAGCAGCATCTGATTCATTCGCTGCCTATAGCGGGCGTGGATGGCACCCTGAAGAAGCGTATGAGGAGTGGCAGTGCCCACGGCAACGTGAAGGCTAAGACGGGCACCCTGACGGGCATCATCTCGCTGGCAGGCTATTGCACTGCAGCCAATGGGCATGAGCTTTGCTTCTCTATTATCAATAATGGTATCATGCATGGCAGCAATGCCCGAAACTTTGCAGACAAGGTTTGCAAGCTGCTGTGCCAACCGTGACTTTAGTTGATAGTTTATAGTTGAGAGTTTACAGTTGATAGTTTATAGTTTACTGTTTATGGCTTATGGAGGAAATTAGAAAATTTGTAGATTCAATGATAACATGGGCGGGTATCACGGGTGATTACGTGCCTATGCTTCGTCATATATTGCTCACCATCATCGCTGTGTTGCTGGCGATGCTGAGCGATTTCCTTTGTCGCAAGATATTGGTTCCGCTGATTTCGAAGATTACGGAGAAGACGGAGTTTTCTTGGGATGATGTGTTGCTGAACAAGAAGGTGCTCACCTCGGCTTGCCACATCGTTCCGGCTGTGGTGATATGGTCGCTCATGCCGCTCATCTATCTGGAATATCCCATATTCAAGGAGATTCTGGAACGTGCCACGGGCATCTATATTGTGGTGATGTCGGTGCGTACGGCATTGGTGTTCATCGGTTCGTTCAAGGGACTGGAGAACAGCGAGGAGCGCCGCTCTTCGGCCCAGCAGTATTTCCACACCTTCTGCGGTGTGCTCAGAATATTGATGCTCTTCGTGGCTGGAGTGGTGGTGGTAGCCATCCTGCTGGGTAAGAATCCGATGACCCTGTTTGCCGGTTTGGGTGCCACCTCGGCTGTGCTGATGTTGGTGTTCAAGGATACCATCCTCGGATTAGCTGCCGGTGTGAGACTGACGAGTAATGATATGCTCCACAAGGGTGACTGGATTACGGTGAAGTCGGTGGATGCTAATGGTATTGTAGAAGAGATGTCGCTCACCACGGTGAAGGTTCGTAATTTCGATAACACCATCGTTACCATTTCGCCAGCCACGCTGGTGAACGGTTCGTTCCAGAACTGGATTGGTATGCAGAAGAGTGGGGGAAGAAGAGTGAAGCGAGTGGTTTACTTCGATTTCCGCAGTGTGCGATTAGTGGATGAGGCCTTGAAGCAGACCTTGCTTGCCAAGCATTTCGCTACGGAGGATTCCTTTAAGTTGAAGGAAACTCTTCAGAAGGCATTGGCAAAGGATGGTATTCATGTTACTGAAATTTCTGCAGAATCGGCAGTTCCATCTGATGCGGATTTGGAGAAAGAGGGTATTAAGGAAGGGGCAGACCTGCTGAATCCTGCAGCTCTGGCTCCAACCAATCTTCAGCTTTATCGTAAATTCATGGAGAAATATCTGCGTCAGCGCCCTGAGGTAAATACGGAGTTGACCTTGATGGTTCGCCACATGGAAGCCACCCAGTGCGGTCTTCCTATCGAGTTCTATTTCTTCATCAAGGATAAGGTATGGGTTAATTACGAGCATATCCTTGCCGACATCATGGAGCATGCCTACGCGCTTGCCAATGAATTCGGCTTGAAGATTTACGAGCAATATCCGGAGCAGTGATTACTTTTTCTTTACTTTGAACATTGAGATTTGAACTTTATGAATAGCTTTTCTGCTGTAATACTCCGTTGGTTTCGTGAAAACGGCAGGGAACTGCCTTGGCGCGAAACCAGCGACCCTTATGCCATCTGGCTCAGCGAAATCATCCTGCAGCAAACCCGCATTGCCCAGGGATGGGAATATTGGGAGCGCTTTATGCAAACTTATCCCCAGGTGGAAGACCTGGCGGCAGCCAGCGAAGATGATGTATTGAAGCTCTGGCAGGGCTTGGGCTATTATTCCCGTGCCCGCAATCTTCATGCCGCAGCCAGACAAATTGTAGCTATGGGTGAGTTTCCGAATACCCTGGATGGTATAAAGTCGTTAAAGGGAGTGGGTGATTATACAGCCGCTGCCATCGGCTCCTTTGCTTTCAATCTTCCTGCCGCAGTGGTAGATGGCAATGTATATCGTGTTCTTTCCCGATATTTCGGAATCGATACACCTATCAATTCTACTCAGGGAAAGAAGGAATTTGCAGCTTTGGCGCAATCGCTGTTGCCTGCTTCAGAGGCGGCAGCCTATAACCAGGGAATGATGGATTTCGGTGCCATTCAGTGCACCCCTCAATCTCCGAAATGCCTTCTTTGTCCGCTTGCAGAAACCTGCGAGGCTTTGCGAAACGGCAGGGTAGAGGAACTGCCAGTGAAGAACAAAACGGTGAAGGTGAAGACCCGTCATCTCTCTTATGTGTATATCAGATATAAGGCACCAGCTTTGGAATCGCATGCTGAGGCTGAAAAACATGCTGAAGCTGAATCGTGGATTGCGATTCATCGTCGTGGTGAGGGGGATATTTGGCAGGGATTGTGGGAGCCGTATAATATATCGGATATGAAGGAATTGCCTTCTTTCGTGAAGGATCCGATATTGCTGGCAAAGGATGTGAAGCATGTATTGACCCATCGCATTCTTTTGGCCGATTTCTATCTGCTGGAGGTTGAGGAGCGTCCTTCTCTTCCCGATGATTACATCTGGATTAAGGAAAGTGATATAGAAAATTACGGTGTGCCGAGATTGATTGAAATTATGCTGGATAAGATTCATCAATAATAAAGTTGTGGCTTCCGTTTTTTAGTACGTTAAAAAGGGCAAAAGCATTAGATGTCCAATGCTTTTGCCCTTTGTTATTCTATTTGCAAATTACTTACTGAAGTTTCGCAAGTAGCATTCTACCGTCCCCGAAGGGGGCGAATGTGAATAACCGCGGGTGGAATGACCGAAGGGAATGGAACCTGCGGATAGTCACAGATACTCTCTTATCGTCCCCGAAGGGGGCGAACAGGAGCAAGACTGGATGTGGTTCGCCCCCTTTGGGGACGCTTTCTCCCTACTATTGGTTGTCCGCAGGTTCCATGACCTTCGGTCATTCCACCAGCGGTTATTGAAAGTTGGCCCCCTTCGGGGACCGGAGGTTACTTGCGAAACTTGAATTACTTAGTAATTCTTAGCCTCAATCTGGAAGTAGCTCTGTGGGTGGTTGCAAACTGGGCAAACCTCTGGAGCCTTCTTGCCTACTACGATGTGACCGCAGTTAGAGCACTGCCAGATGCAGTCGCCATCACGAGAGAAAACTACCTTGTCCTGAACGTTCTTCAGGAGCTTGCGATAACGCTCCTCGTGGTGCTTCTCAATCTCAGCCACCATCTCGAACTTAGCGGCAATCTCATCGAAGCCCTCCTCACGAGCCTCCTCTGCCATGCGCTTGTACATCTCTGTCCACTCGCCATGCTCACCCTCGGCAGCAGCCAGAAGGTTCTCTTCTGTACTCTTGATGGCACCGCCCTCCAAGTACTTGAACCACAACTTAGCGTGCTCCTTCTCGTTGGCAGCAGTCTCCTCGAAGATGTTAGCTATCTGAACATAACCATCCTTCTTAGCCTTGCTTGCGAAGTATGTATATTTATTACGAGCCATTGACTCACCAGCGAAAGCCTCCTGGAGGTTCTTCTCTGTCTTTGTTCCTTTCAATTCCTTCATAATGTATTCTGTATTAAAATGTTAATATGTTCTTTATCTAATTTCACCTACAAAGATATTGAAAATGTTTCAATTATGCAAGAAAATTAAGAACTATTACGATTTCTGGCGCTTATTTAAATAAAATAAAGCCAATCCGAGCATCAATATACCGAATATCCACGATACGATGGCACTCGTAGCCATGCCCCAGGTATGGGTGAAGCCAGCCACGATGAAGGTGAGGAAGCTTACGCCAGCCACTGTCAGGGCGTATGGCAACTGCGATGACACATGATGCACATGCTTGCACTCGGCTCCCGCACTCGCCATGATGGTGGTATCGCTGATAGGCGAGATATGGTCGCCGCAGACGGCTCCTGCCATGCAGGCTGAGATAGAGATGATGCGCAGCGGGTCGGCAGCAGGGAAGACGGCAATGCAGATAGGAATCAGAATACCGAAGGTTCCCCAGGAAGTTCCGGTGGCGAAAGCCAGGAAACCGGCTACCAGGAAGATGATGCCCGGCAGGAGCATCTGCAACTCAGAAGCACTGCTTGCCACGACACCAGATACATATTCTGCTGCTCCCAGCGAGTCGGTCATGCTCTTCAGGGTCCATGCCAGGGTAAGAATCAGGATGGCTGGCACCATCGCCTCGAATCCCTTGATGAGACTACTCATCGCCTCATCGAATGGCAGAGTCTTGCGCACCGTGAACATCACGATGGTGAGAATCAGGGCTGCCAGCGAACCGAGTACCAGGCCCACCGAAGCATTGCTGCCCGCAAAGGCATCCACGAAATTCAGATAGTTGGCATTGGCGGCATCGAAGAATCCGCCCGAATAAACCATGCCCGCCATGCAGAACACAATGAGCATGATGATTGGAATCACAAGGTCGCTTACCGAACCTCTACTCTTTGAACTCTCTTGCTGCTTAGCTCCCACGCCGTGTTCCACGATTTGCAGCTTGGTATCGCTCACCTCGTCGAGCTTTCCGCCGTTGGTGCGTTCATACCACTCCTTCAGTCGGGCGTCATACTTGCTCATCGCCTTGAAATCGAAGCCCAGTACCACGATGCCCAGCATGAAGAGGATGGTGAAGAAGGCGTAGAAATTGAAAGGTATCGCCTTGCAGAAGAGCGCCAGTCCGTTTTCGCCTCCCGATACGAAGCCCGATACGGCTGCTGCCCAACTGGAGATAGGCGAGATGATGCAGACCGGTGCTGCTGTGGAGTCGATGAGATAGGCGAGTTTCTCCTTGGTCACGCCGTTGCGTACGGCGATGGGGCGCATCACCGAACCCACGGTAAGACAGTTGAAGTAATCGTCGATGAATATCAGAATGCCGAGCAGGATGGTGGCTATCTGCACACCCATCTTCGACTTCACGTGCTTGGAAGCCCAACGGCCGAAAGCCGCCGAACCACCCGCCTTGTTCATCAGCGAAACGATGCTGCCCAATACCACCAGGAACACCAGAATGCCTACATTCCAAGGGTCGGAGAGGCAGTGAATCAATCCGTATGACTTGGCATCGTCGCCTTCGCCCACGGTGTGGTTGGTCAGGTGAACCAGGAATCCATCGAATCCTGTTCCCATCGAAATACAATATTGCACGGCACCCAGAATGATGCCGATAAAGAGAGAAGAATACACCTCTTTCGTCTTCAGCGCCAGAGCGATGGCGACGACGGGAGGCAGTAACGACCATGCGGTCCCAATCATGTTATAATCCATTTTATTGTTTTTGGCTAGAAATGTTTTATTGCAAAGATAGTGCAAACGAGCGCCATGAAAGCTTGCTTTCGGATGACCGAGTGCAGCCTATCTTATGCAAAGGTAGGGATTTTTGGTAATATATGCAAGTTTTTAGGCAGGAAAAATGGAGATTATGGGTTGATATGGGGCGTTTTAGCATATTTTATCATTATAAAGTATTGCTTTTCTATATTTTTGTTGTATCTTTGGAAACTCAAATTTAACAACTTAATAATGGAGGACTAATTATGAACATCAATTCTGGTATTAAGCAAGCCGTGATTTTAGCCATCGGCATCATCATGCTTGGATTCTGTATCAAGTCGGGACTTGAGAGTGTGATTAGTAAAGACCGTAAGGTTGTAGTGAAAGGTCTTGCCGAAAAGGAAGTGGAGGCGGACAAGGTGACGTGGCCTATCGTTTCCAAGGAAATAGGCAACGACCTGCCTGAACTCTATCAAAAAATAAATGCCACCACGAGAACCATCAGAAACTTCCTGGTGGCAAATGGCGTGAAGGCGAGCGAAATCAATGTCAATGCACCTGTGGTCATCGACCTCAATGCTGAGCGATATGGCGAAAACCGCCAGGGCTATCGTTATAACATCACGTCGATTATCACCGTTACTTCGAATAACGTGAAACTGGTTCGCGGTATCATCGCCCGTCAGGGTGACCTGCTCCAGAAGGGCGTTGCCATCGTGGATGGAGGCTACGAGAATCCGGTGAAGTATGAGTATGTGGCCTTCCGCAAGATGAAGCCGAAGATGATGCAGGAGGCGATAGAGAATGCCGAGCAGACTGCCACACAGTTTGCCGAAAACAGCAAGAGCAAGATTGATAAGATCATGAATGCCGACCAGGGACAGTTCTCGATAGAGGATAGGGATTCGAATACACCTTATATTAAAAAGGTGAGGGTGGTGACCACGGTTACCTATTCCCTGAAAGACTAGTAATTAAATAAACTGAAGTTTCGCAAGTAGCATTCTACCGTCCCCGAAGGGGGCGAATGTGAATAACCGCGGGTGGAATGACCGAAGGGAATGGAACCTGCGGATAGTCACAGATACTCTCTTATCGTCCCCGAAGGGGGCGAACAGGAGCAAGACTGGATGTGGTTCGCCCCCTTTGGGGACGCTTTCTCCCTACTATTGGTTGTCCGCAGGTTCCATGACCTTCGGTCATTCCACCAGCGGTTATTGAAAGTTGGCCCCCTTCGGGGACCGGAGGTTACTTGCGAAACTTGAATTAAATAAATATCAATGTACGAAATGAAAAAAATGATTTGCATGGTGATGACTGTTGCATCACTAACCTACACAACCCAGACAATGGCGCAGTCGCCGGGCTTGCAGAAGAAGGTGAATACTTACTTTCTGCAGTCGCTGAAAGCGCAGCAGAAAGCATTGGAGAAGGAGGGCAAGGCTGAATTTGCCCAGAACGCTCCGCTTGAAACCAAGTTGCAGCAAGCGATAGACGGCAAGGACATAGCCAGCTATCAGAAGATGGTGTGGAGTGCGTGGTGCGATGCCAACAGGAATTTGCAGGAGGAGAAACTCATTGAGCCGGAAGACTTGAAACTGGCTAAGAACAGTTCGTGGAACCTGCCTAAATGCCTGGAGCCAAATGCCGTGATGCCTTATTATTATGGCAAGAAGGGCGTGGCTGCCGACGGAAAGTTCCCGCTCTTCCTGTATATCCACGGCTCGGGTCCTAAGGACAGAGAGTGGTCTAATGGCATCAAGCTCGGTCTGAGCTTCCAGGATTCTCCTTCCATCTATTTCATCCCTCAGATTCCGAACGAGGGTGAATATTATCGCTGGTGGCATCTGTCTAAGCAGTATGCTTTCGAAAAACTGATTCGTCAGAACCTGGTGAATGGTGAGGTGGATGCCAACCGACTCTATGTGTTCGGTATCAGCGAAGGTGGTTATGGCAGTCAGCGACTGGCATCATTCTATGCAGATTATTGGGCAGCAGCCGGTCCGATGGCTGGTGGCGAACCGCTGAAGAATGCGCCTGTAGAGAACTGTGCCAACATCGGTTTCTCGTTCCTCACGGGGGCTGATGATACCGGTTTCTATCGCAACGACCTTACCTGGTACACCCAGGTGGCATTCGATTCTGCGCAGCTGGCCCGTCCGCTGGCAGTAGATAAGACGCCTATCTTCCGTCATCGCATTCATCTTTTGCCGGGTATGCAGCATCACATCACCTATGGTCTCACCACACCTTGGCTCAAGCAGTTTGTGCGAAATCCATATCCTAAGACCGTGCTCTGGGAGGATTTCGAGATGGATGGCAGACGCCGTTCGGGTTTCTACAACCTGCAGGTGCTGGCTCGCCCATCAGAGCAGAGAACTTACTACGAGATGGATATCGACCAGAACGTGGTTTCCATCAAGGTAAGCAATGTGGATTACACTACGACCATGAAGGATAAGCAGTGGGGCATCGACCTGAAGTTCAACCGCAGCTATTTTCCTGCCACAGGTGGCAAGCTGAGAGTTTATCTCAACGACCAGCTGGTTGACCTGAGCAAGCCTGTAACCATCAAGATAAATGGCAAGCAGGTGTTCCAAGGCATCGTCAAGGCCGATTTGCAGGCAATGGTAAACAGTTGTACCGAGTATTTCGACCCATGCCGCGTATATCCAGTGGCAGTTGATTTGGCTTATTAATTGAAGTTTCGCAAGTAGCATTCTACCGTCCCCGAAGGGGGCGAATGTGAATAACCGCGGGTGGAATGACCGAAGGGAATGGAACCTGCGGATAGTGACAGAAACTCTCTTATCGTCCCCGAAGGGGGCGAACAGGAGCAAGACTGGATGTGGTTCGCCCCCTTTGGGGACGCTTTCTCCCTACTATTGGTTGTCCGCAGGTTCCATGACCTTCGGTCATTCCACCAGCGGTTATTGAAAGTTGGCCCCCTTCGGGGACCGGAGGTTACTAGCGAAACTTGAGTAATAAAGATAACAAATTTGCTTATATGGTGAATATTCATATCCCTTTCAGGCAAGCATTCTTGCTTGTTTTTGTAGCCCTCCCTTTTTGTTTTTGCGCCTGCACGAAGAAGGCGCAAAATGTGGCGCAGGTTAAACAGATTCAGAAGGAGAAAGAGCAGGGGGCTTCTTCTCATGTAGAATCTTCTTCAGAGTCTGCTTCTGTTGGAAAGGTGCAGGTGCTTACGGCTTCCGATTTCAGGAAGAAGATTATGGATTACGAGTCTCATCCCGATGAGTGGGTGTTTGCAGGCTCCCGTCCTGTCATTATCGATTTCTATGCCACCTGGTGTGGACCTTGCAAGATGATGGCTCCCATGGTAGAATCTCTTGCCGGGAAATATGCCGGCAAGATAGATTTCTATAAGGTGGATATCGACCAGGAACCCGAACTGGCTTCCATCTTCGGCATCCGCAGCATTCCTACCTTCCTCTTTATCCCGCTGAAGGGCAATCCCACCATGCAGATGGGTGCCATGCAGAAGGAAGATTTCGAGGAGATTATCGGGAAAGTGATGAAAAAGTAAAGAGACCCTTATTTCCGCAACACTATAATTTTTTGTCGTTTTACAAGCAAAATCCCACGAAACCCAATAGGTTGCGGATTTGAGGAAAACTAGAAAATATTTGGCTATCTCGTTTTTTATTGCGTAATTTGCGTTGCGTAAAAAGCGCAATGGCTGTAAGTGTAACCTATGATGCATAACGAGCGTAATATTACGCTATGTAAATAATATTCCGGAAAAAGACAATCAAGAAGAAACTCCCGTAAAATGGGGAAAGTAGAGATTGAATATTTTCCCTTAAGGATATTTATTTTTTTCCTTAAGGGAAAATATTTTTTTCCTTAAGGGAAATAAAATCTTCCCTTAAGAGATATTTTCACTGTATTTAACTTGTAAAGCTATTTAAATTACCTAGAATTTGTGAAGAATAGCATGAAAAACATGAATTTTGCCTTTTAAATCCCCATAAATGAGGATGGCGTATTTCATTATTTTTAGGTATTGCATACCTTCTTAGAAATATGTACCTTTGCAGCCTAATTCAAGATAGTATTTAATTTTAATTATAAACATTTTAAAAGTTCAAAAAACAATGAAGATTTTTAAGAATTTCATCGGTCTCGCTGCCCTGGCACTCTGCCTCGGCTTCGCTTCTTGCGGCAGTGACGACGATGCACCTTCTTACAGCAATGTGGCTGTAAGCAACTCTGAGTTGATGACTATCCTCAAGGGTAAGGGATACCAGTTTGATGAAAATGGCAAAATGCTCCTTGACGACAAAGCCAACAGCACCACATCTCTCGACCTTTCAGGCAC
>ENA-UEQM01000349-UEQM01000349.1-human-gut-metagenome-genome-assembly--contig:-NODE-349-length-31613-cov-17.599600_pt1 | contig 31613 bp, 33 predicted proteins | sample MGYA00242948_ERZ507948 | MGnify/ENA primary metagenome ERZ507948 (study PRJEB26167, sample SAMN06115440) | human gut metagenome | host: Homo sapiens | place: China:Hubei | collected 2015-07-28... | reverse complement strand
TGTAAACCAGCCTTATGTTGGGCCGTGTGATGCGGTTACAATAAAGCCCCCGTCTTCAGACGGGGGATTGTTTACTTGAGATTAAGACAGGTTAGAAGGCAAGTCGCACGGTGGCCTGAACGCTGTGGCTGCGAAGGCCGCTGTCGCCCGTCGCACCGCTGTAGTTAAATCCGAATGCCAGCCCGCATACGGCGTCACGGTCATGCCGCCAAGCGCCGCATCAGCGGGCACCTTCAGCGATGCGCCAAGAACGTCTGCATGACGCTTCTGTCCCTGTGCCTTGCCCTCGTGGCGTTCGTACAAAGCCGAGGCCGTGAGAGCCGCAGGGCCGAAGCGATAAGCACCGTAAACCGGGCCGCCAACGTCGTTCCAGTCCTGAGAAACAAGACTGTCGCTCTTGACATTGCCCGTACCTGCGCTCAGAACCGCACCGAGCGTGAGGGTTTCAGTTGACCCCTGAACGCCGAAGAGCAGGCCGCTACGATCAGTGCGATATGCATCAAAATCGGTCTTGCCGTAGCTCGCATCGGCCCACAAGCCCGTGATTGCCGCATTCGCCTGAGACTCGATGGAAGCCATCGTCTGAGACGCCGCACCGCGAGCCGCAGACGTCAAGGCACCAACCGTCGTCGGAATCGCTATTGTCGCCTGGACACAAAAAACCTTACATCCTCCTTGCGGCGCGAAGTATCGGCTTTTGTTCTTTCTTCAGGCATAAAAAGAGGCAGGTCTTTACTTTTAAACGGTAAAGACCTGCCTGAAGAAAAATCCCGTACCGGCAGGAGAAGTCTTTGTCAGAGCACGGGATTTTTGTGGAGGAGCTTTTCTCTCTTTTTATGCGCGAAGAGCGTTTAAGGCCGAGCCCGCACGGAACCACGTCAGCTGCTTGGCGTTATAGGAGTGCGCGGCTTCAAAACGTTCTTTTGTTCCGTCTTCGTGGGTGAGTTCCACGGTGACGGTCTTCCCGGGAGCGAGGTTCTTAAGCCCCAGCACCGAGATGCGGTCCTTTTCACGGATCTTGTCGTAGTCGGCCGGGTTCACGAAGGTCAATGCAAGCACACCCTGCTTTTTGAGGTTGGATTCATGGATTCGCGCAAGGCTCTTCGCGAGCACCACTTCAACGCCCAGGTAGCGCGGCTCCATGGCGGCGTGTTCGCGGCTTGAGCCTTCGCCGTAGTTGTCGTCGCCCACAATCACGGACGCAATCTTGTGGTTCTTGTAGTAGCGCGCGACCTTGGCGGGCGTGTCGTAGCTCTTCGTGGCCGTATTCCAGACCTTGCCGGTTTCGCCGTTAAAGGCGTTTACGGCACGTTCAAGGAGGTTATCCGAAATCCGGTCAATGTTGCCGCGGTACGGAAGCCACTTGCCCCCCGGGGAGATGTGGTCGGTCGTGCACTTACCCTTGGCTTTAATGAGAAGCGGCAGCGCCGTCATGTCCTTGCCGTCCCAGGTGGGGAAGGGATCAAGCAGGCGGATGCGTTCAGCATCGGGGCTCACCTTGATTTCCACCTTCTTGTAGTCGGGGAGAATGCAGCCCTTCACTTCCTTCACAAAGCCCTTCACGGGGAGCTCTTCTCCCTGCGGGACTTTGAGGGTGTAGTTCATGCCGTTTTTGCCGCGCACAGAGTCCTTCAGGGGATTAAAGGTGAGGTCACCCTCAACGGCCATCGCCATCACGATTTCGGGGGACGCGAGGAACGCGTTTGTCTTTTTGCTCCCGTCATTGCGGCCGGCGAAGTTACGGTTAAAGGACTCGATGATGGAATTCGGAACCTTGGGGTTGCCGGTCGTGCGGTGCCACTGGCCGATGCAGGGACCGCAGGCGGTTGCCAAAACCGTGGCGTTCAATTTTTCAAAGACGTCAAGCACGCCGTCGCGCTTTAACGTTTCAAAAATCCGCACAGAGCCCGGCACAACCATGAGGGGCGTCTTTAAGGTGAGGCCGTTATCCAAAACCTGCTTGGCAACGCTTGCCGCACGCGTGATGTCTTCATAAGACGAGTTCGTGCAGGAGCCGATGAGGGCCACCTCGAGTTTCTGCGGATACCCCTTTTCACGCACGGTCTGAGCGACCGTCGACAAAGGCATCTTCGCATCCGGCGAGAACGGTCCGTTGATGTAGGGTTCAAGCGTCGAGAGATCAATTTCGATCACGCGGTCGTAGTACTTCTCGGGGTTGGCGATAACGGCGTCATCAGCCTGCAGGTCCTTGGCGACTTTATCTGCCATTGCAGCAACCGCCGCGCGGCCCGTGGCGGTGAGGTAGCGCTTCATCGCGTCGTCGTAACCGAAGACCGTGGTCGTGGCGCCCACTTCCGCACCCATGTTGCCGATCGTGGCTTTGCCGGTGGCAGACAAGTTCTTGCAGCCGTCGCCGAAGTATTCAATCACGCAGTTCGTGCCGCCCTTGGTGGTGAGGATCCCGGCGACCTTCAGAATCACGTCTTTGGGAGAAGCCCAGCCGTTTAATTTGCCGGTGAGCTTGACGCCGATGATTTTCGGCATCTTGAGTTCCCATTCCATGCCCATCAGAGCATCAACGAGGTCGGCGCCGCCCACACCGATGGCGAGCATCCCGAGACCACAGGCCGTGGGCGTGTGGCTGTCCGTGACAAGCATCATGCCGCCCGGGAAGTCGTAGTTTTCCAGAAACACCTGGTGGCAGATGCCGGAGCCCGCGGGCCAGAAGTCAAAGCCGTAGCGGCCCGAAACCGTGCGCAGGAAAGAGTACGTTTCCCAGTTACCCTTGTCGGCAACCTTCAGGTCCGGAATGGCGCCGCGGTTAGCCTGCACGAGATGGTCGCACACCATGGCCGCGGGAAGCGCAATGCGTTCTTTCTTCGAGGTCAGAAACTGAATGATCGCCATCGGGCCGCCGATGTCGTGCGTGCCCGCGCGGTCCGGACGCAGTTCAATGTAGTCCTTGCCGCGGGCAAAGTCCTTCATCGCATCCTGATGGTAAAGGTGCGTGTAGATGATCTTTTCCGTGAGCGTCAACGGGCGGTTTAAAACCGCACGCACGCGCGCCATGCGCTTGGGGAACTCCGCGTAGAACTTTTTGATCATTGCAAAGTCGCGGATGTGGGCCGTGTCTTCGGAGGCCTCAGCCGTTGCGGCAGCGTGGGGGAGCGCAGAGACCGCGGCAGCGGCGGCCGTGCCCTGAAGCAGTGTGCGGCGCGAGACGGTGACTTTTTGAGCCATGGTGTTTTCTCCTGTGTTTCGTTGCCGGAAATCATTCGTGTTCGGTGATTCCTTTCCGGCCGTTTTTTCTTACTGACCGGGATTTTTCTGCCGAAGCACCACTAAGTAGCCGCGGAAAAAATCAACACAAAGAGAAAACGCAAAGAAAAACCCGGCAGCCGAAAATGTCCGGTTGCCGGGGGGCGTGCGGGACGTTAGCCCCGCGTTACATGTGCCGCATTACTTGGCGGAACGTGCCGCCGCTTCAAAGGCCGCGGCTTCACCGGCAATACGTCCGAAGACGATGATGTCGGTGTAGGCATTGCCGCCCAAGCGGTTCGTGCCGTGGGTGACGCCCGTGACTTCACCGGCCGCCCAAAGGCCCGGAATCACCTGGCCCTTGGCGGTGAGAGCCTGTGCCTTTTCGTTGATTCTCACGCCGCCCATCGTGTGGTGGGTGGAGGGAACGGCCTTAATCACGTAGTACTGGCCCTCACTCATGTCCATCAAGCCGCCTCTGTGATGGAAGTCCTTGTCGTTACCTTTGCCGGCCATCGAGGAGACACGTTTGACGGTGCTCTCAAGCTGTTTTAAGGGCATCTTTGTGAAGTCGGCGATGCACTTTAAGTCCGGGCACGTGGCCATGATGCCTTGCTTCGTGAAGGCTTCGTATTCGGTCGGGTGTTCCTTGACGGTATTGGAGATCTTGCCGATGTTGTCGTTCCAGAGCACCCAGCAGTAGTTGCCGGTCTGCTTCAAAATGGCTTCAGACAACACGTCGCGGCGTTCGAGCTCTTCCACGAAGCGCTTGCCTTCTTGGTTCAGCATAATCGCGCCGTCAAAGCGGCTGTCGGCAATCAATTCAATGACGCCAGAGATCGGGTCGCAGATCGGGTAGGTCTGGATGTAGCCCATGTTCACGAGCTGGGCGCCGGCGCGCTTGGCCATATAAAGCGCTTCACCGGTCGTGCCGGGGGCGTCTGTGGTCTTAAAGCGTTCATCAATCTTGGGGTTGTACTTCTTGACCATTGCCTTGTTGGCACCAAAGCCGCCGGTAGCCAGCACCACGCCGCCCTTGGCGTTAAAGGTGTAGGTTGCGCCGTGCGAGGTGGCCTTTACGCCCACCACGCGCCCGGTCTTATCCTTGATGAGTTCTTCGGCCTTCATGTCGGTGATCACCGGGATCCCGAGTTCATCGGCCTTGGCCTGGAATTTCGCAATGAATTCCGTGCCCGTGTGGCCCACCGGAATCAGCGCACGCTTGCGGCTGTGGCCGCCGAAGAAAAAGAGGTTGTCGTCTTCAAAACGCACGCCCAGGTAGTCGCGGCACCACTTGGCGGCGTCAAGGGCGTTGGCAGTCATGACGTTAATGACCTTCATGTCGCCCTTTTTGTCACCGCCCTTAAAGGTGTCGGCGGCGTGCCGCTCGGCGCTGTCGTCCAGGATCCCGAGTTTGGGCTGCACCCAGTTGCGCGCGGCATTCATTTCGGCGCCCGAAATGAGGGAGTTGCCGCCCACGGCCGGCATCTTTTCCAGAAGCACAACGTTGGCACCGGCGTTCTTTGCTTCAATGGCGGCGGAGAACCCGGCGCCGCCCGCGCCGATCACGACGACGTCGTAGTTACTGACGGCGGGGATGTTTTTGACGACCTTTTTAATGGCCTTGGCGTCGGCTTTGGAGAGCGTCACGCCGGCTTTTTTGGCGGCGTCTTTGACGGCATCAAGAAAGCCCTTCGAGGAGAAGGTGGCGCCGGAGATTGCATCCAGGTCGGCGCTGTTTGAGGCGATCACAGCTGCCTTCAGGTCGGTGTAGACCTTCTTGGCCAGCACCGGGTTTTCGGCTTCCTTCACGATCTCGATCGCCTGGATGCGGCCGTTATCAAAGGTGACGGCAACCGTCATGTCACCGTGTTTACCGACGCCCGTACCCTGCGTGGTGACGGGAGCGGCAACGGCAGCGGCGGACATAAGACCGACGGCGGCAGCTAAAAGAGTTTGACGAAACAACATGGATTCTCCTTACTTTGCGAAAACGGGGAGTACGGGCGGCATACGTGCCGCCGCAGTCCCTCGGTAAAGATGCTTACCTAAAAATCATAATCCGCGCGCCGGGCGCGTGCGGCGGGCGATCTGCGGCTGTGTTGACGCAGACGGAGAAAGAAGCAAAAGCAAAGAAAAACAGGGTTTAGACGCTTGTTTTTCGGGTTAAACCTGTCTACAATATCGCGTTTTCGCATCCTTGCTGCACCGATACGACGCTCGGGCAGCTTATTTCCGTAAGGAGGAATCAATGCGTCATTATGAACTGTGCGTCATCGTGCACCCGGATCAGTCCGAACAGGTCCCCGCGATGATCGAGCGCTACAAGTCCCTCATCCTCGAACAGGGCGGTAAGGTTCACCGCATCGAAGACTGGGGCCGTCGTCAACTCGCTTATCCGATCCAGAAGCTCGTGAAGGCTCACTACGTGCTCATGAACATTGAGTGCACGAGCGAAACGCTTGCTGAGATCGAAAACGGATTCCGCTTCAACGACGCGATTCTGCGTCACCTCACCGTCAAGATGAAGAAGGCCGAAACGGCTCCCTCCGTCATGATGAAGACGGTTGAGAAGGATGAGGCCCGCAAGGCTGCCGCTGCTGCTGAAGCCGCCGCTGCCCGCGAAACTGAAGCTGCTCCGGCTGCCGAAGCCGCCGCAACCGAGGCCTGATAACGGATTAAGAACAAAGAGGCTCAGTGACTGAAACCACCAAGGCCAGCGGCATCAACACCCTTGCAATTTCCGGTGTTGTCGTCGAAGCCCGCGAGCTGCGCTACACGCCGGGCGGTATCCCCGTTTGGGAAGGGCGCCTGCATCACACGGCCGAGGTTTTCGAGGCCGGAGCGGTGAGAAAGCTCGAATTTGACTTTCCCGCGATTGCCTTTGCCGAAGCGGCTCTTGCCCTGGCAAAGACAGAAACAGGTAAGGCAATTCAAATCAAAGGGTTTCTTTCGCCGCGGTCGGTCAGGACACAAAGACTCGTTGTTCACATAACGGAATTCAAAAACTAGGAGTTGAAAAATGGCATTTGGTGCAAAAGGTAAGGGCAAGCCCCGCCGCAGCAACCAGCAGAGCGCTCTCTTTAAGCGCAAGAAGTTCTGCCGCTTCACGGCCGAACACGTCGAAATGATCGACTACAAGGACATCGATACGTTGCGTGATTTCATTCAGGAAAACGGCAAGATCATGCCGGCCCGCCTGACCGGAACCAAGGCGCACTATCAGCGTCAGCTCGACACCGCGATCAAGCGTGCCCGCTTCCTCGCTCTGTTGCCCTACACCGATAACCAGGGGACGCGTTAATCATGCAGGTCATTCTTCTCGAAAAAATTACTCACCTCGGTGAACTCGGCGCTGTCGTTAAGGTCAAGGACGGCTACGCCCGTAACTTCCTGATTCCTCAGGGTCACGCCAAGCGCGCCACCAAGGCCGCCATCGCTGAATTCGAAGCCCGCCGTGCCGAACTCGAAAAGGCCCAGGCTGAACGCATCGCTGCGGCTCAGGAAGTGGCCTCCAAGCTCAACGGTCAGACCGTTGAGATTAAGAGCAAGGCCGGTGTTGACGGCCGTCTGTTCGGTTCCGTCACGAACGCCGACATCGCTGAAGCGGTTGACAAGCTCGGCTTCCAGATCAAGAAGAGCCAGGTCCGTACGCCGCTCGGCGCCATCAAGGCCGTGGGCGACTTCACGATCACCATCGGTCTGATGACCGACATCACCGCCGACATCACCGTTCAGGTGGTGGCCGAAGAGTAAGAAGCCCTCGGGGTTCTTGCTTAGTGTGGGGCGAGTCTCAGACGTGCCCCGGCACTGCAAACCGGTTTGTTTTGCAGGCTGTCTTTTTTCGACGGCCCGGCGAAATGAACCGGTTTTCTTTTGCCTTGAAAAAATTGGAAAAAATACGGATTGAGCAGGGGCCTTGAGTCGGATAAGATAGCGGCCTCAAAAGAAAAGAAGACCGAGTCTGGAGTGATGATGGACGATATGGATTTGGGGGCGATCCCCGTTGAAAATGCGGATACGGAAGTAGCGTCCGTACGCCGCCCCCCGCAGTCAATTGAAAGCGAGCAGAGTGTTCTTGGGGGCCTTCTGCTTGACAACAACGCCTTTGACCTCGTTGCCGACGTCATCGGCCCGGACGACTTCTACCGGCACGATCACCGCCTCATCTACGAAAAGATTCAGCAGATGTGCACGGCCGGTCAGCCCGCCGACGTCGTGACCGTCTTTACGGCTTTAGACAGCGAAGGCAAAGCCCAGGAAACAGGGGGCTTGGCGTACCTTTCAAACCTCGCGACCGGCACGCCCTCCGCGGCCAACATCCGCCGCTACGCTGAAATCGTGCGTGACCGCTCGATTCTGCGGCAGCTGGTGACCGCGGGCGACCAGATCGCCACCTCAGCGCTTGCCCCTCAGACCGGGGACGTCTCGCAGCTCCTTGATCAGGCCCAGAGCGTCGTCTTTGCCATTGACGAAAAGTCCAACAAGGGTAAGAAGGGTTTCCGCGTCTTAAATGAACTTGCCGCAGACGTCACGCGCGAACTGCAGGCCCTTTACCAGATTAAAAGCAGTGATGACGTCACAGGGCTTCCCACCGGCTTTACGGTATTGGACCGCATGACTTCGGGGCTGCAAAAGGGGGATCTCATCATCGTCGCGGGGCGTCCCTCCATGGGTAAGACGTCTTTTGCCTTGAATATCGCAGAGTACGCGGGGCTTTCACTCAAAATGCCCGTGGCGGTATTTTCCATGGAAATGACCTCGGTGCAGCTCGCGAAGCGCTTGATCAGCTCCGTGGGCCGCATCGACGCGCAGAAAATGCGCCGCGCCCGGTTTGATGACACCGACTGGTCGCACTACACCGAAGTGGTCGCGAATATGGCAAAGGCCCCGTTTTATATCGACGACACGCAGGGCCTGACGGTAAACGAACTGCGTGCCCGCGCAAGGCGCCTTGTGCGTAAGACCGGGCCCTTGTCTTTAATCGTCGTTGACTACCTGCAGCTCATGAGCGGGTCGGCTCGCGCTGCTGCCGCCGAAAACCGTGCGGCCGAAATTTCGGAAATTTCCCGAGGACTGAAGGGCCTCGCCAAGGAAATGGACGTCCCCGTCATTGCGCTTTCGCAGTTAAACCGCGGCGTGGACGCGCGTACCGACAAGCGCCCCGTGATGAGTGACCTCCGTGAATCCGGCGCTATCGAACAGGACGCCGACGTCATTCTCTTTATTTACCGCGATGAGGTCTACAACAAAGAAACGCCCGACAAGAACGTCGCGGAAATCATTATCGGCAAACAGCGTAACGGCCCCACGGGCATTGTGCGCATGCGCTTTGACGGTATGTTCACGCGCTTTGACAACTTGGCCGAAGACGTAAACGTTCCGCCCGAGATGGCGCAGTAAAGATTGGGAGAGATGTATGTGGGAGACTCTGAGTTCAGTTAACTGGGGGGACGTTGCACTGTGGTGTGCGGTCATTGTTCTGATTCTTGTGGGGATTGCCGGAACGATTGTGCCGGCGCTGCCCGGGCATCCCATGATTTTTGCGGGCGGGTGGCTTGCCGCCTGGATCGGGGACTATCAGGAAATCGGCTGGGTGACGTTGGTTATCCTGGGGGTACTCACGGTGATCGGCTTTGCCGTTGACTGGGTCGCGCAGACAATGGGCGCGCAGAAAGCCGGGGCCACGAAGTACGGTACCGCGGGCGCTTTGATCGGCACGATTGCCGGGCTATTTATGGGCATTTTCGGGATTCTTTTTATGCCCCTGATCGGTGCCTTTATCGGGGAATTCATTGCGCAGCGCAACCTCAAGGTGGCCGGCAACGTCGGCATTGCCACCTGGATCGGCATGATGGTGGGGTCAGCACTTAAGATTGCGCTGGCGTTCATGATGACCGGCATCATTTGTTTTGCCCTTTGGTTCTGATAGAGAATTATTAGGGGAGTGCCGGCGGTGTGTTCTGCACTGCCGGACAGCGCAGAGGCTCGGAAGGCTATGATCTTTCGGGCCTTTGTTTTTGGGGTGTGCCGTTTGAACTGAGGGAGCGTTGGTGTAGGGTAGGCCCCTAAAACCGATAATTCGCGTTTTCTCTTTTAAATCAACAAACTATTTTTTTGATGCACAAATCCGTTTTGGACAGTAGTGAAGCAGAGTCTATTTTGGACAGCAGTGCTGTTTGACGCGAAAAAAACGGGCGGAAATTCCGCCCGTGAGTGCTTGAAAGACGCGGTTTAGAGCGCCTCAGCGGCAAAGTCCGCGAGGCGGCTTCGCTCGCCCCTTTCAAGCGTCATGTGGCCTGCGTGCTTCCAGCCTCTGAAGCGGTCAACGACGTAGGTAAGGCCCGAGGAGCCTTCGGTGAGGTAGGGCGTGTCGATCTGCGCGATGTTCCCGAGGCACACAATTTTTGATCCCGGACCCGCACGCGTAATGAGCGTTTTCATCTGCTTGGGCGAGAGGTTCTGGGCTTCGTCGATGATGACAAGCTTATTTAAAAACGTTCTGCCGCGCATAAAGCTCATGGATTTGACGCGGATGCGGCTGCGGATGAGATCATTGGCGGCGTTGCGGCTCCAGTCGCTTGTGCCGCGCTCGCTCTTATTTAAAACCTCGAGGTTGTCTTCCAGAGCCCCCATCCAGGGCTGCATCTTTTCTTCTTCAGTGCCGGGCAGAAACCCGATGTCTTCGCCCACAGAGACGGTCGCACGCGTAAAGATGATTTCGCTGAATTTGCGCATATCCAGTGTCTGCGTGAGAGCCGCCGCAAGCGTGAGAAGGGTCTTGCCGGTTCCGGCCTGCCCGAGTAACGTCACAAAGTCGATCTCGGGGTTCATCAAAAGGTTTAAGGCCATGCTCTGCTCGGGGTTACGCGCGTGAATGCCCCAAACGGCGTTTTGCGGCTGCATGTAGTCCTTAAGCGTTGCAAGCGTCACGATGCCGTTTTCAACGCTTTGCACCTGCGCAAGAAACTCGGCGTCTTTTGAGGCCACAAATTCGTTCACGTAAAACGTGAGGCCGGGCAGTGCCGCAAACCGGTACCACGTGCGGCCGTCCGCCTGCCAGGACTCAAGGCTTTTGGCGGTGAGGTCCCAGAAGTTCTCAGGCAAAACTGTGCGGCCCGTGTAGAGAATGTCCGTGTCGTCGATCGTCTTATCGTTAAAGTAGTCTTCGGCGGCCATCCCCAGGGCCGTCGCTTTGATGCGCATGTTGATGTCTTTACTCACAAGCACCACGGACTTGTGGGGAAGTTTTGCCTGCAACGCCTTTACGGTCGCAAGGATCATGTTGTCGGCTTTTCCCGCGGGAAGCCCCGAGGGGAGTTCGGCCCTCAGTTCCTCCGTCTCGAAGAAAAGCCGGCCCTTACATTCGCGGTTTCCGAGCGCATTTAGGGGCGCACCCTCGGTGATGTCGCCCGCGGAGGTTTCCAGCAGCTGATCGATGCTGCGGCTTACCTGTCGGGCGTTACGCGCAATGTCGCTCACACCGGTCTTGTGGTTGTCGAGTTCCTCAAGCGTTGTCATCGGGAGAAACACGTCGTGCTCCTCAAACCGGAAAATCGACATCGGGTCGTGCAAAAGGACGTTCGTATCAAGCACAAAAACGCGCGGTTTGTCGGCGGTTTTGGCAGCGCGCCCTTTTCTGAGGCGGCTGGCACCCGCGTCCGCCTCTTTGGGGACCGAAAGCTCCTCTTTGGCGGCTTTTCCGGGTAACTTCAGGGCGGGCGCTGCGGGCTTGGGGCTCCTTGCGGGTTTCTCGTGTTTCAGAGCCTTTGCGTCGGGCGTCTTGGTTGCGGGCTTAGAGCCCTCTTTTGCGGTTCTGGCCTTAACAGCCGCCGGGGCTTTCGCCTTCACGGGTTTGGCAGCCTTTTTGAGGTCTTCGGGTTTGACACGGGCACCGTATTCACGGCGGGCGAGGATATCGCCTTCAACTTTGGGGGCAGAGGGAAGCGGCATAGGACTTACCGAACAAACAAATTTTTGATACGCACAATCGTAGCGGGATTGTTTGTTCTCTGCATGACGAGCCCGCCGGGAAACTCACGGGCGGGCTTGGGTTGGAAAGGCATCAGCCTTTTGGCGTGAAGTACCCCGGGTACTCGCGTACGGCACGCACCACGCCGCGGCAGACGGCCTGCGCCACACGCGTCTGGTGCTGGGAGCTTCTCAAGCGGCTCTCGTCGCTCGGGTTACTCAGAAATCCGGTTTCAATGAGAATCGAGGGAATGCCCTGGGCTTTCAAAACCGCAAACTCGGCGGATTCCACGCTGTCTTTGTGCAGCGATTCGACTTTACCCATTTCAGCAAGCACCGCGTGCCCGATCTGTAGCCCCGCAATGAGTTTGGATTCGGCGAGCATGTCAACTGCGGCCTGGCGCGCCTGCTGCGGGACGGTGGAAAAGTCAACGCCCCCGATTTCGTCCACCTTATTTTGTGTCTGCGCCAGCCACCGGGCCTGCAGGGACGAAGCCCCCGTCGTACTTAACGTAAAGACCGAGGCCCCGTGCGCAGAGGACGAGGTCCAGGCGTCGGCGTGCACGCTCACAAAAAGATGCGCTTTTTCGGAGACCGCGCGCTGCGCGCGTTTATGTAAGGGGATAAAGACGTCGGTCGTACGGGTAAGAACGGCGCGCATTCCGCGCGTGCGGTTAATCTGGTTAGCGAGCTTTTTGGCAATCTCCAGAACCACGTGCTTTTCGTAGGTCTTTTTGCGGCCCACGGCACCGGGGTCGGCACCGCCGTGCCCGGCATCAATCACCACGCAGATTGTTTCCTTTTTGCGGGCGGTGTTTTGTTTCACGGGTTTGTGCTCGGCGGCCTTCGCTGTCTGCCGGGGTGTGCTTTCTGTCTGCGTGATCTGAGCGGACTTTCCTTCGGCAAAGCGCACGCGGAAACGCGAGAGGGAACTGCCGGTAAGGACGGCACCGCCCACGCCCTTCTTCATCTCCGCGACGATACGCACAGTGTCGGGCTTATATTGCCCGCAGCGTACGTCCGAGACAAAGCGGTCCGAGGCAATGCGCCGGATATCGCGCGAGAGTTCCTCGGTGAGTTTCACGCCCTCAATATCGATGAGGTAGCGCACGGGGTTGCGGCCGCCCAACACATGCGTGCGGATTTTTGAGGCCCCCGGCGCCGAGACCGTGAGCACGCCGTAAGAGGATGTCCGATCGTAGTCGGCGGAAAGCCTGGCGGCAGCGGCAAGCGTCACAACGGGCACGCCGTAGGCGAGCGTGAGCATGGACGCTAAAAGTGTGCGGCGGGAGGTCATGGCGTTACTTGCACCTTCTTTAAAACGCGGCGGCCAAGCTCTGTTGTGGCCGTCATTTTCGCGGTGCGCGAAAGGGGCGTCTCAGGCGTGAGTTCAATCACAAGGTCCGCCGCGGGCAGTAACGGTTCGGCTTTTTCACTCCATTCGGATACGCAGACGTTGCCGGCACCGAAAAGATCCCGGAAACCCGCATCGTCAAATTCCTGCGGGTCTTCAAACCGGTAGAAATCAAAGTGGTGCAGCGTGATGCCGTCAGTGAAGTCGTAATCGGTCACAAGCTCAAACGTGGGGCTTTTCACGCGCCCGGCAAAACCGGCAGCGCGCAAAAGCGCGCGGGTAAACGTGGTCTTTCCGGCGCCGAGGTTTCCCTCAAGGCGCAGGTTAAAACCGGTTTCCCGCAGTGCGGGTGCGTGTGCCAGAAGCGCCGCGCAGAGTGTGGCTGCGAGGTGCGCCGTGGCCGCTTCATCGGCTAACGTGAGCGTTGTGATTTCGTCCTCTCTCATGATGGCCGCAAGTATAACGGGAGAGACTTGAGAGGCCTCATTTTTTTTCAACAATGCGAACAGACTTTTACATGCGGCCGGAGGTACCTCCTTATTTACGCCACCGAAGGCTTGTGAAAGAATACGGATCCCTTTTTTCGTGCCTATCGTGCCGACCGGAGTCTGTATGCAGGAGAGCCTTGCCAAAATTCTCTCGTTTGTGGCCTTTATCGTCCTGGGCTACATTCTTCGGCGCACGGGTGTTTTAAAGGCGGAGACTTTCCACGCGGTGAGCGGCCTGGTGATCTATGTGACGCTCCCTTGCGTCATTGCCGCAAACCTTAACGGCATCCGCATCGAAGGCACGATGCTTCTGATCGCGCTTTTTGGCTTTGCCGCAAACATCCTGCTTCTCACCTACGCCTGGATCCTGACACTGAGAACGAAAGACCGGGATATGCGGGACTTTATCCGTTTGAACCTCGGGGGCTTTTCGGTGGGGCCCTTTGCCGTCCCCTACGTTTCGGCCTTTTATCCGTCGCATGGGGTGCTCGCAACATGCGTTTTTGACGTCGGAAACGTCATTATGAGCGGTGGCGGCACGTATGCGCTCATATCCGGCAGCCGCGTGCAGACAACCTTCAGGGCGGCCGTAAAACTTATCGCCTCAAAACTCGTGCGCTCGGGCCCTCTGGTTGCCTTTGCCGTGATGGTGGTGTTGTCGCTGTTTTCTCTGAAACTTCCTCAGGGCGTGGTGGAGATTGCCAAGATCGGCGCGGCCGCGAACGCCTTTTTGTGCATGATCATGATCGGGGAGAGCATTGACCTCTCGATGACACTGAAAAAGTTTCTGATCGTCGCGCGCATTGTGGCTTTGCGCATTATCCCCTGCATTGCCTTGGCCTGGTTTGCCTACCACTACATTCCGGCAGACGGCGAGGTACGAAAGGCGCTTGTTTTAACGTGTCTTGCGCCCATGCCCGCAATGAGTCTTATCTACACGGCAAGCCTGGGGCTAGACCTCGCGATGGCGGCAAACTTAAGTTCCGTGTGTGTCGCGGTTTCGATTGCCTCGATGTCGGTGGCCCTGATGATCATGTAGGCGGGCAACAAAAACGGGAGCAACTCAGATACGAGCGCTCCCGTTCACCGCCATTAAAACCGCTTAGCGGACGATGCAACCGTCTTCACCTTCAGCGCGCGGCGTGATGGTGCCGATGCGGTAAACCGTTTCGCCTTCGGCGCGGAAGGCTTCCGCGGCTTTTTCAGCGTCTTCGGCTGCGACCACCACGGCCATGCCGATGCCGTTATTAAAGACGCGGTGCATTTCGTGGTCGGTGATGCCGCCCTTTTCCTGCAGCCAGTCAAAGATGGCGGGGCGCTTCCAGCTGCCCGCGTCGATTTCGCACTTCACGGTTTCAGGCAGAACGCGCGGAATGTTTTCCACGAGGCCGCCCCCGGTGATGTGGGCCATCCCCTTGATTGTCACCTTCTGCAGGACGTTTAAGACCTGTTTGACGTAAATGCGGGTGGGTTCCATCGCGCGGTCCGCAAGCGTTGCGCCGTCAAAGGGCATGTTCCAGTCGGCTCCGGCGACTTCCACGACCTTGCGGATTAAGGAAAAGCCGTTGGAGTGGGGGCCGGAAGAGGCAAGACCCAAGACCACGTCGCCCGCGGCAATCGTCTTACCGTCAATGATTTCGTCTTTTTCCACAACGCCCACGGCAAAACCGGCGAGGTCATATTCGCCCTCGGGGTACATGCCGGGCATTTCCGCGGTTTCGCCGCCGATTAAGGCGCAGCCCGCAAGTTCACAGCCCTTGGCGATGCCTTTGACAACACGTTCGGCGATGTCGACGTTCAGTTTCCCGCAGCCGTAGTAGTCAAGGAAAAAGAGGCTCTTTGCGCCCTGAACGAGGATATCGTTCACGCTCATTGCCACAAGGTCCTGACCCACGGTGTCGTGGCGGCCGAGCTTAAAGGCAAGCATCAGCTTGGTGCCAACGCCGTCGGTGCCGGAAACGAGCACCGGGTTGCGGTATTCGCGGCCGATTTCAAAGAGGGCGCCGAACCCCCCGATGCCGTTTAAGACGCCGGGAATCAGGGTTCGCTTTGCCGCGGGCTTAATGCGTTCAACGAGTTCGTCACCGGCTTCAATGGAAACGCCTGCGCCGGCGTAAGACAGTTGTGTCATAGGAAAAATTACCGCTAAAAATAGGGAATAGAAAGAAGTCGCGCTACACTTGCCGCGGCCCGCAGTCTCTGCAAACGATTATTGTAACGGAAGGCGGCGCCCCGGGTTCCCGTTTTTTGTGCGGGAGCGGCTTACTTTTTGACTTTTTTCTTTGAAACCGCGGTTTTGCATGCCCTTTGAGCAATTAGCCCTCAATCTGACCGAGACCGAAGCGCCGACACTGGAAAATTTCGACGCCGACGGTAACCGTGAGGCGGTGGCTGCGCTGGCTGCCTGCCGTGCGGGCACGGGGCCGCAGTTTATCTGCCTCTGGGGCCGGGCCGGCAGCGGCCGCACGCATTTGCTGCGCGCTTTAACGCCGCAGCAGTCGCGGCGCGTGCCGGAGTTTGATGAGCGCATCCGGCTTTACACCGCGGATAACGTCGAAGCGTTTGACGCCGAAGACATGGAGCGGCTTTTTATCCTCATGAATGAGGTAAGGGCGCACCCGGCCTCGCGCCTGGTGACCTCAGTCGACAGGCCCCCTTTGATGCTTGCTGTGCGCGAAGATATCCGCAGCCGACTTGCCTGGGGCCTTACCTTTGAAATCCGGCCCTTAAACGCGGAGCACGCAATGGCCGAATTTGAGCGCCGCGCCGTGATGCGGGGCATTGACCTCAGTCCCGAAGTGCTTCACTGGATTGAGACCACCTGCCCGCGGGACATGAAAACGCTCATGCGGCTCTTAAACGCCGCCGATGTGTATTCATTGCAGCGCAAGCGCCGCGTCACGATTCCTCTGATGCAGCAGCTTCTTGAAACCTTATAAGAACTATGAAACTCGCTGTTTTTGACCTCGACCACACCCTGATGCCGATGGACACAAGCGGCTCCTGGGTGATCTGGATGACGGCTGCCTCAGGCTTAAGGCTTGAACCGGTCCTTGCCGCCGTTCGCAAGTTTGACGCCGATTACGACGCCGGGCGCCTTGATATCGACGAATTTATGGCAACCCAGATGCAGTGGCTCGCCAGGTTTCGCCGGGCGCATCTGGAGCTCGTGCGGGAAGCCTTCACGAAGTACTGGCTCGCGCCCAACGTGCCGCAGGCCTCCCTCGACCTCGTTGAAAGCCACCGCGCCGCGGGCGACGTGACCGCCGTCTGTACGGCCACGTACTCTTTTGCTAGCGCCCCTTCCGCCAGGCTTTTCGGCGTCGAGCATCTTTTGGCGTGCCGGGCGGAAACGGATGAGCGGGGTGAATTTACGGGGCGGCTTGCCGGCAGAAACAGTTTCGGCCCCTCAAAGATTGCGTACGTAAAGGATTTTCTCGCAACCGACACATGCCGGGGACTTGCCGCAGCCGACGTTGTTTTTTATTCCGACTCGATGGTCGATATGCCGCTTTTTAACTTTGTGGACGCCGCGGGCGGCACGTGTGTGGCGGTGAACGCGTCGCCGGAACTTGCGGCCGAAGCCGACCGCCGCGGCTGGAAGAAAATCGCGACTTATACCGAGGAGATGCTCGCGCGGGCTATGATTCCCGCCATGGGCGCACAGTTTTATCCGGAGGTTTTCCGTCATGTTTGATCGTATCCGTCGTATGGTGACCGACTTTCTGAGCGGGCCGGACAGAACGCTCAGCAAGACCCCGCGCGTGATTCCCGCCTCCGAGCACGGCATTGACCCGAAACTTGTGCCCTTCAGCGCGAAGCGCACCTGTGAACTCCTGCAAAACCGGGGCTTTAAGGCGTATATCGTGGGCGGAGCCGTCCGTGACCTCCTGTTGGGCGCAACTCCCAAAGATTTTGACGTGGCAACCGACGCCACACCGCAGCAGGTAAAGCGCATTCAGCGGCGCGCCTTCATCATCGGTAAGCGCTTTCGCCTTGTGCACGTCGTTTTCGGTCAGGAAATCATTGAGTGCTCGACTTTCAGAGCCCTGGACGCCGACGGCGTCCGAAAAGATGCTCAGGGGCGGGTGGTAAGTGACAACGTTTTCGGCGAAATGTGGGAAGACGCTGCGCGCCGCGACTTTACGGTAAACGCCCTTTACTACGATCCCATGAAGGGCGACGTGTTTGACTACCACCACGGCTGGGAAGATCTGCAGCGAAAGCGCCTCAGAATGATCGGGGACCCCGAAGAGCGCTACCGTGAAGATCCCGTGCGCATGATGCGTGCGGTGCGTATTGCCGCAAAGTTGGGCTTTACGATGGAAGCCGCGACCGAAAAGGCGATTCCGAAGATGGCGGGGCTTTTGGCAAACGTCCCGGCCGCACGCCTTTTTGACGAGATGATGAAGCTTTTTACGAGCGGGCACGCCGAAGAGTGTCTGATCGGTTTGCGAAAAGAGGGCCTGCACCGGTCGCTGCTGCCGATGCTTGACGTGATCCTCTCTGAGCCCGACGGCGAAAAGTTTCTGATGCTCGCGTTAAAGCGCACGGATGAGCGCATCGCCTCCGGCAAAAAGATTTCCCCGGCCTTTATGTTCTGCACACTTTTGTGGCCCCAGGTTGTGAAGCGCTGGGAAGCCTACGAAGTGAAGCAAGGCATGAAGCGTGCCGAAGCCCTTTTTGCCGCCAGTAACGACGTGATTGCGACGCAGTGCAGCCGCCTTGCGATTCACAACCGCTTCGTGGAAGACATGAAGCTCATCTGGATGATGCAGCTTCGCTTTGAACGCCGCACCGGCAAGAACCCCTTTACGCTTGTTAAGCACCTCAAATACCGGGCTGCGTACGACTTTTTGCTGCTCAGATCGCTTTTGGGGCACGTGCCCGCGGACCTCGTGCAGTGGTGGGACACCTTTGCCTACACGACGCCCGATGAGCAGGTGCGGATGGTAAGAGCCGTGGAGCAGCAGGCGCGCCAGACCGCGGAGGCCGCACGCGAAGGCAGCCGCCGCAAGAAAAACGGCCGACGCTGCCGCGGCTCAGAGCGCTTTGAAGAAGCGCCGAAGACGTCTGAAGTGCCGGCAGTGACGTCTCCTGCGGCAAAGACGGAAGAGCCGCTTCTCATTGCCAAAAAGCCCGAACCCGAAAAGATTACGCATGAAGCGCACGCGATGCTGCCGCACGAACGCACGGTAGTAACTTCTGAGGGCGAAACGCTTGTGCAGGTGGAAACGCGGCTGGATGCGGCCGAGACAGATGAAGTAAAGCCCGCGCGCCGGCGCCGTACGAAGAAGGCGGCGGATGTGAAAGCGGCGGTGCCCGAGAAGGGACCCGAACTTTCCGAAAAAGCGCCGGTTGCTGAAACCCCTGCCGCCGCACCGGAAGCTGCGGCGCCTGAAGCGCCGGCAGAAAAACCGGCTGCGCCGAAAAAGCGTGTGGTGCGCCGTAAGAAGGCTGTTGAGGCGGCGGACACTGTGGCAGAAAAGCCCGCCGGAACGCCGGCAGAACCTGCTCCGGAAGCACCTGTTAAAAAGCGCGCTGTGCGCCGTAAAACCGTAAAGACTGAAGGCGAAGCGGCAGGTGCGGCGCCGGCTTCTGAGGAAGCGGCACCGGAAGCCGCTGTGAAAAAGACGGTGCGCCGCTGTAAAAAGGCCGAACCGGAAACTTCGGACACTGTTGCAGAAGAAAAGCCCAAGCGTCGCCGCACGGTGAAAAAGGCGGAGACGCCTGAAGCTCAGCCTGAAGCAACAGCTGCCGAAGAGGCCCCCGCAAAGACCGTGCGCAAACGCCGCACGAAGACTGCGGACGATGCGGAAAAAACCGGTGAAGCCGCACCCAAAAAGCGTGTTGTGCGCCGCAAAAAGCCGGTTGAGGCTGAGGCATAAATGACAACGGCTTATGTGGCTTTGGGCGCTAATCTCGGTGAGGCGCCCGCGACACTGCGTGCGGCGCTTGCGGACATCAATGCCGTGCCCGGTATCCGCGTGGTAAAGACCTCGTCCTTTTACCGCACGGCGCCCGTTGACTCAAGCGGCCCGGACTACACCAACGCGGTCTGCGAAGTGGAGACGACGCTTTCAGCTGATGCGCTTTTGAGCGCTTTGCAGACGATTGAAAACCGGCACGGGCGTGTGCGGCCCGCAGGTGTGCACAATGCCCCGAGAACGCTTGACCTCGATGTCCTTCTGTACGGGGATACGGTGATTCACACGTCTCGCCTTACCGTGCCGCACCCGAGAATGCACGGGCGGGCGTTTGTGCTTTTTCCGCTTTGTGAAATTGCCCCTGAGATTGAGATCCCCGGCGTGGGGAAGGCGAAGGACTTTCTTGCGTCCGTAGCTGACCAGGGAATCGAAAAACTTGCATAATGAGCGGCCCGCTGATTTCCGGCGGGCTTTTTTCTGAGATACGTTTCGATGCTGAATTTTTTTACGCAGCTGCCTGTAGCAGTGCAGGCAGCGGGCCTTTTGGTGCTTTCCAACTGCTTCATGACCTTTGCCTGGTACGGCCACTTAAAGTACCTCTCGGGAAGCGCCTGGTATGTGGCAGCCGTGGTGAGCTGGAGCATTGCGCTGTTTGAGTACCTTCTGCAGGTGCCCGCAAACCGCATCGGGTTTTCGGAGCTCTCTTTGGCGCAGCTCAAGATCATGCAGGAGGTGATCACGCTCACGGTCTTTATCCCCTTTGCGCTTTTCGTGATGAAGGAGCCTTTCCGGATGGATTACGTCTGGGCGGCGCTTTGCATGGTGGGGGCGGTCTATTTCATCTTCCGGTCGGCTTAAGTGCTTGGGCTGCCGGCAGTGTGTTGACCGCCGGCATCAGCCTGCCGGCTCTTTATTAAGTCAGGTGCGTTTTGATCCTGTGACGGGAAGCGGGGCCCTTGCCGACCTGCTCGATAAGTCCCATGGGTGACCAGCTCCCGGATACGGGACCGGGTGGCGGTTTTTCCCAGCTTCTGCTTATCCGCGATTTCCCGACGACGGGCTGCATCTTTCTTTTGAAGTACTTCAAGTACTGTACCGGCATCGGCATTGTCCGGGAGCGCCGCAGCAGAGCGGCTCATCAGCAGTTTGATCGTAAAGCGCCTGGGAGCGATCTCCAGAAGGACATCTGCGAGCATGCCTGGAAAAGCAGAACGAATCAGCCGAAAACCGCTGCCGTCACCCGCCGTTACTGAGCGCTTCCAGATGCTCGTTTCGTCTTGTCATCATGCCGGCCAATACCAAGTCTTGATCGAGCCCGGGAAGGGTTTCGTAATGTTGAAAATCTCGAGGCAATGGTGCTTTTGTGCCGCTCAAATTTGGTGATCCCTTTGCCAAACCATGCTGTCTCCGGAAAGCCCGCTAAACAACAACCTTCCGGTGAGTTGCTTGATTTTTTTTACCCACAACTATGCGCGAAGAGCCCAAAGTGTTCTCCTTTGACGGATACCTCACGGGCTCCGTCTGCTCGACCTTGCGGTCGGTGGTGATCCTTCGCCAATGTTGGAAGGGGTTTGTTGTCTGAAGCACCGCTCCTACCTCTCAGAGCTTTTAACCGCAGACCGCAGAGCGCGGGACTAGGATCGACATCCCGCGGTGCCTGTTTGCGTCCCGTCTTGCGACGGAACGGATTCCCAACCAACGGAGTCCGTCCGAAAACGGACTGAGGCTAGTCAACCAAGACTTGTTGCCAAGCCTCTGACTTCAGTCAGGGGTAGTTGACGCGGGCCGACTTGGCGATATGGGTTTCAAGCGCATCATGCTCGGGCTTTACTTCTCCGCACTAAGCCGACTTCTTTTCCCCGTAAAGCGCCGGGTCGACGTCGGCCCCGCCCATGATGAGAAAGCCGTCCACGCGGCCCAAAAGCCAGCTTACATCGTCCCAGGAAACGGACAAAGGCAGCACAATCGGGATGCCGCCCGCATCTGTCACGGACTGCAGATAGCGGTTTCTCAATGTAATCGCGCCCTCTTTAATGTCAGGCGTGACGCCGATCAGTGGTTTTCTGTTCATTTTCGACTTCCTTATTTCCCGCAGCTACGGACAAATTCTTCCCAGCCTTTAGCCCGCAGACGGCAGGCCGGACAGACACCGCACCCGTAGCCCCAGTCATGGCGGTGCGTGCGGTCGCCTTCGTAACACGTTTCCGTTTCAAAGCGGATAAGGTCCACGAGCGCCTTACCGCCGAGGTTTTCAGCAAGCATCCAGGACTGGGCTTTCGTAAGGTGCATGAGCGGCGTTTCAATCACAAAATCGCGTCCGAGCCCGAGCGACAACGTCACCTGCAGGCTCTTTAACGTATTGTCGCGGCAGTCCGGATAACCGGAATAATCCGTATCGCACATTCCGCCCACCAGCGTACGAATACCGAGCCGCCAGGCAAGAATCGCGGCGTAGTTAAAAAAGAGAAGATTGCGGCCCGGCACGAAAGTGTTGGGAAGGCCGTCCGCGCCCTCGCCGATTGCTTCACTGCGCGTTAAGGCGCAGTCAGCAATGCGGTTAAGTTCCGTGAGGTTCAGAATGTGGTCTTCACCGAGCTTACCTTGCCAACGGGGGTTGAGCGCTTGGATTTTTTCGCGGATCCGTTTGCGGCAGGTTAGTTCCGATTTATGCCGCTGCCCGTAGTCAAAGCCCACGGTGTCCACCCGGTCAAAGACCGTCAGAGCCCACGCAAGGCACGTCGTTGAATCCTGGCCGCCCGAAAACAAAACCAAAGCCCGGCGCAGGCCGTCACCAGCTGCAGTTTCCGCCACTTGCTTTTCCTTTCCAAAAAAACGATGGTGCCTTGCGGCACAAAAATACGGACGTATTCTCCCTCGGCCGGCTGACGCCGTCAAAACAGGAACGAACTGCTGCACGAAGCAGGAAGGAAAGAAAAGCGGGGAAAGGAAAAAGACAGCCCGCTCATGCGGGCAGATACGAAAAAAGCTCCGAACGGAGCCTTTTGTCTGATGCAGAAAGATGTGGCGGAGTGGACGGGACTCGAACCCGCGACCCTCGACGTGACAGGCCGATATTCTAACCAACTGAACTACCACTCCGACCTTTCTCATCAATCCCGGCTGTCGCCAACCGAGGACAGGCATATTACCTGTGTTTTTTTGTTTTGGCAATACGTTCAGGTACTATTTTTCCCGGCCTGCCGTATTACACAATCAGATCGCTTCGATTTTCATTTTTATATCAAAGGGCTTACCGAAATACACCCAAGATGTCACGAGCATATCGGTCCGGCCCGCGCATAGGCTGCCGCATTCTCGCCGTTCACGCCGCCCGCAGCTGAAACCAATACCGCCGGATTCACGGACTTCACCGCATTCACAAGTTCCTCAAGTTTTTCCGGTGCGAAACGCTCACACTGCACGATGTCGCAGCCGGCCCTGACGAAGGTCAGCACCTCTTCAAGGCTCGCCGCTTCCACCGCAATCTTGCGCTCCGGCGCTGCCCGTTTGGCGTGGAAAATGGCCGCAGGCACATCCCGGCAAAACACCCGATGCTGATCAAAAATCAGAACGGAGTCAGAAAGCCCGGTGCGGTGCACCACAGCGCCGCCCGCCAGAGCAGCTGCCAGTGAGAACGTTTTGGTGCCCGGAAAATGTTTGCGCGTTACCATCACATGGCAGTCGGGATTGACGGCATGTGCCGCAGCCGTCATGACGGCCGCCCGCCCGGCAATGCCGGAGCCGTATTCCATGATGTTCTGCGCTGTTTTCTAAACCGCATGAATGGCCCCTGCAGGCCCTTCGGCGGCAAGCACGGTCTCTCCGGACTTGTACAACCCTGCATCTTTTTCCTGCCGCGTGATCCTGAGCCCGACCCGCTCAAACAGACGCGCAGCCCAGTCGATACCGAAAACAAAGCCGTCCTCTTTCGGAGCGCTCGATGTTTCAAGCCAGTTTCGAAAACTGACGGACTATTTCCGGCTGGTGGAAAAAGAGTGTCCTTTGGGAGGAGCTCAGACCAACCGCAGCTGCCGCTATGTTTTGGCTGACGCCTTTCTGCAGTTTTGGTTTCTGTGCATTAACCCGTACAGCACCATGATCGAACGCGGCCGCAACGACAGGCTCTTTGAACACATCCGTTCGATTCTGCCGAATTACGTGGGCAGGCACGTCCTTGAATCGTGGTTCGAAGGCAGGCTGAAAGAAAAAGCCTACGTGTTTCTCTCGCAGCAATCAAAATACCGCGACTACACCCTGCGCTTTGAATGCCGCAGCCTCAATGACATTCACCGGTAAGATTGAGAGTCAAAAAAAGCCGGCGGCAGAACACAGAGATTCCGGCCGCCGGCCAAAGGCACCTCGCGCTGAAGCGCCTCAATAAGCATCAGTGAATCGTGATGAGCTTGCGTTCATCCTGGTTCAGAACCGCAGTACGCGGCACATAAACCTTGAGAACACCGTCCTCAAAATTAGCCTTGCATTCACCCTCACGGACTTCCTTACCCACATAAAAACTGCGCGAGCACGAACCCATCGAGCGCTCCTGGCGCACGTAACGGCCTTTGGCATCTTTCGTCGAAGAGTCAACCTTCTTTTCGGCCGAGACGGTGAGATACCCGTTCTTCAATTCTGCCGTGACCTCTTCTTTCTTGAAACCGGGCAGATCGACGTCGAACTCATAAGCCTGATCCGTTTCGCGGATATCAGTCTTCATCAGGCGCTCACTGTTGCGTCCGAACACAGCCGGAAACTGAACGCGGTTGTCAAAGGGATCAAAGACACCGAAAACGTCATTATCAAAAAGACGCGGAAGCATCGAAGCCATTTTTTCTTTCTCCAAAATCCTGCGCTAGGGCAACCCGCCGGATAACCACACCGACCGGCTGCCGGGCGCTTCTCAAACCCTGAGGACTTCCGGAACTCCTGCGGAACTCCGTCATCCATCGATACACCCTATCTCGGGACACCTGTGTCAATACAACATAAGAACAAGTACGCTCTTGAAAAAAGGCCCTGCAAAACCGATATGGCTGTTTTCTCGCTGCCGGCATCCTCAACTTTTCTCAGTGACGGCGCAGAAAATGAGAATCACTCCCAGGCGGGATATACTCGCGCTCAACAAAGAACGTTTTCTGCGCCATGCGCCGATTTTTTGACTACGCGTTTATTCCGGCAGCTCTTTTTATTCTGTGGCTTTACACCACCACGGAAGGGTTTGTGGCGCCCATACTGCTGCCCTCGCCCTCATCAGTGGCCGCCCGCTTTGCCGAACTCATCGGTAACGGGGAACTGCTGCACCACATCGGCGCAAGCGCCTTTCGTACGATGACGGGCTTTCTTCTCGCGGCCTCTCTCGGCATCAGCCTCGGGGTGCTCTGTGCCAAAAGCCCGAAGGCCTCGCGCCTGACGCGCTTTCTCATAGAAGCGCTCAGGGTAACGCCGCCCTTATCGCTGATTCCGCTTCTGATTTTGTGGCTCGGGATTGAAGAAGCCCCCAAAATCGCGATCGTCTTTCTTTCGGGATTTTTCCCAATCTACATGAATGCGGCAACGGCTGTTGCGGGGGTTGATCCCAAGCTCATTGAAGCGGCCCGTACACTCAAATTCACCGGGCGCGAGCTCTTTTTTAAGCTCACGCTCCCTGCGGCCCTGCCCGGGATCGTCACGGGCCTGAGGCTCGGTTTCGGCTACTGCTGGAGAGCGCTTGTCGGAGCTGAACTCATTGCCGCAAGTTCCGGCCTCGGGTTTCTTATCAGCGAGTCCGGGGAATTTGCCAAAACAGACGCTGTCTTCGTCGGAATCATTACGATTGTGGTGCTCGGCATTGCCGCGGACGCCCTGCTGAGAGCGCTTTTAAAGCGCGTGACGCCAGCCTCAGCTACGGAGGTGCAGCGTGTTTGAGATTGTCTGCTCGCAGCTCACCAAAACATTTGTGTCGGCAAGCGGCACCGTCACACCGGCCCGTGATCTGTCGCTTAGCTTTGCCGCCGGCGCGATTTCTGCGGTGATCGGCGAAAGCGGCTGCGGAAAAACGACGCTTCTGAGAATGATCGCGGGGCTCGAAAAGCCGGAAAGCGGCACCGTGACTTTTAAGGGCGAAAGAAAAACACCCTCGCTATCCGTTGTCTTTCAGGAGCCGCGTCTTTTTCCGTGGCTTACCGTGGAAGAAAACATTGCACTTGCGGTAAGACACGAGCCGCATTCCGTTCAGAAGGAAAAAACCGGCCGCATGCTTGAGATGATCGGGCTCACGCAAAGCGCAAGGGCTAAGCCCCGGGAGCTCTCTGGCGGCATGGCCCAGCGCGTGTCGCTTGCGCGCGCACTGGTCTCAGAACCCGACATTCTTTTGATGGACGAGGCCTTCAGTGCCTTAGACGCCCTCACCCGCACGCGCGTTCGCAATGAATTTATCCGCCTCTGGCAGGCGCACCCCATGACCGTGGTGCTTGTGACGCACGATGTATTGGAAGCAACGCTTCTGGCCTCACACATCATCCGGCTTTCCGAAGGCCGTGCGATAACGGCCTATCCCGTCTCCTTTTCTTATCCGAGAAACTTCGCCACACCGGGGCTCTCGGCCTTAAGCGAATCGATTCTCAACGATTTTTTTACTGATGAAGGACCAACCAAAAATGAAACTTAAAACCACCGTTATTGCACTTTCCGCACTTTTTGCAGGCGCTGCCTGCGCCGCAACGGGCGGCATGCCCGAGGTGCTTGACGTTGTTTACGTCAAAGCCCCCTTTAACCTTCAGAACATGGTGATGAAGGATCAGAAGATGCTTGAAAAGGCCTTTGCGCCTTACGGCACCGAAGTGAAGTGGCACGACATCAACTCGGGCGCCCAGCAGGCGCAGGCCATGGCCGCAGGCGCCATTGACATTTCCGCCGTGATGAATACGGCGTCGCTGCTGATGGCTAACGGTGCCGGCAACCCCGTCGTGATCATTAACGGTGTTTCACACCCGGCCGACACCTTTGCGATCGTCTCCGCCAAGGGTAAGCCCCTGACCGTGAAGGAACTCAAGGGTAAAAAGATTGCCGGCCCCCGCGGCACGGTACTGCACCAGCTCATGGTCGCGGCGCTTAAAAGCGAAGGTTTGAGCGCCAAGGACGTGGAATTCGTTTCGATGGGGATCCCCGCGGCGCTCTCCGCGGTCGTAAGCGGCAACGCTGACGCCGCGCTTCTTGCCGCAAGCGCTGTCATTAAGGCCGAGGAAGCCGGCTGCAAGGTGGTGACGACCGCCAAGGACCTCGTCAATGTCAACCTCGTTGTGACCGCAAGCCAGCCCTTTGCCCGGCAATTCCCGAACGCCGTGAAGCTCACCGTAAAGACGCAGCGCGCTGCGCTTGACTGGATCAACAAGAACTGGGACAAGGCCGTGGCGCTCGGCGCCAAGGAGCACGGCATTTCTCTTGAAGACGCCAAAAAGCTCGCACAGTGGTCCAACTACTACAACACCGTGACGACAACGGATGTCAAGGGCCTTGCGCTTGATCAGGACTTTCTCGTCGAAAACGGCATGATGCAGAAAAAGGTGGATGTCAAGAGCCTTGTCTGGCCGACCGCGAAGGAATAATCCGCTCTTTTCAGGAAGTTAAACACCCCGGCAGACACTGCGCCTGCCGGGGCGTTTTTATGGATAATTCAGGCCTCGCTTACACGGGTGTCGTCGGAATCACCACCATCTTGCTGCTGACTTCGGAGACTCTCTGAGCCATTGAACCATACGGGCCAACCGTCAACCATCCACAATGAGGGGGTTTCACAGAATTTCCCGCAGGAAGCCCGGGGCTTGAGCCCCGGGAGGAATGCGGGAAATTCTGTGAAGTACTCCGTTTTTCAGGAATGCAAAGCGGTATTTGCGGCGAAATATGCGCCGCTGCTGCCCACCGAAGCAGAAATCAGTGCTCTTATCTGACGCCGCCCAAACCGAAAGCCGGCCCTGATTGTCCGCAGGATGTCACGACGGCCAGATCTGCTGTTCAAAGATTTGCCACACGCGTGCAGCAAATCTCCAAAACACAAAAAAACAGCGCCAGATCAATAACCTGAGGACACACACCATCCAAAAGACAGTTTTCAGATATCACAGGCCGGCTCGAGGTTCTGACAACTTTCTCCGCCCCGCCCACAATTTTTTGGAATTGGCTAATATGCCGCCCGTCAACCACGGTCCCCGTGTGCAGGTACTCACAGAAGATATGACCGAAAACCTCAAGCCGATTGAAAACATCGCCGTCATCGGACTCGGCGCCCTGGGCATCATGTACGGAGACTTCTTCGTGCAAGCACTCGGCACCGACAAAGTCACGTTTCTCGCGGACGCCGTGCGCACCGCGCGTTACCGCACGACAGAAGTCACCTGTAACGGTCATATCTGCCCGTTTCGCTACGAAACGCCTGCTGAATACAAGGCCGCACAGTGCTGGGCCGATCTCGTGATCTTTGCCATCAAGGGCGGCGCACTGAAAGACGCCTTGAGAACTGCCGACCCGGTGATCGGCCCCGAAACCGTCGTGCTTTCCGTTTTAAACGGCATCACCTCCGAAGACATCATTGAAAAGCACCTGCAGGGCCGCGGTGTTGTTATCCGGTCAGTGGCGCAGGCCATGGACGCCCTGCGTGAAGGCCGCCACGTGCGCTTAAGCTCCTTCGGAGAACTGCGAATCGGCATTGATAAGGAGACGCCCGCCAAACGCACGGCGCTCTCGCGCCTCGAACAGCTTTTTAACGAAACGGGGCTGCCCTATAAGACGGAGTCCGACATCGTACGTCGCCTTTACAGCAAGTGGATGCTTAACTGCGGCGTCAATCAAACCGTGGCCGTTGTGAAAGGCACTTTTGCCGACGTGCAAAAGCCCGGCGCCGCACGCGACATGATGAAGGCCGCGATGCGCGAAGTGATTGCCGTTGCCAATAAAAACGGCGTCAATCTCACCGAAGACGACTTAAACGAATATGTCGCCATCATCGACACGCTGATGCCTGACGGGATGCCCTCGATGCGTCAGGACACGCTCGCGAAACGCCCCACGGAAGTCGACCTTTTTGCCGGGACCGTCATCGAAAAGGCCAAAGCCGCCGGGATTGAAGTGCCTGTCAACACGGCGCTTTACGAAAAAATCAAGGCTATCGAAGCCGCGTACTGAGGCAGCTTCTGACGAAAAAGCCCGGACTGTAACGGTAACCGGGCTTTTTTGTGTGCGCCTCTGATGGCAACATTACTTCACGGGATTCTGATCCGCAAGCGTTCGGTTGGCCGCCGGCTGCACGGCGTTTGTCGCCACCTTTTCAATCGGAAACAGAGCGCTTCCCGTGCGGATCCAGAGCGTGAGACACAAAAGAGCCGAAACCGTCACCAGGCCCGAACCCACAAAGGTGACCGGGTGAAAACCGAAACTGCCGGAAATCATGCTCCCCAAAAATGCGCCGCCGCCGATCCCGATATTGAAAATTCCGGAGAAAAGCGACGTTGCAATGTCGGCGGCGTCGGGCGCAACATTAAGGACAATTGTCTGAAACGCAAGACTCACCGCCGTAACCGCCGCACCCCAGACAATGCAGAGCGTGAGTATTGACGGCAGCGTCGCGCAGGCCGGGTAAATCAACAGAAGGCTCACAGCCGTGAGACCAAGCGGCAGTGTCAGCGCCCCGGAAATGTGTTTGTCAACGACCTTCGTTGCCGTAAAGGCGCCGATAATCCCGGAAATTCCGAAGACAAAAAGCACCGTCACAACGTCGGTGGGGGAAAAGCCCCCGTCAGCCTGCAGAATCGGCGCAATGTAGCTGTAGGCCGTAAAGTGTCCTAGTTCCGTGACAGCCGTGAGGAAATAAAGCTGCAGGAGGGCCGGGCGCTTGAGGATCACCGGAAGGCTCTTTAACGACCCCGCGCTTGTTGCCGGGCAAGGCGGCAGCACGAGCCAGATCATGACGAGCACGCAAAGCGCCACCGCGCCGATCACGGCAAAAGCTTCCTGCCAGCCGAAAAGCTGCCCGAGCTTGGTGCCGATCGGCAGCCCCATCACAGTTGCCACGATCGTTCCGCCCATCACGCACGCAAGCCCCAGCGCCCGCTTTCCCTTCGGAGCCATGCGTGCCGCCAAGGGCGTCATGATGGACCAGAAGATGGAGTGGCACAGGGCCACGCAGATGCGCGCAGCCAAAAGCGACCCGAAGCTTGCGACCCAGAGCACCGCGATGTGGCTTAAGGCAAAGCAGAGAATCAGGCACAAAAGAAGCTTTCGGCGCTCAAACCGGGCCGTAAGAATTGTCAAAGGCAGCGACATGATGGCCACCACCCAGGCGTAGCCCGTGATCACGAGGCCCGTAAACGACACGGTCTCCCCGAGGCTTGCCGCCATATCCGGCAGTAGCCCCACCGGCAGAAACTCCGAGGTGTTGAAGACAAAGGCGGCAAAGGCCAGGCCCAGAATCGGAAGCCAGGACGTGACTTCAAGGCGGTGTGCGGACGCGGTCTGCATGGCAAAAACTTCTGCCCTATCAGGCTCATGAAAAAGGGAGCCTGATTTTAGACCGCGCCGCAAGCTGCTGAGTCGGTACAAAACCCGAAAAAAGACGGGGACTACCCTTGAGAAAAAGTGCAGAAACACGTTTCCCAAAGAGAAAGTCCTGCCGTTTTTTCCAGTTTATTTCGCCGTAAAGCGGATGTCGGCCGGAGCGCCGGACCGGGTCTTATCCCCGGCCTTCACGTTACGGAAGGCGTTTTCCGCAGCGCCCCCGTCAGCGACAGCCTTATGAACAAGCTTCTTTTGCTCGGCCAATGCGGCCTTGTCCCCCGTCAGAACAACGTCAAAACGGGCGTCCGCCTCGATGGCGTTCACTGTCGCCCCACCGTTAAATCCGGAAATCACAGCCGTTGGCACGGCCTTCTCAATATTGAGAATTCCACGGGCTGGGGCGTGCAGGGCATTCGTCTGCCCGTAGCTGCCGTTACTGTGTCCGCCCGGGCCGATCACGGAAACCGAGAGGGTTTCGGTGGCGGCCGTTGCAGTAAGGCTCACCTCGGCAACAGCTGCCGCAGCAAACAAAGTCTTCATGCCGCCCGATGACCCGAGAGAAAAGTACAGCCGGGCCGTGGTCTACAAGATTAACCAGAAGAAAATGACGGTTGAACAAGTTTGGCAGTACGGCGAAGAGCGCTGCAGCGACTGGTACAGCCCGGTGACGTCGCTCACCGAATACCAGGCCGATAAAGACACGATCGTCGTATACGCGGCCTTTGCAGGCGCCCCGCGTGACGAAAAGACCGGCAAGTCAAAGGGCCGTCCCAACCCCTGCCTGGAAGAATTCCGCTGGGGCGAGACGACACCGGCCGTGGAAATCCGTCTCAAAAACACGATGGGCTATCAGGCCTTCCCAGTGAGCCTCAAAAAAATCTTCACAGGAAAATAACGGGAACCTTTACGCCGGATCGTCAAAGAGATCCGGCGTGAGCGACGGCTCTTCGGGATTGGCAACGGTGAGTCCCAGAAGCCGGATTCCCCGGCGCGGCAGTTCGATGTGCGACAAAAGCGCAGCGGCTGCCGCTTTCATTTCGGCTGCGTCCGTCCAGGGCGTTGTCTGAGAGACGCTGCGCGTCACAGTCACAAAGTTATGAAACCTGACTTTGAGCGTGAGCGTCAGCCCCCTGAAGTCTCTGAGGCTGATGCGGCGCTCCAGGTCCTGCGCAACAGCGTCCAGCCGCGCGAGGATTTCGGTTATGTCAGAAACATCCATGTCAAAGGTTTCTTCGCATCCGACACTTTTGCGAATTCTCTCGGCAACGACAGGCCGGTTATCTATCCCGCGGACAAACTCATAGTAGGTCTGACCGGCTTTACCAAATTCCCGCAGCAGATCCGCAAGCGGCACCGCACGCACGTCTTTGGCGGTTACCAATCCCATCGCATGCATGCGCTTTGCTGTCACAGGCCCCACGCCCCAAAGGTGCTCGACTTTCAGGTGGTCGATAAAGGTGAGCGCCTGGTCCGGATGGATCGTGCAGAGGCCGTCGGGCTTTCGCCAGTCACTTGCGACCTTCGCCAAGAACTTGTTGTAGGAGACGCCGGCACTTGCCATAAGGTTAAGTTCCGTGCGGATGGCTTTCTTAATTTCCTTAGCCACTTCCACACCAAGGATGATACCTTTCTTGTTGTGGGTGACGTCCAAGAATGCCTCATCGATACTGATGGGCTCAATGAGATCGGTGTAGCGGGCAAAGATTGCATGGATCTCTCGGGAAACGGCCTTGTAGTGGTCCATGCGGTTATTAACGAAGATGAGGTCCGGACAGAGATCCTTGGCGCAGCGTGAAGGCATCGCACTGTGCACGCCGAAGGCTCTGGCCTCATAGCTTGCGGTTGCTACGACGCCGCGTCCGTCAGCGTGACCCACCGCCACCGGCTTACCGCGCAGTGTGGGATTGTCGCGTTGCTCAACGGACGCATAAAACGCATCCATGTCGATGTGCAGAATCCGGCGGTACTCCATTGCAGGCTGAACGAAAAAAGACTGACTATAAATGATAGCGCACGACGGCATCAAAGCTTTCAGGCAAAGAAAAACCCCCGAGATCGTTTTGATCCCGAGGGTTTTAAATGGTAAAGCCCGGCAGTGTCCTACTTTCACTGGAAATACAACCAACTATCATC
>ENA-UEQM01000348-UEQM01000348.1-human-gut-metagenome-genome-assembly--contig:-NODE-348-length-31737-cov-4.171194_pt1 | contig 31737 bp, 27 predicted proteins | sample MGYA00242948_ERZ507948 | MGnify/ENA primary metagenome ERZ507948 (study PRJEB26167, sample SAMN06115440) | human gut metagenome | host: Homo sapiens | place: China:Hubei | collected 2015-07-28 | study... | reverse complement strand
GTCAGAAAGGCCTGAAAAGGCCAGTCTGACGGCTCGGTAGGGAATCTCCGTCCCCTTTAGGGCGGAGAGGATGTCAACCGAACTGGCACGATTCGCCGAATGCCATCCGAAGGGCTACATGGAACGCGTCTTCTCGAAGCAGTTCGCCTACCGCGACACCGAGAAGGGTCTTGAAGGGCTGCTGAAGGACAAGGGCATCTTCGTCATCATGAACGCGGGCTGGGTCGGCATGGGCCGCGGCTCCGTCGGCGACGGCATCCCGCAGAAGGCGGGCGAGAAGTCGAACCCGATCTGGGACAGCTACATGACGGCCTACAAGACGGTTTGGGACGATACGGCGGGCTTTTGGGGCGTCAAAAACCTCGGCCAGTTCGTCAACGACCGCACGCCCGGGAACCACGATGCGGACTATGCCGAGAAGCTGCAGAAGTTGCGCGACGTCCTGAAGGTGTCGCTCGACCGGAATTTCGGCTCAAGTAAGCGACCGTCGTCACGCTTGACGCCGACGTGCTCTTTCGTTCGATCGGAGGAGCACGTTTTTCTCGGCTCGGCCGCGATCGGCCTCCTTCTTTTCTCACAACGGCTCTTCGGAGCCGTTTTTCGTACGTCCGCCTTCTGTTTCTACCCCTGCCTAGTACCAAATAACTAGGAGTAAACAGGCAAAACCGTTGTTTCGACCAATGGTTTCGCGCGGATTCTCCCTTTAATCTTCGAAGTGAGGAGGTCGGACGGATGCTTCATCCGTCGTCCGTTCCTTTGCCCCAAAGGGCGGAGGACTTCGAACTTGAAACACCGTCGCCCGGTGCGAAGTCCTTCGGTCTTTCGGTCCGGATAAAAACAATGCGTGGGAGAACCCCTATGTTTGAAACGCAATACGAAGCCCTTCGCCGCCGGGGCGTGAGCCGGCGAAGCTTCCTGCAGTTCTGCTCGCTCACGGCCGCAAGCCTCGGGCTCGGCAACGCGGGCGCTCAGGAAATCGCTCAGGCGATGGAAACCAAACCCCGCACGCCCGTCGTGTGGCTCCACGGTCTTGAATGCACCTGCTGTACGGAATCCTTCATTCGTTCTTACACGCCCGTTGCGAAGGACCTCGTCCTTTCCATGATCTCGCTCGACTACGACGACACGATCATGGCGGCCGCGGGCGCGCAGGCCGAAGAAGCCCTCGAAGAAACGATCACGAAGTACAAGGGCAATTACATCCTCGCCGTGGAAGGGAACGTTCCGCTTGCGGACGACGGCGTCAACTGCATCCCGGGCGGTGAGATTTTCCTCGACAAGATCAAGCACGTCGCGAAGGACGCCAAGGCCGTGATCGGCTGGGGTTCCTGCGCCGCATGGGGTTGCGTGCAGGCCGCAAAGCCGAATCCGACGCATGCCGTGCCGATTACGGAAATCATCAAGGACAAGCCCATCGTGCTCGTCCCGGGTTGCCCCCCGATTCCGGAAGTAATGACGGCCGTCGTCACCTACATCCTCACCTACGACCGCCTGCCGCCGCTTGACCGCATGGGTCGTCCGAAGATGTTCTACGGCCAGCGCATTCACGACAAGTGCTACCGCCGCGGTCACTTCGACGCGGGTCAGTTCGTCGAACAGTTCGACGACTTGGGCGCGAAGCTCGGCTACTGCCTCTACAAGGTGGGTTGCAAGGGGCCGACCACCTACAACGCGTGCTCCACCGTTCGCTGGAACGAAGGTCTTTCGTGGCCCGTTCAGTCCGGTCACGGTTGCATCGGTTGCTCGGAACCGAACTTCTTCGACAAGGGGTCGTTCTACGAACACGAAACGACGGTTCTGCCCCCGGGCTGGGGCGGCGTCGAATCGACGGTCGACAAAGTGGGGCTTGCGACGGTTGCCGTCGTCGGCGCCGCCGCGGCCGCGCATGCGGCGCTTTCCGCCGTCGCACAGGCCCGCAACAAGACGAATAAGGAAATCGGAGGCAAGGAATGAGCAACGAACGCCGTATCGTCGTCGACCCCGTAACCCGCATCGAAGGTCACCTTCGCGTGCAGGCGCTTCTGGGCGAAGACAACCGCATTGCGGACTCGATGAGCACGGGCACCATGTGGCGCGGGCTTGAAGTGATTCTCAAGGGGCGCGATCCGCGCGACGCCTGGGCGTTCGTGGAACGCATCTGCGGCGTGTGCACGGGCATTCACGCTTTGGCTGCCGTTCGCAGCGTCGAAGACGCCATCGGGATCAAGATCCCGAAGAACGCGAACATCATCCGCAACCTGATGAACGCGACCCTCTACGTGCACGACCACCTCGTGCACTTCTATCAGCTCTCGGCCCTCGACTGGGTCGACGTGGTGAGCGCGCTTGAAGCCGATCCCCGCGAAACGGCCGATCTGCAGCAGAAGATCTCCCCGAAGCATCCGCTCGCTTCGGTCGGGTACTTCCGCGACGTGCAGAACCGCCTGAAGAAGTTCGTCGCCTCCGGTCAGCTCGGTATTTTCAACAAGGGCTACTGGGGTCACCCGGAAATGAAGCTGCCGCCGGCGGTCAACCTCCTTGCGGTCACGCATTACCTCGAAGTGCTCGACTTCCAGAAGGAAATCGTTCGCATCCACACGATTCTGGGCGGCAAGAATCCGCACCCGAACTATCTCGTGGGCGGCGTCGCCTGCCCGATCAACGTCCACGACACGGGCGCTCAGGGCACGATGGTGAACGAAGTCACTCTCAACTACATGCGCGACATCGCGAAGAAGTCGCTCGAAATGGTTGAGAACGTGTATCTGCCCGACATCAAGGCGATCGCCTCCTTCTACCCCGAATGGTTCAAGGTGGGCGGGGGCCTCTCCGGCAAGAACGTCCTTTGCTACGGCGACTTCCCCGAAGTCGCGAACGACTGGTCGGATGCGAGCCTGCAGCTGCCGCGCGGCGCGATCGTCGACGGGAAGTTGGACGAAGTCCACGACGTCGACTTGCGCGACCTCCAGCAGATTCAGGAATTCGTCGACCACTCCTGGTACAAGTACCCCGATGCCGCCAAGGGTCTGCACCCCTGGGAAGGCGTCACGGATCAGGCCTTCGAACTTCCCCCGGGCTCGGACGGCACGAAGACGAAGTTCAAGTGGCTCTCCGCCGACGGCAAGTACTCCTGGATCAAGTCGCCGCGCTGGAAGGGGCACATGATGGAAGTGGGCCCGCTCGCCCGCCTCGTCATGGGCGTTGCGAAGAACGTTCCGCACATCAAGGAACCGGCTTTGGGTCTTCTGCAGGAACTCAATCTCCCGCTCGAAGCGGTCTTCTCGACGCTCGGCCGTCACGCGGCCCGCGCGCTCGAATGCCACTGGGCGGCGCAGAAGATGATTCAGTACGTCGACGACCTCACCGCCAACATCAAGGCGGGCGACGAAGCCGCGGCGAACATGGAGTTCTGGGAACCGAAGACGTGGCCGAAGGAATGCCGCGGCGTGGGCTTCTGCGAAGCGCCGCGCGGAGCGCTCGGTCACTGGTGCGTCATCAAAGATACGCGTATCGCCAACTGGCAGGCGATCGTGCCGACGACGTGGAACGCCTCGCCCCGCTCGCCCGAAGGCGCTCTGGGGGCGTTCGAGTCGTCCCTGATCGGCACGCCCGTGGCGGATCCGGAACGTCCCCTCGAGATCATCCGCACGATTCACAGTTTCGACCCGTGTCTCGCGTGCGCGACGCATCTCTACAACCCCGAGGGTGAAGAACTCTGCCGCGTGCGGGTTCGCTGAGCCCGATAACGACGGGTGCCGCGGGAGGAGGGCGCACCGCAAGGTTTCGTCCCGCCTCCCCGGAACTCAAAGGAGTGAGCTATGAAAATCGATCCGGTCACCTTCGAGGTCGACGTCTCCGCGGGAACGCATCCCATCTACGTGTGGGAAGCTCCCGTGCGCGTCTGGCACTGGGCGATGGCGATCGCAATGGCCGTGATGATCGTCACGGGCTTTCTGATCGGGGCTCCGCTCACGGCGAACATCGGCGATACGTGGTCGACGTACGACTTCGGTTACGTGCGTCTCGCCCACTTCGTTGCCGGCATCGTCTTTACGGGGCTTTTCGTCTATCGCCTCTACTGGGCCGCGGTCGGGAACCGCTACGCCCGCATGATCTTCCTGCCGCCTCTGTGGTCCCTCAAGTGGTGGAAGGGCGTCTTCGCGCAGGTCGCCTACTACCTCTTCATGAAGAAGACCGCTCCGGAGTACGCGGGGCACAACCCCCTGGCGCAGCTCGCGATGTTCGCGATGTTCGTGCTCGGTTCCTTCCTCATCATCATCACGGGTCTCGCGCTCTACGCCCAGGCCTGGGGATGGGATACGGGTTGGATGACCTACTTCGGCTGGGTCTTCACGCTCTTCGGCGACGCGCAGGCCGTTCGTACGGTGCACCACGCGCTCATGTACGTCTTCATCCTCTTCTCGATCGCTCACATCTACATGAGCTTCCGCGAAGACGTGATGGGCGGCGCGACGACCCTTTCGTCGATGAGCACGGGCCTTCGCATGTTCAAGGGCCACTGAGCGCTAGAGAGAGCACAGTCAATCCCAATCGGCCTCAAAGCCGCCTGCGGTTTCGGGGAGCGTTCTCCCTCCCCGAGCCGCAGGACCGCACGACAACATGAACCCCGTTCGGGATACCGCATCCCGGGCGGGGTTTCGTATTTCAGACGACTGCCGTCCTTCCTTGTTCCGTCCCGCCGTTCGCCGTGTTTATCGACCTTCCGAAACATTCGGTCGGAATGCGGCGTCGTGCGGTTGCGCCTTACTTATAGATATTGTCAATCGAAAGCATAGCCCTATAGTCGACCTTTTTATCAAGAATTCGAAACTTCGAAAACGGTCGGAAACAGCCGCATAGCCAAAAAAAATTTCTGGTATTTGAAGCGGATGAGTCAAGCAGGAAGAATCCGACGAAAAGTCGAGTGTTTCCGTTGTGTTTTGTTTGGAATAGCGTAACAACGCGCTCTACGTACAATTCCGCACATACGAAGGTAGGGCCTCTCCTTTAGTGTGGGGCGCTCGTTCGGAGCTTGTTCCGTGAGCCGCAGGGAAAGTTGCGGAGCAGACTCCCGGAAAAAGCCCGAAACGAAGCACAAACGAGCCGTCCGCCTCGAAAGGGAACCCCTCTTTCTTCCGAGCGACGGAGCGGCAACTTAAGGAGAGATCCCACTATGACGAAGAACACCACGGAAAGCGCGACGGTTCTCCCCAAGCTTTCCCGTCGTACGTTCCTCGGCGCGGCGGGTGCGACGGTCGCGGGAGCGGCCGTCCCCTGGTCGACGCTCGAAGCCGAAGTCGCACAGCTGAAGTCCGAAGGTTGGGAGGCGCGTCCCTGCGCCTGCAACGTTTGCGGCGGCTACTGCGGTCTTTTGGCCATGCACAAGAAGGGCGAACCGTATTCGCCTCAGACGGTCAAGATCATGCCGAACCCCTCGCACCCTCAGCGCGGTTGCTGCGCGCGCGGGGCGTCGGCCGTTTGGGCCTGGGCGCATCCGCTGCGCTTGAAAAAGCCCATGAAGCGCGTCGGCGAAAAGGGCGAAGGGAAGTTCGAAGAAATTTCCTGGGATCAGGCGCTCGATGAAATCGCCGCGAAGGTGAAGGCGATCTGCGAAAAGGACGGCGAACGCGCCGTCGCGATGACGAGCCACAACTTCTCCTCGATGCAGAAGTAGTTCGGTGCGGCGCTCGGCACTCCGAACGTGATCGGTCACAGCTCGACCTGCAACAGCGCGTCCGTCATGGGGCGCCGCATGGTGTTCGGCAAGGGCTTCGACAGCGCGGGCAAGGTCGAACCCGACTACGCGCGCGTGCGGTACCTCCTTTGTATCGGCCGTACGCTCAACTGCGCCATGGGCGTTTCGAGCGTCCTCGCTCGCGCCCGCGAAGCGGGCGCCCGCGTGCTTTTTGTGGACCCGCGCATGCCCGAAGGGGCGTTCGGCGACGCCGAATGGCTCCCGATCAAGCCGGGTACGGACTCGGCCTTCATCTACGCGTTGGTCAACGTTGCGATCCGCGAAAACCTCGTCGACCGCGCGTTCCTCGCGAAGTGGACGAACGCTCCCTACCTCGTTCGGACGAACTCGATGAAGCCCGTGACGGCCGCCGAATGCTGCCCGGGTGCGACGGACGGCACGGCTTTCGTCGTCATGGACAAAGCGTCCGGGGAACTTCGCCCGATGGGTCTGGTCAAGGACGAAAAGGGCACGGTTACGGGTTTTGCGGAACCCGAAGGTGTCGATCCGGACCTCGACTTCACGGGTACCGTGACGGGCACGGACGGTGCGACGCTTGACGTGGAAACGGCCTATGCGGTTTTTGCCCGCACGGCTTCGAAGTGGACGCCCGAAGAAGCTTCCGCCGTGACGGGGATCCCCGCCGAGCGGATCGTGACGGTCGCGCGTGAATTCTTCACGTTGGGCGGCGTCTGCGACGACGGTTGGTACTCGTCCCGCAACGGGAACGACAACGAAGCCTATCAGCTGATGAGCGCGTTGAACCTCTTTACGGGCTCGCTCGATCAGAAGGGCGGTTTTGTCGTGACGCAGGGCGGCGGCCTCAAGATGCCTTCCGCTTCTTCGAGCGGCACGAAGGGCAAGGGCCCCGCGGGTCAGACGTGGGAAATCCCCTTCGGCAAAGCCCTCGACAAGGAAATCTATCCCGAAAGCTCGGGCACCTTCTCGACCGTTTTCCGGGCGATCCTCAAGGAAGAACCCTATCCCGTTCGCGCCGTCTTCGTGACGGGCTCGACCATGTTCCACCGCGAAGCGAATTCGAACCGCATGGCGGAAGCCCTGCGCGCGCTCGAACTCCTCGTCGTGCAGGACATCCTCCCGCACGAAATCATCGACTACGCGGACTACGTGCTGCCGTCGACGATGTTCCTCGAATGGCACGAGTACGCGGGCGTCAAGTGGGCGCTCGACGGGAACATCCAGTTGAACAGCGCCGGTTTGCCGCTCCCCGAAGGGTGCGAAGCGCGCCACGAAATCTGGCAGTTCTGCGAAATCCTGCGCCGCGCCTATCCCGACCGTGCCGCCGACCGTCTGGGCTACGCGAAGGAATGCCGCACGACGGAAGAATGGAAGGCGTGGTTCGACGGCATGACCGAAAAGGCCTGGGAGAAGTTCATCGCGTCGAAGAACGAATCGAAGCCCGGCGAAGGCGACCGGATCGCCGCCGAAATCGCCGAAAAGGGCTGGTGCCGTACGGCTGAAAAGAAGTTCGGCGTTTATCCCTACAAGAAGCCCTTCGGGACGCCCACCGGGAAGCCCGAAATCGTCTCCTTCCTCTGTGCGTCGAAGTACCAGGAAAAGGGCTTGAAGGGTCTCACGGACTTCGAGTACCCGAAGGCCTACACGCAGCCGAAGCCCCGCTCGGACGAGTTCTTCCTCGTCTCCGGGAAGGACAGTGCCTCGTGCTCGGGCGTCACGATCTTCACGTGGCCGACGAAGTTCCTCGGGGACCGTACCCTCTGGATGCATCCCGTCGACGCCGAACGTCTCGGGATCTCGACGGGCGACATGATCGAAGTGACGGGCATCGACACGGGCGTCAAGGGCGAAGCGCGCGTCACGGTCACGAACCGCGTCATGCCGGGGAGCCTCTTCTCGCACGGCTTCTCCGGGGGTGTTCGCACGAAGAACCTCCCGCCCGAATACGCCTGGGTGCGCGAAGGCATCAACTCGCATTGGTTCGCCACGGGCTTCGCGCAGCCCGTCTGCGGCAACCTTGCGAACAACAGCTCCGTGCGCGTGAAGCGCCTCTGAGGCCGAAGGAGATCCGAGAATGACGGACAAGAAACATAAGAAACTCGCGCACCTCTTCGACGCCACGCAGTGCGTCGGGTGCTCGGCGTGCATCGTCGCGTGCGCGCAGACGAACTACCCCGACATGTTGACGGGCGAAGTGGCCGGTTGGGAATGGCTCCCCTCCAATATCCGCAAGGTGACGGTGGAACGTGCCCGCCGCCCGGTGCAGATTCTCGTGCAGTGCCAGCAGTGCGAAAACGCGCCCTGCATTTCGACGTGTCCCTTCGGGGCGAACTATCACGACCCCGAAACGGGTCTCGTGAAGACGGACCCCTCGCGTTGCGTCGGCTGCAACTACTGCATCGCTTCGTGCCCCTACGACGTGCGTTGGTCGCATCCCGAAACGGGTCTTCCGATGAAGTGCATGGGCGAAGGCTGTCACGAACTGATCGAGCAGGGGCGCGACCCCGCGTGCGTTGCCGCGTGCCCCGTGCACGCCCGCATGTTCGGGGACGTTTCGGACCCCGAAAGCCCGATCTCGCGGAAGCTTCGCGCGGTCAAGTCTGAAAAGCTTCTCCCCGAAAAGGGTACGAAGCCCAACTTCTTTGTGGTGGTGAGCAAATGACCTACGAATACATGGAATTGACCCGGCAGGCCGCAACGAGCCACTGGGGGTGGACGATCGCCTTCTTCCTCTGGTTCGTGGGTCTCTCGGGGATGAGCCTGACGGTGAACTACTGGCTGAAGTCGCGCCGTCTCCATTACCTCGCTACGGGCGCGGCGCTCGTGGGGACGCTCCTCGTCGTCTCGCATTTGGCCCGCATGTTGAATCTTCCGATGGCGGCGATCAACGCCCTCATCGAATGGAAGTTCAACTTCACGAGCTGGATGTTCATCGGGATCTGCATCCTGGCGGTGCTCTGCGTCGTCACGATCCTGCAGGCTTGGGTGATGCGGCGCGCCGAGAAGGCGGGCGAAGTCTCCTCCTGCGCCGAGTCGAAGGGGATGTTCCTCTTCGACGCGGTCCTGGGCGTGGCGGCGACCGCCTATTCCGGGTTCCTCCTCACGCAGGCCGTGGGCGTTCCGCTCTGGACGACGGGCGCGCTCCCGATCCTCTGGATTTTCTCGGGCCTTGCCTGCGCGCTCGGTACGGTCGAAGTCATGACCGCGACCCGGTGCCTGGAAGGCGGGGAACGCCGTTGGGTGCCGACCGCCGCCACGATCGTGCACCTCGGCGAAGCGTTCGTTCTCTTCGCTTTCGTTCACGTCGCCTTCCAGGGGACGCCGGGGTCGGTCGCGGGCGCTCGGAGCCTCGTCTCGGGCGACGCCTCGACTCTCTTCTGGGCGGGTGCGGTCGGCGTCGGGATCGTCGTTCCGATGCTCCTTTCCTGCGTGAAGAACCACACGGCGGCTCTTGTCGGCGGCCTCTGCGCGATCCTCGGGGCTCTGGCCCTGCGCGCTTCGGTCCTCTTTGCGGGGTACTTCGAGCCGATTCTCTTCTGATCCGAGAGATTCCGCCTGCTCGGTTCGCTCGGTTGTTGCCGCGTCTACTTCGGATGCAATCGAGCGAAACCGGGCAACGCCGAAGGAAATCGACCCCAAGAGGCCAAGAGGGCATTGAAAACAAGCAAAGAACGGGAAACCGCTTCGGCCGGAGAGGCCGGAGCGGTTTTTTCTTGACTTTTGTCACGCAATTTTGTCCGCCTTCGGAATGCGAATCGCGGCGCGCGAAGCGTAGAATCAACCCTTTACGGCACGCGAACCGTGCGGGCGGGTCCCCGACTGCCCGCAGAGACGCTCCGGGTTTGCGCGGCCGCCTGTCTCTCGAAAATACGAAACAACGTCAAGAAGGAACACTCCCATGCTTCGATTCGCGTGCGACTACCAGGAAGGGGCCATTCCCGAAATCATCGAACGTCTCACCGCCACCAATCTCGAGTCGACGCCGGGTTACGGCAAGGACGACTACTGCGAAGAAGCCCGCCGCCTCATTCGCGAGGCCTGTGCCGCGCCCGATGCGGCCGTGCACTTCTTCGTGGGCGGCACGCAGACGAATTCGATCGTGATCCATGCGCTCCTCGAGGAATACCAGGGGGTGATCTCACCCGCTTCGGGCCACATCACCGGGCACGAAGCCGGGGCCGTCGAATCGAAGGGCCACAAGGTGCTCGTCGTTCCGCAGAAGGACGGGAAGATTTCGGGCGAATCCGTGCGCGCATGCATGCGCGCGTACCTCGCCGACGACAGCCGCGAACACGCCGTGGAACCCGGCCTCGTCTACATCTCCCACCCGACCGAACACGGGACACTCTATACAAAGGCCGAACTCGAATCGATCCGCGAAGCGTGCGACGAATACGGCCTTCCGCTCTTTCTCGACGGGGCCCGTCTGGGCTACGGCCTCGCGGCCGAAGGCACCGACGTGACGCTCGCGGACATCGCCGCTCTGACGGACGTCTTTTATATCGGCGGCACGAAGTGCGGCGCGCTCTTCGGCGAAGCGGTCGTGATCCGTGACCCGAAGCGCCTGCCGCGCTTCTTCACGACGATGAAGCAAAACGGGGCGGTGCTCGCAAAGGGGCGTCTTCTCGGGCTTCAGTTCGCGACCCTGATGGAAAACGGCACCTACGAGCGCGTGTGCGCTCACGGCGTCCGTCTCGCGCAGAAATTGAAGCTCGCTCTCATTGAAACGGGCCACACGCTCTTCATCGATACGCCGACCAATCAGATCTTCGTCTACCTTTCGGCCGAAGAAGAAAAGACTCTCTCGAAGGACTTCTCCTTTGCGGTCTGGCACCGCGATGCGAACGGTCGTGCGCTCTGCCGCTTCGTCACCTCCTGGGCGACGACGGAAGAGGCGATCGACACCTTGATCGCCGCGCTGAAGAAAGGCTGCTGAGCGCGTTTCCGGCGCCGTTGAGCGCCACTCTCCGCATCCTCGGACTCCGTGAAGCGCTTGAAACGCTCGAAGCTCGAACGCTGAATACGAAAAACCCCGCGAGGTTTGCACCCGCGGGGGTTTTCATGTCCGGTTCGAGAGATTCAGAAACCCTCGGATCGGTCTGCGAGAGCTTCGGGCTCGAACTTCGGCACGGTGAGGATGCGCGCCTCGGGGAAGTGCTCCCGCACGTAGTCGGTCACGAAGCGCTCGTTGTCGCTTGCAATCGGCTCGATGTCGCCCGGCCAGGCGTTCACAAGAAGGGCTGCAAGCGCAATGCCGCGGCGCTCCACGGCTTCGAGCGCCAGGAGGGTATGGTTGATGCTCCCGAGCTTCGTGTTCGTGACAAAAAGAAGCGGCAATCCGCTCTTTTGGAGCCAATCGATCGTGAGGTGCCGACGGGTGAGGGGCACCATGAGGCCGCCCGCGCCTTCGAGCAACACTTCGTCATACGTTTCAAGGAGCGTGCGCGATGCGGTCGCAATGCGTCCGAAGTCGATCGTGACGCCCGCAACTTCCGCCGCAAGGTGCGGGGAGGCGGGCAGGGGGAGCACGACGGGTGCGGTCGTACCCGCACGGTCTTCGGGGGTTTCGCCGATCCCCATGATGCGACGGTGCAACCGAACGTCGATCGAACCGCCGACCGCACCCGACTGGATGAACTTTTGCGTCGTCACGCGCACGCCCGCACGCAACTGCTCGCGGGCGTAAAAGCCCGTCGCCACGCTTTTCCCCGCGTCCGTATCGATACCGCTCACAAAGAGGAGGCGTTTTCCTTCGGGAAGACAAAAGGGGAGACCGTCGAAGACGGGATCGGGTTCGGGGGTAAAGGCAGAAGAAGGCATGATCGTTCGGTCGGTATACGGGAATATCCCGAGGCGGGTCGGGGAGATCCGCATGCGCCGCGGGGATTCGGGGAGTAGCATGAAAGCGGAGAGTCGGAGCGGCCGCACCCGAGCGCGGCGGCTCCGAAAACAATGCTCTCCGGGTCCGCGAATTCGAGCCGACGCCGAAAGCGACGAAGCGTAGTCGCGGGACAAAATGGAAAACACGAAGGATAATACTATGACCAGCGCGCAGTCCGAGCCGACGGCTCCCGACCGATCCGGTGCTCCGACGCCTTTCGTCGAGCTTTTCAATACGTTTGCGGTGCTTTGGCTCAAGCCCGAAACCGAGGGAGCGGTCGAGGGACTGCAACGTCTCGTCGACGTGCTCGGATTGAAGCCGCCTTTTCCCTTGAGTTCCGCCGAACTCCAAAAGGAATACGCGCGGCTCTTTCTCGGCGTGGGTCCGGAGACGGTGTCGCTCTGCGAGAGTGCCTGGACGAGTCCCCTGCGGCTTGTGTGTCAGGAAGCGCAGTTCGAGTGCCGTCGCGCTTATGCGGCGGCGGGTCTGGCGGTTCCGCCCGACTCGGGCATTCCCGACGACCACCTCGGCATGACGGCCGCATTCCTCGCGGTCTCGATTGAAAAGGGCGCCTGGGGTGCGGCGCGCGCCTTTGCGGCGAATCACCCCGCCAAGTGGGTGCCTGCCGTGGCGGCGCAGCTTGCGAAGCGCCCCGACGCGCGGATCTACCGCACGGTGGCGGAGGGCTTCCTGAAAACGCTCGATCGGCTGCAGGACGAACGCTGAGTGTCGTGCGCGCGTGTCGAGTGCGCCCCGAACGAGTTTTGAGATCGGGAGTCCGACGGACGGTGTTCCGGAAGGGCTTCCGTCAACGGAAACGAACAAAAGAAAACCCCGCACGAGCGGGGTTTTTATTTAGGGTGTTTCACGGAAACCTCGAACAGCCGGTTCCGATGCGACGACGCTCGAGCGAACTCGCGTCCCCGAACGGAACCGGCGGCGGAGGATGTGCTGCCGAGTTGTCAGACCTTGGGCTCGAAGGCTTCGACGTCCATATTCTTGGCGATGTAGCGGATTTTCGGTTCCGTTCCCGCGGCGGCGTTCATGGGGCGCGCCTTCGCGATCAGGGCCTTCGCGGCCTCGGTCGGGTTCTCGTAGTCGACGAAGGTGAGGGCGCCGATCCCGCATACTTCGACGCAGGCGGGAATGCCGCCCTTGGAGGTCCGATGCGTGCAGAGCGTGCAGTGCTCGGCTTTGCCCGCCGGGTGGTGCTGCCAGGCTTCAAGCGGCCGCTCGACGAGCGGCACCTTGTCGCCGAAGTAGCTCGTACGGCCTTCGGTGTTGAATTGCGGCGCGCCGTAGGGGCAGGCAGCAAGGCACATCTTGCAGCCGATGCACTTTTTCGCGTCGACGAGAACTTCGCCCGCGGGGCCCTTTGAAATCGCTTTTGCCGGGCAGACCTTCATGCATGCGGGATTGTCGCAATGCATGCAGGAGACGCGGAAGTAGTTGACGACGTTCGCGGCGACGTTTTCGCTCCGGTGCACGCGTTCGTAGAAGATCCCGGGCGCGACCTGATTTTCTTCCTTGCACGCGATCGCGCAGGCGTGACAGCCCACACACTTGTCGATGTCGACGATGATGCCGAATTTGCTCATGATTCCCTCCCGTCAGGCCTTCGTGATTTCGACGCACACGTCGTTGAAGGCGGGATAGCCCGAAATCGGGTCCCAGTTCTTGCGCGGAATGAGGACCTGCGTTTCCTGATCGCCCCGCCAGCCGTACTGCGCGTCGACGATGCCTTCGCGCGCGAGAATCGTGACGCGCGCCACGGCGCGGACCTTGCCCTTGTAGTAGGGCGAGGTGATCCAGATGCGGTCCCCTTCGCGAATGCCGCGACGTTCGGCATCCTTCGGATGGATGTTGACCGTCGACTCGGGTTCGATTTCAAGAAGGTAGGGCTGGTCCGAACGGGTCTTCGAATGCGTGATGTAGGCGCGGCGCGTGCCGTTCACAAGCTTCAAAGGCCATTTCGCGTCGGGCTGCGGCGCGGGGACGTACTCGGGAAGGCCCGGGAAGCCGTGTTTGGCCTGCACGGTCGAGACGAGCTCGATCTTGCCCGTCGGGGTGCGGAACCCGGGCTTTCCGTCGTAGCGCAGGGTGCCCTTCGCGTACTTTTCCGTCTGCTGAGGCGGGAACCATTCGCAGACCTTCACGGCGGGAAGCATCTTTTGCCGCTCGGCATAGCTCGTCCCCCAACCGTTGAGAATCGAGTCGCACGCCTTCACGGGGTCGCCGCCGAAGAAGAGCTCTTCGCCGCAGAGAACCGACCCGATCGTGAGCGCGATCTTCCAGTCTTCCCACGCTTCGCCGAGGGGCTTTACCGGGGTGCGCACGGAGACGGCACGGCCGTGGACTCCGAACGGCGCATGACGCTCGAAATTCATCGCGGCGGGGAGCACGAGGTCCATGTCGTGGTGGGTTTCGTCGCGGTAGAAGTAGTCCGTCGCAAACGAGAATTCGAGGTTCCGGACCGCTTCCTGATATTCGGCGGGCGAGGGCCAAATGAGAAGGTTCGCGCCCCAGCCGCAGAAGGCCTTGATGCGTCCCGCTTTGACCATTTCGGGAAGCATGTTGGGGCTGCAAAGGACCTGCATTTCGTTCCAGACCGGCGCGAACTCGCGGTCGATGCGGATCTTCTTGTTTTCAGGTTGATTGAACCACTTCTGATCGATAAAGCTCCGCGTGTAGCCTTCGTCCCAGCGGATGTAGTCTTCGGGCCAATTGGCAAAGCTCGAAGCGCCCGGAACGTCCACCCAACCCGTGAGCGCCATCAGGAGCGACATCGCACGCACGTTGTTGCAGCCGTTGTGCTGGTGCGGGATCGACTGACCGGGGAGCATCATGCCCGAAGGACCGTCGGCGAACATGCGCGCGGCTTCCACGACGAGTTCCGCTTTGACGCCCGTTTCCTTTTCGACGTATTCGGGCGTGAAGGTTTCGCAGTATTTGACGACTTCTTCGTAACCCGAACACCATTTGTCAACGAAGGGCTTGTTGACGAGACCTTCCTTGACGAGCACGCGAATCATGCCCCAGGCGAGCGCCCCGTCCGTGCCCGGACGCAACTGCAGATGGATGTCCGCCTGTTCGGCGACCTTCGTGCGTCGCGGATCGACGACGATAAGCTTCATGCCGCGAGCCTTCTGGGCGAGAAGGCCTTTGAAGAACCCGTGGGGCGAGGACCAGGAACCGTTTTTGCCGACGATCATCAGGCACTTCGTCTTCGGGCTCGGACCGCCCGCGATTTCCCATCCCCAGGTGAGTTCGAGCGCGTGCACGTAGGCGAGGTTGCAGGCCGCGGAACTTTCGCACGCGTAGTTGGGCGAGCCGAAGTAGCGCGCAAGACGCATGACGGGAGGACGGGGTTCTTTCGGGTCGCCGCAATAGAAGAGCACCTTGTCGGCGCCGTCCTTTTCCTTGATGCGCGTGAGGTTTTCGGCGATCGTGCGAATCGCTTCGTCCCAGCCGATGCGCACCCAACCCGGGTCTTTCGATCCCTTGGGATTCGTGCGCTTCATGGGATAGAGCAAACGATTCGGGTTGTAGAGGCGCTGCAGGGTCGAGAGTCCCTTCGAGCAGAGGAAGTGGTTCGGGTGCTCGCCCCAGTTATGGATGCGGATCACGGTATTGCCGCGCACGTCGTATTTGACGCCGCACATCGGCATGTGATTGCACGAGTCGCAGATGCTGTAGCCCGTCCATTCGGTGTCGGTCGTCTCGGCGGCCGAGGCCGACGGCACGAAGAGCGATTCGGCAAAGCCCGCACCCGCCGCGGCGCCGACGCCCGTGAGGAAGGATCGGCGAGAAAGGTTCGTACTCATAAAAGAAACCTCCAAAATCGCGGGGATCGCACGCCGCCCGCGTTGCGGTTCGCGGCGCGACGGTCCTCAAGTTCATCATAGGAAAGGGTGTTTCGGAGGACCATTCGGGTTCCGTCCATCGATAGGGCCCCGGAATGAGATGTGTTTCCGTCAACTTTTGTTCGAAAAAGGTCGGTCGCGTAAATGGAGGAAGAAAACACGGGCGATGTGCGTTTTTAGAATAGCGCTTGGAGACTCCGGCAAGAAAAGACGGAAGAAAGAGAAGGGAAGACGGAGGAAAAAGAGGAAGAAAAAAGGGTCGGAAGGCTGACCTTCCGACCCAACACGTGGTTGGACACGTGAAGAACGCTGTGCGTTGACGATCGTGCGTGCGAGGCACTCGCTCGAAATTGCTTACCCCTTGATTTCGGGAGCGCCTCGCGAAATCATCAGAACTTGTACTGGAGCTGAGCGCCGAGGAGGTAGGCGTCGAGCTTGCGGAACTTACCCACTTCCTGGCCGTTTGTGCCGTAGAGCGAGCGTTCGTGTACGCCGTGCAGGTGAGCGAAGCCCACGTCGGCGATCATGTTTTCCGAAATCTTGTAGGACGAACCCACGGAGAACCACCAGCGGTCCGCGTCCGGAATGATGGCCGTACGGTATTCCTTCGTCGCGATCGGGGACGTTTCGTAGGCGACGCCGCCGCGCAGGGTCCAGCGGTCGGTGACGCGCAGATCCGCACCGAGCGAGGTGAGATAGGTGTCGCGCCAGTTGTTCTGGATGGTGGTCATCGGCGCGCCGTTCGACTTGATGTCGAGCTTGTCGAAGGACGACCAGTCGGTCCAGCGGAACGTACCGTAGAGGCTCAGGAGGTTGTTCACGTCCCAAGCGACGGTCGCCATCGCCCAGGCGGGAGCCGAGACCACGGCTACGCCCGGGAGCGTGCCGTAGACGCCCGCCTTACCGAGGAAACCGGCAAGTTCGGAACTAGTCGTAATAGGACCACCAAGCTGAGGAGGAAGTTTATCGAGATTAGAATCTTCGGCCAGGTTGGCTTCGTCGATCGTCAGGTCGCCGTCCGCATCGTGCTTGATCTTCGAGCGGTACGAAAGACCGAAGCGGAGGTTTTCCAAGGGCGACCACATCATGCCCACGTTCCAACCCCAGGCAATGCTGTCGGCGTCGATTTCGGAGCGAACCGAAGAATAGCGGAAGAAATCGGAGCCGCCATTCTCTTTGCCTGCGGCCGTATCGGCGAGGTAGGTCTTCTTCGTAAGGTCGGCGGAAGCGTACTGCACCGAGACGCCCGCGCCGAAGCTCAGCTTTTCGGAGGCCTTCCAGGCGACGTTCGGGTTGAAGTCGAACGTGAGAATCTGAGCGGAGATGCCGTGATCGGCCTGCGACCAGTCGTCGCCGAATTCGGTACCCATGCCGAAGGGAACGGTCATCGCGAGACCGACCCAGGTCGAGTCGTTGATCTGATGAAGGAGGTAGCCGTGGGGAATCGCCTGGCTCTTTTCGCGACCGTTTTCGGTCGTGCCGTCGTTGCCCGCGTAGTCGAGGTTGAGGCCGATCCCGATGAAGCCCGCCTGCAGAATCGTGCCCTTGTGAAGGGTCATCGTCGCGGGGTTGTAGTAGACGCCCGAGATGTCGGTGCCGTCCACGCCGATACCGGCGTACGAGCGTCCGAGACCGGCGACGGACTGTTCGGTGAGCATGAAACCCGCGGCGTAAGCCTGACCGGCGAGAGCGGAAGCGGTCGCAACGGCGACCGCAGCGAGCTTGAAGGTGGTGTTCTTCACGGTAACTCCTGTTCCTGTGTCTTCTGTGCGAGCCCCCGAGGGGGTCGTGGGAAAAAATTCAGATGCGCATTCTGCCGATGGGAACCGGGTTCAAAAAGGAAGAAATTTGCGGGAAAACACCTATATTTGAGGCTCCGAAAATCCGAATTTCTTCGGGCGAGGTACCGTGACGGCCGTTTCGCCTCGAAAAATCGAAGAGTTTTTGGCAAGAGGGGAGGAAGCAGCGGTAGGCCTTAGGGATCGAAACAGACGAACGGATGATGCGCGAATAGGGTATCCGGAGGCAAATTCCGACCCTCAGGCGCTGACGAAACGACGCTGACGCAACCTTGAAGCGAGGATGACGGGCTTTGGAAAGCGTCCCTCAGGCGGTGTCGAAGTGACGGAGGAGGGGGACGGAACTGCCGATGGAGGGGTTGCCGGAGAGTGTCGGACGTCGTCAGTTCCTGACTCGACGCGCGAGGAACCGCACCGGGGTCCACGTCAGCGTGACGCGCCCGTCCGCGTCCGAGAATCGCTCGCGGTAGGCGGCTTCCCAAGCGGCAAGACCCGCACGGGTGCGAAGCGTCCGGGCGGGGTAGGGGGCGAAAGCGGCATCGTCCGACGCGTCGCAATTCGTTTTGTCATCCGAATGCGCGTTTGCGGGGAGGCCGTTCACGCCCGTAGCGCGCAACTGTGCGAGTACGGCCCTAGGCGTCGGGTAACGTTCGACGATCGTGTCGCACTGAAGCGCCACGAGTTCGTACCCGGGCCCGAGGATCGACTCCCACGCGTCGGGTTCGGGCGCGGGAAGGCCCCCGCCCGAAAGCGTCCGGATTTCACGCAGGTTGTCGGGGCCGAAGACGGAAACGAGGAGGTACCCGCCCGGTCGCAAGAGGTCCGCCCACTCGCGAAAGAGCGTTGCGGGGTCCGCCACCCACTGCAAAACGGATGCGGCCGCGATGAGGTCGTAGGGGGCTCCCGTACGGACTTCGGGGATGCGGGGAAGCGCTTCGGCAGCCGCGATAAGAAAGGCGAGATCTCGGGCAAGTTCGTCTCCGAACGTTGCGGCGAGGCGCCGACGGGCCTCCTCGAGCATGGCGGACGAGAGGTCCGTCACCGTGAGGTGAAGTCGAGCGGAATCCGGTGCGTCGAGAACGGATTTTGCGGAAAGGAACTTTTGAACGAGCGCCGCCGTAAGGTGGCCCGTACCGGCCCCCGCCTCAAGGATCCGAAGGGGCGACGAGCGTACGGTATTCGCGCACAACGCATCCGAGAGCGGCCACAGGTCCGCAAGTCGCCGTGCGGCCTCCGCCTGCAGGCGCGAGGCGTCGTGGTAGGTGCGCGCCGCGCGCTCGAACGCGCGGGCGTGGCGGGACTCTTCGGCAAGACGGACTTTCGTCATCGGCGGGGCTTTTGGAAAAGGGAACGCAAAGGTTCAACGGATCGGGGATTCGACGGAGCCGAAGGCCGCGTCGAAGACGGCCGCAGTGAGCCCTTCGAAGGTCCCGTGGGGTTCGTCTGTGCGAAGGATGCGGGGTTCGGCGCGACCTGCCGCGAGAGACGCTTCGCAGAGGGCCTTGGCGGATCGTTCCTGCGCTGCGACGGGGACGATCCGATCGCGCTTCGGGATGACGACGCGGATTTCGCCGGGGAAGCTCGCGGCTTCGCGGGCGAGTTCGGGCAAGGGGTCTCGAAGACCCGCAAAGGCCCGAAGCTCTTCCGCGGCTTTCGGGACGTCGGGACGATCTTCCGCGGTAAAGCCCGGAAAGTCGGGGTTCGTGACGACGTCGCTCCACGCACCGTGCCCTTCCGTGACGCGCACGAAGAAGGTACTGAGCGACTCCGCGGAAAGGGTCGAGAGCGTGAGCTTCGCAACGGCTTCGGGAATCCCCGTGCGACCGACGGGGGTCAAAGACCCCGCCGCGAAGACGACTCGCTCGAAGGTGTCGGCATTCGGGAGACCGTTGCCGAAGATTCGTTCGCGGGCGCGCCAAAGATCGAGTACGAACCGCACCCCGAAGGACCACCCTGCGAGTGTCCACTGGGCTTCGGGCACGTCGCGACGCAATTCATCGAGCTCGGGAGAAAGTTCCCGGAAAAGGGGCCAGTCGGGGCGGAAAAGGGAATCGGGCACATCGGTTGTCGAATGTGCTTGGGGTCGAGCGGCCTCAAGAAACGCGTCGGCCGTCCGACCCGCGAGCGGGTTCGAAAGGATGACGAGCGCCGCGGGGTAATTCAGTGCTTCGAGTCGCTTCGCCCACGGCGCGAAAAGCCGCTCGTCGGTTGCCCAACCGGTCGCAAAGAGAAGCACGCGGGGCGCTTCACACGTTGCGGTCGGGAGGGATTTTCCTTCCTTACGGGCTCTCCAGGCGGCATTTTCAAAGAGTGCGATGCCCGTAGGAGCTTCTCGGGCAACGGAGTTTTCGCTGGTTTCGATCGTCATGGTGTGTGTTCCGTGCTGCGACACGAAGAGTCGTCGGCCTTGTCGGTTCAGTCGGCTCCGTCGGTTTTGTTCCCGCCGAGCGTTCCGAGCACTTCGGTAAGGCGCTTTGCTTCGTCGTCCGTGAGCGAGGCGTTGAGCGACACGCGCAGTCCCGGGATTCGGACCGTGGGCGGACGCACGAGGCCGACCGCAAAGCCCGCGTCTCGCAGGGTCCGAGCGGCAGCCGTCGCCCGCTCGACCGTTCCCAGGGGGACGGGGATGATGTGGGTGACGGGACCTTGAAGTCCCAACACCTCCCGAACGTGAGCGGATAGGGCGTGAAGGCGCTTGCGCTTCGAGGCGTACGCTTCAAGATGACGTACGACGTCAAGCGTTCGCGCAACAAGCAGGGGCGGCAATGCCGTCGAGTAAATGGACGGCCGGTGGGTGCTTGCAAGCCACGCTCGGAGTTCCGGCGCGGTCGCGACGAAGGCGCCCGCCGTACCCGTCGCCTTCCCGAAGGTGCCGATCACGACGTCGATCGCATCGAGCACTCCTTCGGCTTCGGAGAGCCCCAGGCCCGTAGGCCCGTAGGCCGCAAAGGCGTGGGCTTCGTCGACGACGAGGATCGTCTTCGGGTGGCGTTCGCGCAACGCGACGAGTTCCCGCAACGGAGCCGTGTCGCCTCCCATCGAGAAAAGCGACTCCGTCACGATTACGATCGCATCGTGTGTTTCGGAAAACTTTTCGACGAAATGTTCGAGGTGAGCGACGTCGTTGTGTGCGAACCGCTGCACGGTCGCGCCTTGAGCGCGGGCAAGGGTCATCCCGTCGATGAAGCTCGCGTGGATCTCGCGGTCCAAGAGAATCGCCGTCTTGTGCGGGGCCGCTCGGGTGAGGGCCGCAAGGAGCCCGGAATTCGCATGCCAGCCCGACTGGAAAAGGAGTACCCCGTCGGGGCGTCCGTAGCGACGCGCGAGCTCCGCTTCGAGCGCATCGTGCGCGGCGGAACTCCCCGACAAAACGCGCGAGGCGCTTGCAGAAAAACGAAAGAGAGTATCGGGCAGCGTTTCAAGAAAGGCTTTGGCGCTCGCAATGTCCGCGCCGATCCCGAGAGCGTCGTTGCCGATCAGGTTGACGAGCGCGGTGCCCTTCGATGCGCTCGGGCCTCGGGCATCCGACGACCGGGTCGAACGACGGAGCCCTCGTGCATCGAGCTCCGAGAGCCCGCGCGCGATCGTCCCGCCAAAAGCGTCTGCGAGCGGGCGAAAGCGGGAGTCGTGCGCGGCACGTTCCGTTGCGGTTTCGCGGGGCAAAGACTTTGCGGGATTTTCAGCGGAATCGGAGAGGACGGACATGAGGGCGGCTCCTCGAAAGGGAAACGTCGTGGAAAATTCGGGCGGGCAGGGCGAACGGGTGCGTCTCAAACGAAGTGGCGCTCGTCGCGTTCGTCGGAATCGCCCTCGCGCAAAAGCTCGGGCGTCACCGCAACCATCGCGTTCGTCAATCGTTTCACGTCCTCGGTCGTCGAAACGAGCGGGGGCATCGCGTAGATCCATCGCCCGAAGGGGCGCAACCATACGCCCGCTTCCACGAAGCGGGGCATGGCACGCCGTACGTCGACGGGTTTTGCGGTTTCGACGACCCCGACCGCCCCGAGAACGCGCACGTCGAGAACGCCTTCCGTTTTCGTAAGCGGTTCGAGTCCCGCACGGAGCTCCCCTTCGATGCGGCGCGCAAGCGACGGGGCATCGATATCCCGCGCGAGTGCGAGGGCTTCCGCGGCGACGGCGCACGCGAGGGGATTGGCCATGAACGTGGGCCCGTGCATGAAGGCGCCCGGAGTCCCCGAGGAAATCACATCGGACACGCTCTTTGCGGTGACGACCGCGGAAAGCGTCATGAGGCCGCCCGTGAGGGCTTTCCCGAGCGTCACGATGTCGGGGCGCACCCCCGCGTGATTCATGGCGAACCATTCGCCCGTGCGCCCGAAGCCCGTGGCGATTTCGTCGAAAATGACGAGCACCCCGTGACGGTGACAAAGCTCGATCGCACCCGTGAGGAACTCCGGATGGTAAAAGCGCATGCCGCCCGCCCCTTGGAGGACGGGTTCGAGAATGAGAGCGGCGATTTCGTCCGAACGTTCCTTGAGAAGAGCGGCCAAGGGGGCGAGGTCCGAAACGTCGAACACCGAAGCATCCGTTTCTTGTGCCATGAGGGAGCTTCTCGGAAAACGGCTCTTCGGGTGCGGGATGAAAAAGCGCACCGGAAGCGAGGAGCCGAAAAGACCGTGCATCCCTTCCTCGGGGTCGCACACCGACATGGCGTTCCACGTGTCGCCGTGGTAACCCGAGCGGATCGTAACGAAATTCGACTTTGTACGTTTCCCGAGCGCGGCCTGGTACTGGACGGCCATTTTCATCGCGACTTCCACCGCGACCGACCCCGAGTCCGCATAGAAAATCGAGTGAAAGCCCGCGGGGAGCATCTCGAGAATAGCTTGCCCGAGCCGCACGGCGGGCTCGTGCGTGAGGCCGCCGAACATCACGTGGGGCATTTTCTCCGCCTGACGTTCGAGCGCCGCCACGAGTCGCGGATGCCGATGACCGTACGCCGCGCACCACCAGGAGGAGATGCCGTCCAAAAGCCTCCGTCCGTCCGTCAAAACGATTTCGGTACCGCAGGTTTCGGCAGCTTCGAAGACGGGTACGGGGTCGAGCGTCGACGCGTACGGATGCCAGAGGTGCTCGCGGTCGAACCGAAGACGTTCGAATGTGCGGTCTTCGGCGGTTGCGGAAGAAGCTGCGGTTGTTCGAAGAGACGCGTCGGCAGGGCTCATGGTGAGAAATTCCGAGTGGAGGAGAGTTGGTCATTCTAACTGCTGTCGGCCGTCGCCAAATACGCGTCGTCCGTGCGGATGAACCTCGGTGCGGAATCTACCCGGCCGTACTTTTGCGGTCCGATCGCGGCAACGTCGGCTGCGACGACCTGCTTGGTAGGGCGGTCTAGGATGTGAAGAATGTCCGTGAAAACCCTGAGAATGCGGATCGAATTCGGGTGTGCGCGTCGGTAATCACGCCGAATAGGCCTTTTCCCGTACGAAAAACTTTGCGTAAACACTCGGGATTCGCCAAACTTTCGGGGTCGGCCCGTACGATCCCTCGGGAGGGCCGGCTCCCCCGAACACGGGCGGCTCGTTTTCGGTTCCGACGCATCGGGGCCTGACGCGCCGCCGGTGCCTCCAACTTCGGTCCCAAAGAAACCAAAAAATGAAAGACACATTCCGCCCGCTATTTCGCACGGTGACGCCTTTCCTTCAGGCGTCGCTCGTGAAGCAGATTCTCGTCGCACTCATTCTCGGGATGCTCTTTGCGTGGGCTTTCCCCGCGGGGGCCCGCAACGTCGCGCTCCTCGGGACGATTTTCACGACCGCCCTCAAGGGCGTCGCTCCCGTCCTCGTCTTCGTGCTCGTCATGTCTTCGATCGCGAACAACCGCGTTGACGAAGGGAGCGGCTCCGTTCACGTGAAGCCCATTCTCGTCCTCTATCTCGTCTCGACCTTCACCTCGGCGCTTGTGGCCGTGGCGGCGAGCTTCCTCTGGCCGACGGAAATCACGCTGACGACCGCGCAGGAAGGGCTTACCGCGCCGGGCGGCATCGCGGAAGTGCTCACGGGCCTCATTCTCAACGTCGTCGACAATCCCTTCCGCGCGATGTACAACGCCAACTACATCGGGATCCTCGCCTGGGCGATCGCCATGGGGATCATCCTTCGGCGCGCCCGCGAAGGCACGCGCGAAATGCTCGCCGACGCGGCGAGCGCCGTAGAAATGCTCGTGCGTCTCGTCATTCGTTTCGCTCCCGTCGGTATTTTCGGGCTCGTTTCGAGCACCTTCGCTCAGGAAGGGTTCGGCGTCCTGGCCGAGTATGCGCAGCTCCTCACGGTGCTCCTCGGCACGATGGCGTTCGTCGCGCTCGTTCTGAATCCCTTCCTCGTGTGGCTCTGCACGAAGAAGAATCCCTATCCCGTCACGTTCATGTGCCTGCGCGAATCGGGCGTGAACGCGTTCTTTACCCGTTCTTCGGCCGCGAACATCCCCATCAATATGGAAATCTGCCGCCGCATGAACCTCCCCGAGGCGACTTACTCGGTGTCGATTCCGGTCGGGGCCACGATCAACATGGCGGGCGCCGCCGTGACGATCACGGTGATCACGCTTTCGGCCGCGTACTCGCTCGGTATTGAAGTGGGTTTCGGGACGGCCATCTTCCTCTCGATCGTCGCTTCGATGTGCGCGGCGGGCACCTCGGGCGTTCCGGGCGGCTCCCTCATGCTGATTCCCTTGGCCTGCGGTCTTTTCGGGATCGATCAGGACACCGCCATGCAGGTGGTGGCCGTGGGCTTCATCATCAGCGTCCTTCAGGATTCGTGCGAAACGGGTCTCAACAGCTCTTCGGACGCGCTCTTTACGATCGCCGCGTGCGAACGCGCCAAGCGCCTCGAAGCCGAAAAAGCGGGAGTGTAATCCTTACGTACAAGTTTGCAACCCGATGAATTTTTTCGAAATTTCGACGGGTTGCGAATGAATCTCGACGGGCCGATCGGATCAGTTCCGATCGGCCCGTTGCATTTCGTTGCATTCGTCGGGGGCAAGATTCGGGCTCTTAAGGTTCGGTTAGGATTCGATCGATACACTGCGAAGCATGGAAAGGGAAAACGCGTTCGATGCCGAGCTGCTTGGTCGCTCTTGGCAAAGAACACGAACGGTTTCCTGAGCTTGCTTGGTCGCTCTCAGAAATCCTCGGTTTTTCTCAAACTATTCGGGTCTCGGGTGCTGAGAACCGCCTGAACGCCCAACTCCAAGGCCCCGCGAAAGCGGGGCCGTTTTTATTTCGAACGAACATTTCGAACGAAGGATCAGTCCCATGTCTTCGACTCTTGCTACGACGATGCGCCCGATTCTGGGCACGTTCTCTCTGGCTCTTCTTCTCGGTGTCGGTACCGTGCAGGCCGCCGAGACGACCGCTCCCGTCATGACCAAGCCCGCCGCCACCGAGGCGGACCTCCAACAGGAAGAGGAAAGCTCCAGCGCTCTGAAGGGGCTTGAGGCCGCCATGGCCGAGTCCGAAAAGGAATGGGACGCCTACCGCGCCAAGGCGGTTGATTCGCCCGTCGTCGGCCAGTACGTGGGGACGGTGATTTCCGAAAAGGGCGAAGCGTCCGAAGCGGAAATGACGCTCGACCACTACAAGTGTTTCGTCCTGCGCGTGAAGAAGGACACGACCCGTATGGAACTCGGTCGCTATGAGGTTCGGGGCGATATGCTTGTTCTGAAGACGAACGAAGGGAAGGCTTACCGCTGGTTCTCGACGAAAACTCCCGACCGGCTCGAACTGCTCGGTGCCGAAGGAAAGCCCCTTGAAAAGAAGCCCGAAGGTTGCTGTACCCTCATCAAGAGCTGACCGAACGGTTCGATCGGCTCAAGGGTGCTCGGTTCGTTGCTTCCCGGTTGAGGCCGGGGGGCGCGACCGAAGAATTCGGCTCGGAAGGTCGCCTGCGGGCGGCCTTTTGCTTTTTCGGTTCTCCCGAAACACGCGGCGAATTTCGGTTTTCGAGAACCGGGATCGCGATCGTTTACGCTTTCGGACGCTTTTTCCGTCGTTTTCCCTACGCAGTCGGTACGGATCGCGCTATGATACGCATCCCCCGACCGAACCGATAAAGCGAGGCTCTGAGCGGACAGGGGACGACCCCGAGCCGGTCGAACCGAGGCCGACACGTACGGACTCGTTCGTTCCCGCAGGAGTACGCCCGACCGCATCACCGCCTTCATCGTCGCGAGGGGATCGCCGGACCCGCCTGAAGCGACCTTCGAACCGGACCTTCGGGACGGGCGGTGTCTTCATGCGTTCCGGCAGTGTCGCCGCCGCTCCACATCGTCGAATTTTTCCCCGGATCCCCGCCGTGCACCGCACGAGCCGGAGCTTTGTGCTTTCCGAACGTTTCGAAACGTGCGGAAAGCCCGGGAAAAGGGCGCCGCGGACGGGGTGCGGCCTTCGGCCGGTGCGGCGGCGCCCTTGAAAACCTCCGGTTCCCAACACGTACACGCTGCTCGCAGCGAATGGTCCGAAAGCATATGACGGCTACAATGAAGAAAAGTCAGGAGATCGTCGACCGACTTCGTGCGGCGGGCGCTTCGTTTCACGCGAACGACAACATTGCCGATTACCTCGAAGCGGGCGACCTGGAGTGCCTTGAAGCCGAGGTGCGCGATCGCATCGACGAGGTGTTGCGCGCTCTCGTGATCGACGTTGAGAACGACCCAAACACCGAAGAAACCGCTCGCCGCATGGCGAAGCTCTTTTTGCGGGAGGTCTTCGCGGGGCGCTACGTCCCGTGCCCGAAGGCGACCGACTTCCCGAACGAGCGCGGCTACGACGGCCTCATCGTGATCGGTCCCTTGCAGGTGCGCTCCACGTGCTCGCACCATTTCGCCCCGATTCTCGGGCGTTGCTGGATCGGGGTCGTACCGGGCGAGCGCGTGATCGGCATCTCGAAGTACAGCCGCATCGCCGACTGGGTGCTCTCGCGCCCGCAGATCCAGGAAGAAGCGGCGGTGCAGCTCGCGGATCGGATCGAAGAGCTTACGCGCCCGGCGGGCCTTGCCGTTCACATCGACGCCGTTCATTCCTGCATGACCTGGCGCGGCGTCAAAGAGACCGAATCCTCCATGACGACGACGGTCCTGCGCGGCGTCCTGCGCGACGACGCCGAATTCCGCCGCGAATTCTTCGCGCGCCTCACCCGATAATTCCTTCCGACCGTTTCCCTACGACCAGACATGATTACGGCCACCCGTTACCACGACATTTCCTGCGGACACCGCGTCTGCGGCCACGAATCGAAGTGCGCCCACCTGCACGGGCACAACTACCGCGTCACCTTCGAATGCGCGGGCGAAACGGAATCGCTCGACGAGCTCGGACGCGTGCTCGACTTTTCCGTCATCAAGGAAAAGCTCTGCATGTGGCTTGAAAACGAGTGGGACCACCACTTCCTCGTTTGGAAGGAAGACCCGCTGGCTCCGCACTTGAAGGCGCTCGATCCGACCGTGGTCGAACTCGACTTCAATCCGACGGCGGAAAACATCGCGCATCACCTGGCAACGGTCGTCGCACCCGAGTGCTTGCGCGGCTCGGGCGTACGGGTCATTCGCTGCACCGTCGAAGAAACCCGCAAGTGTTCCGCAGAATGGAGGCTTTTCAATGGCTTCGCTTCTCTTCGTTAACGAGATTTTCGCGTCGCTTCAGGGGGAGGGCGCCTGGACGGGGACGCCTTCCGTCTTCGTGCGCCTTCAGGGGTGCCTGTGCCGTTGTCCCTGGTGCGATACGAAGAACACCTGGAAGTTGGGCGAGCCCAACGACTGCGGGCTCGACTTCGCCGCGTCGAAAGCCGACGCGCCGCGCCACGCCACCTGCACCGCGGAAGAGCTTCTCGCCTACATCGACGCGCACTACGGAGCGATCCCGCACGTGATTTTCACGGGCGGGGAGCCCATGCTTTTCGACCTCACGGACGTGACGGCGGCGCTCCTCGCTCGAGGAAAGACCGTAGCGATCGAGACGAGCGGCACGGAGCCCGTGCGCGTTGCGGACGGCGTCTGGGTGACCGTGAGCCCCAAGTACGACATGCCGGGCGGGCGCGAGGTGCTCGCGTCGGCCCTTCGTCGTGCCGACGAAATCAAAATGCCCGTCTCGGGACCGAAGGATCTCGAGGACCTCGAACATCGCACGCTTCCCGAAACGAAGCCGGGCGTGCTTGTCTATGTTCAGCCCGTGAGTCGCGACGACGAGGCAACGCGCCTTTGCGTCGAAGCCGCCATGACGAAAGGGTGGCGCGTTTCCTTCCAGGTTCACAAGTACGTGAACATGCGCTGAGCCGAATCCTGATCCTGCCTTCGGAGGCGGGTCCGGGGAAAAGGTTCGCAACGTTTTCGCGTCTCGAATTCAAGCGCTCCGAGTGAGGTCGGGACGTTCGGCACGAAGCGATCGAAAGCGGTTGAAGATATTTGGAAGCGGTTAGTTGCGTTGAGTGATAACTGTGGTTGCACCGTACTCTTTGTCTCTCCACCCGTAGTCCGCTTTGAGGCCGAACGCGATGTCGCTCGCGAGGTCGGAGTGAACTTTTATGTCGTCGGCGAACCCGACCCGTCCCGAAAGAGATGCGGGTCGGGATGCCGACGCCAAAACGGAGAGGGGATGTCGGAACGCCCCCCGTGCAAAAAAAACTTTCGACGGAAGCAGATGATATTGCAGAAAACCCTTCCTTAAAGGGAAGGGTTTGCATCGGCTTCAGTAGAGACGGAAGGCTTCTTCCGTTTTCTTTCGGAGGTCGTCCGAAGCGAGGTCTCCCCAGCGAAGAAGGGAGAGTTGCAGAAGTACCCGTGCCTTTTGGGGACTCAGGGTCCCCGAGGGGATGAAGCCCGCGCGCTGCCAGGCATCGAGCCCCTCGACCGTCGCGCCCGATCCGGTGCGGCTTGCGCGCACGACGAGCACGCCCTCGCGGGCGGCTTCGAAAAGAGCGGGCTCGGTATCCGAATGAATCGAGCCGTTCCCGGTTCCCGCATGCACGATCCCGAGTGCGCCGGCCGCAACGGCCGCCTTAACAAAGACGCCGTCGTCGTCGACGTGCGAATACACGATGTCGACGCGGGGGAGGCGCTCGATGTCGTCGAAAAGCGAGAGGTCGAAGGCCGTATCGACCGTGTGGCGCTTCGCGGTTTGCGAGAGCCACTCGATGCGAGCGCCGGCCACCATGCCGAGCATCCCCGCATCGGGACCGCGGAAGGTGGCGACGTTCGTCGGGTGCGACTTCGTCGCTTCGCGTGCGGAGAGAATCGTGTCGTTCAAGACGACGAGAACGCCGCGACCGCGTGCGGCGGTGTCGGAGGCGACGCGCACGGCGTTGAGAAGATTCAAGGGGCCGTCGGCGGAAAGGGCCGTCGCGGGGCGCATGGCACCGACGAGAACGACGGGCTTTTCGCTCTTCAGAACCAGATTGAGGAAATAAGCCGTCTCTTCGAGCGTGTCGGTGCCGTGCGTGACGACCGCGCCCGCGATGTCGTTGCGCGCGAGCGCCGCGTCGATCGCACGTGCGAGATCGATCCAGACGCGGCTCGTCATCGAGCTCGAGTCGATGTTGGCAATCTGACGAACTTCAAGTCGGGCGACGTCTTCGAGCGCGGGTACCGCCTTCAAAAGGTCGTCGACGCGAAAGTCCTTGATGCTGTAGCCCGTCATCTGGGTGGCGCTTTCACCGGAACTTACGATGGTTCCGCCGGTAGCAAAGAGTGCGACGTTGGGTTGCATGGGGGTGTGCGGTCGGATCCGAGACAGAGGGACGTCGGAGCCGACTTTCTCCGTTTGTGAATTGAAAACTGTACGGACCGCGGACCGACCGACGTGCGTTCGCCGGGGCTTTGCGGCCGAATGTGAAATTGTAGCGGCGTGCTCGGGTTCGAAGCGACCGGATCGTGAAAAGAAGACAAAATCCCGGAGGGGCGGGACGTAACGGCGCGAAAACACACGAGAAAGGCGCAAAAGTACCGGGATCCGAAAGACAAAAGCACAAAAGGCAGCGATTGCTCGCTGCCTTTTGTACGGGAATCGAGCTGTCGCGCAAGGCAGTTCGGTCCCCATTTGACCTCGGCCCTTATACTACACGAGGCGATCGTATTCGGGTAGAGCCCTGTGCCTGTAAACTAATAAAAGTCTTCCTTTCGGCGATGTCTCTCAAATAAACAGAGGCTTTTTCCTATCCGTGTTTTCCCTTAGGTCCCCGAAAGCGCTCTGTCGGGCGCATCGTCGCACGCCTCGTCGTCCGCTTTGCGCGGCCGACAATATTCGGAAACAACCCCAAGCGGGGCGAAGCGTCCCGGCCCGCTATCATTCTCGTTCCGGGGGCGGCTTCGGTTGCAAGCATTCGTCGGTGCTCTGCTCGTGAGGCTTCCGACCGGTTTTCACCGTCCGTCCCCGTTTTCCGTTTCCGCCCGTACTCGTCTCGCACTCTTTTCCGCGTCGAGCACGAGTGCACGACCTTGCGACGAGGAGCTTCCATGCGCGCCTTTTCCCGAACTCTTCTGACCCGCGCAAGTCGCGGACTCCTTATTGCGGGGGCGATCGCGCTCCTTGCAGGTTGCGCCCAGAAAGGCGAAACCACTTCCCGAGCGGGAGGTGATACGGGTTCTTCCGCCTCTGCCGTCCAATCGAAGGGGGCGGTCTATCCCGAAGCGTGTCTGCGTCTTCCGGGGGTCTACGAAGGTGTCATTCCCGCGGCGGACGGTCCCGGGATTCGCGTGACGCTCTACCTGCGGGCCGTGGGCACCTACACGATGACGGAGCACTACATCGGGCGCGACTTCACGACCTCTTCGGGCGGCGACTGGTCGACGCACGCGGACCGCGTTGCGCTCGATCCGATTACGGAAAAGAACCCCGCTCGACTGCTTCGCATCGAAGCGGGCGCATTGCGCTTCCTCGACCTCGAAGGGGACTTCATCGACGGGCCGCTTTCCGAACATTACGTACTGCGGAAGTCGGGGTGTCCGAAGTCCGCCCAGTGATTCGCGCCCGGGCGCGCTCCGGAGCCTTCAGAAAGCCTCAAGAATTGGGTTCTATACTCGACGACGTTTGCGTCAGGAAATCCCGGGGTCTTCGGTGAGGCACTCGGGTTTTCGCACGTCCGACTTGCCACTCCCAAAAGGAACCGATCCATGACCCATGCCACGCGTCTCAAGGCGCTTTTCGTCGGCGGCTTTGCCGCTCTCGTTGCGGGTTGCGCGACGCAGCCCGCCGAGTACGTCCCGCCCGTTCCCGTCGAAACGCCCGACGTCGCCCTCGTCAAGTCCCAGATTCTCGCGTATGACACGTCGATCCCGCTTGCGACCGCGTTCGAGCAGTACGGCCTTTGCGACCCGAAGACCCGTACCTGGGAGGAAATGGAACCCGGCAGGGTCATGTTCAGTTGCTACTTCGACGACGGCAGCCTCATGCAGTGGGAGTTTCGCATCTCGCCCGAAAAGACCGTGACGTACGCGCAGTTCCACTACACATCGCAAAACGATGCGGACTTCGCCGCCCAGAGTCTGCGCGGTCCCGATGCGGAAGACGCCCTGAAGGCGGTCTACATGAATCAACCGCCGTTCTGATCGTTCCGGTCCGATCCGGCTCGATCGGAAACCGGCAACAGAGCCCGTTTCGACCTCACGGTCGGGCGGGGTTTTCTTTTTTCTTGCGCTGAAATGAGGGCATCGGAAATTTTGGAATTGTGGAATAACCGGAGTCCGTCAATTCGGAGCATTTCGTGTCCGAAGCTCCGAAACGGACGAAGTCAAGCGCCGTGTCCGAAGAATCGCATCATGCCGAATTTCACCGAGAGGCCTCGTCGGGTTCCGCGATAAGATAGAAACGGTTTTCATGCCCGTCCTGTTGCAAATGCGGTTTCTCGACATCAAGGGGTTCACATGAAAAAGATTTGCTTCGCGCTCTTTGCCGTGTTCTCGTCCGTTGCGAGCGCCGCCCCCTTGAACGTTGAAGACATGGAGGCGGCGCTTGAAAAGTCGTTCGCCGATCCGGTCGCAGCCGCTATTACGGCGGAGAGCTACGGACTGAAGGGAGAGCGCCGGGAAATTCTCCGACAACACAATCTCGAACTCTCGCGTACGCCGGAAGTCATGAGGTATCTGGCCGAACAGTTCGTTCAGTTGGGTCTGGGCATGCCCGAGAACAAGGATGACCTTAAGGAGCTGATGCTCATCAGCGCGCAGATCTCGGAAGCGCTGTACCGACGCGGGATTTCAAGAAGCGGGCCGGAGGACCAAACTCTCGCTCTTCTTCAGTCGGCTCGGCTTTCTCTGGTCATGCCGGCACGAGACTGTCGGACATACAACTTCGACGGCATCACACGCGACCTTGCCGCCCGCATGCCGGTCTACATCGCGAAATCACTCGGAACGGTCAATCACCCCTGCCTGAAGGCAGAGGCTTGAAGAAGCCCGATTGACCAGCCTCAGTGATCCGAAAGGAGAACTACGTTGCAGTTAGGTTACAAGACCCGCCCCGGGGTGCTTCCTCAGCTCCGGGCTCCGGAAACGGCA
>ENA-UEQM01000343-UEQM01000343.1-human-gut-metagenome-genome-assembly--contig:-NODE-343-length-31812-cov-13.301119_pt1 | contig 31812 bp, 22 predicted proteins | sample MGYA00242948_ERZ507948 | MGnify/ENA primary metagenome ERZ507948 (study PRJEB26167, sample SAMN06115440) | human gut metagenome | host: Homo sapiens | place: China:Hubei | collected 2015-07-28... | reverse complement strand
GGGGTTAAATACCCCTGTTAGCGAGCCAACAAGCTCAACCGTAAACCCGCGCTAGACACAAAAATCTACACACACCCCACGCTTTGTTACGATGCCAAGTAATTCGCAAAGATTCGAACAACTCGGTACTGAGTGCGAATCCCTGCAGTTGTCTGTTTTCGGCAAGGTTGCCGGCGTTTATTCCCGATATGTCAAATTCTGCTCAAGAGTCCTTACAAGCTCCCTTGTCGGGGCGCTACTTTTTACTTCTTCAGGGACCTCAAAGTCATTTTTTCAGGCATTTGTCTAAAGCTCTGGTGAAGGAAGGGGCTCGTGTGGATAAGGTCAATTTCTGCGGCGGCGATCTGATGCTGTGGGGATTGAACCGAAAGGCGCTCAATTACACGGGGACGCTTTATGAGTGGCCGGAATGGATCGGCCGCTATTATCGGGAAGAGGGCGTGACAGACATCTGCCTGTATGGTGACTGGCGACCTCTGCACTGGGAGGCCGTGCGTCTTGCGCATGCTCGCGGCATTCGTGTTTGGGTTTTTGAAGAAGGCTACCTGCGTGCAGGCTTTTCGACTCTGGAGGAAAACGGCGTCAACGGAAGGTCGTCGTTGCCCGTTAATCCGCAGGATATTCGCGAGATGGCGGTTGGTCTGCCCGATCCCAAGGCGATCGTTGTCGAAAACGACATTCACGACAAGGTTGTCAAGGCCATCCTTCATCATGTGGGCAACGTTTGCTTCTGGCCGAAGTTTCACAACTATCGCACCCATCGTCCGACCAACATCTTCTTCGAACTGCTGGGCATTCTTCCACGCTATTTGAAGAGAAAGTCGCGTCAGGAGCGCTCGATGGAGCGCTGGGCAGACTTTCAGAAGTCTGACGATCCGTACTTCTTCTATCCGCTGCAGCTGGTTTCAGACAGCCAGGTGCAGCTTTATTCGCCCTATGTGCGCGTGCAGGAGGCCATTGCCGATGTCTTGACTTCATTTGCCCTTCATGCTCATCCCAAGACGAGGCTGTTGATCAAGAATCACCCGCTTGACAACGGGCTGATCAATTACGGCGAGTTCATCAAGGGGTTTGCGGAAGAACTTGGCATTTACGATCGTGTGACATATGTGGAAGACGGATCGACGCCCGACATGATTGCCGGGAGCCGCGGCGTCGTGCTGATCAACAGCACGGTCGGTCTTATGGCACTTGATCAGGACAAGCCCGTCTACTGCATGGGCAGATCCATCTACAACATTGAGGGATTGACGCAAAGCCTTCCGACGACGCCGCTCGATGTGTTCTGGTGTGCGCCAAAGGCTCCCAATCAGCCACTCTATCGCGCTTTCAAGCGCATCTTGAATGCGCAGGCTCTTGTTCACGGTAATTTCTACTCAGCTCAGGGCATCAGTCTGGCTGTTGCGGATTCGGTGCGCAGATTTGAGGATTCTCATGTACACCTCCAGCCGAAGCATCGTCAGATTGTCATGCGCTCGCGTGATGAATTTTCCAAATATCGCAAGTTCGGCATCTAAGTCAAAACAAGACACGAACTGCAATTTTCGAATTCTTGAGAGAAGGGGTTTTCATGGTCGCAGCAGACATCGATTTTCGCATTGCAACGCCTGATGATGCTTCTACGGTTGCCGGGATCATCACCGAAGTTTCGGAAGGGGTGATTGATCATCTTTTGGGAGGCGTTTTTCCCGGGATGAAGCCTCAATCCATTCTTGAGATGATCCTTGCCAGAGGAAGCGGAAATCTCGATCTCAAAAACATCCTTCTGGTCAATGTCGGCGGCGAACTGGCCGGCCTGCTTTTTGCCTATGACTCCAAGCTTCAGAAGGTTTCCGACATCATGTTGGGCTTTTTGGGAGAGACGAAGGTCAACGAAATGCGTCCGTTGCTAGAGGCCAAGGCTGATAATGCGTATTGGATCAATACTCTCTGGGTGAACGAAGCGTTTCGCGGTCAGGGGCTGGCACAGCTGTTGATCAAGCTTGCCGAAGACATGGCGCGCGGCGTGGGGTGTAGCAGTCTTGCGCTTCATTGCTGGGCGGACAACGAACGAGCCCGTCGTTTTTATGAACATCAGAACTTCGTCCTTAAGGGAGAAATCCCGACGGCTTCGGCACTGAAGGCTCGTCATCCGAAGGCCGGAGAATTGTGGGTCAAGCAGCTGGCCGACGACGCAAGGAACGTGCAGTGAAGACGGTAGCCATTGCCGGAGCAACCGGTGGAATCGGACAAGCACTTGCCCGCGTCTATGCGGGTGAGGACTCACGTCTGCTGCTGGCCGGCCGGCGTTTGGATGTATTGACTGATCAGAAGCGGTTGTTGGAAGGGATGGGGGCGACGGTTGAGATTGACGCCTTTGACATGCGCGATACTGAAGCCGTCGTTTGCTGGTGCCAAAAGGCGGTAAGTTTGAACGCCACGCGCGTGATTCTGGCAGCCGGTGTCTCTGCTTCAGTGGAACCTGCGCTCGGTCGTGATGGTGCTGTTGCGTACTATCTGCCGGAAGCCATGACAGACTTGGAGCGTGAGCTTTCCGTGAATGCGGTCGGCAATGTGCTTGCGTGCAATGCATTTGTGCGAGAACTGATGAAGTCTTGTCCTAGGGGCGTGGCCGGGGAGCGTGTGCAGATTGCTTTGGTGGCATCGCTGGCCGCATTGACCGGGATGCCCGGGTCGCCCGGCTATTCTGCGTCCAAGGCAACGCTTCGTGTGTATGCCGAGGCATTGCGTAGACTGACGTTAGGTAAGAATATCGGCGTAACGGTTCTGTTTCCCGGCTTTATCGAATCCGACATGAGCAGGCGTTATCAGGGTGCGAAGCCGTGGCTGATGACTGCGGAGGAGGGAGCTAGAAAAATGAAGCGCGCCATTGAGGCGGGCAAGTCCGAATATGCCTTCCCGAAGATTCTGGCCATCGGCATATCACTTCTGAATCTATTGCCGGAATGGCTGCAGCCGCTCTTCTTGAAGGGCTTTTTCTTTACGGTTCAACCGGATCACGAAAGCAAGACAAGCCGCAGGTGACGTCTTGAGTAAGCACAGATGCAAAGTTTCATATCCTATGCCTTGGCCTTGATCGCGTTAAGCGGTTGTTTGATTGCGGCAAACCGTGAAGCTACGCCGAGAACGTCTTATTCGAACAGTTTTGGCAAGGGCCTTTGGGTAGGGGATGTTCTTTGCGCAGGACTGGTGCTGGGCATTTTCTCCTTGATTCTGCTGTTGACGGACAGATTTCTGACAACGATCGCAATCGGACTGGTGCTGATTCTTCTTCTTTGGGCGGGAAATCGACTGAAGGTTGCCATTCTGAGTGAGGTGCTTGTTTTTTCTGACATCTTTCTTGCCGGACATGCGCTTCGTTATCCGCGTCTTTATTTCGGATATGCCCCGAAATGGGTTTGGCCGCTGTTGATTGTTGGCTGTGCGGGATTGGGGTGGTGCTTAACGCTCGAAAAGCCGATCGACGTGTTGACGCTCGGGGAGCGCATGAGCGGAGTACTCGCGATACTTTTGATTTGTGGCTTGATTGCACTCCTTTTAAGGAGGCCTTCGGTTGGAATTATTCGCTTTCTTGGTCGGCATCCCTTGAGCTTTGATGCGCAGGTTGATGCCGGAAGATACACTCCGCTGGGCGCGGCTCTTTTGCATGTTCTTCATCACGGGCAATGCCGCTATCGGCTTCGCCTTCGTTTTCGGAAGCACAGTGACGGATCCACGGAATCGAATTCCGGCAACCCGACAGAACATCGCTTGTTGATTCAGGCGGAATCCTTTGTGCCTCTTCATCGCTTGCTTGACAGGCCGAGTCAAACCCCGATGATTGATCGTCTGATGTCCGTGGGGAAAAGCGGCAGGCTGAGTCTCGACTGGCGCGGTGCGTACACGATGAGATCCGAATTTGCCGTCTTGACAGGGCTTGCGCCAAGAGAATTGGAAACTTATGGGTTCGATCCCTACCGTCTCGCGGCGATGATCCCCATGGACAGTCTGGCGTGGAAGATGAAGACGAAGGGTTACCGAACGGTTGTCTGCCATCCCAACGATGCTCGATTCTTCGATCGCGACAAGGTGATGAAAAATCTTGGCTTTGACGAGTTTATCGATTTGACCGATTTAAAAGAAGGCTGGCCTCAGATGGTGGCGAAGGATGCTCTGTGCGGACACTATGTGAGTGATTCCGCTCTTCTCCAATGGGCTGTCGACTATCTGCGTGAATCTGAGGTGCCGACCTTTTTGTTCATCATAACCATAGAAGCTCATGGCCCGTGGGATCCTTCGAAGTTTGACGGAGCCGCTTTGCTGACAGAAGTTGAACGTTATGAAGTTCATCTTGCGCATCTGGACAAAGGGGTAGCCAGAATCGTCAAGGCTCAGGAAGAGGGGGAACCATTGTCTGTTCTCATGTACGGCGATCATTTGCCTGGACTTGAGATTCTACGAAAGAAGACTCGTGAAATACCTTCCGATACGGCGTGGTTGATGTGGAATCTCACGGCTCTGGATGGGTTGAAATCGACGAGGAATCTGGATGTTGCAGAGAAGACAGGACTGAAGCCGGAGCAGTTGGGCGGCTTGTGGATGGATAAGGAATGACGAGTCTGGAACAGGTGAAATATAGGTGCCGACGAGTAGGGGTTAACACTAGGTCTTTAGATGTGAAAAGAAAACCATACGAGTGGTTGATACCTGAGTGTTGTCAGATGGCAACGCTGTTTATGGAATAAATGGCGAATTTATAGGAATTTCAGGGCCTCTTTGATAGGATGCACGAAGGAGTACGGGGATCGCGGAATACTTAAGCTCGCTGAGATGACTGTACTCTAAGCGTATCGTTCCTTTGATATTGACCCAGCTCATTTATGTCGGGAATGTTTTTAAAACAGGGAAAAATTATGTTTAAGAAATCTCTCACTGCTGTCGCCGTTCTCGGCGCTTTTGCCGGCGCTGCCATGGCTTCTCAGGTTACGATGTACGGTGTTGTTGACACTGGTCTGATGTACACGTACAAGGACGTCGCTGATGGAGATCCGACTACCGATTTCGAAGTGAACAAGCTCGCTCTTAACAGCGGCATCAACGCCACCAGCCGCTTCGGCCTCAAGGGTACGGAAGATCTCGGCAATGGCCTGAAGATTGGCTTCAAGCTCGAAAACGGCTTCAAGGCGGATGATGGCACGTTCAAGACGGCCGGTCGTCTCTTCGACCGTGAAGCTTCTCTTTCCGTCTACTCCGACTTCGGTACGCTCTCCATGGGCCGCATGGGTGCCGTTGGTTCCAGCGCCGGTACGTATGACATCGTCTATCTGTTCGGCGACGCTTTTGACGGCGGCGACAACGAAGTCTTCGGTTTTGTGACCTCCGGCCGTGCCGACAACATGGTTACCTACCAGACCCCGAAGTTTGCCGGTGTGCAGGGCACGTTCCAGTACTCCTTCAATCAGGATGGTCAGGAAGGTGACAAGTCTTCTCTGAACAATCAGGTCTTCGCCGCTGCTGCTACGGGTGAATTCGGTGCTTTCAATGTGGTCGGCGCTTACGAATATACGAACCGTAGCGCTGACGCTCGTACGGTTGTTCGCAAGGATGCCCAGACTATTTACCTCGGCGGCAATTATGACTGCGGCTTTGCCAAGACCTTTGTCTTGGCTCAGTACTTCGAAGGTGCTAGCGCAGCTGCCGGCTTCGACATTACGCCTGAATTCAAGAACGATGCCCATAGATCTTCTGCCAAGGGCCTGAAGGGCTACGGTCTCCATGTCGGCACTCAGGTTCCGGTGATGGCCGGTACCCTTACGGCAGCCGTCTACTACGTTGACGGCAAGCTTGAAGGCATTAAGAATGACAGAGGAACCGCTCAGGAAGATAATGATGTTTCCTACATCGGCGCTTCCGCTCGCTATGTCTATGCTCTCAGCAAGCGCACCGAAGTTTATCTCGGCGGCGGTGTTGCTCAGGCCAAGATTGATGAATGGAATGTCAATGATAGCGATCGTAAGACGTTTATCGGCCAGGCCTACACCGGTCTGACGCACCGCTTCTAATCGCGTTCATCATTGAATCCGCATGAGGAACAATCGGGATGATTGAAAAAGTCTCCTGATTAATAAAGAAACCCTCTGTAACATTGTTCACGGAGGGTTTCTTTTTCTTTAGAGTCTTGGTTGCATCAATTTTGAGTGGAAGTCTGTTTTGGTTTGTTGCTTGATATCGAACAACAAACCCAAGCAGGTAGAGTATGCATGTTTGGCATCAACAGTCTTTCAGTGCAGGATGAAATGCCTGCGAACAGGTGTCAATGTGCAGAAGGGAATGGGAATGGTTTACGAAAAGGGTTTTGCGATTGTTGGCATTGGTTGCCGTTTCCCGGGCGGCGTAACCTCGCTTGAAGGTTTGTGGAATGTGCTGTCCGGCGGCAAGGATGTTGTGACATCCGTGCCGGGCGAGCGCTTTGATCTGGCACGGTACTGGCATCCTGATCGCAAGGCCTCCGGGCGCACCTGTTCCGTCAGTGCAGGCATTGTAGGCGACGTCAAGAAGTTTGACGCCGCCTTTTTCGGCATGAGTCCCAAGGAAGCCGAGGCGCTTGACCCTCAGCAGCGCATGATGCTCGAAATGGCTTGGGAGGCCTTTGAAGATGCGGGCATTGCTCCTTCGGAAGCAGCAGGCAGTAAGACGGCCGTTTATGTCGGTGCAGCTTCGACCGACATGGGCATCATTCATGCCGACGATCCGAGCATGACCGGTCCGTATGCCATGACCGGCACGTCGCTCTCGATCATTGCCAATCGCCTTTCGTATTTCTTCGATCTGCACGGTCCGAGCATGACCATCGATACGGCCTGCTCGTCGAGTCTTGTCGCGCTTCATGAGGCCTGCCGCGCCATGGAGGCTGAAAATCTTCCGATGGCTTTGGTGGGCGGCGTCAATGTTCTGCTCTCGCCCTTGTCGTTCGTGGGCTTTTCCAAGGCGCACATGCTGTCTGCGGACGGTCGATGCAAGGTCTTCGATGAGTCCGGAAACGGCTATGTCCGTTCTGAAGGCGGCGCGGTCATCCTCATCAAGCCTCTTGAGGCTGCCATTCGCGATCATGACGCCATTCACGCCGTCATTCGTGCGACGGGCGTCAATTCCGACGGACGTACGAGCGGTATTGCACTCCCGAATGGTGCGGCGCAGAAGGCTCTGCTGGAATCGATCTATGAAGATGAGCGTATCGATCGCTCTCGTATTGCCTACGTCGAAGCCCATGGTACGGGCACCGCAGCGGGCGACCCGATTGAAACGAAGAGCATTGGCGAAGTTCTCGGTCACCACAATCCTGGCGAAGCACCGCTTCCCGTCGGTTCCGTGAAGGGCAACCTCGGCCATTTGGAAACGGGTTCTGGCATGGCCGGTCTGGCCAAAGTGCTCAATGTTTTCGAACATCGCGAGATCCCGGCCAACATTCAGCTGAAGAATCCCAATCCCAAGATCGACTTCAAGGGCCTGGGCATTCGCGTCCCGATCCAAAACGAACCGCTCCCGAAGGCGGAGGGCGGCAAGGGCGTGCTTGCCTGCGTGAATTCGTTCGGCTTCGGCGGCACAAATGCGCATGTCCTGCTTGAAGAAAAGCCGGCCATTGTGGATGCAGAGCCCGAATTTGCCGACGGGGCCATTCTGCCTCTCATGATTTCCGCCCGAAGCATGGAAAGCCTGCAGGCTTTGTCGCGCATTTATTGCGACCGCCTTCAGGGCAAGGATGCCGCGTTCTTCAATCGCACGGCTTGTGCGAGCGCTCATCAGCGCGAGCGCCTTCCGTACATTCTTCTGGTCAATGCATCTACGTTGGAAGAAGCACTGGCTTCTTTGGCTTATTTTGCTGAGCATGGGGCTCTTCGCGACGATCTTCCTGCCGCGGTCGAACATATTTCCAATCCTCGCCAGGGAAAGACTGCATTCGTCTATTCCGGCAACGGTAGCCAGTGGGCTGGCATGGGGGCGGAGCTTCTTGCTAATTCTCTTCGCTTCGGTGAAGTCATTGACGAGATTGACGAGGCCTTCAGCCCGCTTTCCGGCTGGTCCATCCGCGCCTACATGACGCAGTCTGCAGACGCTTGGGCGCTCGATAAGACTGAAGTGGCTCAGCCGCTTCTCTTTGCCATTCAGGTCGGTCTCACCGTTCTTCTTCGTGAGAAGGGCGTCGAAGCCGAAGCCGTTGCCGGCCACAGCGTGGGCGAAGTGGCGGCCGCTTGGGCTTCCGGAGCACTGTCTCTGGCCGATGCGGCTAAGGTTATCTATGAGCGTTCCGCTCTGCAGGGCAAGATGCATGGCTCCGGCACGATGGCCGCTGCCAAGTGTTCTCAGGAGAAGCTCATGGAGCTTCTCGCCGACAAGCACGGTGTTGAAATCGCAGGCTGGAATGCGCCCGACAACTTTACTCTTTCGGGTGATGCCGACGAGATCGATGCTCTGAAGCCCCTCGTCAAGGAAGCGGGCGGCTTCTTCAAGCGTCTGCCGCTTGCATATGCCTTCCACAGCTCCCGCATGGAGCCGTTGGAAAGCGAAGTGCTTGCAACGCTTGCCGACCTTCAGCCTGTCGCTACCGAAGACATCCGCTTTGTTTCGAGTGTCACCGGAGAAGTGACGTCCGGTAAAATGCTCAAGGCCGACTACTGGTGGCGCAATGTGCGCATGCCGGTGCGCTTTGAAGCGGCCATTGACACGCTGATTGACGAAGGTTTCACGCGATTCATTGAAGTGGGTCCGCACGCCATTCTGGGCGGCTACATTCGCGCGACGGCGCAAAAGCATCAGGCCGATGTCAAGATCGGTCGCCTGATGCATCTATCCGGCGACTGGGCCGGCGTGCGTCGTCAATTCGCAGACGTGATGGCACTGGCGATTTCGACCGATGCCTGGCCCGAAGCCGTGCGTGACCGCACGCTTCCGCGCTATCCCTGGAACAAGAAGACGGTTTGGGCAACTTCTACGACGGAATCGTGGAAGCTCTTCGATAACAAGCCCGTCCATCCGCTTCTCGGCTATCCGGTACCGCATGCCGAACATCTGTGGGAGCAGACGGTTGATCTGCAGCTCACGCCGTGGCTTGCCGGTCATGAAATCGATGAAACGGTTCTCTTCCCGGCCGCAGGCTATTTGGAAATGGCCATCGAGTCCGCGCGACTTTCGATGAAGAACGTTCAGACCGTCGAGCTTGACAATATGACCATTCTTCGTCCGATGGCCTTGTCCGAAGAATCCGCAAAGATTGTTCAGACTCGCGTGTCTCCTGCTGGCTTGCTTACGCTCACCTCGCGCGATCAGCTTTCGGCTGAAGAGCCGCTCCTGCATCTGGCAGGACGTTGCATCGCGTCCGACGCTGCCAAGCCCCAGGACGAGCCGTGGACGGCTCGTGTTGAAAAGGAAGGCTGTGGTTGCGATGTAGAAGCATTCTATCAGGCGCTGGCTGAGATCGGCCTTACGTACAAGGGTGCCTTCAAGCCCATTCAGTCCGCCTGGACTTTTGCTGGTGAAGACGGCATCGCTTCCGACGTTCTCGTTGAGCTTGCCTCTCGCGACGGCGCTGCAGACCGCGGCATGATTCTTTCGCCCGCCTTGGTTGACGGCGCGCTTCAGGGTCTCTTCTTTGTCCTCGCCGAACGTCTTCGCCATCAATTCAATGATGCCAAGTCGTCCTATCTGCCGAGCTGGTTCGGCCGTACGGTGGTTTGGTCTCAGGGCACCCCGGCCTGGGCTGAAATTCATCTCATTCAGGTCACGGAGCGTTCTGCCAAGACCCAGATTCTTCTTCGCAATACCGATGGCGAGCCGCTCGCACGCTTTGAGGACGTTCGATTCCTGCGCGTGCATCACAAGTCGAAGCATATCGATCCGGCCTTCTATGCCGAACATTGGTTCAAGTGTCCCTCTGATCGCAAGGCCCTTGCCTGCGATGATGATGTTAAGACGCTCTCCGGCATGGTGGTTGAAGCTGCTCGCGGCTACGAATGGTCGGCCGACAAGGCGGCTGAAACCGAAGAGTTGCTCCATTGGCTCGTGCTCGCCTATGTCCGTGAAGCCGTTCGTGAATATGACACGTGGCTTCCGGAAGAACTCCTCTTCTCCGAAAGCTTTGCACTGGAGACGCTCGACAATTGGCGCGCCTTCATGAAGGATCTGCTCGTCACAAACGGTCTGGCTCAGAACAACGATGGCATGATCATGGTGCCGGGCACGACCGATTGCCCGACGTCCGATGTGATCTATCGCACCTTGCTTTCGTCCGAACCGACGTGCTGGCCGCTTTTGACTGCGCTCGATACCGTCGGACGCCGTATTCCGGATCTCCTGACCGGGACGGTTAAGCTTGACGAACTCCTGCCGGAACGTAAGGGTGCGCTCAAGACCCTTTTCTCGCACATGCCTCAGCGTGCGCTTCTGACGTCTGCGCTCCGTCGCTGGATGGAAGGTCTTGACGGTCTGGCCAAGGTCCGCGAGCCCAAGGCGCGTCTGCGCGTGCTCGTGGTCGGCGAAACCGGCGGCAGCTTCTATACGGAACTCCGTGCAAGCCTCTGCGAAGCTGCTCAGTGCACGTTCGTGATCGGCAACGAAGTTGCGGCCGATCGCGTCAAGGCCGTGTTCGAAAATGAAGTCGGCGTTGATGTTATGACGCTCGACGCCTGGCTCCGTGCAGACAAGTCCGCGTCCTACGACGTGGCTCTCCTGCCCGATGGTTTGGCATTCAATGAAAATGTGCCTGCCGTTCTTAAGAGCGTCTCCGATTCTCTTCTGACGAACGGTGTTGTGGCGCTTGTTGAAACGATGCCGCATGCGAGCATCAACCTTCTTGAAGGTGCCGACGAAAATTGGTGGCTCAACGGCGAGACCGGCGGCGTCTGCCGCTTGGCCTCTGCCGATGCCTGGCTCGAGGCTCTCGAGCGTGCGGGCTTCAAGGCCGGCCGTGTCGACGAGGATGCTCTTGCGCTTGCCCCGCGCATGCTGATCGCCGGCGTCAAGACCACCGCTGTTGTTCAAAAGACCGAAGAGCGTGTTTCGATCCCGGTTCATGTTGTTGTCAAGCACTATGAAGCTGACAGCGCAACGGCGATGATGGTCAATGCACTCGAAACGGCTGTAGCCGCTCGTCTGCACAAGGATGATTCCTCCGAGATCCCGTTCGTAGTGACGGTGGTTGCCGATGACCGTGCCAGAGATGCCGATTACTGGACCGGATTGAGTGAAAAGCTTGCTCAGGGTGAGCGTGTTGTTTCGCTCCTGGATCTTGATGACGAACTTCGCGTGCAAGAGGGTGCTGCCTTCCCGCATGACACCTTTGCCCTGATGCAGGGCTTGCAGGCTGCGGCCGCCAAGGGCGCTCTTGCAGAGGGCGTTGAGTTGGTTTCGCTGACCGCAGCTTTGCCTGAATTCAACGAAGCCTCCTCGATCAAGGGAGCGGCGCTCGTCGGCATGACGCGTGTTTTCGCCAACGAGTGCCAGGCTGTTCATGCCGGTACGCTGAGTCTTCAGGATGAAACGGTTGCAACACTTGAGCGAGCGGCGGATATGCTTCTCAATGTGAAGCCCGATGATGTTGAAGGTCTGATTGCCCGCGGCGTGTGTTATCGTCGCTTTGTGTCACAGAGAATGCCGCAGGAAATGCGGGACGCCGGTAATTCCTCTGCGCGTACGGCCAAGGTTTTGGCATTCGACATGCCGGGCAGGCTCGACAATTTGTATTGGAAGGACGTGCCTGTTGCCGACGATGCTGAGCTTGGGGCTGATGAGGTTCGCATCTCCGTCAAGGCGACCGGTCTCAACTTCCGCGACGTTATGTGGGCGATGGGTCTTCTGCCTGAAGAAGCGCTCGAGAACGGCTTCTCCGGTCCTACCATGGGCTTGGAAGCTTCCGGTATCGTGACGGCAGTCGGCGCGAATGTGACGCACGTGGTGCCCGGTGATGCCGTTGTGGGCTTTGCTCCGGCATGTTTCGGCACCGTCATTACGACGAAATCCGAAGCTGTGGCCAAGATGCCTGCCGGCCTAAACTTTGCCGAGGCAGCCTCGGTCCCGGTCGTCTTCTTCACCTCTTGGTATGCGATTTCTTATCTTGGCCGAGCACGCCGCGGCGAATCGATCCTGATTCATGGCGCCGCCGGCGGTGCCGGTTTGGCTGCCATTCAGATTGCCAACCTTCTCGGCCTCGAAGTGTATGCAACGGCTGGTTCGGAAACGAAGCGTGCTCTCCTGCGTCGCTTGGGCGTGAAGCATATCTACAACTCGCGTTCTCTCGCGTTTGCTGACGAAATTCGTCGTGACACGAACGGCCGCGGCGTCGATTTGGTGCTGAACTCCTTGGCCGGTGCGGCTGCGGAAAAGTCTCTTGGTTTGCTTGCGCCCTTCGGTCGATTCCTCGAACTCGGCAAGCGCGACTTCTATGCCGACTCTCCGATGTTCCTTCGTCCGTTCCGCCGCAATCTTTCCTACTTCGGCATCGACGTCGACCAAATGCTGGTCGACTGTCCGAAGCTTGCCGGCGAGCTCTTCGTTGAAGTGCTCAAACACTTCGAGAACGGCGACTTCCGTCCGCTCCCGATGACGCTCTTTGCACATGATCGTGTCCAGGAAGCCTTCCAGATGATGCAGCAGTCGCTCCACATCGGAAAGCTTGTCGTGACGTACGAAAACAATGCAGAAGCGTCTCATATTGCGTCCGGCGGCAATGTGGCGGTAAATGGCACGGTTGTCATCACGGGCGGTCTGGGTGGTCTCGGCCGCCGTGTGGCCGAACGCATGATCAATCGCGGCGCAAAGGCGCTGGTTCTTCTGTCGCGCTCCGGTGCCGCTACGGACGAAGCCAAGGCTTTTGTGAAGCGTCTGGAAGACATGTGCGTCACGGTTAAGACGCCGGCCCTTGACATTACGGCAGGCGAAACCGCAACCTATCTCAAGGCTATGGATGATGTTCTGGCGGATCTCCCGCCGGTGTGCGGTGTTGTTCACGCTGCGGGCGTCCTGGCTGACGCTGCCTTTGCGAACCTCACGAACGAGTCGTGCGACAAGGTGTGGCGTCCGAAGGTGACGGGAGCTGAACGTCTGGCCGACTATCTGACGCTTCGCGGTCTGAAACCCGAATTCTTTGTGATGTTCTCGTCCGCCACCGTGCTTCTGGGCAATCCAGGCCAGGCCAACTATGTGGCGGCCAACATGGCGCTTGAAGCCCTGGCTGACAAACTCCGCATCAAGGGCATGCCGGCCTATGTGATCGGTTGGGGTCCTGTTGGCGACGTCGGCATGCTGCTCGCTAATCCGCAGGCTCGTCGCCTCTTTGAAAACACGCTGGGCACGCCCGCTTTGGCCTCTGATGACGTTCTCAATGCAATGGAAACCGTCATTTCTTCTCGTGAACCGTCGTCGCATTTCTTTGCCATCGACTGGTCTCGTGTTCAGAAGCTCCCCGTGGTGCGTGAAGCCCGCTTTGAGGGGATTTGGAAGCGCATGGGGCACAGTGCCGTTCAGTCGGTGTCCATGGCTGAGCTTCTTTCGGGCAAGTCTACGGAAGAAGCTGTGGCAACGCTCGCCGATCTCATCGCGCAGGAAGTGGCCAAGCTCATGGGCATCAGCGCGAAGGAACTGAATGTTCATCAGCCCATTTCCGACATCGGCATGGACTCGCTGATGGTGGTCGAATTGGCTGTGGCGCTCGAAGAACGCATCGGCCTCAAGATCCCGGCTGTTTCCTTGTCGGGCGGCGCTACGATCCAGACCATGGCCGAGCGTTTCTGGCAGATGCTCAACAAGTCCAGCGAAGAGGAACAGGTACTCGATACTCTTGCCAGCCAGCACGGCGTCGAATTGTCCGGTGACATGAAGAAGGAAGTTTTGAAGGATGCTTCAGCCTAAGGCATCTGGGATAAGCGCTAAACAATCAAGTTGGGAAGAATGTAAATGGCAGTAGAGGACAGCAATCAGGGGAATAAGAATATCTTTGGCCTTTCTCAGGGCGATCGTTCGGCACTTCTCTTCCGCCTCAAGCGATCGGGAAATGCTTCGGTAGAGGCAAAGAGCGGTCGTACGCTTGATGAAGTGCAGTGGCGCGCCGATCCTAAAATGACGAAGTTTGAGGAGTTCCCGGCTTACAAGCAGATCAAGATGGAGAGAAGCGTTGCTGAGCACGCAGGCATTCTCAATCCCTTCTTCCAGTGTCACGACGGCATTGCCAAGGCCGAAACCAAGATCAACGGAGAAACGTTCCTCAACTTCTCGACGTATGACTATCTGGATCTGAACGGTCATCCGGCCTTGGAAGAGGCTGCAGTGGATGCCTTGAAGCGCTGGGGCATGAGTGCATCCGCATCTCGTCTCGTGTCCGGCGAACGTCCGCCGCATCGCAAGCTCGAGCGTACGCTCGCAGACGTTTATGACGCCGAAGACTGCATTGCCTATGTGAGCGGTCATGCCACGAACGTTTCGACGATCGGCAAGCTCTTCGGTGCTCAGGATGTGATCTTCCACGATTCTCTGTCGCACAACTCCATCGTCATGGGCGCTCAGACGTCCGGTGCAAAGCGCATCAGCTTTCCTCACAACGACATGGAGGCTTTGGAGCGTCTTCTTCGCGAACATCGCCCCAAGGCTCAGCGCGCCCTTATCGTGACGGAGGGCGTCTTTTCCATGGACGGCAATGTGGCGAATCTGCCTGAGCTCGTCCGTTTGAAGAAGGCTTGGGGATGCTTCCTCATGCTGGATGAGGCTCATGCGCTGGGCGTCCTGGGCAAAACCGGGCGCGGCACCGCGGAGCACTTCGGGATTGATCCTAAGGAAGTAGATCTGTGGATGGGCACTCTCTCCAAGACCTGCTGCGGCTGTGGCGGCTACATTGCAGGCTGTCGCGAGGTGGTGGAGCTTCTTAAATTTACGTCTCCCGGCTTTGTTTACAGCGTGGGCATGTCGCCGGCTCTGGCGGCCGCTTCTGAACGAGCCGTCAAGATCATGCTTGCCGAACCCGAACGTGTCGCAAAGCTTCAGGCGGTGAGCCATGAATTTGTTCGCTATGCCAAGAGCAAGGGCCTTGATACCGGTTCTGCCGAGGGGTATGCGGTCGTACCGCTCATGCTGGGCAGTTCACTGCTCGCGGGCAAGCTAGCCTCGCGAATGTTTGCCCGCAAGGTCAACGTCATGCCTATCATCTATCCGGTGGTGGAGGAGGGCGCAGCACGTCTTCGTTTCTTCCTTTCGGCTGCGCACGATGTCGAACATGTTCATCGTGCAATTGACATTGTTTGCGAAGAACTGCCCAAGGCACGTGAAGACGTAGCTCGAATGTCAGGCAAGACTGAATAACGAACAAATTGTCCATGCCGGCTGAGACGATCGTCGTTGCAGTCGGATTTTTAGAGGGTGCTCAAATCGCAACCGGACTTATCTGGACCTAACTACCTGTAGAACAAAACGCCATGATTCATGTATTTTCTTCCGGCATTTCTAAGATTCAGAATCTGGAGGTTTTCCTACAGGATGAAATCAGGAAGTACGGAGAGCTGAAGTTTCACAGTGCATGGGAAATCCCGAAGGCGTCGTCTGGCGATTTGGTCATAGGTTGGGGACATAAGAAGACTGCCGAGAAAGCGCGTGCATTTGCCAAAAAACATGCGTTGCCATACTTTGCTTTGGAAGATGGGTTTCTTCGCTCACTCAAGCTTGGCGTAGAAGGTGAGCAACCTCTTTCGCTGTCTGTAGACCGTACCGGTGTGTATTACGATGCGTGTGAGCCCTCCGATTTGGAGGACATGCTGAACAATACGGGCTGGTGGACGTGGAATATCCAAAATGAAGCTCGTGCGGCCATTGAGCGCTTTAGGATCTACGATCTGTCCAAGTACAACAATGCGCCGTCCTTTTCTGCTGAAGATAAGGTCAAGCTTTACAACAAGGTCGGGGTGAAGCCGGGACAAAAGCTGATCTTGGTAGTCGATCAAACTGATGGCGATGCAAGTATTGCTCTAGGCAAGGCTAGCAAGGAATCATTTCAGGCTATGTTGTCTGCGGCATTGGCAGAACCAGATGCGGTCGTGGTTGTCAAGACGCATCCTGACGTCTTGAGCGGCAAGAAGCGAAGCTGTTTCGGGACTCTGCCGCCCAATGTTTGTGTCATATCCGAAAGCTATGCGCCACTTTCTTTTCTCGACGTATTCGACGAAGTTTATGTAGCCACATCGCAGATGGGCTTTGAGGCTTTGTTGATGGGCAAGGTAGTGCATACGTTTGGCGTTCCTTTCTATGCCGGATGGGGACTTACAGTTGATCACGGTGATGTGCCGGCACGTCGCAAAGGCCGTCCGTCGCGTGAACAAATATTCACTGCGGCGTATATCAAGCTCTGCCGATATGTGAATCCGGTTACACAGACAAGAATTTCTCTGACAGAAGCCATTGACATTATGGCCGCAAGGCGTCTGGCGAATGAAGAAAACCGGAGGAATTACATCGCCGTAGGTTTTCGCCGTTGGAAATGGCCGCATGTCAAGGCATTTGCTTCGTCTAGCGGTGGAACGATTGAGTTTGAAAGTAATTTGGATTTTGCTATCCAAAAGGCAGGCCAGGAAGATAAAACCATTCTTATATGGGCTAGCAAGGCTACGGATGAAGTAGTCGATCGTTGCTATAAGAATGGCGTACCTCTCATGCGTATGGAGGACGGTTTTTTGCGTTCGGTAGGACTTGGGGTTGATTACAACGATCCTTTTTCTTTGGTCCTGGATGAATGCGGAATATATTTTGATCCTGCGAGGCCTTCGAAGCTCACGCATATCCTTTCGAACATTCAAAATCACCCGGATCTGCCCCGTTTGTTGGATCGAAGCAACAAGCTCATCCAACTTATTGTTGATAATGGGATCAGCAAATACAACACGCCTTCCGATCCGGAGGTTGTTCAAACACTCAAGTCTCTACCACGAAACAAGCCCATTGTTTTGGTTCCCGGACAGGTTGATGGGGATGCATCAGTGAGGCGTGGGGGAGGACCGATTCAATCCAACGAGCAATTGCTGAAGGCGGTGCGAAAAAACTGCCCGAAGGCATTTATTGTTTACAAGGCTCATCCGGATGTCGTAAGCGGCATGAAGAAGGGGCGCATTTCAAACGAAACTCAGAAGATGTGTACGGATTTGATGCTGACTTCCGGCAGTCTGAACGATTACTGGCCTTATGTGGATGAGGTTCACACATTGACTAGTCTGTCGGGTTTTGAGGCCTTGCTCCGTGGAAAACGCGTTGTGACTTATGGAAAACCGTTCTATGCCGGGTGGGGCCTTACGCTTGATGAAGCATTTGAAACGCCATGGAAGTCGGTACTAACCCTTAAGGAGTTGGTCGCGGGCGTTATGATACTCTATCCAAGTTATTGGGATTGGCAGACAAGGAATGCCTGTCGTCCTGAAGATGTCTGCCATAGAATTTTGAATCGGCAGCAACCTGAAGTTAAGCATTGGGTCAGATGCTGTCGAACAGTAGAATTGATACTGAAAAAACTGAATCTTCTGTAACAGCAAGATTCAATCTTTTGAACAGGTTGAGATATAGATGAAGAACGCAAAAACAATCCTTTTGCCCGCTCTTTCGGTATTGCTGGTGAGTGGTTGCCAGGCACCGCGCGGTTTGCAGCATGAAGTCTCTGCACCTCAAGTTGTTGTTGATAAGCAACAGTCTAAAGAAGTGAAGGAGTTTGCTCTAATTCTCGCGCAGTTTCCTATGGGGACTGTTCAAATTGTTGAAAAGACGCCTTATGGACCAACGCAAGTATCCAAGGATCGAGACTATGTGAATGGTCTTGGTGAACAGTGTTATCGCTTTACTATTTCGGGTGAAAGCGATCGTCATTATGTAGCCGTTTGCCGCGGTAAAGATCAGCAGTGGCGTTATGTCGAGTTGGTGCACTAAGGCTCCCACAATCTGGAATGATTTGCGTCGCGGTGCCGTCGTCGAGGCGCGTGTCATTTCAGCACTGATGTTGCGCGAAATCCATACGATCAATGGCAACAGCAAGCTTGGTTATCTCTGGGTGTTGATTCAGAGTGTTTTTGGCATTGGTGTTTTTTGGGGGGTACGACATTTCATGGGCGCCGGGCAGGCACCACATGGCATGGGGATGGCAATGTTCCTTGCAATTGGTTTTGGTATTTGGAATATCTTTTCAAATACCATTAGTCGTTGCTTGACGGCGGTAAGCGGCAATAAAGGTTTGCTGACTTTTCCTCAAGTGACAGAACTTGATGTCATGATTGCCAGAACTCTGGTGACGTCGGCAACCCAGTTTTTGGTGACCGCTATGATTATTTGTGCGGGAACACTGGTTCTGGGTGAACCATTTATGTTGGGAAGTCTTCCTTTGCTGCTGACGCTGGTAGTTTTGGTGCCGCTTCAGTCATTGGGGTTTGGCATGGTTCTATCGTCACTCGCTGTCTTTGTCCCTGCCATAGAAAAGGTGGTGCCGATGGTTTTGCGCATCCTCTTTTTTGTTTCCGGTGTCTTTTTTTCGATTTCTGTTTTCAGTCAGTCAGTAGCCGATTGTTTATTGTGGAATCCTGTTTTGCATGCTGTTGAGCTTTGTAGAGAGGCCTTGCATGCACCCTATGCTGTTCCAGGTGTCAGTCTGACTTACTTTGGCTTAACAACTTTGACAGTATGCGCTCTGGGGGGATTCCTTGAGCGCTATGTTCGTAGCCGTAGGAACAATTGATGATCGAATTACAAAATGTCTGCAAACGTTATCGTGTCAAGAACGGTTGGCATACGGTGCTTGATAACGTCAATCTTCGCTTTGAAGAGGGTAAAAGCATAGGCATACTCGGTGTAAACGGTGCTGGCAAGTCTACGATGATTCGGATTATTGGTGGTGCTGAACAACCGGATTTCGGACGAGTTATTCGAACTTCGCGTGTGTCTTGGCCAATAGGGTTTAGCGGTTGTTTTCACGGCTCTTTGACCGGGCGTGAAAATTTGCGCTTTGTATCTCGTGTTTACGGCGCAGATATTCGAAAGGTTACCGATTACGTCGAAGATTTTGCAGAGCTTGATGATTACATGGATATGCCGATCAATACATACTCTTCTGGTATGCGAAGCAAGTTGGCTTTCGGGTTGTCCATGGCGATTGGATTTGACTTCTATCTAATTGACGAAGCTTATTCTGTAGGTGACGCTGCTTTCAAAAAAAAGGCGGATCTTGCTTTAAAAGAAAAAGCAGCTACTTCCACTCTGATTTTTGTTTCTCACAGCATGGCGGCCGTCAAACAGAACTGTGTTTGCGGTGCGGTGCTCAATGCCGGTCAGTTGGTTTATTACCCTGATGTCAACCAGGCTATTAAGGAATATACGGATATTTGCAATGCAAAACGAGGATAATAAAGAAGTGCCAACGGTGATTGATGTCCCCGAAGCCAATCGGATGTCTGAGACTGCAGGTTCTTCCACAGTTGGAGAACCAAAACTGTCCAAACTTAAGAATTGGTGGCATGGTCGTAGCGTTTTCGAGAAGGAATTCTGCAATTTTGTTGCGCTGCCGACGTTGCTGACTTTCGGATACTTCGGCCTGATTGCCTCGCCGATGTATGTTTCGGAAACGCAGTTTGCAGTCAAGGATGTCGTTGAACAAGGTGCCGGCATTGATATTGCGTCACAAATTTTCAAAACTTCCTCTTCATCTGTTCAGAATGCTCGAATTGTGGAGGCATATCTTCAGTCCCCAGATCTCTTCAATGCTTTGGATCGTGAACTAAAGGTAGTCGATCATTATTCTTCAAGCTCTCATGACTTGATTTCTCGATTGTCAAAAGAGCCGACAGTTTGGGATAAGGAGGTTTTTTGGTCTCGTGTTTCTCAACCGAAGCTTGACGTTGACAGTGGAATTGTGACTTTCAATGTTCGTGCTTATGACCCGAAAATGGCTCAGAGCATTGCACAGGCTGCGCTGAAGGCTAGTGAAGCCCTTGTCAACGAGATGAATGAGCGTTCTCGTAACGATTCGATAAAGTTGGCATCGAATGAGGTGAAGGTTGCTCAACAGCGTGTGACCAAAGCTCAGAAGGCTTTGGAATCTTTCCGAGATGAGCATCGTGAGTTGGATCCTAAGGCAACAGCTTCGGGCCTGCAGACCTTGGTGTTCGAACTGGAAGGAGAGCGGTCTAAAGTCAATGCTCAACTTGAAGAAGCCCGCTCTTATATGCGTACCGATGCCCCTATGGTTAGAAGCCTTGAAAAGCGTTTGGCTGCGGTAGAAGCCCAACTTCAGGCAGAGAAAGCGCGGATTGCCGGTAATGAGAAAATGGCCTTGCCTTTGAATGCATGGGTTTCTCAATATGAAAATCTGATGCTGGAAAGCGAGTTTGCACAGAAGCAATTGATTTCTGCCATGACAGCACTAGAACAGGCTCGTGCAATGGCTTTGGCTAAAACTCAATATGTTGTGCCGATTCAGCAACCGACGTTTCCGGATGAGTCTCGTTATCCGCGAACTTGGATCTTCACGCTTTGTGCTTTCTTCGGATTCTTTTTCTTGTATGGAATGGTACGATTGATTATTGCTTCCATTCGTGAACACGCTGGTTTCTAATTATCAGAGTTAAAATGCAGTTCAATACCTTGAAAATCACAGTGATGGGAGCCATCCTTTCGACGACAATGTCGAGCCTGGTTGCCGCAGCCGAAACCGCCGCAGCGTATCCGTCTGTTCTCGGTCAAAGTTCTAATCCTACCCCGTCTAGTTTGGGGATGCCCGCGACAGCATCGGCGATGCCGATGGCAACAATGATGGGGCCAAATGGTACGCAGTTGAGCGGCAGTCTTTCTTCTAATGACTATCGTCGTACGACTCTTCCAACCACAAATGTAGCCGCACCGGCTTGGGCTCAGGGACCGTTGTCTAATGCGACTTCGGTTGTGTTGCGACCATTTGCATCCAATCTGTTTGAAGGAAGATTTGCTGGGACGTTCAGCGACATGACGTCCTCTGATTACATTCTTGCCCCCGGAGATCGCGTGGTTGTTCGCATTTGGGGTGCTCGCAGTTATGATGATGTTCTAGTTGTTGATCAGCAAGGGAATCTCTTCCTGCCGGAAGTTGGTCCTATTCATGTTGCCGGGTTGCGTCAGGCGAGTCTTCTTTCTACGGTGAAGCAGGCGATTGGTCGAGTATTTACCGATAACGTCCAGGTTTATGTAAATCTGCAAAGTGCTCAACCCGTTGCTGTTTATGTGACAGGGTTTGTTAATAGTCCGGGTCGTTATGCTGGCGGATCTCTTGATTCGATAATGTCTTTTATTGATCGAGCAGGGGGCATTGATGCTACACGTGGAAGTTATCGCCATATCGAGGTGATTCGCAACAAAAAGGTTGTAGAAAAGATTGACCTATATCGCTTTGCATTTGAAGGGACAGTTCCGAACCTTCGCTTGAAGAACGGCGATGTCATTCTTGTCAAGAAGAAGGGTATTTCTGTATCTGCTTATGGGTTGTTGCGCGAACAGGCTGCGTATGAGTTCTCTAAACCTTCTGTTGCCAAGGGGGCAGGACTCATTGAATTAGGTACACCGGAACGTAATGTTTCTCATGTTAGCGTAACGGGGACAAGGAATCAGTCTCCATTCAACCGGTATTTTTCTCTTAACGAGTTCAAATCCTTTTCTTTGGCTGATGGCGATATTGTTGAATTTGTAGCTGACAAGCCGGGCGAGACAATAATGGCGACGGTGGAAGGGGCTATTACTGGAGCATCTCGCTACCCGATTCTTAAGACAACGAAACTTCGTGATTTGCTTCGCCAAATTGAGGTAGAGCCGGAACTTGCTGCAACTGATGCAATTTATCTACGTCGTAAGAGCGTAGCTCGAGATCAGAAGGCTGTCATTCAGGATTCACTACGTCGTCTAGAACAGACGGCGTTGACGGCAACTTCTAGCACCCCGGAAGAAGCTCAAATTCGTGTTAAGGAGGCCGAATTAATTCAGGATTTCGTTAAACGTGCGTCTTTGCTTGAACCTGATGGTGTTGTGGTGATTTCTAGACGTGGTCAAGTCTCAGATTTGTGGTTAGAGGATGGCGATGAGATTGTCATACCTCAGAAGTCTAACGTCGTTATGGTGACTGGCGAAGTTGTACTTCCGAAAGCTGTAGCTTTTGAGATTGGGATGTCGCTTGATGATTATCTGGCGTCTGCTGGCGGCGTGTCAGCTCGAGCGAATGATAAGCAAATATTGGTTGCTAAACAGAATGGTGAAGTGGGCTTGGTAGAGATTCTAGGAATCGAGCCAGGTGATCGTATTCTGGTTCTTCCAAAGGTAGATACGAAGGGGATGCTGATGGCTAAAGACTTGATGCAAATTATTTATCAGATAGCAGTGGCTACCAAGATTGCCATAGATATTTGAAGACCCTTAATGTCATTAGTTGCCAAAATTTCTTTCTGTGATAAATCAATTTACAGGAGTCACGGAAAATGCGATACTCTGACGAATTCAAAAATCACGTTGTTTCACGCCTTTTGACTGGTGAGGTCACCATCCCTCAGGCGCAAGAGCAGTATGGCGTTTCGACCTTCAGTCTTCAAGAATGGCGTAAGAAGGCATTGAGCCAAGCCAGCGAGTCGAGCGCGGCTGAAACACACGCACAAGAGAGCCCCCAAATGAGCAAGTTGCGTCTCCCCAAGGGAGTCACTTACCTTCAGCCTATGAGGCAGTCGCTGCCAAGCGGCTGCTTTCAGAAACCGACTACGGTGCTTATTGCCGCAAAAACGGCCTTGTCAACACCACCGTGGAAGCCTGGAGCAAATGGTTCGCCGCGCACCCCGATGCCTGCGACAGCGTCCGCAATGATTCGTTCTGGAACGTGTTTGACGAGTTGAACAAACAACGTTAAAGTTGACGACTTGGCCATGGCCATCCTCCGAGTTTTTTGTTGACGCTAAAACTTTACAGGATGTCCGTGGCCTTTTGCTATCTACGTGCCGTAAGTCGCTGGCTTGCGCGCGTGATTTTGCCTGAACTTATTTTGGACAGAAGTGCCGGCAAACAGTAAAAAGTTATGTTGAATTACCGGAGACAATAGAAAATCCCCTCAAGCCAAAGCCAGAGGGGATTCCCGTGAGAGCCTAATTTCTCAGCCGAGTTGCGGCTTAAGCGCGCTTGGGTAGCAGCGGCGTCGTATCCTCAGCCCCCACCAAAGCAGCGGCCGTGAGGAAAATCATCTGCGGTCCGAGATGAATGTCGATGCGGTCGAAGTACTCCTTAAGTGTGTGGCTGTTGACCTGTTTGCCGCCCGCGGAAAGGCAGGTGGCGGGTACTCCCTGACTCACAGGGGCATTGGCGTCCGTTGATGAGTAGCCGTAGTTTGTGAGTTCAATGCCCAAAAGCTTCTGTGCGGCGCGCGCGGTCTGCAGCACCGGGCAGTCGTCGGGCCTGACACCGGCCGGACGGTCGCCGATCTGGGTCTTCGTAACCTTAAGCATCTTTTCCGGATCGGTGATGTTCCAGATCGCGTTTTCTTCCGCGGCCCCTTCATCAAAGCACTTGAGAATTTCGGCCTCAAGCTTAAGAAGGTGATCGTTATCGAGGCTGCGCATGTCGATGTCGACTTCGCAGTGCGCGGCGATGGTGTTCACCGTCGTGCCGCCCTTGATGGTGCCGATCGTGAAGGTGGTCTTCGGGGTTTCAGGGACCTTGACGTGCGCAACCTTGGCGCCGGCGATGCACATCGCGTGAATGGCGCTCGGGACCTTGCCGAAGGCGGCGTATGAGTGGCCGGCAGGGCCGTCGATGCTCACGCGCCAGCGATGAGAGCCGATGGCCCCTTTCAGAATACGGCCCACGTCGGTGTTGTCGATCGCGATAAAGCCGTCCACCTTGTGGTGGGCATTAAACCACTTGGAGCCGCGGGTGTCGCCGTTGCCTTCTTCGCCGACGGTACCCACAAACCACAGATCGCCCTCGGTTTCAATACCGGTTTCGTTAAAGCAGCGCAGAACCTGAAGAAGAGCACGCTGCCCCGAGCAGTTGTCGCCGATGCCGGGCGCGGTGTAGCGGTTGCCTTCCTGATGAACCGTCACGTCGGTTCCTGCGGGAAACACCGTATCCATGTGGGCGCCCAACGCAAGCGACGGGCCCTTTCCCTTACCCGGGCGGCGGCCCACGACGTTGCCGATCTCATCAATCGTGACGTCGGTTAAGCCGTAGAGCTTCATGCGCCGCGCAATTTCCTGCGCGCGCACGCTTTCTTCAAAGGTGGGAGCCGGAATTTCGCAGATTTCACACTGTTCCTTCATCGCCTTGTCGCTTTCTTCAAGCGCAGTGGCAATGCCGCGGGCAATCTTGGGGTTGGCTTTGAGAGCCTCAACCGCCGCGAGAATTTTTGTGTCCAGTGCGGGAATCGCTTCAGGCATGGATGTTCCTCCGATGTGGGTTACAACTAAGCAATCCCTCCATCATAACTGTTTCCCGGCACACAGACGCAGCGGCTTTGCGCTTATCGGACTTTTACCCGGCGCCTTAACAGTCGGGCGGCATCAGAGGTCTTCGGCGCTGAAGCCCTGATAGTGAAGTTCGTAGTGCTTTGTTTCGCTGAAGAAAAAACGCGGATTTGAGCTGCAGCGCCGTGAGGTTAATCCCGGATTTCTGCGGTTTGACTTCGGCAAAGAGAATCTTCTTCCCGAAGGTGTTGACGGCCACACTATCTATGTCGTTTTCGCCGGTCTTATCCCACCAGGGACCTATCTCGGTATATGGCCCGGTTTCGGCAAGTTTCGTGCGGGACCAGGTTGTAAGAACGTGGTGTCCGGTGTGCTCGGGCAGTGTTTTGAGAATCTGTTCTTCAAGGCGCTCCGTGGCTCCCTGTTCGATGAGTGCCTGATACGGATACAAAAACCGAAACCAGAAAGCAAGATGCGTGTCAGTGAGACGCCGGCGGTAGTCTGTTGTCTTTGATGCCCCCAAGGGACGCTCGCGCTCGATAAGCCGGAAGTGCTTCTCCAGCCGGAAAAGGTGCCCGTCAATCGATTGCCCTCTGAAGTAAGACACGAGGCCGCTGCGCCGGCTTTTGCCTTCAGCAATGCGCTGCAGCAGCTCAAAGTAAACCTGACAGTCAGACTTAAAGGCCGTCTTTAGGAGCGTTTCGGCCTCCCGCTGGAAATAGGAGCGGGGTTGGGCGACGGACCGGATCATTCGGCGGGCGGAGGTGCAACCCGCCTCCGTCAGAACTTTGATGTACTGCGGGATGCCGCCTGTGACGGCAAAGAGCGTCAGAAGGTCGTCGGGCTTCCGGGTAGGGTAATGCTCGGTGAGGATCGTTTTAATGACGCCGGTCGAAAACGGGCGCAGGGTCAGTTCGCCGCAGGCACGGGCACAGAGCGGAGAAAAGCGGTCGTCCGTCATGCTGCGCCCGGCACCGTCTGATACCGTGAGAACGAGCAGAAGTTGGGTGTCTTTGCGGTATTTGTCCCAGAGGACTGAGAGGTCAGTCACGAGCGCAGGTTCAACAGTTTCGGCGTTTTGAAACTCATCGAGAACCACCGTCATCGGTGTTTTGGCACTTTGTTTGAGCAGAAATTCGATCGTCCCGGCAATGGTTGCGGCAGGGGGCGGAAAATATTCCAGACCCAATGTCGCAGCATTAAACCGCCAAAAAGCCTCAACGTTGGTTTTGGCTGTTTTTTCATCGCTGATATGGAAAAAGCGGCAGGGCAGCGGGCCGTTCGTAAAGGCAGGGTTTGCGAGTGTTGTCTTTCCTATGCGGCGTCTGCCGGAGATGATGACCATGCGGCCTGCGTCGTCCTCAACCCGCGGGAAAACGCCCGGAGATCCGCCGGTTCTTTTGTGCGGTCGTAAAACCTGAAAGTCATTTTCGTAACGTTTATAAGCTTATGGCAAAAACTTATGGCCGAAAAATTTTTGCTTTCCGGACTTTGACTGGCGGTTCGATTCATGCGGAGCGTAAGAAAAACCGTGTTGCGCATTGTCGTTTCCTTTGGCGGCGGCACCCGCGCAAATAACCGGCAGCACGTCTGAAACCGTCAGAGAAATAAGACAATACAGCAGGACGCGCCCTCGGGCATGGTTTCAGAAGAGGGCTCCCGTGTGAGGCTCCTCCTTAACAATTGCTTTCAGCTGAAAGCACCGTCTTTGCAGCCGAAACTCCTATAGTAGAGGTACTTCGAAATTCTGTGAGGAGCAAACCATGGACACCCGTAGCGTCACCGCGAGCGTGATTTTGGCCGTCGGCATTGCCGGAGGCTTTGCGCTTTTAGGCAGCAACATCTCAAGCGGCATCGAAAGCTTCGTTAACCGCGACCGCATCGTGACCGTCAAGGGCCTCTCCGAGCGCCAGGTCAAGGCCGACCGCGTTATCTGGCCCGTAGGGTTTCGTGAGCTCGGCGACGACCTGCAGGACGTTTACGGCCGCATTGAAAAGCGCAAGGACCAAGTGGTGGCGTTTTTAAAAGAGGCGGGCTTAACGGACGCGGAAATCGAGGTGGCAAGTCCCCAGGTCACCGATGCACAGGCTGAGATGTACGCCAATCAGAAAAGCCGCTACCGCTACTCGATGACGCAGACGGTGACGGTATCAAGCGACAAGGTGGACCTTGTGCGCGACCTTCTGGTGCGCCAGAGCGACCTCATCAAAGCCGGCGTGACGCTTGTGGGTGACTACAGCTGGCGCACGAGCTTTCAGTTTACGGGGCTCAACACCGTCAAGCCCGCAATGATTGAAGAGGCGACGAAAAACGCCCGCGCCTCGGCCGAAAAGTTTGCGCAGGACTCCGGCAGCAGTCTCGGAAAAATCCGCCGCGCCAACCAGGGCCAGTTTTCCATCACCGACCGCGACAGCAATACGCCCTACATTAAGAGCGTGCGCGTTGTGACGACGGTGGAGTATTTCCTCAAGGATTAACGCCATGCGCTTTTTTACCGACGGAGAACTGTTTGCCGATCCCGATACGGTGTTGGAGGGCCTTACTTCAGGCGGCGAGGCCGTCATTGCCCGCAAAGGCCGGCGGCTCTGATACTGCCGCTCATAAACGGTGATCTCGAGCTCACGCTTGGCTGCGTTCGTACGGCAAAAGCAATGCTCGCATTTCAAAAGCTTCAGGAGCAGGCGGCCGAGGCCGGCATCACGCAGGCTGATGTTGATGCCGAGATCGCGGCCGTGCGGGCCAAAAAGAAACGCACCTGATTTACCGCCGCAAAATCCACCACACAAACCGCCGCAGCCAGTACATAAGGCGGGTAAAGACCGTGCGGTGGTCTTTACGCCACTGCCAGGGTGCGGTCGGGTTCTTTTCCTGCCAAAGCCCGAGCCCTTCGGTTTTTGCGAGTAGCGCGGCCTTTTTGTAAGCCGCCCGCTCTTTGGGGCTAAGCCTGTAAAAGTACTGATAGTACGGCCAGGCATAGCCCTGCCGGATCATCGTGAGGCTCATGTCCCGCTTATCGCACACAACGCGGCAGACGATGCGGCCGTAGATGTCGCGCGTCACTGCTTCGCCTTCAATTTTCTTGCCGAGAATGAGTTTTCGTAAGGCTTCGGTGGCTTGCGGCCCGTAAGGCTGTTCGGTTTCCGGTGCGTCCATCACAAGACATCGGCATACCTCGGCATACATTGATTTATCGAGGTTTTTCTTTATCTGAATCGGCATAGAACGGCATAATCCGTACAAGTTAGTGGCGTTTTAGTGGCGGTAATAGTGGCGCTGGATTGGCAGATGCGCTGCTCCGTCATACCTTGTACAGGAGAGCATTAATGCCGTCAGTTTCAACAACTCAATACGGTACATAACGGGTTCTGTGGTATTCCGGCAGCAGTAAAAAGCAAAAAAACGTTTCCCACAAAAACGGAAGCTAAAAAATTTGCTGCAGCGCTTGAACTCAGCCCTGAAGAGAAAAGTTCCCATATTTCTTTGGCCGAGCTTCTGATTGAGTACCGTGACAAGGTCACCCGGAAGAAAAAGGGACAACGGGAAGAAACTTACCGCATCAACCGTATTCTGAAGGCGCCTATTGCGCAAAAGATGATTTCCGACATCACGGTCAAGGACATCAACGACTACATTGAAGTCCGTCTGAGATCACCTTCTCGCAAGTCCAAGGGCCTCATATCGCGAGGAACGGTACTCAAAGAATTCATGGCGCTGTCCGCTGTGTTCAATAAGGCAATAAAGGACGGCTTGCTGGAAAAAAATCCATGTAAATACGCCGACCGTCCGAAGCCGACAGAACCCAGAGAGCGTGTGGCATCCGATGAGGACATTGAGAAACTGACTATTTGCAGCGGATGGGATGGAACAAGCGTACCGGAAACGCTTGTTCAACTGACGATGGCCGCTTTCCTGTTTGCCTGTAAAACCGGAATGCGCTCCGGAGAGATCCTTAATCTTGATGAAGCCTGGATTGACGGAAACGTTATTCACCTTCCGAAAGAAGTCACTAAAACGAACACAAAGCGGGATGTGGCACTTTCAAAAGAAGCCTTACGGATTTTGGGTCTCGTACGCGAGCGCGGTTGTCATCCCTTTATCTTCGGTGATTTGAGTGCTGCGTCAAAGGACGTACTTTGGCGCAGGATACGTGACCGTGCCGGCCTTGGACCCGTAGTGGATTCGAGAGGCATTGTGATAAGGGAGGGACTGAATTTTCATGATTCCAGAGCCACTTTTGCCACTTGGGCTGCCAGCCCTGATCCGGCAACCGGTGCGCCAAGGCTTGAGGTTTTGGCATTGGCTCGCCAGACAGGGCATAAAGATCTCAAAATGCTGTTGCGCTATTACCGGCCAACGGCTCAAGACATTGCCAAGCAACTGGATGCCCACTCCTGATCTAAACAACCCGCGCTTGAAAGCGCGGGCTTTCCTGACACAGTGCAGGCTTTCCCGTAACAGGCAAGGTTTTTGAGGCCTTGTCTGCCCGGGCTTCCTGCGGGAAATTCTGTGAAGACCGGTGCCGGTAAGGATCTTCGGCGTACATTTTTTGCTTTCCGAACCGGCATAGACGAAACAGGCAACGACTATCCTCAGCGATCATTCCCCCAATGTTCGCCCGGATAACCGATGCGTTTTATTCAATCAATTCTGTCGGTCAGCCTGCTTACGGTCGTCACAGCTGCTTCGGCAGCCACTGTCACTGAGGCTGTTCAGGCACAGCCGGAAAACATCTTTTACCGCAGTGGGGCAGAGGGCTGGTACTGGTATCAGGATCCGCCCAAAGAGGAAGAACTGCCGCAGCAACCGGAAGTTAAACCGGAACCTAAACCTGCAGTTGCCGCTAAACCGGCACCGGCTCCCTTCACTCTCAAATGGGTGCAGGAAATGTTGCCGAAATACCGCGAACGCGCCTGGGATAATCCGACACAGGAAAACGTGCAGGCATACTTCCTGGTCCAGCGTTTCGCCATGGACCGCGCCACGCAGTTTGCAGATGTTGCCCAGCAGGTTGTGGTCGGCAATGCAATGCTCGACGAAGGTATGCGCCGACCGTTGGCCTCTTTTGCCACTACCTATGTAGACAGAGCTTCCGCTGTCAGAACGGACGAACTTCTCAAAAAAGTCTCTGAAAAAGCGGGCATTTTCTTCTTCTTTAAATCTGATTGCCGATTCTGTGAGGCACAGGCCCCGTTGCTCGGCTTTTTGGAAGATATGGGGTTCGATATTCTCGCCGTCAGTCTGGACGGAGGGGAACTCCAAAGCCGCAAATTCAAGAACACCAAACTCGATTCAGGTCAGGCCGAAGTTCTCGGCGTTCAGGCCACACCGGCGATGTTTCTGATGTCCGAAGACGGACACTTCTCTGCCATCGGACAAACCGTTCTGTCCTTCAGCGAGCTGCGCCGCCGCATCTTATTGGTCGCCCAAAGAGAAGGCTGGATCACGGATGCAGAGTACAAAGAAACGCAGCCTTATCTCAATCCGAACGATCAGCATGACCTGAGTAAGGAGCTGCCGAAACTCCTGCAGGCGTCTGCCGGAGATCCGACGGCGATGTTCGGCTCTAAGGAACAGTCCGAGAAAGTTGCGTCTCTAGCCGAAAAGGACCGTAAAGAGTTCGCTGACGAAAACAATTTCATAGAACCCAAAAAACTCATTGCACTGTTCGGTAAGGCCGCGAAGCCAAACGGTGACTACGAGGAGTAAACAAAGTGACCAAAAGAGTATCAATCGTTTCAGCCGCCGTCGCCGTCGGACTTGCGCTGGCTTCAATCTCTATGCCGCAGGCGGCCGGGCTTCAGTCAAAAATGGACTCCGTCTTCGGTGAAATGAGCAATATTTCCCGCCCCGGAGTTTTTGAAACGCAACGTCGTGGTGTGCTTTCCGGCGGATCCATGTATGTCCGCAGCCCCATAATGAACACCGATCTCATTAACTTTCAGGCTCCGTCCTTTAAGGCAGGCTGCGGCGGTGTTGACTTTTTCGGAGGTTCCTTCAGTTTTGTTAATGCCGATCAATTCGTGCAGCTGTTGAGAACGGTGGCCGCCAATTCCAAAGGTTACGCATTCCAGATTGCACTCAATATTGCATGCCCGGACTGTTCTGCCTGGATCAACAGCCTGCAGAGTAAGATCCAGCAACTCAATGAGGCGCTGGGCAATTCCTGTCAGCTTGCCCAAGGTTTGGTCAACGATGTGGCCTCGGCCTTCGGAGCGAAACGTCAGAACGAGTACACAGCCGTGGGTACCATCACTGGTATTTTCGATGACTGGTTCGGCAGTAAGAACAACCCCGATGGTACGGACACTGCCAAGCAAGTGGATGAAAAGGGGGGCGAAAAGACGAAACGTATTGTCGGCAATATCGTTTGGGATGCCTTAAAGAAGGGAAATGTAAAGAGCTGGATCGTGGATGCCGGTGACGAAGTGACGGAATACGGCATCCTGATGGCTGTTACCGGCACAATCGTGATCCCGAAGTCCACAGATGACACAGCCAACCCGGACACGGGCAATACAAACAATCCGCGTTACTACCCGGATCTGATCTCGTATAAGGAGCTGCTTAACGGCGGAAACCTTCAGGTCTACAAGTGCAACGACAATGACTGCCTTGAACCTGCCAAGGAAACCGTCAAGGTCACCGGCATGGTTCAGCGTGTACGTGAAGCCTTTAAAGGGGATGGAACTTCCGAAGGTGTCCTGCGCAAGTTCGGCATGATGAGCGGAAATGCCTTCACCCAAAAGGAAGGCAATCTGATGTCTAATATGCCGCAGGCAATTGGTGCCATTGTCCGCCAGTTGGCAACGGCCTCTAATGATGTTGCTTTGGATCAGGCCGATGACCTCGCCTATGCAGTGGCAATGTCGTGGGCCAATGAGATGATCCAGGAGCAGCTGAAGGCGGTGCGGCATGCGCTCAGTAACAGTGATAAGCCTGAATCCAAGCAGATGCTCGATACGCTCAACGAAACTGAAGAGCGGCTTTATTCCGCATATCAGGTTTTTGCCGCTGATCACCCGACGATTTCCAAGATCATTGACCAGTACAACGCGGTTCAGAAAAACATCTACAAGATTACCGTGGCAGCCACCGGATCAACGGTAGCCGCAACTAATATCGGCGAGTAAAACTCACGCAACCAAAGGACTGCACCGGAGTATCAGGTGCCGGTCAATAACCCCCGCCTGAAGGCGGAGGCTTGAAAAAGCCTTTATTGACTAGTCTCAGTGAGCTTTCCTTGGGGGAAGCGAACTACGTTGGTTGGGAATGTACAGGCACCGTGGGATGTTCATCCTAGTTCCACGCTCTGCGGCCAGTGGTTAAAAGCTCTGAGAGGTAGGAGCGGTGCTGCTGGCAAGAAACCCTTTCCAACATT
>ENA-UEQM01000337-UEQM01000337.1-human-gut-metagenome-genome-assembly--contig:-NODE-337-length-32076-cov-11.547423_pt1 | contig 32076 bp, 26 predicted proteins | sample MGYA00242948_ERZ507948 | MGnify/ENA primary metagenome ERZ507948 (study PRJEB26167, sample SAMN06115440) | human gut metagenome | host: Homo sapiens | place: China:Hubei | collected 2015-07-28... | reverse complement strand
CCTCCGGCGTAGTGAGCGCAGCGAACGTTGAGGAGTTGACGGGCGCAGCCCGGCAAGTAAGGGGCGCTAGCCCCGCCCGCGAATGGGAGTGCTTCGCAAGTCAACGGGAGTTCCGAGGCGAGCGGGGAGGTCCGGAGGGCGAGTGGCCCTCCGGAGCCATCCGCATAAGACGTAACAACCAGTTTGTGGCCTGTAACGATACGGAAAGGCAAACTAAACTTATGAGTAAGTGCATGACCACGCGAGAATTGAAAGCGTACGGCATCGGGCCGGACAAGTAAACATAATATAAAAGTTGTTGCCTGTAATGGCCTTTGAAAGAAACACGACCGACTTGCAGCGGAGGTAAAGATGCGTAACAAGATAAAGGACAAGCAAATGCAGCGAGAAAAACATGCCCGGCACATTAACATACTTGGCATTATAAGACGGAGGGAAAAGATGAATAGACATTATTTTACATTGATTGAATTGCTCGTAGTGATCGCTATTATTGCGATACTGGCGAGTATGCTGCTGCCGGCGCTGAACAAGGCCCGTGACAAGGCGCGCACCGCAAGCTGCGTGAGCCTGGTCAAGGGGCTGGGAATGGCCAATATCCTGTACGGCAACGATTTTGACGGGTGGTCGGTGCCGGTTTCCTATGGGGCGGCCGGTTCGCAGACCGGATACGACCGGATTTCACCATTCCGCAGTTACCTCGGAGTGAACCCGGACATCTCTTCCACCCGCCGGGTGCCGCGCAAATTCATCTGCCCCAAAGCGAATTTTTCACTGCTAGAAGGAAGCGTTCCGGGCTCGGCGGGATATCTGCTGGACAAGAGTTTCGGGCTCAACTACACCAGCGCGCCGAATACGAGCGGTGCTTTGACGTTTCGCGGTTTCAAGCTCAACTCGGTGAAGCGTCCCTCCAATAAAATCCAGTTTGCGGACGGCCTCGATTTCCAGCTGCACTGGAGTTACCGCGACGATTATATCACGCTTCTGAACGGAGAAGAAAGCGGACCGGCCGGCACGGTTTACGGTAGCGGTTACCGGATCGCCTACCGCCATGAACTGAAAGCCAATATCGCCTACTGGGACGGACACGCCTCCACAACGCAGTCCGGACCGCTGCGCGGCAGCGGCGATGCGTGGGATTTGAGCAAACAGTAAGGAACAATGACGATGAAACAGTTTTACCTGATGCTGCTGGCCGGCTGGGCATTCTGCTGCGCCTCGGCGGAATTTCTGGAAAACGCGGCAACTTTTCCGCAGGGAATTTTACAGCAGGCGGAGCTGGGGCCAGACGGCGTGATCCGCCCCACCGACGGTTCCGGAGCGGGCGTATTCAGTACGCGCGTGATCGATCTCGGGGAAAACGCTTCCGCCCGGTTTACCGGCTGGGTCGCGGAACAGCCCCCGGGAACCGCAGTACAGGTGGAATACCGCACCGCGCCGGAGCCGTTCGCGCCGGACGCCCCCTCCCCCGCGTGGAAAAAGGCGGTCAACGGAGCCATCCCCGCCGCCGACGGCAACCGGTATTTCCAGTACCGCGCGCGGCTTGAAACGCGCAAGGGGAAGAAACCGCCGTTCCTGCGTGAACTGCTGGTTTCGACCCGCACCCCGGCGGAGAAGTTCAAGGCCGACGGCCTGGGACAGGCCGAGCTTGACAAGCTGAATATGATGATGCTTTACAGCGTCACGCCGGAGAAGCTGTTCCACGTCTATTCGCAACTGCCTTACGATGCCTCGGAGCGGGGACTTTATGTACTCCGCAACGCGCCGAAACGCAGGATCGGGGCGGACTACCGCTATCAGCCCGGCGAAAACGAGATGTACCTGCCGATGCGGTACGGCACGCGGATTCTGGCGCGGTTCCACCCGGTGGCGACGTTCAGCAATCTGTCGATGTATCCGCGTGACGTGATCCTGCGGGCCAAGGACGGGCGCGAGAAAACCGGGCTGCGCGAACAGCACCGCACCGTCAACTTCTTCGACCGCGACTTCCTCGACGAATACCGCACCGGCCTGCGGGCAGCAGTCCGCTATTACAGGGAACACAATCCCTATGTGTTCGGCTACACGCTGATGTCGCCCGAATTTTTCTACGACACCGAACCGTGGCCGCAGATGACCTATCTGAGCGGATTCAGCCCGGAGGCGCTCGCCGCGTACCGGGCGTTTACCGTGAAGCTGGGCCGTCCCGCCGACAGCTGGCCGCAACCTTCCGACGGCGACATCCTGCTCGACCCGCAAACCTATTTGTGGGCGTACTGGCGCAGCCGGGCCGGAGCGGACTACATCGCGTCGCTCGCCCGGATCATCCGGGAAGAGGACCCCGCCGCTCAGATCGGCACCATGCACTACGTCGGCGCCATGAGCCTGCGCGGACTTGAACCCGGTTTCATCGAGCTGAATCCCGATTTCGACTTCTACTACTCCTCGAACCTCTATCCGCGCGTTCCCGGCAAAGACGGTCTGGATGGCGGCACCACTTTCAGCTACACCCGGCTCAACGTAGAGGGACACTCCCGCAAACGCAATTTACTGGAATACGATCTCTGGTCGCCTTACATCGACGCGCCGCGCGCGCTGACCTATGCCCGCTATGCGGCGCTTGAGGGAGTGCTGCCGATGCCGATCGTACTCGGAAATTTTCCGGAGAACACCCCTTCCAACCACCTGACGCGCTACCACGGCATGAAAGGCTCGGCGGTCACCCCGACGCTGCTGCGGACGCTGGCGGACAACATGCGGCAGGTCCGGGAACTGCGCACCTCGGAAAAGTTCAGCCAGGTTGCGGTGATCCTGCCGTCGATTTCATTGCACGCGCTGCTGGAAAAAGACCGCTGGCTGCCGCACCGCCTGATCCAGCAGCAGCTCCACGTGCTTGCGCCGCTGCTGGAACTCAACGCCTCTTTCGACTTCCTGACCGAGGGATATGTGACGCCGGAACTGCTCGACCGCTACAAACTCGTAATCGTACAGCAGCCCGCCGTCTATCCGTGGATGCGCGAAGCACTGGCGAAAACCCGGGCGGATCTGCTGGTGCTCGGCTGGGGCGGCACCGTGACCGCGCCGGGCCCCCGGAAACTGCTGGTCCCGATCGCGCCGGAAACCTTCGACTTCACCAGCCGTGCCGCCTGGGCGCGTGGAGAGGAGCCGGCGGAAACCATGTTCGCCACCGGCGGAACGGTCCGGGAACGCAGAACGCGCATCCGTTTTGCGCAGTCCGCCCATCCGCTGCTGGAAGGGCTGGGCGGCTCGACATTCGAGTATGACGCTCCGGGAATCGGCGGCAGGCCGCTCGCCTATGTGGCCGGAATGCGGGGCGATGCGCTCGCCTCTGACGCGCAGGGCGAAACCGTCTATGCGGTTCAGCAGGAAAACGGGCGGCGTGTGATCCACTTCGGGGCGCTGCCGTGGCAGTTGAATGCCGACGGCTCGGAGAAACGGCTGTTCTCGCCGGAGCAGGAGAAACGGTTCTTCGCCGGTATTTTGAATTTCTGCGGCATCGAACACTACCCCGCTTCCGGCCCGCTGCGGCTGATGCGCAACGGCGAATGGCTGCTGGTGGAAAATACCGACGATACGCCGTTCCGGGGAACGCTTCCGACTGCGGTTCATCCGGCCCGGAAACTGCCGGAGGCGGAACTGGAAATTCCGGCTCTGGGCTCCGTTCTGCTGAAATTGCCCCGCTGACCGGGGCGCCCCGCATCCGGGCGGCGGCGGTCGCGCCAGCAGCGGAACCGGTTCCAGCGCCGGGTCGGGGCGGTGTAGCGTAACTGCACATCATAACACTCCTTTTCCGGGTTGCGGGCCCACTCCAGCATCAGGTTGTAAGTCTGGGAGGGAGCTTTGGCGTCGCGCGCCCGGCTTCCGGCATAGTTGCCGATCTCGCGGCCGCGCGGATCCAGATTCCGATAGGAGAAATAAAGCCGGGAAACGTCGGAGGCTTTGCGCGACGGCGTGATAAGCTGGTAATATTGCCGCCCCCCCGGCCGCAGCGGCGGAATCACCAGAAGCAGGTTCGGATCCTTCGAGGACGGCGTGCTGAATGCGAGTTTGCCCTCCTTGAGCAACAGCTTCGCATCCGCTTTGAAAACCAGCGGCCACAGCTTGCCCAACTGCTTTTCATGCCCGGGCGACGGCGTCGCGAAATCGATCGCTTCCAGCAGTTGCGCCATATAGCCGGGGAAAGCCGGTTCCGCCTGCATGGCGGCGATCCGCTCGACGATGGCGGCGAGCAGCTTTGCGCGGCGGTCGCCGAGAATGGCGCGCTGTTCCTCACCGGCGGTATCGCGGTACAGCCGGAGCTGTTCGCCGAGCGTGAGGCCGGGAATCGCGGCCAGCCGGTCGAATGTATCGGCCAGTTCCGCATCGTCCAGAGAACGGAAACCGCCGGCGGCAAGGAAGGAGCGGGGCTGCTCCTTCCGGTAGCGGCGGACGGCTTTCCCGGAAAGCGGCTCGGTCTCCGTTTCCGACACGTAAAGGAGGAACCGGTTGGAACCGTCCGGCGTGACGCCGTCCCCGGCCGGAACGGCGGACGGCGGAATCACCAGCGTTGCCCGAAGCAGATCGTCATACTGAAGATCGATCCGGTTCGGATCGGCCTTTCCGGCGAAGGGGCGGCGCGGCGCGTCGGCTTCGCTGAATCCCTGATCCTCCAACGCTTCCAGCAGTTCCTTCCTGTCCGCCGCGACATTTTCCTCAAGCGGAATGCTCCACACCTCACAGCGGCGCAGCTGGGGCGTGAAACCGGCCAGAAGCAGAGTGCCGTCCAGTTCGATCAGCGGCTCTTTGATCACCGTGACATGGTCGTAGAGATAATCGGGAATCTCGTACAGCACGCTCTCTTCGGGAGGCAGCCGCAAAGGAGCGACCAGCCGCCGGACGGCCAGCCGCACCGCGGCGTCCCGGTTTCCAGCGGGATCGGAGACAACCACCAGAGCGGAGCGGTTGTTCCCGTTCATCGGGGCGATGCGCAACTGCCGCGAACGGAAACGGCCGCCGGAGGGATGAAGCGGCAGATCCAGCCGGAAAGCGAGGCGCGGCGCGGCAGCCGGGGAAGCGGCAGCCGGAGTTTTCCGGGTCTCCGGTATCCGTGAGAGCCGCGAAACCAGCAGCGTCAGGGTATCGCCGAGCCGTTCGAGTTTCAGCGGCGCGGCAAAAGCATCACGGTATTCGACTTCGGCCGCTTTTCCCAATCGGGCGCGCAGCTCTTCGGCCGCATATTCGGCCGCAGTGCGGCTCAGTGCGTCGGGTGCGCCGGGCAGGATCAGAATCCGGCGGACGCGGATGCCGGAAAGTCCGCTGCTGTAATTGTAGGCGGTGGAATACAACACCTGCGGCGCCGCTTTCGGGGCCGGTCCGGATTGGACCGCCCCGGCAGGAAACAACAGCAGCACGGCGGCGAAAATCAATATAAGGGATTTCATCTGGGACATTGCAACATTCTTTCTGGTTGTCATTCGGATCAATTCACATCTTCCATTCGTTGCGGAAGCTGGAACGCGTTGTTTTCCAAATCAATTGTTTGAAACGGCATGATCAATTTCCTTTCTTCCCGGCGTCCGGCGGCGTGTAGGCGATGCGGATTTCATATTGTCCCCGCTCGGAATGGCGCGTCCATTCCACGCGAAGAGCGTATTGGGACGCAGTGGAATCTATGCTGAACTCCGACTTGACGCCGCTGCTTCCTCCCCATTCAAAACCCCTTTGATCAAAATTCTGATGCCGGAAGGCGACCTTCGGATAAACGACATCCTGTTCCGGCGCGATAACCAGACAGTACTGCCCGACAGTCTGCGGCACAGGGATGAGCAGAGCCACACAGGGCCTGCCGGAGATCGGGACGAAGAAAGTCCGTCCTTCCGGACACAACTCTTTTTCATCGATTTTCAGCAGCAGCGAAGCAAGTCGGCCCAACTGTTTTTCCTGTTCGGGAGTGGTGCGGCGATTGAACTGCAAAGTACTCAGCAGACTGGAAACATCCGACGAAAACTGCGACGGATTCCCCTGTTTTGCGGCAATCCGGTCGATGATCGAGGCAAGCAGCCGCTGCCGCCGATCGATTATGGCCGGAGAGGGGGATTTGCGTTCGCTGTGGCTGTAAAGCAAAAGCCGGTCGTCCAGCGTCAGCTCCGGAAGCGCAAGGATCCGGTCGAAACACTCCGGCAACTCCTGCTCCGATGCGCTCCGCACCCCATTCAACTGCAGAAACGCGAGCGGATGCTGCAGCCGCAGCCGGCGCACCGTTTCCGGTGCGGGGACGGCGCTCTCCCGCTCCATCAGATACAGCAGGAAACAGGCGGGCGGGCGCAGAGTCGCCCGGCCCTGCCATTGCTCCGGGAACGGCAGCGGCGTAATCAGCGCCCCGGAGAAACGGTCGCCGCCGCGCAGCGGGATCGCCGTAAGCTCTCCGGTTTCCGGCAGATACCGGCGTTCGAGTTCACGGGGTTCAAACCCCTGTCTTTGCAGAAAAGCGAGCAGCTCATCCCGCCGGGCGGCGGGATCGTTTCCGGCGGGGACGTACCACAGCTCCATACAGCGCAGATCCGGAGCGGTGCCGCGCTGAAGCAAAGTTCCGCCCGGAACCTCCGGGAAGCCTTCCGGGGCGGCGAGATGGCTGTAAAGCAGCTCCGGCATCCGGTATTTGTCCATCGTATCGCTCACAGTATCCCGGCAATCCTCGGCCAATGTCCGGGCGGCCAGCCGGATCGCCGCCGTCCGCGCCCCGGACGGAACGGAAACCGTCACCGTTTTGAACGGATAGTGTCCATCACCGGAACTGTAGGAAAGCCCTTTCCAGTTGCGGAATACAAAGCCGCCGTAGTTCCGGAATGCGGCATCACAGCGAAATGAAAGCCTATCTGCGTTTTCCGCAGCAGCCGCCTCGACCGGCTCCGCCGCGCTGACCAGCAGCGTCAGGGTGTCGGCAAGCCGTTCCTGAGGTGCGGAGGCAGTAAAGGGATCGCGGTATTCGACACGGACATCCGCCGGAACAATACGCCGCAGCTCCTCCGCGGTATACTTCGCAGCCCGGCGGCTGAGCGGATCGGGAGTTCCTGCCAGCAGCAGCACCCGCCGGAGCCGCGGCCCCGGCGAGTTGAAGCCGCAACCGTAACTGCTGTTTTCCACAATTTCAGACGGGCCCCCCTCCTTCCCGGAACAGTGCAGCCAAAGCAGCCCTCCGGCGGCCAGAAGAATAAGAACAATGGCGGACAAGATCGAAATCCGGCGTTTCATGGCTGTTTCCCTTTGCTTTTGGGACGGTAAACGAACCGGAGGATCGGGCAATCCCCGGAAAGACCGGTGAACGACATGCGGATCGTGCCGGGAGGCAGCTCATCCCTGACAGCTTCGCCAGCGATACATTGCAGAGTATTCATGGAAAAGTCGTCGCGAAGATTCCATTGATACGCGTCCGGCAGGGGGCTGTTGAAATCGGCAGCGACCAAAGTGAGCGGCGGCAGCTCCGCGTTGAATGGAGTAATCAGCACGATTCGGGGAAGCGGTTTGGATTTGTCCAGCGGAAAGTCAAGACGCCGTTGTTCGAGCAGGGCCGGACCGTCGACGATCAATACGTAGCGTCGCACGCTGCCGAGCTGCGCCTCCTGTTCCGGGGTGACGGACCGGTCAAGTTTGAGCGACGAAAGCAGCCGCCGGGCCTGTGTGCAAAATTCTCCAAGATCGTTGATACCGGCGATCCGGTCGGTGATTTCGGTGAGCAATTTCCGGCGCGCCCCGGCGATTTCCGCATGATACGGCAAACCGGTATCACTCCAGAGTTGCAATTTTTCCGGCAGGGTAAGTTCCGGGTTCCGGCAGAGCTGCCCGAATGTTTCGCTCAGCTTCGGCCCGGTCAGCGTGCGAATCCCGCCGGCGGCGAGAAAAGAACGCGGTTCCTCGCGCCGGAACCGTTCAAAGCGTTCGCCGCCGGGCGCGTGCGGTTCAGGTTCGGAAAAAGTCAGAAACAGGCCGTCCGCATTCTGCGGTTCCCTCCGGTCGGTCAGAGTCAGCTCCGCGACACGTCCATCCACGTGTTCAACCCGGAACCGTTCGGGAAGAACGGAGGAAGCGGAAAGCTTTCTTCCCGCGCGAGACGGAAGAAAACCATGATGTTTCAACAGTTCCATCTGCTTTTGCCAAGTTTCCGCCGGAGAAGGGCCAAAGGGGATAAAATAGATTTCGACGCTGCGCTGCTCCGGTGTCCGCCCACGCTGCAACAGCGTTCCACTCGGCCAACCGGAAAAAGCATGTTTCGACGGTGCCGCAGAGAGATATTCCGGCAGGGAGCGGCGGATGGCGAAATCCGGGTAGGAGACGGACAGCCCGGCAGCCGCCAATTTCAGGGCCTCCGCCTCATTTTCCGGGGTGAACGTATAGATACTTTCCCATTGGCTGGATTCCATGGCTCCGGCGTAGAGTTTCAACGGCTGGTCAGCCCATAAGTACGGCAGTGCGGTAAACGGCAAAGTGCGTAACACCAGCCGCAGCTCGTCGGGCTTCCGGTCCAGACGGAGAAGCTGGACCGTAACGGTCTCGGCCAACCAGTCGGAACCGGTAACCGGCGTCAGGAACGGATCACGGTACTCAACCCGGATTGTATCGGGCAGGTTGCGAGTCAGGCATTCCGCCACGATTCCAGCTGCCCTCCGGCAATCGGGAGCAGGTTGGCCGGGCTGAATAACGAGCCGCCGAACGGCAATACCGGGAAGATCCATACGGCTGGAATACCCGCCCACATCGACTTTGCGGGGAGGAGCGGGCGGCACGGGAAATGGCTCATACCGGACCTTGAGCCGGAACTTTCCGGCTCCGGCGTCGATGGAGCCTTCAAAATGGAGTTCACCTTCGCTCAACGACTGCCGAGGCCCTATCGAAACACTCCCCGCACGGCCGTCGGCTTCCAGATAACGCGAATAACAGCAAAGAGCGCCGAACGGCTCGTCGGAACTCCATCCTTCAAATCGGCACCGCGGCTTCCCATCCGGCGCGGGCCGGTTCTGCACCGTCAGCATCTGGGCGGGCCAGGTCGGCTGGAACGGCGAAATCCGCAGCAGGAACGCACCCAGTTCCAGCGGCACTTCCAGTTCGGCGGTTCCGGTCCGGGCCAGTTCGGGACCGTCCAGCTTCACCAGCAGCGGCCGCAGCCTGCCCAGTTGCGCCTCCTGTTCCGGGGTGCAGCTTTTCTCCAATCCCACCTCGTTGCGCAAAGAGGACATGTGGTTCATGAAAGCGGCGGACTGCCGGTCCTCCGCCAGCCGGTCGGCGATCCGGGTCAGCAGTCTGGAACGGCGTTCCCCGCAAACCGGGAGCTGTCCGGCTCCGCGCGTCGTGTAATAGAGGGTGAAAAGCTCCGCAATTGAGTACTGCGGATCGGCGGCGACCCGGTCGAACTCCTCCGCCAGAGTCCGTCCGGTCAGTGTGCAGAAGCCGCCCGCCCGCAAAAAGAAGTGCGGTTTCAGCTTCCGAAAGCGCGTCACGGCCTCCGGGGAAAGCTTGGCGGAGGAGATTTCGCTGAGGTAGAGCAGCGCACAATCCAGCGGAACGCTGAAACTCCCTTTCTTCGGCCGGGGACGCGACCAGTCCGGCAGGTGCAGCCGCGCCTGAAGCCGGTCGCCACCCTCGAAGTCGATTTCACAACTCGCCGCCATGTGGTGGCGGGGACGGTTCCGGCGTTCGACCGGCTCGAAGCCGTTGCGCTGCAGCAGGGCAGTTAGTTGCTCCCCGGTCTCCTCCGGGGTGCCGGTCAACGGATAACGGCGGATTTCAAAACAGCTCCGGGTCGGATCGGAACCGGCCAGCAGCAATTGCCCGCCCAGCTCTCCGAAGCGATTCTCCGGCGCGGCGAACGCCTGCAGCTCCTCCGTAAGATCGCAGACGGTATCAGGAGGCACTCTCCATGCTTTCAGGAACTCACCGGCCAATTTGCGGGCCGCCTGCCGGACCGCCCGATTCCGCATCAGGACACCGGAACCGGCGAGCCGGACGCCGTGAAAATAAATGCCGTTGCCGCAGTTGGCCTCGAAAGGCCACGCCCGGCAGTGATGCGAAAGAGCGCGATCGAGCGTATCCAGCCGCACCGCGACCACGGACTGCGGCGGGGTGTGATCTTTCGGGAACAGCGGCCTGTCGCTGCAGGCGACCAGAAGCGGCTCCACCCCGGCAAGCGGTTCCGGCGGCGGAACCGGGGCGGAATCCTGCAATTCCCGCAGTTCGACCTGAATGTCCGGCAGCGCCTCTGCCAGCGTGTCGGCCACCGTGCGGGCCGCAAGCCGCGAGAGCGGGCCGGAATCCGCCGGTATCACCGGAATCTTACGCGGCCGGAACACCGGGCCGAAACAATACTGCGTTGATTTGTCATCCTGCAGAAGCTCAACGGGACGCAGGGGGCCGAGGATTGCGAACATCGCCAGCAGAAACACCGCCGCCCCTATTGCGGCGGAAAGCCTGCCGTGTTTCAGAACCCCCATATTCCGCTCCCCGTGTTTTGCTTTTTCCCTTCCCCCGGCGGCCCCATTCTGCAGACGGTTATTTCGCCGGCTGGACCGGTTTTTCCTGCCTGCCCCGGACAAACTGGCCGGGATCGGCGCTGATGTTGCGGGCCAGATCGGCGAACTCCTTCAGGGCGTTGTCGAGCCGGGTCAGACTCATTTCCAGCCTCAGCTTGAGCTGGCCGGCTTCGGCGCCGAGCTGTTTGCCGGAGCTTTCCGCGCTGTTCAGCACCCGCCGCGCGTCGGTCAGGAACTGATTCAGGTTCTTGACGGTCGCGGAAAGTTCGTCGCTGGAGACGGTACGCTTCAGGTTCTGCACGCTGATGTCGATGTTGTCGATCGAACGGTTCAGCTTTTCCACGTTGGCGTCGGAGAGCACCGTCTGCAGCCGCTGCACCGTGTTCTCCAGCGTCGAACAGATGTTGTTCACGCTTTTGAGGGTACTGCGCAGCTCGCTCTGGTTCAGGATGTCGTTCATATTGTCGAGGGTCTGGTTCAGCTTGTCGGCGAGCTGGATGAAGTTGACCTTTTCCAGCTCGTCCAGCATCCGGCTGATGTTCTGGATCGCGTTGCCGATGTGCGACGGACGCGACGGAATGTAGCTGACGCCGGGCTGCGGCTTGAATTCCAGATGGGGCAGCGCCGGCTGGCTGCTTTCGTTGATCGAAAGCTCCAGATAGGTGCCGCCCATGATTCCGGCGGCGTTGATGAAGCACATCAGGTTCTTACGGTGCATGATGTTGGCGATGTCGGCGACCGTACCGGTGTCGTCGTCGGAATCCTCGGTTTCGACCGCCGCCGGAAAGATGTCAAAATAAACCGCCACGCAGCCGTCGTTTTCGCGCATCGCCATGCGGGTGATCTTGCCGATCGGCATGCCGAGGTATTTGACCGGCGAACCGACCGCCAGCCCCTCCACTGAGGTATTCAAGATGGTGACCGCGTGGAACTTCGGCGAAAAAATCTGGCTGATTCCGGCGGCGAGGAAGGCCGTGATCAGCAGCGTGATCGAAATCAGCAGAAAAGCGCCGAGTTTGACTTTGTTGGCTTCATTCATGATTCAATATCCTTTAGCTTGCGATGCCGAAGCAACTGGTCAGAATCGCATCGGTTACAACGATCAGAAAAATGCTCGTGACCACCGCGCTGGTCGCGGAACGGCCCACCCCCTGCGCGTTGCGTTCGGCGTTCAACCCCTTCATGCAGCCGATTCCGGCGACGATCACGGCGAATACGAAACTTTTCACCAACCCCTGCGCCAGGTCGATCGGCTGGATGATTTCAAAGGTCTTGGTCAGGTACTCCCCGGTGGAGACCTGCAGCATCGAGCAGACGATCACCATGCCGCCGGCGATGCCGCAGACGTCGGAGATGATGGTCAGCCCCGGCATGATCAGCAACAGTGCAAGCATCTTCGGAAAAAGCAGGAACCTCCCCGGATCGAACCCCATCGTGACCATCGCGTCGATCTCCTCGTCGGCCTTCATCGTTCCCAGTTCGGCCGCGAAACTCGAACCGGTCCGCCCGGCGAGCACCACCGCGGTCACCAGCGGCGCGAGTTCGGTCACAATCACGGTGCCGACCAGATTGACCACATAGCTCTCCACGCCGAAACGGCGCAGCTGCACGATCGCCTGAAACGCGAGAATCACTCCGATCAGGAAGCCGAGCAGCGCGATGATCGGCATCGCGTCACTGCCGCAGTTGTCCATGTAATAGTACACATCATAGCGGCGGATTTTACGCGGATGGCGGATCGCGTCGAGCGTCGCCTTGCCGAGCTGGCGGCTGAAGGTGCAGAACAAACAAAGATCGTCGCGCAGCGCGATCGCCGAGTCGGCGACTTCGATGCAGAGCTGTTTCAGCGATCTCGGACTCCGGGCGTTCATTGCTGTTTTCCGTCCCCGAAGTGGTCGGCGGCGATCCGGCGGGCCAGCTCGGCCACGGCGGCGGAGGCGGCGGAAGCGACCTGTTCGGCGCCGTCGCCGGTGACGGGAGTTGCGATTTCAAAACGGCGCATTTTTCCGGTTCCGGCCACGGCATAAAAGCCGCTGAACCGGAAAAGCTGCTCCGCACGGTCAACCTCGAAGCGTTCGATGGAGCCGGAGAGCGGCAGCGGATTCTGCGCCCCGTCGCGGAGCAGCGCCAGATTCAGCGCGCGGCTGACCAGCTCGCCGGGAGGCAGCACCCACTGGTTGTAGGGATCGCCGATGACTTCGCCGGAAGCGGCGCGGGACTGGATGCGGAGGCCGGAACTGGAATCGTTGCGCAACTCAAGCACCATCACCGGGCGGACCGGCGCGGCTTCAGTCGGCACGACGGTCAGGTCGAACCGGGCGGTCTCCCGGTAGGGTTCAAAGACACACCCGGCCAGAAACAGCAGGGCGCACAGTGACGGCGGCAGGACGGTTTTGTTCATTTCCCCCACTCCAATCCTTTCAGTTATTTTCCATTCCGTCTAATTTACATTCAAAAACGGTTAAAAGCAAATAACGCCGGGGGAAAATGCGGTCACTCCCGCGGCGAAACCGGGGAGAATTCCCGCAGGATGCGCTCCGCCATCGCTTTCATTCCCTCCGCGTCGTCCGTCGCGACGGAATCGATCAGGGCGATGATCTTCCGCCGGATTTCGGGAGCGGAGGCCTCGGCCAGCTCATAGACCCGCCGGATCTCCTCCGGCGTATCGGAGCTTTGCAGCAGCACGCCGGAAATCACCTCAAGCCGCTGCTGCTGGGACTGCGCGAGCCGGATCAGGGCGGGCAGGAGTTTTTCAACTTCGGCGAGACGCCGTTCGAGTTCGCCGAGGCGATTTTGCACTTCTTCTTCGGTCATGGCACGGTTCCTTATGATTCATTGTCCTGCCGGTAAACGTCGAGCACGGCATCGTCCAGTTCGGCGGCGGCGGCGGCTTCGCGGCGCTTCTGCTGCCGGGCGGCGATCAGCAGGCCGATTTCAAACAGAATCCAGGTCGGGACCGCCAGCAGCAGCTGGCTGACCACGTCGGGCGGCGTCAGGATCGCGGCGAGGATCAGAATCCCGACGACCACATAGGGCCGTCCCCGGCGCAGCGTTTCGACGCGGACCGCCCCGAAGCGGACCGCCAGGATCACCGCCAGCGGAAACTGGAACATCAGCCCGAAGGAGAGCAGCAGCCAGCCGGAAAGTTCGAGAAAGCCCGCCAGCCCGATCACCGGCTTCAGGTTCGGCGTCGCGAACCCGGCCGAAAACCGCATCAGCAGCGGCAGGATCGTGCCGAGGCAGAACCCCGCGCCCATGACAAACAGCAGCGTCGAAGCCCCGATCCACCATTTGAGCGCCCGCCGCTCCGATTCGTACAGCGCGGGCATCAAAAAACGCCACAACTGCCATGCGTTGAACGGGAACGCGGCGGCCAGCGCCAGCACGAGCGCGAGCTTGAGCCGCGCGATAAAGACCTCCATCGGCGTAAAATAGTTGAGCTGCCCCATCTCCGGCGGGCAGCTCCAGCGGACCAGAAAATCGATCACCTCCGGCGTGATCCAGTAGGCGGCGGGATAGAGCGCCGCCGTCATGTAAAGCATATTCAGCAACGCATTACGGAGCGCCTCCAGATGGGCGATCAGCGGCTGGTCGGGCAGTTCAGGCATCGTGCTTGGAACTTTTGTCTTCCGCTTCCGCCTTTTTCTCGGCGGTGTCGATCAACTCCTGCGATTCGCGGGTCAGCTCGTTTTTGGCCTTCTTGAACTCATAGGAGGCTTTGCCGAAAGCGCGGGCCAGTTCCGGAATGCGCTTGGCTCCGAACAGCAGCAGGACCACGACCAAGATGACCAGAATTTCAGTGAAACCGATGGACATAAAACAGGACTCCTTTTTCCATAAAAATACAACTTTGCCGCGGAATTGCAAGTCCGGGAAAATATTTCTTTGATTTTCACGGCATAAAATCTTGATTTTTTTAATCAGGATTCTACATTATTAACAAATTGCAAAGCCCCGTCAACCGTGAACCATCGAGGAGAGGCCCATCTATGAACAGACGTGAATTCCTGAAAACCTCGGCGCTGACCGCCGTTGCCGTCGCCGCCATGTCGAAACTCCCCGGAGCGGCGCTCTCCGCCGCCGAAGCCCCCGCCGCCGGACCGCTGCCGGACCTGGTCGCAGTCCGCAACGGCACGCCGGCGGAGATGTTCCGCAAAGGGATCGAGGCGCTCGGCGGCATGAAAGCCTTTGTGAAGCCCGGCCAGAAGGTGGTGGTCAAACCGAATATCGGCTGGGACAAGAAGCCGGAGGAAGCGGCCAACACCAATCCGGAGCTGGTCGCGGAAATCGTCCGGCAGGCGCTCGCCGCCGGAGCCTCCGAAGTGACCGTTTTCGACCACACCTGCAACGAGTGGCAGAGCTGCTACAAAAACAGCGGCATCGCGGCCGCCGTGACCGAAGCCGGCGGCAAGGTGCTTCCGGCGAACCTGAAGGAGCACTACTCCAGAGTGGAGCGTCCGGAAGCGGTGAAAATGAAGAACGCCCTGATCCACAACGCGATCCTCGAAGCGGATGTGTTCATCAACGTGCCGGTGCTCAAACACCACGGCGGAGCCAAAATGTCCTGCGCGATGAAGAATTTCATGGGGCTGGTCGAAGACCGCGGCTTCATGCACCGGAACGATCTGCAGCAGTGCATCGCCGACGCGGTGCTCTACCGCAAGCCGGACCTCAACGTGGTGGACGCCTACCGCATCGTGACCTCCAACGGGCCGCGCGGCGTGACGCCGGCGGATGTGAAAACTCCGAAATACCAGCTGCTTTCCCGCGACATCGTCGCGGTCGATACGATGGCGGCGCGGATCATCGGTTTCCCGCTGGAGTCGATTCCGCACCTGAAACTCGGCGAAAAGCTGGGCTACGGCACCATGGATACCGCCAAACTCAAGATCGCCCGGATTGACGCATGAGAAGGCTGCCGCGCATCCTCCGCATCGTGGCTGCGGCGGTCTCTCTGGTGATTTCGCTGTCGCTTTTCTGCGGCTCCGGCGTGGCGCTGAGCAACTGGGCGGCGTTCCAGCTCGGTCCGGCGCTCGCCCGGCTGGCGGCGGCGTTCACGTTCGGCGCACTCGGAATCGCGGTGCTGATCCTGGCGCTGACGTTCCTTTTCGGGCGGTTTTACTGCGTGCTGCTCTGCCCGCTGGGAATTCTGCAGGACCTGATCGGCGCGCTGTCGTTCCGCAAGTCCAGACCGGTAAAGAATTTTCCACTGGTGCGCTATTGGGTGCTGCTGGCGGCGCTGCTGGCGCTGGCGCTGGGCTGGGCGATCGGCTGGCGGCTGCTCGATCCCTTTTCCGAATTCGGCGCGATCGCCGGCGGCGTCGGCGCCCGGATCCATACCGCGCTTTACAACCATTGGAATCCCGAGACGACCTTGCCGGTGCGGCCCGGTTTCGGCTGGTCGCTGGCGGCCGGACTGGTTCCGCTGGCAATCCTGACCGCGCTGGTGGTCTGGAAGAAACGGATCTACTGCACCGCCGTCTGCCCGGTCGGGACGCTTCTCGGGCTGGCCGCGAAATCCGGCTGGTTCCGGCTGACGCTGGACAAGGAACAGTGTGTGAAGTGCGGCAAATGCGTGCGCAGCTGTCCCTCCGGCTGCATCGCGCTGGCGAAAGGCGAAATCGACAATGAGCGGTGTGTGCGCTGCATGAACTGTTTTTCGGCCTGCCCGGTCGGGGCGATTCACTACGGCCATCCGGCGGCGGAACCGGCTCCGGTGGATGTGGACCGCCGCCGTCTGCTGATCGGCGGCGCGGCGACTGCGGCGGTCACGGTCGCCGCGGTCTGCGGTTTCAAGCCCACCGCAAAGCAGGCCGCCGCCGATCAGGGGGCGGTCTATCCGCCGGGGGCCGGTTCCGCCGCCCGCTTCCGGTCGAAATGCACCGGCTGCCAGCTCTGCGTGGTGAACTGCCGCGGCAATGTGCTGCGTCCGGCCGGAGACGGAGCTGACACGGTCCACCTGAAGTTCGACCGCGGCATGTGCGAATTCAACTGCGACAACTGCGGCCGGGTCTGCCCGACCGGAGCCATCGTGCCGATGGCGCTGCCGGACAAGCGGCGCTGCCGGATCGGGCTGGCCGAATACATTCCGCCGCTCTGCGTCGCGGTGGCCGACGGAACCGACTGCGGAGCCTGCGCCGAACACTGCCCGACCGGAGCGTTGCGCATGGAGCCGGACAGCCGGGGTATCCGCATCCCGAAGCTGACCTCCGAGCTGTGCATCGGCTGCGGCAGCTGCGAATACGCCTGCCCGGTGCGGCCGGAACGGGCGATCGTGGTGCGGCCGGTGCCGATTCAGGTGCGGTCCACCGATCCGGAGGAGTATTTCCGCACCCACGCCAAGCCCGCCGAACCGGCTCCTGCCGGCGACGACGGCTGGCTGATCTAGGATTGATTGTCATGGATGTCTTGAAATTGTTGAATCAGGTTCGTTCCGGCGAGGTCGAAGTGGCCGAAGCCGCCGGGCTTCTGAAAAAACTTCCGTATGAGGAACTGGGGTTCGCCAAGCTCGACCACCACCGCGAACTGCGGCGCGGCTGCGGCGAAGTGGTGTTCTGTCCGGGCAAGGCCCCGCAGCATCTGGTCGCGATCTTCCGCCGCTTCCACGAGCAGGGTTCGCGGGTGATGGGCACGCGCGCCTCGGAGGAACAGGCCGGGCTGGTGCGCGAGGCGATCCCGTCAGCGGCCTACGACCCGCTGTCACGGATCATCCGGGTCGGAGAGTTTCCCGCCGGAGACGGCAATATCGCCGTCTGCACCGGCGGAACCGCCGACATCCCGGTCGCCGAAGAAGCGGCGCAAAGCGCGGAATTTTTCGGCAGCCATGTCACCCGGATTTACGATGTCGGCGTGGCCGGAATCCACCGGCTGCTGGCCAAGCTCGACGCAATCCGCGCCGCCAACGCGGTGATCGCGGTGGCGGGCATGGAAGGCGCCCTGGCCGGAGTCGTCGCAGGATTGGTGGACAAGCCCGTGATCGCCGTCCCCACTTCAGTCGGCTACGGTGCAAGTTTTCAGGGTCTGGCCCCCCTGCTGACGATGTTGAACTCCTGCGCGGAGGGGGTGGCGGTCGTCAATATCGACAACGGTTTCGGGGCCGCCAGCATCGCCCACCAGATCAACCACCTGGCGGCGGCCCCCGGCCGCGAATGACCGGCATCTACCGGCAGATGCCGATGAAAGTTCCCCAGTTCGGCAATTCGATGTTTCCCGCCGGAACGGCTTTGCCGGTATCGGTGTCGATCAATCCGGTGATGCCGGAGAGCTTCAGTTTCCGGGTTTCTTTGCTCATATTGGCGATGTACAATACCCTGCGGCCATCCGCGAGGCGGCCCACATGCCATTCCACACCGTAGACCGGCCTGCCCTGCTCATCGGTCACATCGACCGGAGCGGCCAGCCCGAATTCGGCGGCGTCGCGGCGGATGCGCCGCAGCCATTCGTCCTGCGACGGCGTCGCACGTTCCCGGCGCAGGAATGGCACGGCCGTATCCACATCCGCAAGCCGTGTCGCGAAATCGCCGTACAGGATCAGTTTGCCGCCGTCCGCCGCGAATTTACGCAACGCTGCGGGCGTCTCCTCCATCGGCAGCGGCGTATCGAGCACCACCAAGAGATCGAGGTCGCGGGCGGTGACTTCGCCGCCGATCAGCTGCCGTTCGTCGACGATGCGCAGTTCCGCGCCGGAGAACATCCCCGCCTCGAAATACCGGAGCAGCCGCAGCGAATGCAGGTCGCCGCCGACATAACGCGATTTCGGGCTGTAAAGCACGCCGAAGCGGCGGGGACGGGACGCGAGCGCATTGAAATATTCGCGTTTGCTGCGGATCTTCGCCCCGGTAAGCCCGCTCTGCAGCATCAGCGGCGCGGTGCTGCTCAATTCGAGGTGCTGGCCGTTGCCGGGGCAGACCAACCAGAAGGTGCCCGCCCGCAATCCGTGCACCGCGTTCTGCTGCATGACCATGTCGAGGCAGGCCGGAGGAGTGGCGGGCGGGTCGCAGCGCAGGATATGCCATTCGCTGTCGAAAATCCACTTTTCCGGCTGATAACTCCGCAGCAGCGAGAAGTAGGCGCTCTGCATCGGCACGTCCGAGGAGAGGCGGCCGGATTCGTCATGCGCATTGTCCGCCCAACTGTCGGTGCCGATGATTTCGGTCAGGCCGGCCAGCGCCTTGCGGTCGATGCCGTCGGCGTAGTCGTAGAAGTTGCGCGCGTTGCTCCCCATCTCGTACCACGGCGTGCCGAATTCGTGCGGCAGATGCTTCACATGGGTCGGAACGCCGGGCGCGTTCCGGCGGCAGAGTTCATGCAGGAACCGGAAGTGCCCGGTGCCCGCCTCGCGGTTGCAGAGCACCCAGTCCCAGAAGCGGACCGGATGCGTCCGGTCGAACACCAGCGGGCGAACCATCAGCACATCGTCGATCGACGCGTAGTTCGACCTCCACGCCGCGTTCAGCTTTTCCGCGGAGCCGTATTTTCGGCGCAGCCAGTCGCGGAAATACTGCTGCATCAGCGGCGAATAATCCTCAAGCTGCACCTCGTTGGCGAGATCGATCGCGACCAGCATCCGGCTGTTGCGCACAAAGGCAAGCAAATACTCCAGGAAGGTGCGGCACATCTCGCGGTAGTCCGGCGCGATCACCGAGGCTTTCAGGAAACCGTGCCCGGCCTGCCGCCCCTTCCACTCCTCGGTCTGCCGCTTCAGGTTCTCGGCTTCGCTTTCGGTGCCGAGGCCGAAAAACGCGCCTTCCCATTCCGGATGTTTCTTCAACAGGCAGTTCGGCGTATAGGGCGCGATCATCAGGTCGAAGGCGATGTTGTACTTCTCAAACTCCTCCAGCTGCGGCATGGTGCGGCGGATCAGCATCACATCCCGCGGCTTTCCCTGCGCGTCGAGCACCGCTTCAGGCCAGATGTGCTCCGAAACCAGATTGACCCCGAGCCGGGCCAGCTCCGGCGCGTAGGCCGCCAGCCCCCAGCCGCAGTCGCCGTAGTAGAAATCCGTGTCGCCGGGGGTGAGGAAACGGTCCGGCGGAGTGCCGCCGCCGACCTGATAGACTTCATCCGGCAGTTCTCCGGCGCGTACCGCGGCGGCCAGTTTTTCAAGCTCGTCCAGAAAGAATTCAAAGCCGGGCGTCAGGCCGCGGAGCAGCCGGTACCAGAGGCCGTCGACGGCGATATAGATCGCGGCGATGCGGGCGTCTTTCGCCCGAATCCGGTCCTTGTCAAAGGGAATTTGGTCCATCTCCGGCGTGATGAAAAGCCGTTCGAGCGCATCGACCCGCGCCGACCACTCCGGCTTGCCGGGCAGCGGCTGCGGCTCCGGGAACTCCGCCGGAGCCGGTTTCCGCTCGAAACTGCTGTACCAGCCGAGCGCGCCGCGTCCGGCGTCGTCTTTCTGGCCCAGAAAGGCGCGATAGCTTCCGGGGGCGGGCATGGGGCCGTCAAGCTTCACGACGGTACGGCCGTCCATCAGCAGCGCGGCGCCGCCGGGAGCCAGCCGAACCGTGAGCTTGCGCGGCGCCAGATTATCCCAGTTGACCACCGTGCAATCCCATTTCTGCGGCCTTGAAACCGCTTTGTTTCCGGCGAACGCAAGCCGGAAACGGCCGCGCCGCACCATATCGAGCCGCAGCACCTCGTTTCCCGAAGCGTCGGCCAGACTGAACAGATGGCCGTCGAGCCAGGCCAGCGCGGTGTCGGCAGGCGAAAAGGTGAATTCAAAATCAGCCGGAGCGCCGTCCAGTTCAACTTCATCCACCCGGATTCCGGTATAATCCGGCCAGACATTCCACACTCCGAGCCGGTCGACCTTCACGCGCCCGGTGCGGTTGAAGAGCGAAACGCCCTTCCCTCCGGTTACGGCGGGATCGGTCAGGTCGAGCGGCGCGGCGGACAGCGCGGCGGCGGCGGACAGGATCAGGACGGCAAGACAGGTGCGGAACATTTGCATCGGACTCCTCAATGGTTGGAATGAATGACGATTTACAGGCGGCTCACGTTCTAATTATACCTGATATCCACCATAAAGTCAAGTCCCTGCCGCAAAAAAGATGAAATTTCTTCCGGATTCCTTAAAAACATGCACATAATTCCAATTAAAAAATTGATATAAAACAAGATACAACAATCACAGCAAAGCGGTAAACCGGAAAGAAAATATTGGTTTTCCACCTCCGTCCCCCAACTTTCCTTTAAATTTTTTCAATTTTTTCGGATTTTCGGTTGCTTTTTAAAAGAAAATCAGGTATAATTACATAGAAACAAAATTTTATCACGCATGTTGCAAAAACGTGCCGCACCGGTATAGTAAGATTACCCAACGTCATCCCGGAGGAAAAATGAAAAGGAAATTCACGCCGACCGACTTGCCCCTGCAGAAAGATCAGTTCACCTTGATTGAGCTGCTCATCGTGATCGCTATTATCGCAATCCTCGCTTCGATGCTGCTGCCCGCATTGAATCAGGCGCGCGACAAGGCAAAGAGCATCAAATGCGTCAGCAACCTCAAGCAGATCGGCACCGCCGGGCTGTTCTATGCGAACGACCACAAATACATCCTCCGGCATATCGACGACCGGTTCGGGGACAATTCGATCTGGTGGCAGCGGCTGGTCAACCTCGGGTATATGGCCGACTCCAAGCTGTTCACCTGCGAATCCTTCAAGCCCTACGGGCGGATCATGAACGAAATGTACCAGGTCTACGGCCGGGTGGTCTACCGCTACAACTACCTGAAGGGCAATCCTTCCAACGAATTCATCAACAACGGCTACACCGATGTGGCTGCCGTTCAGAAGCAGACCGGCATCTCGCCGTCGGATTACGCGATCTTCATGGATTCGGTCAACAAAAACTACCCCAAAACCGCCGACTGGACGCAGTATTACATGGTGGACCCGCGCAACTGGGGCGATCCCAAGGCCGTCGGGCGCTTCAGCCACAACAAGCGCGCGAACACCGCCTATGCCGACGGCAGCTGCCGCCCCACCAGCATGGACGACGCGATCAACAAGTCGAAATTCATGCCGAACCAGTGTACCTATACAGAATAACCCTTGCAGAAAGAACCAACCATGAAATACCGCTTCACCAGAGTCGAACTCGTCTGCCTCCTCGCACTGACCGCGCTGCTGGCCGCGCTGGCGCTGCCGCTCTCCGGCCGCGCCGCCGGAGCCGGTACGGTCCAATGCCTCGACCGATTGGCACGGCTGAACCGGGGATTTCTGCAGTATGCCGCCGATAACGACGACTATTTTCCGACCGGTTCGCCGCCGGATTATCAGGCCGTCTGGACCGTGCCGCTCGCTCCTTACGTCGGGGTGAAAGCCGAACCGGGCGCGCCCGCCGCCGCCTTCACCTGCCCGGATGATCCGGCATCAACCCGTCTGACCTACTCCGGGCTGCTCCAAAAGAAAAGCAGCTACGGCATCAACGGCTATGGCGTCTGCCGGGACAGCCGGACCGGCCGGGGAGTCAGGCGCAGCCAGGTGAAAAATCCGGATATGATCGTATTGGCCGATGCTCCCGGCTGGCTGATCGTCGGCTATGCGGGCGAAGGCCCGGCCCGGATTCCGGCGGCGCGCCATGCAGGAGGCCGCGCCGTCAATGTGCTGTTCTTCCACGGCGGCGCAGAAACGGTCAAAGTGACCCTTTCCGTTCCCGCCGATATCTATAAGGAAGGAAATCTCCCGGCGGCTTACTGGTCCAACTCCCTCTGAACAACAGCAATCCGAAAGAACTGAACATGAACCGGAACCATCCATCCCCGTTCGCCACATTGGAAACCTCTGACGGTTTCCTCGGCCCGCTCTGGCGCGGCACCATGCAGAGCCTGCTCGACCGCACCCGCGAAGACGGCTTCTGCCAGACCAGCTTCGGCGAGGAGAACGGCGTCAAATGTTACGGCGTCTGCCACTATTCGCGCGATGCCGCCGAAGCCGCCGGGGTGCTGGCCGACCAGGGGTGTCCGGAACCGGCGGCGCGAATCCTCGATTTCACGCTGTCGCACATCCCGGAGGGGCAGTACTTCATCGTCCACGCCTACCGCCCGGACGGCACGCCGCTGCACAATAAAATTCAGATCGACACGCCGGCCCATCCGGCCCGGGCGCTGGCCCGGCTGCTGGAGACGGGGGCGGACGATCCGGCGCTGCCGCGCTGCTTCGACCGGCTCGACCGGGTGTTCGACGACACCTGGCGCCATCACTTCCACGCGGCATTCCGGCTGCTGGATTCCGGCAACTACAACGAACAGCTCGGCGGCGGCACCGAACCGCTGCTGGATCTTTTCACCAACGGCGCGATGTACGGAGGCTGCCTCGCGATGGCAGAGGCGGCCCGGCTGCTGAACCGCCCCGCCATCGTCACCGAACGGTATCTCGAACGCGCCGCCCTGCTCGACCGGGGCATCGACCATTGGCTTTACGACCCCGCCGCCGACCTCTACCGCGCCGCGCTGCGCCCCGACGGGAAGGCTGAGGAGCGGCCGCTCAACTGGATCAACCTCTACCCGGAACGCTGGTATCCGGGGCGGCGCTCCGCGTGGCGCCGCGCCTTTGAAGAACTGTGGCGCGCCGAACACTGCAACGACTGGGGCGGCCTGCGCGTGCCGAGCGGCGAAACCGGTTTCATGAAGCTGCGCACGATGGGCAAGGTGATCGGGCAGATGCTGCGCTTCGCCGCCCGTTCGGGGGACGACCGGCGGCTGGAGGTGCTGCTCGAATTCCTGCGGCGGACCGTCCGCCGCCCCGCCGACCTCTATCCGGAATACTGGCTGCACCACCTGCCCTCCCCCGGCCAGTCCCCCTATCTGGACTGGTTCTTCGGAGAGTTCGAGGGCGTGTGGAACGGCTTTGCCGAAGACCCGGCGGCGGACTACACCGTCGACAGCGGCAATTGCGAACAGTGTGCGGTCTTTCTCGGCTGCTTTTCCGGCGACGTGCTCGGCTTTTCCGCCGGCGGCGGCAAGGTTGAAGCGGCTCCGCGCCTGCCCGGAACCGCCGTGGCCGAGGTGCGGAACCGGGCGCTCGGCGTTCACCGCGGCCGCCGCGTCGCCGGAGGCTTCCGGCTCGACGCGCACGAGCTCGAATTCACAGCCGAAGCACCGGTCGAAGAGCTGACGCTGACGCTGCCTTTTTACGCGGGGGAAGCCCCGGCCCCGGTCGGCTGCGAGCCGCCGGAAGCCGAGGTGAAGCTTGATGAACGGGGTGCGACCGCCGTATTCCGCAACGTCTCCTCGGCGCGCCTCACCCGACTCAAAGGATGAACCTCCATGCGAAGGATCGCTTCACGCTTCCGGCGACGGGCGGCGCGGCAGCAGCTGCGGCGCGACGTTGACCACGCGCGGGTAGACTGCTCCGCCGTCGAGCAACTGAGTGATCGCCCGGCTTCCCATCTGTTCGAGATTGATCGAAACGGTGGTGAAGCGGCCGTCGGCGCTCAGGTGCGGCAGGATGTTGTCGTAACCGGTCACTTCAACCCGGTCGCGGCGCCCGAGTTTATCGAGCGCCGAAGCGGCTCCGGCGGCCAGCAGGTCGTTGGTGCAGAAGACCGCGTCGGTGTCGGGCGCGTCGTCGAGAATCTGTCGCAGAAACTCATGCCCCATCGCAATCTGATCCTCCTTTGCGGGGTTGGCTCCCCGGTTGCAGACACAGATGTCCCGTTCGGTCACGTCGAGGCGGTTGAGCCGGGCGGAGAGCAGAAAGCCGTCGAGACGGCGCTGGTAGTTGTCGTCGCTGTCGAGCCGGACGGTGATCGCGCGCGGCTTGCGGCAGCCGCGGCCGATCAGGTATTCGGCGGCTTCAAACCCGCCCGCGAAATCATCGTTGAAGATGCCGCCCGCATTCGGCGGCATGTTCTCAAAACCGGCGAAATGATAGTTCACAAACAAAAAACGCACGCCCGGATATCGGGAGACGACCGCGTGCGCCTCCTTGAAATCATACCACGACAGCATCACGATCCCGACCAGGTCGAAGCTGCCGTTATCCAGATAGAAGGGCAGACTGCGCTCGGAGAGGATCAGCAGGTCGATTCCGGCGCGGCGCGCCTCGCCCTGAATTCCGGCGTAGATGCGCCCGGTCACGTCGTCCTTTTCAAAGCGCATCGGGTCGTACCGGGAGAAGATCGCGCAGATGCGCGGCCGCACGCCGCCGTGGTGCGGCGACACCGCCCCACGCACGAACGTCCCCTTTTTGGGGCGGCGGAAGCAGATGCCGTCGTTGATCAGCATCATATAGGCGCGTTCGACCGACCGGTTGCTCAGCCCGGCGATCCGGCACATGCTGACGATGTCCGGCAGCTGTTCGCCCGAAGCGATGTCGTTGGCCTTGATGAATTCGGCGAGCTGGTCGCGCAGCTGGATATACTTCGGATAGGATTTGTCGTCCGTCAGACGGACGGAAAATGCTTCAAACATGGTGCGGCCCTCCCGTGCAATGCGAATCAGGTATCCTTGATAATACATGATTTTACCATAACACAAAGAATGAAAAAGTCCACAGGGCTTCCTGTTTTTTCCCGTAATTTTACCGAAACCGCCGGAAACCGCCGCCTGTCGCGGCACAATCCGGTATCATCAACCTCCGGAGAATCCATCTTATGAAAACCGAAACCTTCGACTTCTTTCCCTACGGCTGCCAGTACCACCGCGCACCGACTCCGCCGCGCGAGGAATGGGAGAGCGACCTCGCCGAGATCGCCCGGGCCGGCTACACCCACGTGCAGTTCCGCCCGCAGTGGCGGTGCCATGAGCGGCGGCGCGGCGAATTCGTCTGGGACGACCTCGACCGGCTGTTCGACCTCGCCGCCCGGAACCGGCTGCGTGTCATCCTCAAGGCGCAGCTCGAAAACGCGCCCGACTGGGTTTTCACCGAGCTCGGCGGCACCCGGATCGGTTTCCACAACCAGCCGCTCGACCCCATCGCCCACGCCGCCTTCTACGTCGGCGGCTGGTGGCCCTGCTTCGACAATCCGCGCGTGGCCGAAGCGGCGACCGAATTCACCCGGCAACTGGCGGAACGCTATAAAGGACACCCGGCGCTCTGGTTCTACAACGCATGGAACGAACCGCGCAGCCGTCCGCTCGGCCAGTGCCGGTGTGAACACTCCGTCGCCTCCTACCGCGACTGGCTGCGCGGACGCTACGGCACCATTGAGGCGCTGAACGCCGCATTCGGCAAGGCGTGGACCGCGTTCGACACGGTGTTTCCGCCCCACTCGCACTCCGACTACGCGGAGCTTTTCCTGTGGCGGCAGTGGGCGGCCGAAGCGGTGGCGGAACAGGTGGCGCTCTCGGTGCGCGGCTTCCGCGCGGCGGACCCGGAACGGACCGTGATGTGCCACGTCGGCTGTTCAAGCCTGGTCCAGGATCCGGCCTGCGATACCAGCAACGATTTCCTGAATGCCGCCGAGGTCGACCGCTACGGCTGTTCATTCCCGATCGAACTGCATCCGGCGAACCTGATCGACCGCAATGCGCCGCTCTACCAGTCGAGCTGGCTGCGCCGGGTCGATCCCGGTTACTGGTGCCAGGAGTTCTACACCAACTACGCGAACTGGCACAAAGAGCCGGAGCCGGATTTCATCGAGCAGGCCATCTGGATGGCGATCGCCTCCGGCTGCCGCGGCCTGACCTTCTGGCAGTACAAATCCGAACGCTTCGGCGAGGAGTCAAACGGCTGGGGAATGCGCGAAATCGACGGCTCCCCGACCCGCCGCAGCGAGCGGTGCGACCGGATCGCCGGCGTGCTGAAGGAGCTTGGCGCGGATTTCGCCGCCAGCCGTCCGGCCCGGAGCAAGGCGGCGATCTGGTTCGACCTGCGCAACGACCTGCTGATGCGGATCGAGGAAATGCGCAGCGAACTGAATCATATTGAGGAAATCCGCGCTTCGACCGACTACTCCTGCAAGCAGGCCGCGGCGGCCGACCATACGATCCTGCGCAGGCTCGGCGTCACCGCCGATTTCGTGGTCAGCGGCGACGACCTCTCCGGCTGCCGGCTGCTGGTGGCCGACGCGGTCGAGCTGGTCGACGAAGCGGCAGCGGCGTGGCTGACCGGATTCGTCCGGGACGGCGGGACGCTGCTGATCGGTTACCCGTTCGCCTGCCGCGACGAACGCACCTGGGTCACGCCGCAGCGCCCCGCGCGGGGACTGGAGGCCCTGACCGGCTGTCGCGAAACCCTCCGCGTCGCGCTTCCGGCCGGAGAAATCCGGAATATCCGCTGGGAAAACGGCGCCATGCAGGCCGCCGCCGGCTGGCAGGTGATTCTGGCCCCCGCCGAGGATGCCGACGTGGTCGGGCGCTGGGAAGACGGCTCCCCCGCGGCGGTCCGGCACGCCTTCGGCAACGGACAGGTGGTCACCTGCGGCGGGAACTTTGCGATGGCGTTCTTCCGGCAGCCCGACCGCAGCGCCATCCCGCCCGCCTGCACGCTGGCGATGGAACTCGCCGGATTGGAAGCATGCGACAGCCTGCTGTGGTGCTGCTCCCGCTATTCGGAGTCCTGCGAATACCGTTTCCTGTTCAACGCGGGCGGATTCACCGAAGCCGAACCGGGGCGGTTCGAGCCGGTCTACACCTCGCCCGGCTGCACGTCCGCCGCCGGGAGGCTCGGCATCCCTCCTTTCGGCACCGTGATCCTGCGCGGCACACCTGCGTCCCGGTAAAATTCCGGGGCGCCACTTGAAAAAACGTCGGAACCGCCTATATTATTAGAAAAGGCTAACAAGTTTTTTTTCAGGAGTCAAACCTATGAATCATACGAAAATAACCGGTTTTATTCTGACGGTTCCGGCGGCTTTGGCGGCGATGGCGGAAAAAGCCGCCCCCGCAGCCGGGGCGCAGGGCGATTCCGACCGGCTCGGCACCGCCGTCGCAATTCTGGTGCTCGCCGCCGCAATCGGCGGCATGATCTGGAACTTCCGGCGCAAGGTGAAACAAGGCGGTTGCGCCTGTTGTTCCGGCTGCGCCGCATCTGATCAGAAACACTGCAGACGCTGACATTACAGTGAGGAAACGGGGCATTGCTCCGTTTTTTCTTGCCATATCTGTGCAAAAATTGCATAATCTTTAAAAATTTTGTTTTTCACTCTTGACATTTGCATAAGAATTTGGTATAATATTAGTGAAAGCTCGGAACTAATTAAACAGGATTCGGAAAAATGGCGGAAGTAAGAACACAAAACGGAACGGGAACCTCAGGGGTGTTGGCGCAAGTGGCGCACCGTGCCAAAGTTTCCGCCGGGACAGTCAGCCGGGTCTTCAACAACAGCTCTCTGATCCCGTCGGAAACCCGTTGCCGGGTATTGTCGGCGGCGCGGGAACTCGGCTTCCGGCCGCGCGTCGGGGTCCGCAGCAAGCAGATTGCGCTGGTCACCGAGCCGCCGCACAAAACCGTGATGGGCGGCTACGTGAACACGCTGACCCAGCATATCTGTTTTGCGCTCTCCCGTGCCGATGCCGGAATCACGATGATCACCGAAGACCGGATCGGCAATCTGACCGACTGCTGGTTCGACGGCATCATCGGCATCGCGTGGGAACCGGAAACCATCGATATTCTCAAATCGATCCGCAATATCCCGATCGTGTGGCTGAGCGACAATTTCAGTGAATTTTTCCACACGATCTATGTGGATTGCCACGAAACCGGCCGTCTGGCCGGGGACTACCTGACCCGCAAGGGACACCGGAAAATCGCGGTGATCCATGAGTCCGACTACACCGGGCTCGGCCGGGTTGACGGCGTGGCGGAAGCGTTGCGGAGCTGCGGTTGCGATCCTGCGGCCAACCTGCTGAAGATCAGCAACAAAATGCCGTTGCACCTGGCGGTGAAGCAGTTGATCGATGCCGGGTGCACCGCGGTCTGGGTGACCGGCGAAGATATGAAGGTGCTGGAGGTCAACTGGCTGATCCAGGAGCTGGCCGGCAAGCGTGTCCCGGAGGAAATTTCGCTGATGGGTTTTGAGAATCCGGGGATTTCCGAATTCCAGCGCCCCTCCCTGACCACGATCGCCAGCCCGCTGCACGAAGCCGCGGAGAAAGCGGTGGAGATCGTGTTGAGCGACGACTCCGACACCTTGAAGAAAGTAAGATTGTCGAATCGGCTGATTGAACGCAACTCCGTAATTTCATTAAAATAAAAGGTCCTTTGGCGGAATGATCGAAAGTTTCCATTCAAAGCAGAAAAGGAGTCGAAAAATGAAAACGAACAGACATTTTACCCTCATTGAGCTGTTGGTCGTGATAGCGATCATCGCGATCCTTGCGGGAATGTTGCTGCCGGCCCTGAACAAGGCCCGCGACCGCGCCAAGGACATCGACTGCATCAACCGTCACAAGCAACTGGGAACCGGTATTCAGATGTACACGGATGACAGCCGGGGCCTGCTTCCTTATATCAAAGGAAATAATACGGACAACAGCCAGTCATTCGCCAACAGCAAGGGTTCCATCCCCAAATCACTTGCTCCTTATCTGTCTAAAAAGTTCATGATTTCCGGCAATGAGGAAGTGGATAAGCTCTGGGAATGTCCGCGCCTGCCGTATTCCAAACCGAATAATTGGGGAACCCGGTTTTTCTGCGGCAGATGGCTGAACGGTTACCTTTTCCTGAACAAGAATGCTTCCAGCAGTCGAATGCTTGCCAAAACGAAAGATCCTTCCGGAAAAATTCTGGTGATGGATACTCTGGACAATAAAACCGGCAATATCAATGAAAAATTGTATTTCCGTCCTCTGCAAAATGGCCCCGGCTCCAGTTTCAAGGCAGAACGGAAAGGCGCGCACGGTACTTCCAACGGCACTCTGTTCGCGGATGGACACGCCGCCGGCATCCATCAAAGTTATTGGATGAACAGCGGCAACACCGGCCTCAACAATACAGCCTTCAATGCCCATGAGCCCTATCAGCAGGGAGCTACCGGAACCGTCGCCCAATAGACAATTTACCCCTTATATTATGGATACCCCAAATGCGTTTTACAACAGGAGAGAGAATTATGAAAACTAAAAACTTCACCCTCATTGAGCTGTTGGTCGTGATAGCGATCATCGCGATCCTCGCCGCCATGCTGCTGCCGGCCCTGAACAAGGCCCGCAACCGGGCGAAAGACATCTCCTGCACCAACAATCTCAAGCAGATCGGCAACTATATGATGATCTATACCGATAACAATAACGGCAGGTTCCCGAAATACAACGGCAACCTCTCCAGTTATGAACAGCATGGCCACGGTAAATGGCAGGATATGCTTTATGCGCTTTCCAAGCCCGGCCTCTCTCCGTTTGATTTGATGCATTATGACCGTCCTGACGAAACTAGAGATAGGATCAAAGGCAACAACCGTCCCAAAGCGTTTTTTGCCTGTCCATCTCAGCCTATGGTTGCCAGTTATGATAAAGGAATTGCTCAGCATTACAGCATGAACGCTCATCACAGTAATTCTGACTATGCAACTACAAAAACTAACTGGCTTCAGAACGAACCCAATGGCTTTTTGATCGCCAAAGTCAAAACTCCCTCCACTCGTATGATTGCAATGGATACGGCCAAGTTCACGGCTAACCCGGAAGTTGGTTCACGCCGATGGATTGCGACAAACGAGAACGATCAGGAAGATCTCAGCCGCTGGCGGCATATGGAAAACAAAGGCATGAATGTGGTCTTCGTCGATGGCCATACCAAGATGATGGGTTATCATGATATTCCCGGTGATACCAAGCCCGGACTTGGTAACAGGAAACAAGACCCGAATTCCTTCTGGGCGCAGTGGAAGAATTAAAAGAATCTTGAACTGAAGGCAAGGATTTATGAAGAAATTTACGCTTGTTGAGCTGGTGATTGTCGTTGCGGTGGTGGCGCTGCTGGCGGCGATGATTCACCCGATGCTGGCCGCCGCCCGCGAGGCGGCGGAAGAGGTCGGCTGCCGGGACAATCTCTCCCGCATGGGCAAGGCGGCCGCACAGTATGCGACAGATTCCGACGGCTGGGCGGTCACCGGCTACCTTGGCCGCGGCATCGGCAACTGGTTCGCGGTATTTGAAAAGAACTATCAGGTGGACAAAAAGGCGTTCCAGTGTCCGGCCGAAACGAACTATGCGTTCAACTCCAAACAACTCAATTACGGACTGAACGTGCTGACCTTCGGCGAAACGTTCGGCAACGGCCAGAAGAAAGTGCCGCACCGGGTCGATGAGATCAGCAAGTTCGGGCGCGACGCGCAGCTGATCATGTTCATCGACACCCCGCCGGTCTGCGACGCCTACAACGGCAAGATCCGCAACCGGGCCGGACAGGCCGCCTACTACGAATCGACTTCGCCGGTCGCCCCGAAGGATTCGGCGAAAGCCTACTATCCGGCCTATGTCCGTCATGCGGATCGCGCCAACGTGGTGATGTTCGACGGCCATGCCGAGCCGCTCAGCTATCAGCAGCTGACCGAAGAACGCGCCAAATACTGCAATCCCTGCGTCAAGCAGTGGCGGGACTCCAATCTGGCGATTCGCGAATTTTGAAACACGCCCCATGCCCAAGGCTGGCGCCGTCCCCGCGGTTCCGGCTGTTTTCCCGGCTCCGCTCCCCCTTCTCCCAGGGGGAACGGAGCTTTTTTCCGTTCCGGCCCGTTTCCTCCTGAAAAAACTGGTTCATCCGCTTGAAAAAGAGTGATTCCGGCACTATTTTTTTATAATTTTATCTTACGATGTACAGGAAAGGCTGAATTATGGATCAGATTGTTTCGATCATGCCGTGTCTGGATATGCGGGATGGACGGGTCGTCAAAGGTGTTCACTTCGTCGATATCGCCGACGCCGGGGATCCGGTGGAGTGCGCCCGCGCCTACTGCGCCGCCGGCGCCGATGAACTCGCGCTGCTCGACATCACCGCGACCGTAGAAAACCGCGCGACGCTGCACGATGTGGTCCGCCGGGTCGCCGCGGCCTGCACCGTGCCTTTCACCGTCGGCGGAGGCATCCGCGACGTCGCCTCGGCGGCGGCCGTGCTCGAAGCCGGAGCCGACAAGGTTTCCACCAGCTCCGCCGCCTTCCGCCGCCCGGAAGTGATCGCCGAAATGATCCGTGAATTCGGCCCCGGCCGGGTCACCGTCGCAATCGACGTCGACGTGAATCCCGCCCTGCCCTCCGGCTATGAGGTCTACATCGACGGCGGCCGCACCGCCACCGGAGCCGACGCGGTCGAATGGGCGAAAAAAGTGCGCGGCTTCGGCGTGGAAACCATTCTGCCGACCAGCAAAGCGGGAGACGGCGCCCGCACCGGCTACGACCTGCCTGTGATCCGCGCCATTCACGAAGCCTGCCCGGATGCCGCCGTGGTCGCCTCCGGCGGCGCGGGCAAGATGGAACACTTTCTCGAAGCCGCCCAGGCCGGGGCGGGCGTCCTGCTGGCCGCCTCCGTCTTCCATTTCCACCTGATCGACATCCCCGAACTCAAAAGCTATCTGCGCGCCAACGGCGTCAACGTCAAACAGTAGCAGCAGGGATTTCGCTCCTTTCGGAGCGACCAAGGCGCTTCGCCCTTGGAACCCGACCGGCAAGGTGCCGGTGCCGAATACT
>ENA-UEQM01000333-UEQM01000333.1-human-gut-metagenome-genome-assembly--contig:-NODE-333-length-32474-cov-11.501343_pt1 | contig 32474 bp, 20 predicted proteins | sample MGYA00242948_ERZ507948 | MGnify/ENA primary metagenome ERZ507948 (study PRJEB26167, sample SAMN06115440) | human gut metagenome | host: Homo sapiens | place: China:Hubei | collected 2015-07-28... | reverse complement strand
GCGCACAAGTTACCTCCGGTGGGCAAGGCGCTTCGCCCTTGCAACCCGACCGGCAACGTGCCGGTGCGGTAAAACGCCCCTAGAACAAACAAACTCATAGATAATAAACCCGGTTTTGAATTTTTACTACGTAAAAATTCAAAACCGCACCCGGCGCCGGCACCTTGCCGGTCTGGGCCGACCGTCGGCTGCGGGGACGGGGGGCGAAGCGCCCCCGGCCGCCGGAGGCTATTATTTCCCCGACAATACGGCGGAGCCGTAGCGGGAGGGGTCCTTGCCGTCGGCGATGCCGCCGTACCATTCGACCCAGTGGCGGTCGCGGCCCGCGTCGCGGTCGTTGAAGAGAATGCTGATGCCGAGCGGCATTCCGGCGGAAGGCCGGATGTTCAGCGTTTCCCACGGAATCGCGAACCGGTAGAGGGTGCGGTCGCCGTCGCGGCGGTTTTTCGTGACGATGTTCGGAATGGGCTGGTTCAGCGGCATCAGGTTGAGATTCATGCTGGCCCATACCCACGAATCCGGCTTCGCACTGTCGGCCTTGACGCCGAATTCGGCGTAGGCGGTCTCCTGAATGCCGTCGTTGTTGGGACGGATCATGAACTTCTGCGGGACGCTGACGCCGATCTGCAGCGAGTCGCCGTCCCACAGCGACGCGGCGGGACGGGTCACGAAGGTCTTGTCCTGCTGGTCGATCGAAAAGTAGAGATTCCGGTCGTCATAGGCGAGGCGGATGGTGCCGGACGGGCGGTCGAAGTCGCCGCGCACCGCGTGGCGGCTGGCGGTGCCGTCGCCGATCGAATAGGTTCCGGCGGCGGGCCATTCGGCGGCGGGGCGGTCGATCGCGCCGGCGAGGAACGGCACCGTGACCGGCACGATTCCGGCGGGAAGCGGCTGAAGCCAGTTCTGGCCGTCGGCGGCGGTGAAGCGGGCCTGATAATTGCTGTGGCGGCCGTGGCGGGTCAGGTAGAGCGGCAGCGTCTGCCGCTCGCCGGCGCGGGCTCTGGCGATGCCGAGCACGCGCTCCTTGTTTTCAAGGATTTCGACGACCGCTTCGGCGACGTCGCCGTGGCGGAGCACGTCGAAGCTGACCGCCGGGCCTTCCGGCGTGGATTCCGGCCGGATGTCGGCCAGTTCCAGCGGCTGCAGGATTTCAAGGCTCTTCTGCCAGATGTAGCGGCTCGAACCGTCGGATTCGAGGCGGAAGAAGAGGTCGTAATGGCCCGGCTTAAGCCCGGCTTTCGGGGTGATGACCACCTGCCGGGTATTGCCGGAGCCGGTGACCTGCGCGGAGCCGTATTCGCCGGAGGGAACCCGCAGTTCGGCGCCTTTGGCCAGCTCCTCGGGCAGAGTGACCGAGACGGTCAGCGGAGCGCCGGCGGAGGTTTTCAGCGCTTCCGGCCGGAAGTCCGCCGCGAATTTGCCTGCTTCAAACAGCGCTTTGGTACCGCCCTGAATGTAGACGGGAGCCTCGGTGACTTCGAGCGACAGGATGCCGTTCTTGAGCGGCATGCGGTAGGATTTGCCGCACACCTCGGTCACGGTGACTTCAGGGACGTTCAGCGGGAGCTGGATGCGGGCCGGTTCCGGGGTCAGCGAATAGACGGCCAGCAGCGGTTCGCCTCGTTTCTCGAAAAGCAGCACCCGCACCTGGCGGCTCAACTCCAGCTCGTGTTTATATTCGGCGTCGTAGGTCTGGCGCGAAACGGTCGCCCAGGCGGCAAAAGCGGGTTTGGGTTCGCGCAGTTTGGAGCCTTTCGGATGGCCGCGCAGCAGGCCGAAATCCAGCTCGCGGCGGCTGGTCGCCTCGTTCCAGAGGCCGTTGTGCCAGACGCAGGCGGCGAGGCCGGGGATCTGGCGGTTCAGCAGCACGACCCGCGCGAGGTAGGCGGCCTGCTGCAGCTCGGTGACTTCGCCGCCGGGCTTGGTGGAGTAGCCGATTTCACTGATGTACATCGGAACCCGCTGCCCCGCAAGGTCGGTGATCTCCCGGTCGAGCCGGTTCAGGATGTCCACGTAGCCGGAACCGTCGGGGCTTTGCGCGCCCGGGATGTACGGATGCAGCATCAGCGCGTCGATGTGCGACGCGATGCCGTGGTTGCGGTAGTAGCCGACATACTGGTTGTACTGGTTGGCGTTCATCGGGTTGATGCAGATGCCCGCGATGGTGCGGCCGGGATCGTGCTTGCGGACGACTTCGCTCTCCATGCGGATGATGTCCATCACGTCGTTCATGGTGCCGTGGAAGTTTTCGCCGACCATCGGCTCGTTCTGGGTCTCCCACACGTCCACGAGGCCGCGTTTGGAGGCGACCTCCTTTGAGAGCTTTTCACGCTGGACCTCAAGCTCGGCGGCGGAGTAGGGAACCAGCTTTTTGAAGGGGTGCAGGATATTCATGCAGCGGATGATTTTGATCGGCTCGCGCGCGGCGATTTTTTCAGCAGTCGGCGGCTCGGCGGAGGCGTCCGGCTTCTGAAAAAAGGTAAAAAAAAGTTGCCGGTCCCATTTGGCACCGGCAACCCGTCGGAGCTCCGGCGTCAGCCCGCCCCAGACTCCGAAGGCCGGCTGGGGCGTGGAGTAATAGTCCTGCGGCAGCGGCGTGGTGACCAGCAGCGAGGTTTCGGCGGATTTCACCGCCTTGCCGCCGTCGACCACCTCGGCCCGGATGCGGTAGTAGTCGGGGCCGGGGAGCGTGACCGCGAGTTTCGGAACCCCGGGCTTGCCCTCCGCCGTAAAAACCTGCCGGTCGAAGGCGTCGGTGCCGACGACCCGCAGGAGACCTTTGCCGACTTCGGCTTCCACCGAAAACTCCGGCACGGATTCAAAAAACCGCACCGGGTCGGGCAGATTGAACCGGAACGCTCCGGTGTTGGATTCGGAGATGTTCTCCGTGCCGGCCGGAGCGGCTTCGACGGTGACCTTGATGTTGTCGAGGTAGAGCTTGGCCGGAGTGGCGCCCTGCTTCACATTCCAGTAGAACAGGATGTTCCTGACCTCCTTTCCCATGAACTGGGCCGGAACCGGACCGATCTTGCGGGTGAAGGTCTGCCACTCGCCGGTGACCGCGACCGGAGTTTTCAGCTCGCTCTTCTGTTCGCCGACTCCCGGAAAGAAGCCGATCGGGCGGCTGCCCTGCAGCATCGCCTTCATCGTCAGCTGCGGGCCGCCCTCCGCGACGGAGGCCTTGGCGTCAAAGGTGATCACATATACCTTGTCGGGCTGGAATCCGGTGCCCTGCGCGATATCGACCGAAGCTCCGGCGGGCGCGTCGACCGCAAGGCAGCGGCTGCCGTCGCTCGCTTCGCCGGAATCGACTTTGACGGCGGCGGTGCGGTTGATCCAGAATCCGGCGGTGCCGCGCTCGAAAGAACCGTTGCCGAGCAGCCCGCTGTTGCCGGAGGTTGCCGCCGCTTTCGGGGCCGCCGCCTGCGCCGGAGCGTCTTCGGTGGTGATTCTGATATTGTCGAGGTAGAGCTTCGCGCCTTCCGCGCCGGGCTTCACATTCCAGTACAGCATCGCTTTGGTGACCTCCTTGCCCAGCGCCTGCGCCGGAATCGGGCCGATCTTCTGTGTGAAGGTCTGCCACTTGTCGGTCACCGCCGCCGGAGTCTTGAGCGCCTTGCGCTGTTCGCCGACGCCGTCGAAGAACATGATCGGCCCCTTGGGGCCCTGCAGCATCGCCCGCATGGTGAGCTGCGGCCCGTCGGACGGAACGCTGGCGCGGGCGTCGTAGGTGATCACGTACACCTGATCCGGGATCAGCTTGACTCCCTGCACGACACTGACCGTGCCGCCCGCCGAAGTATCGACCGATATGCACTGCTTGCCGTCGGTCGAATCGGTGGTGTCGACCCGGACCGCGGCCTGGCGGTTGATCCAGTAGCCGCCGGTTCCCTGTTCGAATGAACCGTTCTGGAAGCCGGTTTCGGCGGCTCCAACCGCGTATGCGCCCACGCCGAGCAGGGCGATGATGAGATTTCTGTAGGTCATGCTTGCTCCATATTCTTTAACAATTACAGTGAATAAACCCGGACGAGGTCACCGAGAAACCATTCCTCGAATTTCGGATAGATATCGTGCATCTGGTTGGTTCCGAGCGAGCGGGCGCTGCCGTCGACGAAGCCGAAACTGCCGCGGTTGGCGTGCCGCAGGGAGGCGACTCCTTCCGCTCCATTGTTCCAGCTGAGGATTGCGCAGGTTTTCGGAGTAGGTTTGGCATCCGGTATGATATCGGCCCGGAGCAGGCTGTCTCCAACCATCCAGGTCTGGGAAGCGGCCTGGCGCCGGGTTTTGAAAATATTATTGTAGATGCCTCCGGGATTGCCACGGCCGCCGGCGGAGCCGTCGCGCTCCATATCACGGTTCAAGCCGTAGGTGTTGTAACGGGTGGTGTGGTCGTTCTTGAATGTCGGATTGTATTTCTGACTTGGACAGATGAATACATTGCCGGCAGGAAGGTAGGAACCATCCACCATCGCATTGGACCAATAGTAGTTGCCGCGCGGCTGGGGTTTGATCAGAATCCCTTTGTAATCATTGGCATACATGATGCAGGCTGTGGAAATCTGTTTCAGGTTGCTGAGGCATTTCGTGCCCTTGCTTTTTTCGCGCGCCTGATTGAGGGCGGGCAACAGCATCGCCGCCAGAATGGCGATGATCGCAATCACGACCAACAGCTCAATCAGAGTGAAATGGGCTGTTTGGGGTAAGTGACTGACATGTGAATTGCTGCGCTTGCTTTCCATTTTTCCGATCCTTCCCTGGTTGAAATTCAATATTCCGTTGTGTGGTGATGATTTATATTGGAACTGTTCAACAGCTTGCCCTAAGTATGTTTTTACGTTCGCCCGCCGTCTCCGGCTTATGCAGCAAAGAAACGGTCCGGCTGCCGGTGGAGCCGCGCAGAACCGGCTGTGCGGGAAGCCGGATCTCCCGGCGGGGGCCGGTTTCGCCGCCGGTGATCCGTTCGAGCAGCAGCCGGGCAGCGGTCCGCCCGATGGTTTCGGCCTGCTGGTCGGCGGTGGTGAGCTGCGGCCGGAGCTTTTCGCAGAGCGGCAGATTGCCGAAACCGGTGATCGCCAGCTCCTCCGGCACCCGGATGCCGAGGTCGTAAGCCACATTCAACGCGTCATTCGCAAGATAATCGTTAAAACAGACCAGAGCTTCGGGCCGGTCAGGCATTTTCAGCAGATTGCGGATCTGCTCGTAGTTGCCGTAACGGGAGTTGGTGACTTCGCACAGAAAACGGCCGTCCACCGGCAAACTCCGGCTGAACATCGCATCGAGAAACCCGGCCCGCCGCTCTTCGCCGGAACTGACCCGCGAAAACAGCACGGCCCCGATCTTCCGGTAACCGCGCTCAAAAAGCTCCCCGACCAGCGCTGCCATCGCCGCGCGATTGTCGGTGCCGACGTAATCGAAATCGCAGCTTCCCCACACCTGGTCGATCAGCACCACCGGATTGTGGAAGCTGTGCAGCTGGGCGATATGCGACGGCGTCGGCGGTTCGCCCATCGGCAGCAGCAGCAGCCCGTCGACCCGGCGGCGGCTGAAACGGCTCAGCAGGTCGACGCCGTCCTTCACCAGCCGGTCCCAGCTGATCACGTAGGAATCGTAGCCGTACTCGTGCAGCGCCTGATGGATGCCGTCCATGATCGCGCCGGAGAACTGGCACTGGAAATTGTTGCAGGCGATCCCGATGCTGCGGCTTTTGCCGGTCTGCATACACTCGACCATCGCGTTGGGCTGGTAGCCGTACTGACGCGCGACTTCCTGAATCCGTTCGCGGGTGGCGAGTTTGATTCCGGCATGGCCGCGAAGCGCCTTGGAGACGGTGGATTCCGCCACTCCGCAGATCCGGCCTATTTCTTTCATCGAAATCATTTTTCGGTTTCTCCTGTGATATCCTGTCGCTTTTAATTATACCAAAAAAGAATGCGTTTGTCAAGTACTTGAAATTATTTTATTGAAAAATATTTTTATGCACCGTATGGTTTGCGGTAAGCACAAAAATATGATTTTATGCATTTTCAGAACTTTTTCAGCAGAAAATCGAGGACAGAATATTTCAAGTAGTTGAAAGAAGGCCGTCAAATTCCGGTGTTTGAATTTTCCCGATTTTGCGTTACACTATTTCAACCAGAGGAGAGTCATTGTCACAACAGGAGGATTATTATGCCCGCCGGATCTGGAAAAAAAGCGGCGATGGGGATTTTCACGCTGTCGATGCTGAATATCGCCGCCGTACTGTCGATCGTGAATTTCCCGGAACAGGCCGAATACGGCTACCGTATCGTTTTTTACATCACCGCCTCCGCGCTGTGTTTCTTCATGCCGACCGCGCTGGTGTCGGCGGAACTGGCTTCGGCATGGCCGAAGGACGGCGGCGTCTATCTGTGGGTACGTGAGGCATTCGGCCCGCGGTGGGGATTCGTGACCGTGTTCATGCAGTGGCTGAACAGCCTGCCGTGGTTTGCAACCGTGCTGACCTTCGTGGCGACCGCACTGGCGTATGTCTGGGAACCGGAGCTGGCGAAAAACCGCTGGTTCGTCTATTGCGTGGTGGTCGGCACGATGTGGTTCTGCACGGTGCTGAACTTCCGGGGCATCCGGCTCTATGCGCTGCTGAGCAGTGTGGGCGCCCTGATCGGAACGGTGATTCCCGCCGCCGCGATCGTGGTATTCGCGGCGGTCTACCTGGGGATGGGAAACGCCCCGGCAATCCCGTTTTCGCTTCGCGCAATGGTGCCTGAACTCGACAGCCTGAAGCAGTGGATGCTGCTGGCGGGTATGATGGTTGCAATCGCCGGAATCGATATGCCGGCGGTTCATGTGACGGATGTGGAGAATCCGCAGAAAAACTTTCCGCGCGCAATTCTCCTCTCCTCGATCCTGATCATTCTGCTGAGTATCTTCGGCTCGCTGTCCATTTCCATGATCGTACCGCCCGACCAGCTGAGCATGGCTTCCGGGGCTCCGGAGGCATTCGACAAAATGCTGACCGCGCTGGGGCTGCGCTGGCTGACTCCGGTGATGTGCATCCTGCTGATCTGCGGCGCGCTGACCACGGTGCTGACCTGGACGCTCGGCCCGTCGAAGGGACTGCTGGAAGTGGCGAAGGAGGGGTTTCTGCCCGCTTACTGGCAGCAGCGCAACCGTTACGGGATTCCGGTGCGGATTCTGGTAGTGCAGGCGATCGTGCCGTCGCTTATTTCGCTGGTGATCTTTTTCATGCCGACGATCGGCGGGGCGTTCTGGGTGATGATGGCGCTGTCGGCACAGCTTTACATGATGATGTATCTGTTCATGTTCGCCGCCGCGATCCGGCTGCGCTTCTCGAAACCCGACGTGCCGCGTCCCTACCGGATTCCCGGCGGAAAGGCGGGTATGTGTGTGGCTGCGGGACTGGGATTCGCAACAGCACTGTTGGCATTGCTGGCCGGTTTCGTGCCGCCGGAGAGTATCCGGTCGCAGGGAATCCGGCATTCGGTCGGCTATATGGCGTTCCTGTCGCTGGGCACATTGCTGTTCATCGGGTTGGCAATTATTCTCTGCCGCCGTCAGGTCGGCAGACCAGCGGCGGAATCCGGCGAGTAAAGTCCTTTCTCCCATTCAGCTTCGGAGGTTTCGCCTTCGGTCGCTGGAGGCGAAATTCCCGAAAACCATAGATGGTTGTACTGTGGAACGGGAATAAAAATGAAAATTTCTGAAATTCCCTCTTGCTTTTGAAATCGGTTTGTGGTATAATTAAAATGTGTCGACAATAGACACAATATTTTACCTGATCTTCGGCTTTTGTCGGATTTGTGCGTTGATATTTGGGAAAGCGTTCTTTTTTATTTGAATGTAATGTGTTTATGATAGACACATAAATTCGGAACTGAAACAATTATGGAAAACGGAAATAAAACTGACTGGCTTTACCGGGAATTGCGCCGCCGGATCGCGTTGATGCGTGACGGGGAGGCGTTTCCGACGGTCCGGGAGCTGATCGCGGAGTACGACCTGAGTCAGGCGACGGTGACGGCGGCAGTAAAGCGGCTGAAGGAAAAAGGGCTGATCGAGGCGTTTGTCGGGCGCGGCTCATTCGTGCGCAAGGAGAGCAAGGCGAAACCCCACCTCCTGCTGTTGCAGCAGAACTGGGAGAGCTGGAACATCACGCATGTGCGGTATGAGCTCGAACAGGCCGCCGTCCGGCACGGATTCGAACTCGAAACGGTCCGGTTCGACTATCACAGCGATATCTGCGAACGGCTGAACGACTATACCGCCGACCTGATCATTCTGGATTCCCTGACCAACGACCAGCTCACTTCGCGGCAGGTCACGGCGCTGACGCAGTCGGCGGTTCCGGTGATCCTGTGCAGCTATGCGGTGCAGATCGAGGGAATCCGGTATGTGTGCGGCGACAACGGTTCCGGCGGCGCGCTGGCCGCGCGCTATCTGGCGCAGCATGGGCACAGCAGAATCGGCCTGCTGTACTGCGAACCGCATGTGCTGACTTCCGAAGCGGTGGCGAACAGCTTTGACTTCGTGGCGGCGACCTGCGGCTGCGAAGTGACGCTGCTGGACTGCGGGATGCAGCTGGGAGACCGGCCGGAACTCCCGATCCGGGAATTTGCGAAGCGGTATGCGGCGGGGGAATACGATTTCAGCGCGATGTTCGCGATTTCGGACAACGGCGCATTGCTGGCGATCCGGGAGTTCGAGGCGGCGGGGATCGCGGTTCCGGACACGTTGAGCATACTCGGGTACGGCAATGTGGCGATGCCGGGCAACGAGCGGCTGACTACGGTGAACACCCCGCGCGACCGCATCGCGGAGGAGGTGATGGCGATGGCCGGAAACCTGCTGAACCACCGCCGGAATTTCAAGACGCAGGTGAATGTGCTGCCGGTGATGGTCGAACGCCGCTCGGTGCGCACGCTGCCGGTTTTTCAGGTTGTGTAATTTGCTTTTAACTCTCAACCCTTATCAATAGATCGGAGGAATAAGCCATGCTGAACAAAACGGGGGATCAGATGAAAAAAAAGCGGATGAAATTCACTCTTATTGAACTTCTTATAGTTATAGCGATCATTGCGATTCTGGCGGCGATGCTGCTGCCGGCTTTGAACAAGGCTCGGCAACGCGCCAAGCTGATCGCCTGCACCAATCAATTAAAGCAGTGGGGAACGGTTCATCACACCTATGCGGTGGACAGCAACGACTTTTATATCTACGGCGGTGGAACCCAATATGACAACTCTGGAGACGGGAACGGCAACTATGAGTATACCCATCCGACCAACATGGTGGGACGTCTGGCTTACCGGGCACGTCCGTACATCGGCGACCGCAAGATGTTCCGTTGCCCTTCCGATTCCGCGACGCCTCTGATCAGTGAGTCGAATTGGGCGAAACTGGCGACTCAGGCGGTTTTCGATACTTCCATGAACAGGAAATGCAGTTATGCTTATTTCGGTGTGCTGAGTCCGGTGCGGGGATTCGGGAGACCGCGCCGCGTCGGCGAGAAATACGTGACCGGCCTGATGTCGGACGGCCGGTGCTGGCAGAGTGATCTGGGATACTACTGGCCGCATCTGTCCTTTAAAAACTCATTCAATATTCCCGGAGAGCTGAATGTCCTGTTTACGGATGGCCGGGTTCAGGCGGCGCGGGTCGATCGCCAGTATTGGCCGTTCAAGTTCGCGTTGAGGCAGTCCGTTGCCGACCCGACCGTACTGGACTACAACGGCACCAACGCGTTCACCGGAGCGGTAACTCCCTGAAAATAAGGAAAAGGAAAGCAAAAATGAAATACGGACTGTTGGCGGCCGCATTGGTGTGCGCCGGATTTTTCAGCGGTGTTCGGGCGGAAGAAGCGCTTTCGCCGTGGGGTGTTTGCGCTCATCTGAACCGGGCGGATTCCGAATTCAATTACCGCACTGACGAACAGCTCCGGCTGATGAAGGAAGCCGGAATCAAATCGGTACGGATGGATATCGGCTTCGGGCTGATCTCCCGCAAGCCGGATCAGTACGACTTCTCCCATATGGATAAAGTCTGGGAAAAACTGGACCGGAACGGTATTTCCCTGATGCCGATCCTCAGTGCGTACTCGTGGGAGCTGAAGCTGAGTCGCCCTGATGTCGATCCGATGCACGATCATCCTGAAGCGTGGCGCGGCTACGTGCGCGCCCTGGCTGAACATTTCAAAGGAAAGATCAGGGTGTGGTCTTTCTGGAACGAGCCGGACGGCGGTTTCTGGCACCCCAAGCCGGATCCGGCCCAGTATGTGAAATTATTGAAGATCACTCACGAGGAGCTGAAAAAGGCCGACCCGGAAAATCAGGTGATGCTCGGCGGCATCGGCGCGAATTTCCTGAAGGATGTTTATAAGCTCGGCGGCAGCGGATATTTCGACCTGATTTCAACCCATCCCTACGGCTGGGGCGGCGACCGGCGCCGGGGATTTGACCGAACATTGGACGAGTTGCGCGATATCCTCCGCCGTCACGGCGACGGAAACAAGCCGGTCTGGTTCACCGAATGCGGCTCCTCCAGTGCGCGCAACGAGTTTGTCGAACTGCAGCCGGAGGCGATCTTCAAGGCATTGCAGCTGGCCGGAGAAAAAATCGGACGTCCGCTGGATAGGGAAAAAAAGTACAGGGTGGGAGTTCCGGTTCTGTCCGACGCCGGGCCGGATGACTTCAACCGGACCCGGCCGTGGCTGCCCGGCGTGAAATTCGTACCGGTTCCGGTCCGGAAGCTGAAAACGCTCGATCCGGCGGAGATTCCGGTCGTTCTGGCATGTGAAAACGAAAGCATCGCGGAAGAGTTCGTGCAACCGTTGCAAAATTATGTCCGGCGGGGCGGAATCATTCTGGCGTTCGGCCGGATTCCATTCTACACGCTTAATTATGTCAATCGGTTCGGCAGCCGCGCGGCGCGTGGGGCCGCGGATGAGTTGTACCGGACGTTCCGGATGGGATGGCACGCGTCGTGGAACCGCGCGGGAGTCCCCGTCGAAACGGTCGATGTCAAGCCCGCGCCGGGGATGGAGAAGCTGGGCTTCAAAGCCTCCCGCGGCCACGCGAACCGCTACCTCAACGGTGACATGAACCGCGAAAATGTGAACTACACGCCGATTCTCCGGGCGGTGGCCGACGGCAGGGCGGCGGGCGATACGCTTTCGCTGTACACGTTCAAGGATTGGAAAGGGGCGATCATCGGCTGCACGTTGATCAAGCTCACCAACTTCGTGACGCCGCAGGAACAGGCGGATCTGGCGCAGACGTTCAGCCTTTACAGCCTGTCGCGGGGAGTACCGCGCTTTTACTTCTATGTATTCCGCGACACCGGGCGCAGCCTGGGCGAATATGAGGACAATTTCGGAATGGTGACCCGCGATCTCCACCCCAAGCCGCTCTACCGCGCCTATCGAGAGATGACCGATGCGCTTGGCGCTTATCCGAAATTCCTGAAACGTCTTCCGGCGCCGGCAGGATTCCTGATGATGCTCTTCGAGCGCAGGGAGGATGGAAAAAAGGTTCTCGCTTTCTGGTCGGCCGATGCGGAAAAAACGTATGCTGTCGAGGGCATCGGCACTTTCAAGGACGGCAGCGTCCACTTTGTCACGGATGCCGATGAAAATAAAGAATACCGGCTTATTGCACAGTGACTGCCCTGGTGCAAATCCCCTGATATGAGGGGATTTGCACCGAGACGATTTATTTACCGGTGCCGAAACCGGTGTCGAAACCGGTGTCGAAAGGAGCGACCGGGACGCCGGCGCGGTTGACCAGATTGGGATTGGCCAGCTTGTCCCAGCCGAAGCGGAGCCGCACGGGGGCGCTCACTTCGGGAGAGGTCACGAAGAGTTTGTTGTCGCGGACCACGCCGGTGGCGGGATGGAAAAGCCCGTCTTCTCCGGCCAGCATCAGGTGCGAAACCGGTTCGCTGTCGCGGGTGCGCAGGTCGTTGGGCTGGTTGAATTCAACGACGAAGGTCGAACCCTCCGCTCTGGCGCTGCGGAAGGTCGGCGCCAGCGCGGCGTCACTGCCGATGCCGTAGGCCTTGTAGAGCACCAGATTTGCGAGACGGCGGGCGAGCGGCATCTTGTCGCGCGGATGGATATCCTTCGGATCGCCGCAGTCGGTGGTGGTGATGAAGCCGGCGTTGGAATCGTGTTCGGCGAAGTGCTGCTGGGCGGCCCAGAAGTTCGGGATCAGGGTCGACTTTTCCCGCCCGTACTGCCACGGCGGCAGCTGCACGATGAAGATCGGCATATCCGGGTTGGCGAAGTAGGTGCGCCAGGTATGGGCGAGAGCACGGAGCTTTTCGGCGTAGCGCATCCCTTCGGAGTGGTTGTCCTCGCCCTGATACCAGAGCATGCCGCGCACCGCAAAGGGGGTCAGCGGATGAACCATCGCGTTGAACAGCACGTTGGGCAGCCGCTGCTTGTCCTTGCGCAAATCGGCGTCCTTTTTGCTTTTCAGGTCGGCGATCTGCTTTGCAACCTCATCGGCGACCCCCTGGGTCACGGAGACGGCGGCGAAGGATTCCGGCGCGGTCATCGATTCGATCCGGCAGCCGCCCCACGAGATATTGATCAGGCCGATCGGGACGTTCAGCTTGCTCTGGAGGTCCCGGCCGACCAGATAGCCGACAGCGGAGAAGCGCGGAAGCGTCTGCGGCGAACAGAGGTTCCACTGGGCTTTCACGTCGGCCTGCGGTGTCCGGCTCCACACGTTCGGCACCTGGAAGAGCCGGATGTCGGGATTCGGAAACGCCTCGATCAGCTTGCGGCTGCCGGTGATGCTCTGCAACCCGTACTGCATATTGGACTGCCCCGCGCAGAGCCAGACGTCGCCGACCAGCACGTTGCTGCGGGTCAGGGTGTTGTCGCCCTTGACGGTCAGCGTCGCTCCGTCGGAGGAGGCCGCGAGCGGTGCGAGCTTCACCTGCCACCTGCCGTCCTTGCCGGCGGTGGTGGAAACGGTCTGCCCGGCGAACTGCACCGAAACCGCTTCTCCGGCGCGTCCGGTTCCCCAGACCGGCACCGCGCGGTCACGCTGCAGAACCATGTTGTCGGTGAAGATCGACGGCAGTTCCACCGCCGCCAGCGGCAGCATCGTTCCGGCTGCCAGAAGGGAGAGCCAATTGTATTTCATCCGTAAATGCTCCTTTCAGGGTTGTTGAATCCTTTTTAGAATAACTCCGGGTACGCCAATATGCAAATGCTTTGCGGTAAAATCAGAGCAGACGGCGGGCGGCGAGGGCGCGTTTGCGGTATTCCGCCGGGGTGCAGCTGTATTGTTTCCGGAACAGGTGGTAAAAGCGGCTCAGGCTCTGGAAGTTCAGCCGGTAGGCCAGTTCGGCGATCGATTCGCCGGAGTCGGCCAGCAGCCGGGCGGCGTGGTTGATCCGCAGTTCGTTGATGAATTCGGTCGGGGAGCGGTCGAGGTGCTTGCGGAACACTTTGCACAAATATTCCGGGGTGTAGCCGGAGAGCTGCTGCATCCGTTTGAGGCCGGGAATGAAATTCTCCGGGGTTTTCATCTTTTCGCACAAACTTTCCAGCCACTCCGGCGCGTCGGAGGAGCCCGGCGCGGCCTCCTGCGGCAGGAAGAACCGGGTGAAAAGCTCCGCCAGCAGTACCTTGAAACGGATTTTGCGGATCGCCGGAGTGATTCCCTGCGCATTCAGGCTCAGCAGCTCCAGGGAAAGCTCGTTCATCCGGCTTTCCGGCACCCGGAATACGGCGGGGAGCACGTTTTCGGTATAGCGGTGCAGGAAGGCGTCGTCCTCAAGGTAGCGGCTGATCGTCACGAAGAGTTCCAGGTGAAAGGAGAGCAACAGCAGTTCGCAGTCGGGCGCTCCGGGGGCGGGCAGGAAACCGTGGCGGTCGTCGGGGCGCACGAAGACCACGCTGTTCGGCTCCAGCAGCTGTTTTTCCCCGTTGACGCGGTGGATGATCGAGCCGGAGAGCAGGAAGATCAGCTCCCCGAACTCGTGGGAGTGTTCAACGGTCCCGCCGGAGGGCAGCGAATGGTAGTGCAGATTGCCGCCGCTGGGGATGGAGGACTGCTTACGCCCTGCGTTCCAGCTGATTGCGTGAAACGACACCTCCGCGCCGACCGCGGGATTGATGAAATTGTCCAATTCCAGTGTGATTGTTCCCATGTAGATTAATATAGAGCAAAACATTGCAAAAGAAAAGAAGATATTCCGGAAAAAATCGGGTAAAATATAAGAAAAGTACTACAAACGAGTAGGAGATTTGCCGATGCACCACGATATGAAGCGTTTTGTCCGGGAGATTCTGAAGTCTCCGCGCCGCCGTGCGATCCCGATCATGACCAGTCCGGGGATCGACCTGATCGGCGCGAAGCCGGTCGAGGTGTTCCGCGACGGCGCGCTGCAGTTCCGTTGCATTCAGGCGTTGGCCGGGGCGGTGCATGCGGATGCGCTGGTCACGTTCATGGATTTGTCGGTGGAGGCGGAGGCGTTCGGTTCGCCGGTGCGGTATTCGGAACACGAGAATCCGACCGTCTCCGGCAGCATCGCTTCGACGCCGGAGGCGATCGACGCGCTGGCCGTCCCCGAAGTCGGAGCGAAACGGACCGCCGAAGTGCTGCGCTGCGCCGAGCTGTGCGCGGCCAACCTCGACCGTCCCGTGCTGGGCGGCATGATCGGGCCGTTTTCGCTGGCCGGGCGGCTGGCCGACATGACCGAGATCATGATCCTTGCCGCGATGGAGCCGGAGGCGGCGGCGCGGCTGCTCGGCAAGACCACCGCGTTTCTGACCGGATACGCGAAGGCGATCCGTTCGACCGGCGTGAACGGGCTGGTGATCGCCGAACCCGCCGCCGGGCTGCTTTCGCCCGATATGTGTCGGGAGTTCGCCGCCGACTATCTGAAAAAGATCATCGCGGCGGTACAGGACGATGATTTCATGGTGGTGCTGCACAACTGCGGCAACGCCGCGAACCGGCAGATTCCGGCGCTGGTTTCGACCGGGGCCGCCGCGCTCCACCTCGGCAATGCGGTTTCGCTGCCGGAACTGCTGCCGCAGATGCCCCCGGAGGTGCTGCTGATGGGCAACATCGACCCGGTCGGCGTGCTGAAGAACGGCACGCCGGAGGAGGTTTACGCGAAAACCGCCGGATTGCTGCGCGAAACCGCGGCGTGGCCGAACTATGTGCTTTCCTCCGGCTGCGACGTGCCGCCGGGCGTGAGTCTGGAGAATATCCGCGCGTTTTTCCGCGCGTTGGACGATTACAACCAAACCGTAAAATAACAGGGAGTACCGGACTATGACTGACTTCGAAGCCTTGCGCGCCGCCGTGATCAAGGGCAAACGCAACGACGTCGCCGCGATCGTGCAGGCCGCGATCGACGGGGGCGAGGACATCAACCTGATTCTGGACCGGGGAATGATTCCGGCGATGCGGGAGATCGGCGACAAGTTCTCCCGCAACGAGGCTTATGTGCCGGAACTGCTGATCGCCGCGCGCGCGATGCAGGCCGGGCTGGCGCTGCTGGAGCCGCTGATCGCCGCTTCCGGCCGCAAGTCGATGGGCAAGGTCGCGATCGGCACCGTGAAGGGCGACCTGCACGACATCGGCAAGAATCTGGTCGCGATCATGCTCAAGGGGGCCGGATACGATGTGATCGACCTCGGCGTGAACTGCGACATCACCAAATACGAGGAAGGCGTGAAGCAGGGGGCGACCATCATCGGGTGCAGTTCGCTGCTGACCACCACGATGCCGTATATGAAGGAGGTGGTCGCCTACTTCAAGGACAAGGGGGTCAAGGTGGTGATCGGCGGCGCGCCGGTCACGCAGGCCTATGCGGATGAGATCGGCGCGGACGGCTACAGCGAAGACGCCAACGGCGCGGTGAAGCTGATCGATTCGCTGCTGAAAACGGCGTGAGGCTTTTCTGATGGAACCCCTGTGCGGGAGAGAACGGGTCGGCCGGCAGTTGAAACACCTGCCGGTCGACCGCATCGCGGTCAGCGAGGAGTTCTGGAGCTACACGATCCGCCACTGGGAGGAGCAGGGCAAGCTGCCGCCCGGCACGGATGCGGTGGAGCATTTCAAGCTGGACCTCGACAAATGCTGGGCGTTCAACCTCCGGATCGACCCGGAGATGGCGGACCGGCTGGTCGCCGAGGATGAGGAGACTCAGACTTTCGTCGACGGCAACGGGGCGACGCTGCGCCGCTACCGGTCGCACGCCTCCACCCCGGAACATATCAACTTTTCGGTTGTGGACCGGAACGACTGGGAGGAGAAGGCGAAGCCGTTCCTGACTCCGACCGCAAACCGGATCGACTTTGAAGGCTACCGCGCCGTGCGGCGCGCCTGTGCCGACGCGGGCCGTTTTTTCCTGTGGAGCGGGGTGAATGTATTTGAGTCGATGCACCCGATCTGCGGCCATGAAAATCTGCTGATGGGCATGGCGCTCGACCCGGAGTGGGTTTCCGAAATGGCGGAGGTCTATTCCGACCTGATCATCCATCTGTGGGAGACGCTGTTCGCCGCCGAGGGCAAGCCGGACGGAATCTGGTTCTACGAGGACATGGGATTCAAAGGACGGCCTTTCATGTCCCCGGAGATGTATCGGGAACTGATCATGCCCGCGCACAGAAAGACCATCGATTTCGCGCATTCGCTCGGATTGCCGGTGGTGATGCATTCGTGCGGCTTCGTCGAGCCGCTGCTTCCCTATATGGTTGAAGCGGGGATCGACTGTCTGCAGGCGATGGAGGTGAAGGCCGGGATGGACCTGCTGCGCATCTACCGGGATTTCGGGGAGAAGATCGCGCTGATGGGCGGGCTGGACGTGCGTCCGGTTGCGAACAACGACCTGCCCGGCATCCGGCGCGAGCTGGAGACCAGGATTCCGGTCGTGAAAGGGCGCAACGGCTTCATCCTGCACTCAGACCACTCGATCCCGGAATCCGCCGAGTACGAAAGCTACCGGTATTTCCTCGAAACCGGGCTGGAACTGGGGAGGTATTGATGCAGCTGACCCTCAAGGCGGACGGCAGGAAGAATCTGGCGGAGCAGCTCGCCGCGGCGGGTTATCCGCTGGATCTGCGCTGCGGCGGCAACGGCACCTGCGGCCGCTGCCGGGTGCGCCTCCGTTCGGGAGAGTGGGAGACGGACGGCAGACCCGTGTCCGTCCCCGCCGAAGTCAACGCCTGCCGGACCCGCCTGGCCGGGCCGGAGGGGGAAGTGGAAATCCCGGAGCGTTCGCTGGCGGTCCGGGAGGGCAAGGTGGCCGCCACATGGCGCAGCCGCCCGCTGCCGGAGAGCCGGGAGAGCGTGATCGCGGTCGACCTCGGCACCACCACCGTGGCCGCCGTGAAGCTCCGTAACGGCGAAATCGTGCGGGAAGCGACCTGTTTCAACCGGCAGAGCCGGTTCGGCGACAATGTGATTACCCGGATCAACCATGCCGGAACTTCTCCCGGTGCGCTTGAGGAGCTGCGCATGGCGGCGGTGGAATCCGTGAACGAGCTGCTTGACCGGCTGGAACCGGATGGGGCGGCCCGGATCGCGCTGGCCGGAAACACCGTGATGAGCTGCCTGTTCCACGGGATCGATCCGTCGCCGATCGGCGTGATGCCGTTCACGCCTCCCTGCCGGATTTTTCCGGTGCGCGGCGCGGCGGAGCTGGGATTGCGGGCCGGGGATATCCCGGTGCTGACGGTTCCGGCGATCGCCGGATATGTCGGCGGAGACCTGACGGCGGGGCTGCTGGAGACGCCGCTGCGTCCCGGCGAACTGCTGGTGGATATCGGGACCAACTGCGAAATCATCCTGCAGACGGAGCAGGGGATGTTCTGTACCGCCGCCGCCGCCGGTCCCGCGTTCGAGGGGGCCGGAATCCACTGCGGCAGCCGGGCGGTTCCCGGCGCGATCGACCACTATTTCGGACGGAACTCCTGTTCGGTGATCGGCGGCGCGGCTCCGGCCGGGCTGTGCGGTTCGGCGATGATCGATTTTCTGGCGGTCGAACACCGGCTGGGACACCTGAATGAATTCGGACGCATCCAGCCGCCCGCCGACTGTTTTGAAGTCGCGCCCGGCGTTACGATTTACGAGTGGGAGATCGAGCAGCTGCTGAAGGCCAAGGCCGCCGTATGGGCCGGGATCGCGACGCTGGCCGCTTACTGCAGAACTCCGGTGAAGAAACTCTTCCTCGCCGGCGGTTTCGCCCGCTATCTTGACTTCGGCAACGCGGTCGCGTGCGGGATGCTCCCCGATTGCGAACTGGAGGCGGTCGGCAACACCAGCCTCGGCGGCGCCGCGCGGCTGGCGGTTCAGCCCGGACTGGCGGCGGAGCTGGAGCGGCTGATCGACCTGCCGAAAGATATTCCGCTGAATCTTCTGGACGAATTTGAGGACAACTACATCGACGGATTGCTGCTGCCATGAAGTACAAGGTCATCTCCTGCAACGTGTTCAAGCGTGAAATCGAATATGCGGCCGCCCGTTCGCCGCATACGCTTGAAATCGAGTTTCTGGAACTCGGCGAACACGCCCGGCCCCGTGAACTGCGCCGCAAACTTCAGGAGCGGATCGATGCGATCGACGGCTTCGACGCGGTGCTGCTCGGCTACGGCCTCTGCGGGACCGCCACCGACGGGCTGGCCGCCGGAAAAGTGCCGCTGGTCCTGCCGCGCAGCCATGACTGCTGCGGAATCCTGCTGGGCAGCCGGAAGCGGTTCGAGGAGCTGTTCGCCGACATGCCCAGTTCGCCGTTCGGTTCGGTCGGCTTCGTGGAGCATGGCGACTACTATTTTTCCGACGGTGAGATGCTGTTCGGCGACGGCTATGCCGCGCTGGTCGAACAGTACGGCGAGGACGACGCCCGCTATATCTGGGACGCGATGCACCCGAAGCTCGACGGGCGGCTTCAACCGATCACCTTCATCGCGATTCCGGAAATTCCCTGTGAGGAAGCGATGGCGCGCTGCCGGGCCAGAGCCGACGAAGAGGGCCGCGCGTTTCAGGTGGAAACGGGAAGCCTGCGCCTGATTCGCGGGCTGCTGGCGGGCAACTGGGACGAAAGCGAATTTCTGATCGTGCCGCCGGGCCGCTCGATCCGTCAGGTCGGCGACTGGAATGAAATCATCCGCCTCGCGTGATGCCTCCGGCGGCCGGGGGCGCTTCGCCCCCCGGTCCCCCCGACCGGCAAGGTGCCGGCGCTGGGTACGGTTTTGTAATTTTTACGCAGTAAAAATTACAAAACCAGGGGGTATTATCTATCAGTTTATTGGCTCTAGCGGCAGTACCTGCCTCCGGGTGCTACCCGGTCTGGGTCAAGGAGCGAAGCGCCCTTGGCGTCGAAGACATCTGTGCGCTAAAGCGCTCAGCAGCGCACAAGGTCTGCTGCCCGTCAGGGCGGGCAGACCCGCCTGCCGCGAATGCGGCATGGCTTCTTCCCGTCCCTCGCTGGCAAGGTGGCGTTGCCGACCGGGGAGTAATCATGGGGGCGCGAATGCGGCACGGCTGTGACCGGGCGAAAATAATTGATTGACCGTTGCAGGTCATGGAGTTGAATTTACGGATGGCAAAGCTGTTTTCATTTTTGGGAACACTGATGGCGGGATTGGCCCCCCAGGCGGAACGGATGCTGGTTGAAGTGGATTTCAGGCTGTCGGAGCCGCGGGGAACGGCTCTTCGGGATTCCGGCAGACGGCACGTTCGGTGATGCGCTGTTCGGATTTTTCGGTTTGCGAGTTGATGTAAAAAGGGGAGGAGAATTTATGCTGGAGCAATATCTGGAAGACCTGGAGAATCGCCTCGATGCGGCAGTGGAGGAGGAACTCGAAGCGGAATGGCGTCTCTTTCTGGACGGATGCTGTCCGAGTCCTTATTTTCGTCCGCGGCGGCGGCAACCGGCTCCGGCCCGGATCGAATGGCCGAAAATCCGAATCAATCCGGCCCTGAAGGATTTGGAGTTGATGCTGCTGCGCGAGCTTGCGGCGGTTTCCGCCAATGTTGCGGAGGGGAACGGGCAGATTCTGAACATCCGTTGCAACTACGGCACTACGATCCTGCCGTCGCTGTTCGGCGTCGGGATTTTCTACATGGATGACGAACACGATACGCTTCCCGCTTCGCACGCATTGCCGGGCGGCGCCGACGGCATCCGGGCTCTGGTGGAGGCGGGCGTGCCGGATTTCAATCGCGGCTGGGGGCCGCGGGTGTTCGAAACGGCGGCTTATTACCGGGAGAAGCTGAAGCCCTACCCGAAACTGAGCGAATACATCCGGCTCTATCATCCCGACCTGCAGGGGCCGCTGGACCTTGCAGAAATGATCTGGGGCAGCGGTATTTTCATGGAGTTCTACGACAACCCGGAATTGGTCAAATCGTTCCTGGCGCTGCTGACGGAAACCTGCCGGCGGTTCATGCGCCGCTGGAATGAGCTGGCGCCGCCGCTGAACGGCCGCTTCCCCGCCCACTGGGGATGGGGACACCGGGGAAAGATTGTGCTGCGGGACGATTCCGCGATGAACCTCTCTCCGGAGATGTACCGGGAGTTCGCGCTGCCGTTCGACCGGCAGCTGCTGGAGGAGTTCGGCGGCGGCGTGGTCCATTTCTGCGGTCGCGGCGACCACTACATCGATCTGCTGGCCGAAGTGCCGCAACTGACCGGAATCCAGCTCTCCCAGCCGGAATACAACGATATGGAAAAGGTCTTTCAACACACCGTCGACCGGGGAATTCCGCTGCTGGCGCTGTCGGTGGAGCGCGGCGTGGAGCCTGCGCTCGCCGCCGGCCGTGAGCTTCACGGCCGGGTACACTGCTATTGAATTCAGAAATCAACGTCGGGAGCCGTCGTGGCGGCGGATCGCCAGTTTCCGGTAGGTCGCCGGCCCGCAGTTGAATTCCTTGTGGAAGGCGCGGGAGAAGTGATACCGGTCGCAGAAACCGGCCTGCTGTGCAATTTCTTCGATGGAGCTTTCACTGAAATGAAGCTGCCGGGCGGCCTGCAGCAGCCGTTCCCGCCGGGCGAACTGTTGCGGCGGCGCACCGACTTCGGCGCGGAAGAGGCGCAGGAAACTGTTGCGGCTCAGCCCGGCGTCGCGGGCAAGGCGGGAATTGTCGGCATCCGGATCGGTCCGGAGCCGTTCCATGGCCCGCACGATGCGCGGGTCGTACTGCCGCAGCGGCGGGAGCGCCTGATCCGGCACCTCCAGCAGGGCCGACCAGATCAGCAGGTTCAGCCGGGCTGCGTACCGGCGCAGGTTGTCCGTTCCGGGAAACGAGTGGGCCAGCCGGGCGGCGGCGGCGACGGTTTCCGGGTCAGTGGCCGGAAAGGGGCGCTGTTCCGCTTCGCGGTACGGTTCCGGCATGGTGAAGTGCAGGAAAAAATGATGCACTTCTGCGGTGCACCGCGAGGCGTAAACCAGGCCGGGGGGAAGCAGGATCAGCCGGTCCGGGAGCAATTCCGTCTCCGCGCCTCCTTCCGGGCGGATGAAGGCGCCGGGGGCGTCATTCCAGTAGAGCCGCCAGTATTCGCCGCGTACCCGGTGCTGGTTCCAGTCCCAGTATGCCGGGCCGCCGAGCGGGACGAAGTTGTATTCATGCAGAATGGTATCCAATGGAAAAGTTTTCATGGCCGCACTTTCCTGTTCCGCTTTTAAGCTACACCCGGATTGCGCCGGAGGCAAGCAAATGTGCAAAAATCGCCGCCGGTTTGCGCTTTTGGGGCGGCTTCTTCTATTCCTTATAATATAAGGCGCGGGAGCCGGAGGGGAAAGGCGGAATTCCGCGCAGGAAAGCGACCGTTTCGGGAGGAAAAGAGGGGATTTTGCCATGGAAATCATGAAGTTCCGTTTTTTCTTGTTGGTTTTTTCCAATAAAAAGCATTTTTTTACTTGAATAACGTAATTATCGAAATATAGTAATGTAGAAAAATACGTTTATTTTGCTTGTTTTTGAGGTCAAAAAGCTCGAAAAAAGCCCCAACTGAATGGTGGATGGCGCAGGTTTTGCATGTGCTCTCCGGGCTGAAGGCAAATTGTTTGAATGCCGGCGTTTTTTCCCGGATTCCGGGTGGAAATGATGGTGTACAGGCGGTTTCCCGTGTCGGCGGCGGTGAGGTTTTGAGCGGATTTTCGCGGGAATGCGCGATGAAGTGTCTGTGGATTTCTGGCAGTTTTCTAGATAACAATAAAAGGGTGACGCGATGCGCAATGTGAATGCGAAGTTATTGTTGCAGATAGTGGCTTCGGGAATTTTGGTGAACAGCTTGAGCGGCGGAGAGACCGCGGCCGAGCAGGTGAAAAATGCGTTGCGTTACTATAACGGAGAAAACGGCAAGGTTGATTACGCGTCCGCTTTCGAGAATTTCCGGAAAGCGGCCGAACAGGGAAACGCCGAGGCTCAGTATTATCTCGGCAGCTGCTTTCTGAACGGAACCGGCACGGCGCGCAATCCGCAGGAGGCTGCCCGCTGGTTCGCCAAAGCTGCAGAGCAGAAGCTTCCCGCGGCCCAGATGTGGCTCGGCATCTGTTACCAGAAGGGACTCGGCGTCAAGCAGAACGATGCCGAAGCCCTGAAATATCTCACGTTTGCGGCGGACAACAATCTGGCCGAAGCCCAATATTACCTCGGCCGGATGTACTGCGACGGCGCCGGAGTTTCCAAAGACCCGGAAGGGGGCCTGATTTTCCTTCGCCGCGCCGCGGCGAACGGCAGCTCCGACGCACAGTACTATATCGGCAAGGTTTACTCGGAAGGTCTGGGAGTGAGCCGCAATTTCGACGAAGCGGCCCGCTGGTTCCGGCGCAGCGCCGATGCGGGAAACTCCTACGGCGACGTCGCGATGGGCGACTGCCTGCAGCGCGGGCATGGCGTGATGCAGAGCAATGAGGACGCGGTCAACTATTACCGCCGCGCCGCGGACAAAGGCAATGTACTTGGCATGATCAAGCTGGGAACCTGTTACCTCGACGGGGTCGGCGTGGCGCAGAATCGGCAGCTGGCGCTGGAATGGTTCGGCAAGGCCGCCGCGAAGGAGAACCCGGAGGCGCTGATGGCGCTCGGCCGTTATTATTCGCAGTCGCCGGCAGGCAGTGCGGATCGCGCCAAGGCGATCGAATACTTCACCAAGGCGGCATCTCAGGGGAACGCGGAGGCGGAGTACTGGCTGGGGGTGGAAGAGCTGAACGCCGCCGGTTCCAGGGGAAAAACCATCACTCATCTGCGCCGCTCTGCGGATGCCGGATTTCCATTGGCTCAGGTGCGCCTCGGCCGTCTTTATCTGACTGGCGGCAACGGTGTGCAGAAGGATGAGAAACGAGCTGTTGAGCTGTTCCGCAAGGCTGCGGATGCGGGTAATTCCGAAGCCCTGTATTTCATGGCGGTCTGCCTGAGCAAGGGGGCCGGAGTTGCCGCCAATCCGGCGATGGCGGCCGAATATGCGCTCAAGTCGGCGGAGAGCGGCAACAGCTTCGGCCAGTATCTCTACGGCATCTTCTGTCAGGAGGGAATCGGCACGGAAAAGAATCCGGAAGCGGCGTTTTCGTGGATGATGAACGCCGCCAAGCAGGGGAATCTGGCGGCGATGGCGCAGCTCGGTGATTATTATCTGAATGGCGTCGGAGTAAAAGCCGATGCGGATCAGGGAATCTCGTGGCTGAAAAAAGCCGCGCAGGAAAATGATTCCAACGCCCAGTTCCTGTTGGGGAAGATCTATTCCGAAGGGTTGCTGGTGCCGCAGAATTATCAGGATGCCCTGGGCTGGCTGAATAAGGCTGCGGAAGCGAACAATCCGCGTGCGCTCCATCTGCTCGGCGTCTTCTATAAGGATGGTCTGGCCGGAATGCCGAAAGACCCGGAGAAGATGTTTCAGTTCTTCAAGCGTGCGGAAAGTCTGAACAATCCGGATGCGATCTGCTGGGTCGGTCTTTGCTATTTGAATGGAATCGCGGTGGCGCGTGACGTGAATACCGCCGTCAAATATCTGCAGCGTGCCGCCGATCTCGGCAATGCGGAGGCGGAATTCTGGCTCGGAGTCTGTTACCAGAAAGGACTCGGGGTCGCCCAGAACGATACAAAGGCGTTCGAACTCTTCAAAAAGGCGGCGGCGCAGGACAACAGCAGTGCGTTGTTCTATCTCGGCTTGTACTATAAGAACGGCCGGGTAGGCAAGGAGGATCCGGTCGCCGCTGCCCGCTGTCTGAAGCGTGCCGCTGATCTCGGCAGCGCCGAGGCGATGTACAATCTCGGCCTTTTCTATGACAATGGGATCGGCGTGAAAGTGGATCATGCCGAAGCCGCCCGCCTCTACCAGAAGGCCGCCGCGCAGGATAATGCGTACGGCCAGTATGCGCTGGCCTGTGCCTATGAAGCCGGCCGGGGAGTTGAGGAAGAGCCGGTGAAGGCGCTGTACTATTACAAAAAGTCCGCGCAGCAGGGATACAAGTATGCGATGTTCATGCTGGCCCGCTGTTATGAAAAGGGAATCGGCACGGACCGCGATCTGCGCGCCGCTTTGCGCTGGTATGAGAAGGCTGCCGAACAGGATATGGTGTTCGCCGGTGACAAGGTGAAGGCTTTGGAACGCGCCATCAGCATGGAAGAGTGAGATAGGGAACAGGAGAGTTGTATGCAGGATAAAAAGGAAATTTTTGTGGACGGCATCGGCCGGATTCACTTTGCCGGCGGAATGGTCCGATTTGATTTCGTGACGCTTCAGCCGGAAGTGGAAGGCAAAGCCCCGGTTCCGGTGGTCAAAGAGCGCGTCATCATGCCGCCGCAGGGATTTCTGGGTGCATTCAATTCGATGCAGCAGTTGATCGATAAGTTGCTGGAAGCCGGAGTTCTCCAGAAGAACGAGGCGGCCGGATAAATATGGAGAAAGCGGGCCGGAGGGCGTCATCAGAGGTTCCTCCGGTCTTGATTCGCTCAATGGGATGGAAGACAGAGGGCTCAACACAGTTTCGGAAAACCGGAGCCGGAGTTGTCTTGATTTTTCTGAATAATTAAAGTAAATAAAATTAAATTAAATTGCGCCATACAAGTTTAAGGAAAATGCAAATGAAAAAAGTGAATCGGGTGTTGTTCGGGCTGGGAAGTGCGGGTATCGTTGCCGGTATGGTGGTGACGAGCGGCTGCAAGAGCGCGGAAGAGTATCGCGAAGAACGTGCGGAATACGCGGTCAAGCACTTCGAACTGGCCAAATACCGGGACATGATGGAGGGAGAGCGGGTGAATCTCTCCCAGTGCATCAAGTTGGCGCTTGAGCATAACCTCGATATGAAGGTGCTGAATCTGGAGAAAGAGGTTGCCCGTGAGATGCGTACCGCCGACATGCTCGGCATGCTGCCGGAATTGAATGTGACCAATACCTATACCGGCCGTGACAATACGCCCGCTTCGAGCAGCAAGAAGGTCGGTGAAAGCGGTTTGACTTACGGTTACAGCACCAGCCAGGACCGCCATCTGAACTACCTGAACGTGGACCTGGCGTTGAGTGTGCTGGACTTCGGTCTGGCTTTCTTCAACACCCAGCAGGGAGAAGACCGGGTCCTGATGCGCGAACAGCGCGAAATCCGCGCCGGCCAGAATCTGTCGCTTGATGTGGCGAAGGCCTATTTCCAGGTTGCGGCCGCGCAGAAGGCGATCAAAATCACCACCAGCTTGCTGGAAGATTGCCGTTCCCGTTACGAAGTCATCTCCAAACTGAGCAAGTCCCGCGACATCACGCCGTTCCGTGCGTTCGAAGAAACCCGCCGGTTCGTCGATATGGAAAAGCGCCTGACCAACTATATCCGCACCTATGAAAACAGCTGTGTCGAACTGCGTTCGCTGCTGGGGATGCGCCCCGCCGGCAAGATTCTGGTGGATGATTCCATGCTGAACAAGGTGCCGGAATTCAATTCGCTGCCGGATATCGAGCTGATGGAGCAGATCGCGCTGCTGCAGCGTCCGGAACTCTATGAAATCGACATGCAGAAGCACATCAACGTGATCGAGTGCCGCAAGACGATTCTGATGATGCTGCCGAACGTCCGCATCTATACCGACTTCACCAACAGCACCAACTCCTTCCTCTATCACATGAGCTGGTATGAGCTGGGTATCCGCGCGGCCTACAACCTGTTGAAGCTGCCGCAGCAGATCGCCCGGTATCAGGCCTACAGCTCGCAGGTTGATGCGGAAGAGGCCCGTACTTTCGCGCAGGCGATCGGCGTGATGGCGCAGGTGCGCATCTCCCACGCGAACCTGATCGCGACCAAGGAGCGCTTCGACATCAACGACAAGGTCTACAAGACCTATAACGACAACCTGAAGTGGGCGGTCGCCAACCAGAAGATCACCGGTGAACTCTCTCGGCTTGAGCTGGATCACATGCGTTTGGAAACCGCGGAAACTGAAATCGACCGCCTGATGACGCTCGGCAATTATTATGTCGCCTACTATCGGATTCTGAATTCGATCGGCGTCCGTCATATCGATGCCAAGAGTCTGGGCGAGCTTCGCAATGAACTGGCGCAGGCCAAAGTCCGCGCCGCTGAAGAGCTGGAAAAGGCCCGGCGCACGTATGACGAGGATCGCGCCAAGCGGGTGGCCGCCAACACCAATCTTCAGAACCTGACTGAACTGGAAACGACGATCGTGAATCAGCCGCTGACCAAGTTCAATGATGTCGACTTTATTGCAATCTATGATGCCACTCCGGAAAAAGCGAATTCGATGCTGAACGAAAAGCGCTGAATACTGGATCAAAGGGAGGTTTTAAATGAAAAAAGTTAATATATTCAAACTGGAAGACCGGGTGCTGTTCGATGCCGCCGGTGTGGCGGATGCGGTTGACGCGGCCAATCAGGCGGCGAGCGCGGAAGCCTCCGCGGCTCAGGAGCAGGCTCAGGATTCCAAAGAGGCGTTGAAGAACGCGCCGCCGGAGAATCCGGCGGATGCGGCGGCGAATGCGCAGGCGCAGCAGAATCACTCCAATCCGGGAGAGGCGGCGGATCTGGACGCCGCCGCGAATAAGATCGTGGAAGGCGAAATCGTTCCCGGTCAGGCGCCGGAACAGGCCGATGCTCCAGCTGACGGAGCGGATGTGGATGCTTCCGCTGCCGATACGGATGGGGAGGCGCCCGATGCTGATCACGCGGCCGCCGAAAGTCAGGGCGGCGACGCCGGTGACTCCGGGGACGCGGGGGATGCCGGTGATATCAACGATGTGCCGCTCGGCGACATCGACGACTTCATCAATGGCGGTCACGATTCCGATGCGGATCACGACGGTGATGCGGAACACAATGCTGAACAGGACAGCGCCGATGCGGACAAACCCGCACCGGCGCTTGATGCCGTTCCGGCGGCGGCCAACGCCGACGCTCCCGGCCGCGAGCTGGTGATCATCAATTCCAGCGTGAAGGACGCGCAGGCGATCATCGATGCGCTGGGCGACAACACCGACGTGCTGTTTCTGGAGAATGGAACCGATGCGCTGGATGCGATCAATGAATATCTGGATGCGAACGGCATCAAGTACGATGCAATTCACATCGTGTCGCACGGCAACGCCGGCTACTTTGTGCTGAATGGCGAGATCATCGACGCGCAGTCGGTGGCGAACGATCCGGCCAGCTGGGCGAATATCGGCAAGCACCTGAGCGACAACGGCGATATCATGATTTACGGCTGTAATGTCGCGGGCAACCTCGACGGCCAGATGCTGGTTTCGCAGATCGCGAGCCTGACCGGCGCCGACGTGGCGGCTTCGGTTGACAGCACCGGCGTCAACGGCAACTGGGATCTGGAATACAGTATCGGTGTAATCGACCATCAGTTCATCAATGTTCAGGATTACAGCTATACCTTGGCTTCGAGGACGCTTACCATAGATGGTACAGGAACGGGTACGGATCATTATTCTGATTTCAAATCAGCCTATGATTTTGCCATTACCCTCAAAGACACTGATGTCATTTTTAACTTCACTGTAAACCTGACGGGTGACAAGGCGATCGGAAATGACTATACTTTTTCCTCTGATTACATATTCCGCAGTACGGCAGGAGTCGATATCACTTTCAGTGGTACGATTACCATGGCCGGAGATCAGTCATTCAGCGGTTTCGGTGATCTGATTTTCTCCAAGGATGTATCTTTATTGCATGATACGACGTTAAGAGTAGACGGATCGATCGACCACGTGCAAATCGGCGGAAATCTGAATCTCGCAAATAACGCATATTTGAATTCTTCTGCAATTACTGCCGATCTGAACAAAATTGTTGTGGCTGAAAATGCCGTAGCCGGAGTGCGTCTTGGTGCGGCGGTTGATAATTTCACTTTTGAGGTCGGCGGAAACAGTTCGCTGGATTTGACGGTCGGTAATTCGACGTTGAAAGGCATGGAAGTCGGCGGTTCTCTTACTCAGTCTAAAAACTGGTTGAATTATCAATTTGACAGTGATGTTAATTTTGATATGCTGGATATTAACGGCGCAGTTGCGATCAATTCGACAGGGAATATTGGAATTCTGGGGGGAACTTTAGTCACTGACGGTGAACTGAAGTTGACTGCAGGAACGATTGATTTCCATGATCAGGCAATTGGGTTGTGCGGCAGGAACGCAGAGACCACTCTGACTACTTCCGGTTCCGTCATCAATGTCAGCAGTGTGGATGTGAGCGGCACTGAGGCGACTACCCTGAATTTGGGGGCGGATCGTGCAGTGGATTACCATATTATGATGCAGCAGGGATCCTCTTTGACTTTGATTGCCGGGGATGTTGAATTAGGAAACGGAATGCTTTTATTTAATGGAGCTTCTTTGGCAATTCAATCCAGTGGCAATGTTACCGGAGGAGGTATTCTTGCAGATTTTATCACCAGCGGACTTGACACTACGCTCGATTTAAGTAAGGTAACCACGAAGGTTGACGGTTTGGCGGATATTGGAGTTAATGGAACCGGAACTCTGACGCTGATTTTGGGAGAAGCTAATAAATTGGAGGACACCCAAAATATCACGTTGAGCGGTCAGGCCGGTTTGAATCTGACCACGCCCGGTGCGGTTTCCGGTAATAATATCACGCTGGCAAACGGCACTTCTCTGAAGCTGGTTGCCGAGAGCTTCGATTTTGGAAATTTGATGACGGGGGGGCTCTGGGATACCGGTTCCGATCAGGCGGTCACCGTATTGAATTTGAGTGAGGTCGGATTGATTTCCGGGTTGGCAAGTCAGCTTGAGGTTCAGGGGAATGGTACGTTGAAATTGGAACTTGGCTCTCACAGCCAGACGCTGGATGTGAAGGTCGGGAACAATTCAGGCTTGTCTCTGAATGGAGAAAATATTCTGCTGGGAGCGATCTCGGTCGGAAGTAAGGGCACCTTGACTTACAGCGGTTCGGTAATAGTGGATGCTGTCAATCCCGGAAGTTATCAGATTGCGGATGACGCGACTTTGAATCTGGGGCATCTGACGGTAAACAACGGTACGGATTATAAAATCACCGCCGGTACTTACGGCGGACTGACCCTGAACGGCACGAGTTATATTTTCGGACAGGACCGGGAGGTGACTGTCAATGGGACGATTCAGGTCTTAAGCGGTGATCTTCTTGTGGAAGCATTGAAGGGAGAGGTCACCATTGATGCCTCGAAGGCGGGGGCGGGTCAGACCGTCACTTATGCCGATGTCTATACTGGTGCTTTGATGGGCGGCAGTTATCAGAATTTGGTTTTAAAGGGAGCCAATGATTATAATATTGCCGAGGGTGTCACAGTCGGTGTGGTAGGAACGCTGACGAATCTCTCTACCGGACTTTTCTTTATTGCTCAGAATGGCAGCTTGTATACCAATCATGTGGTCGATACTGCAAACGCCAGATATGTTCTCGCTGCCGGCGGCAGTTGGACGTTTGGGGTGATTGAGTATGATCTTACGGGAAAGCCGGTTGTGGTTCAGGCTGGTAATACGGAAACGCGGCCTCTGCGTGGAGTTCGTGAGGAGATTCAAGGAACTATCAGCAATGACGGCACGATTTCCATCCAGGCATCCGGTTACACATTTGCCAAGATGACGAATGGTTACGGCGGAAGGATTGAAGTGGCCGATCACTTGGCCAATGTTCTTGCCGGGAACGATTATGAGAATCAGATTCGCTTTACCGATCTGACAAACAGCGGCACGATCTATTTCGGTGCGCTTTCCAGAATCGACCAGATGGCGGGTAGTTGGACCAATAGCGGTTCTCTTACGGTCGTCGGCTTTGAGAATTTCGGTTTTGAAGCGGGTACATCCCTGAAGATTGTCAACTCCGGCAGTATTTACCTCCGGGGAACCGATTCCACTGCTGTGAATTATGAAGTCAATCTGAAGACTGCTGTCGCAGGCGGTATTTTGATTGAAAATACCGGCCTTATTCATGCTTCCAATAATGCCGTCTTGAGGGTAAATGCGGGCGGTTCGGATGTCGGTGCCGGTATTCAGGTCGGCTCCGGCGGCAAACTTGTTATCGGTAATGCGAACATTACCAAAGATGTGATCATCAGCGCTCCCGGAAATTATTATCTGGAATATAATGGCTGTACAATTGACGGTAGTATTCTGGTGAGCGGTGACGATGCCAACCTGACCATTACGGCATATAACTCCACTTTCCGCGGAACGATTGGAATTGGTCGTGGCAATAGCGTAATCAATATTAAGGGTGACGGAATCACGTTTACCGGCGATGTGACCAATGCCTATGGATGGTACAGTACCGGCGATTACCTGTTCAATGACGATTCCAATTATATTATCGGTTATGTTTCCAGCAGTCATAATTTGACTCAGACCTCGGAGAATATGCTCTATTATAGGGGCACAATCAATGTCGAGGGGATCAAAGCGGATGGTTCCGACGGACAGATTACATTTCTGGGACAGGTGGTTTCCGTTTCCGAATTCAATATTACCGGTGGTAATATTACATTCGGTAACAATATGTCCGGAATGGTTGCTGTTGCCGGAGGGACGTTCAATATTTATGGCGGTTCAGTCAGCTTCAACAGCAATGTGTATGTATCCGCCACCTATAATTCCCAGCGTGATACCGAGCTTAATATTACCGGTGGGACGGTGCGATTTAACAAGGACCTGTTCAACTGGGTTCGCAGTTATCGCGGTGACTGGTACAAGGTGAAAGTCGGCGATAAGGATGTTGTATATGGATATGGTGATGTGGTGTCCATATCGAAGGTAGATGCCAACGGTAATATTACTTATTATGCGGACTTGGTCACTGATTATAATCCTACCACGTCTGTTAACATCAAGGGTGGGACTGTCAACTTTGCTTCCAATTCGACGTTGCGGAATTATGGTACTTTCGGTCAGGCCAGTGTTACAATCGAAAACGCGACTGTCACTTTAGGCAATGTCCGGAATATTTCTTATTTTTCCTACAACCCGTATAATGTGAGGTGGGATTCGTATAATACCATCACTTGGCGTGCCGACTGGATTTCCGAGTACCGGGATGCCACCGGTGGAGCGGTCGACGGTTTTACCGGGCGTATCGACAGCATCTATGGGGCTGGCCCGATTCGCCATGCCCATTTCACGATCGGCAGCAATGTCATCGTGAACGGAGATGTTGCTAACTATGGGGATTCGATTTATTATCCCTACAATCCCACCCCGGTGACTGACCGGGCCGCCCAGTTCAAAATTCTCGGAGATCATAACGTCTTCAACGGCAATATCGACAATAGAAGTCTGGATTCATTCCTGCTTATCAATGGTACAGGCAGTATTTTCACGACGATCTCCAATTCCAACCAAGCGGAATTGTGGATTTCCGGTGTGCATTCTTTGGGAACGATCACCAATGCTTCCAAAGTCAGCATCACGGATGCCGGTACGAGTACTTTGACTTTGGTCAATCAGGTAAGTGGTGAAACCATTATTTCCGGCAGCGGCAATACCGGTTTCAACTTTGATTCGATTACGATTAAAGGCGGTTCCATTGTGATCGCTTCGGAATTCGGTGAGGACGGTATCAATGCGGATATTACCATTCAGAAGGACGGCACTCTGCAGATTTCGGCCAAGAACTATCTGAACAGCACGATCAACAATCAGGGTACCATCGACCTCGACGCAGTCGATATGAAAGTGGCCGGTCAGATCGACAACTATGGTAATTTCAACGTCAACCAATACGCTGAATTCACCGGAGTAATCACCAACCATGAGGGCGGTAATTTCAAGGTCGGCGCGGCTGATGTTCTGTTCGACGGCAATATGACCAATCAGGGGATTCTGACGGTCGCCAAGATGGCCATTTTCCGGAATCTGGTATAGTATGCAACTCGGTTTGCGCGCGGCGTGAAAGTCGGTTTGCGCAAGGTCGGTCTTGAGTGCGCAAACCAATTATAAAAAAATAGCCGGGCGGCGTGGGCTACTCGGCTATTATATATATAAGGTATAAGACGGTCTTATTCGTC
>ENA-UEQM01000325-UEQM01000325.1-human-gut-metagenome-genome-assembly--contig:-NODE-325-length-32793-cov-13.718395_pt1 | contig 32793 bp, 29 predicted proteins | sample MGYA00242948_ERZ507948 | MGnify/ENA primary metagenome ERZ507948 (study PRJEB26167, sample SAMN06115440) | human gut metagenome | host: Homo sapiens | place: China:Hubei | collected 2015-07-28... | reverse complement strand
CCAAGATTAAAAAATTTCGAAAGCCCGCATTCCTCCCGGGGCTCAAGCCCCGGGCTTCCTGCGGGAAATTCTGTGAAACGGTTGCAAAGAATAAGCCCGTACCGGGGAAGACCGATACGGGCCTGAAGATTCTTCGGACCGTCAGAAATTACAGTCCGAGCGCCTTTTCAACGTCGGTGAGCATCCGGTCCATCGAATAGACGCCCCCTTCACCCAAGTACCACGCGGGGCCTGTGAGCTCGGTGACGCGTCCGGCCTTCACGGCCGCGGTGCCCGCCCAGTCCTTCTGCCCTGCCGTGATCGCTTCCAGAAGCTTCGGTTCTTTTGCGCCCACCGCAAGGTCCTTGTTTAAGACAAAGACACGGTCAGGGTTGGTCTCTTTGAGTTTGGCAAAGGTCTTGGCGTTTTCTGCCGCAATTTCAGCCGCGGTCGGCGCCTTACGCGGAGCCGCACCCTTTTTCGGCGCAGCGCCCGTTCTCGCAGGCATGACGTTGGTGAATCCCAGGGCTTCAGTGAGAAGCGAGCAGCGGCCCTCGGGCGGCAAAAGTCCCGCGCGGCCTCCGACGCACATCATGACGGCGATGCGCTCACCCGCGGCTTTCGCGCGGATTGCATCGATGCGCTTTTGAAACCCTGCGACAGCCGCGGCGGCTTCATTTTCTTTCCCGAAAATGCGGGCAAGCGTTGTGATGTTTTCCTTAAAGCTTGCCCAGGCGCCCTTCTTGTAGTCAGGCACGAGCACGAGCGTCGCCGCCACGGTGTTAAAGGCGTCGTAGGCGAGGGCAATACGGCCCGAAATAAAGATGAGGTCGGGATTGACGGCCTGGACGGGCGCGGTTTCAGCCGACTTAAGGCTTTTTACGAGCACCACACCGTCACCGGGCTTTTTGATCCAGGTAAGCGTCGTGGGCGACACCGCCGCGACCATCCTGTCCGTGAGCCCCCAGGCCTGAAGGTTTTCCATCACGGAAAAGTCAAGAACCGCGAGGCGCTTGGGATCAAAGGGGACGGTCACATCGCGCAGGGTTCCTGCGGCGGTGTTTTGAATTTCAAGCGTTGCGGGGCGCCGTGCGCAGCCCAGGGTCACCCCCGAAAGAAAGAGGGCGGAGGTGCCGGCCGCCAGAAGCGAGCGTCGGGAAAAAGTCATGATGCGTTTCTCCGGTCTGTAAAAAGTCGATGCTTTGTCAATACTCTTGGTTACTTTGCAAGGACCGCTTTCTCAACGTCGCTGAACATGATGTTCATGGCCGTGTAGCCGCCTTCGGCGAGATACCAGGCCGAGGGCGTGAGGTAGACGATGTGTCCGTTTTGCGCGGCCTTCGTTTTGTTCACAAGTTCGTTGTTCAAAATGTCCTTCGCGAGTTTGGCGCCGGGGCGGGCGATGGCGGAGTCGCGGTCAAGAACGAAGAAGTAGTCGGGATTAAGTTTCAGCAGAAGCTCAAAGGAGGCTTCGTTGCCGTGGTTGGCGTTGGCTTTCTGAGCCACGTTTTTAAAGCCGAATTCGTTACCGATGATCGAACAGCGGGCGGCGTTGCCGAGAAGGTTCACGTGGCTTGCGGTCACCAGGCCCACGAGCGCGGTTTTGCCTTCAGAGGCGGCTTTGAGTTTTTCAATGCGTCCTTCAAAGTGAGAGATGTCGGCCCTGGCCTCATTTTCTTTACTGAAAATGGCGGCAAGGTTCATGTGGTTCGCGGCGAAACTTGCGAAACTTCCCTTCGTGCGGTCGGTGGTCATGTAAACCACCGGCGCGATTTTCGTGAGTTCGTCGTACTTTTTGGCAAGGCGCCCGGAAATAAAGATCACGTCGGGTTCGGATTCCATCAGTCCCTCAAAGTCGATTTCCTTCAAGGTGCCGATGTTCTTTACCTTCGCGCTCTTTTTAAAGTACTGCTGGAGGTATGCCAGAGGCGTCGTCTGGGTCAGAGCCACAATGCGGTCGGTAAGCTTCCAATGGTCGAGCGTATCCAAAACCGCATAGTCCGCGACGGCAATGCGCTTGGGATTTGCGGGAACCGTGATGTCAATGAGCTGGTTTTTACCGTTAAGCGTTTTCACCGTGACGGTTTTGTCCGCCGCAAAAGCGGGAAGGGAAACCGTAAGGGCTGCAGCGGCGGCCGCAGACAGCATAAGTCGGCGCGAAAGCGTCATGAGATTGTCCTTTAAAGTGTCAGTGAAAAATGGCAAGGGGCTTACCGTCAATGCGGTGAATCTGAAAGGGCACCCCGTAAATTTTTTCGAGCGTCGCAGGGGTCATCACGTCTTCGACGCTTCCTGCCGCAGCGATCCGCCCGTTTTTAAAGGCGCAGATAAAGTCGGAGTAAAACGCGGCGAGGTTGATCTCGTGCAAGACGAGAATCACTGTTTTCCCGAGCTCATCGCAGAGCCTTCGCACAAGCTTCATCATCTGCGCGGAGTGGTAGATGTCGAGGTTGTTCGTGGGTTCGTCCAACAGGATGTACTCGGTATCCTGCGCCAAGACCATCGCAATAAAGGCGCGCTGCCGCTGGCCGCCTGACATCTCATCGATAAAGCGATCGGCGAAGTCTTCGAGCTCCATGTAGCGGATGCTTTTTTCGACGACGGCTTCGTCTTCTGCGGTAAGAGCAGAACCGCTGTGCGGAAAACGGCCGAACGCAACGAGTTCGCGCACTGTGAGCTTCATCTGCACGTTGTTGGTCTGCGTGAGAATCGCCAGGTGCTTTGCAAGTTCCCGGCTCTCCCACTGCTGCACGTCCTTTCCTTTGAATTCCACGAGGCCTGAGGAGCGGGCAATGAGCCTTGAAATCATCCCGAGCACAGTGGACTTACCCGCACCGTTGGGCCCGATCATGGAAACAACTTTGCCGTGCGGAATGTAAAGCGTCACGTCGTCCACAACGGTCGTGTCCTCGTAGGACTTTACGAGATTCTGGATTTTGAGCATGGCGTTACCTTTTGCCGGCCGTTAAAACGAGATAGAGAAAGTAGATGCCGCCCCCGATCGTCACAAAGACGCTCACCGGTACGGCGTAGACCATGACGTGTTCGACCACAAACTGGCCGACCGTGAGAATGAGCATGCCGACGCAGGCGCTCCCGGCAATGAGCCACGTGTGGCGGTAGGTGGTGAAAAGCTGGCGCGCGACGTTGGCGGTAATGAGACCAAGGAAGGAAAGCGGCCCCACAAGCGCCGTGGCAACGGCGATATAAAGCGCGACGCCCACCATGAGGCGCCTCAGGGTCCTTTCGTAGTCAACGCCGAGCGACACCGCCTGTTCGCGGCCGAGGCTGATGACGTCAAGGATGGCGAGGTCTTTTCTAAGCCACCAGGCAATCGCGGCCAAAAGGAGCGCCCCCGGGATGATGCAGGCGGCGTTGACGTTCGTAAAGCTTGCCGTCAGGGTGTTTAAAAGCGCATCGTATTCGTTGGGATCCATGATGCGTGTGAGCGAATTCTGCATGCTCGAAAAGAAGGTCGAGAGCACCGTGCCGATCAAAAGCACGTAAAGGACATTGCCGCCCGTTTTCTGAAAGATCGTGTAGTAAATAAAGCCCGCAACGAACCCCATGACGATGACGTCCGCGGCAAAGGCGTAGACGGGGTTCACCGCAAAAAGGCTGCCGGAACCCAGAAAAAACACGACTGCCGTGTGAATGAGTAGGTAAAGCGAATTCATGCCCAAGAGGCACGGTGTCACAATCGTGTTGCGGATGATCGTCTGAAAGACAATGGCGGCCGCTGAAATCGCAAAGCCGGCGATAAGAATGACCGCAAGCCGCGGGAGTCTTAAGCCCATCGCGTAGGCGAAAAACTTCGGGTTCACGAACGCAAACTGATAGAGCCCGATAAACAACAGGACGAGCCCGGCCAACACCACCATGGAGGTCTTAAGGCGCCGCCGCTGTGCAAGTCTGACAGTATTCATTTGATCACCGCGGGGTTGCAGCAGCCCGGACGCGCTCTGCGGGTCAGGCCGAAAAGTTCCAGGAGCCTGTCTTTCGTGAGACTTCTGCGGCCGAATCTGAGCCGGTAAAAGATAAGGACGATGAAAAGGAGGCTCCCGACGGTACCGATGATGAGTTCAATCGGAAGTTCATACGGCATGATGATGAGGCGGCCGATCACGTCGCAGATGAGCACAAAAAGCGCACCGAAAAGGGCGGTATCCGGCAGCGTCGCCCGTAAGTCATCGCCCTTAAAGATCGCAACGAGGTTGGGGACGATGAGCCCGATGTAGGAGATGCTTCCCACGACCGTCACAACGGAGGCCGTAATCATCGCGGCGATCGAGAGCCCGGCAAAGAGAACGAGGGAGTAGTTGACGCCCAGGTTTTTGGAAAACTCCTTTCCCATCCCGACGATGTTGAACCACTTGGCGTAGATCCAGGCCGCGGCAATTAGGGGGACCACAAGATAAACGAGCTCGTAGTTACCGCGGAGAACCAACGAAAAGTGCCCCACAAGCCACGTGGAAAGGGCCTGCGTCATGTCAAAGCGAAACGCGAGAAAACTCGTGATCCCGCCGATGACGTTGCCGAACATGATGCCGATTAAGGGCACCATCACCGGGTCCTTCATGGGGATCCGCAAAATAAACCACACAAAAACCCAGGTGCCGGCAATCGCCGCGAGAAACGCAAACGCCGCGCGCGACCAGAGGCTTGAGTCCGGGAAAAAGAGCAGCGCTATGAGGATTCCCAACTGCGCCGAAGAAATTGTCGCGCCCGTTGTGGGGGAGACGAATTTATTGGCGCAGAGCTGCTGCATGATGAGCCCGGCAATGCTCATTCCGACGCCCGTGCACAGAACTGCCGCCAGCCGCGGCAGGCGCGAGGCAAGAAGCACGTGTAGCGCTTCGGCGTCGCCCGTGAGGACGGCCGCAAGCGAAATGTCGGCCGCGCCCGCCGTGAGTGACGCAAGGCCCGCAGCGAGCGTGAGTGCAAGAAGGATCCAGGTGGATTTGGTCATGCCTGTCAGGAAAAAAATCGACGGGTTGTGTGAAAAACGGAAGGACTTTAACCGAGACAGTAAATGAGAATTGTTCCTATTCAATAATTGTTACAAATTTGGAAGAAAAGTTAACGGAAGTTCATCGGGGTTGGTTGAGTGAATGTTGCAACCATCTGAAGTTAAATGAAAAAGTGCAGAATCCGAGGGCGGTGTCGGTGTTTTCCGACATATTGCAGAGAAAATATGTGTTAACACTCTGTTAACGACGGTAAAGCCTTGTTTTGTATGGTTTCGGGGGTGTGTTTTACGCCGGTTGGCTGAATTTGGTCCGAAGTTGTTGAAAATGCTTGAGAACGATTCTCATTTGCGCGCATTTCAGTAGTATTCACGGACTTTAACGCGAAGGACCGCTACGCATTGCGGCCTGACGACACGACCGGGGAACCGGGGAGAAATTTTCCTACTGCCATGAAAACAACCAACAAAACCCTCTTTGTCGTGCTGCCGCTGGCAGCCGCTGTGAACGCCGCCTGGGCTCAGGCTGCCTCGGATGAATACACCACGCTGGATACGTCCGTCGTTTCAGCCTCGGGCTACTCGCAGGACGTGCGCGAAGCGCCCGCGAGCGTCTCGGTGATCCCCACCCAAGAACTGCAGACAAAACCCGTGCGTGACTTGGGTACCGCGATCGGGGACATTCCGGGTGTGGATCTCGATTCCACAAAGATGGGTAATTCCACGATTTCGATCCGCGGATTTGACGCGGGCTATACGTTGATACTGCAGGACGGGCGGCGCCAGAATTTCAGCTCCGCGATTCAAGCCAACGGCTTTGATCCGACGACCGCCTTTATTGCGCCCGTGGGAATGATTGAACGCATCGAAGTGCTGCGCGGCCCGGCTTCCACCGTCTGGGGAACCGATGCCGTCGGAGGTGTGGTCAACGTCATCACGAAAAAACACGTGAAGGAACTTACGGGATCGGTGACCGCTGAAGGCACTTTCCAGGAACACAGAAAGAGCTACGGCAACAGCGGTGCGGGGAGCTTTTTCTTCGGTATTCCTCTGGTTGACGAGTCGCTTTCTCTGATGCTGCGCGGCCGCTACTACCGGCACGAAGACACGGGCATCATGAACCCGAAGGGCGCCTACGCCGGACACTCGCCGAGCGAAAGTTACACGAGCAATGTGGGCGCACGTCTGAACTGGACTGTCAATCCCCAAAACTTCACCTTTGCCGATTTTGACTTCACGCGCTTTTCCGGCGGCTCCATGAATACAAGCAGCCGCTCCATCAAGGCCCAGCAGTGGTACCACAAATACAACCTCGCCCTCGGACACGAAGGCAAGTACGGGTTCGGGCGCACCGAAAGCTATCTGATGTGGAACAACCTCTCGCAGATGAAGACAAAGACCACGCTCACGCCGCATTCCTCGGCCAAGGCGCGGGCTTCTGAAAACCACGGTTCATTCTCGGACCCCTTAAAGCAGACGAATACCTATACCTTTGCCACCAAGGCGATCATGCCCTTTGACTTCGACCGCTTCGGCAGCATGAGTCTCACGGCGGGCGTGGAAGCCAACTACGAAGACTACGAAAATCCGTCGACTTCGACGGCTTCGCAAAAGGGGCCCTTTGATCAGACAACGCTTGCCGTCTTTGCCGAAGGCGAGTACTTCATCAACGACGAGTTAAACGCCACGGTCGGTGCCCGCTACCAGTGGAGCGACATGTTTGACGCAAATGTTTCGCCCCGCGCTTACCTCGTTTATAAGCCTGCACAGTGGTTGAGCTTTAAGGGCGGCGTGGCCGCGGGCTACAAAACGCCCAACGTCAAGCAGGTTGTGGACGGCTATTACGACGGCAGTGAGCCCGGCGACCGCTCCTGGGGCAACCCGAACTTAAAGCCCGAAGAAAGCTGGAGCTATGAACTGTCCACGACCGTGGATCTCGGGCGGGCCGCACAGGTGACGCTCGGGGGCTTTTACACGGACTTTAAAAACCTGATTGCCTCGGAAGAAAGAACGGAAGCGGGCTACTGCAACGCCGACGGCAGCGCCTGCGACAAGCGCCTCATCAACTACGGCAAGGTCCGTGCCAAGGGCATTGAAGTGCTCTTTAAGACCGCGAAGTTTGCCGGTTTCTCCTTTACCGGCGGCTATACGCTCACTGACGCCAAGATCACCGCTGGCGCCGACAGCGGCAAGCGTCCCAACGAACTGCCGCGTCACAGCCTGCAGCTGCGTGCCGACTATCAGCAGGGACCGTTCTCGGCCTACGTCAAATCCACCTCCAAGTGGGACATGATCTGCAACAACAGCAGGACCGGCATCGGCCTGGGCAACAAATACAAGGACTACACGATTGTTGACGTGGGTGCGACCTACGTTGTGGCGAAGAACCACCGCTTCTCCGTGGCTGTGAACAACGTCCTTGATAAGGACACGGTCGAGTGGACGGAAACGTCGCCGGGCCGCTACGGCAACCTCTACCGCCAGTACCTGGACGGCCGCAATTTCTGGGTTTCCTACACCTATGACTTCTAAACGTCCGTCATAAGACAAGAGCCCCGGGGGCCGCAGCGGCATTGACTGCGCTGCGGCTTTCGGGGTTTAACCCGTTTAAACGGACAGGATTTTTCTGCCATGGAACTCATCAAAGACAGTGTTGACTACATCATCTTCGCGATCCTCGGCCTCATGGGGTTTGTGACCGTGTGGCTCACGATTGAGCGCCTTTTGTTTCTGCGGTCTGTTCAGCCCTCCGGCTACGCGGATAAAGACAGCTACGACAAGGCCCTCACCGACAACCTCACGACCCTTTACATCATTTATTCGAACGCCCCCTACGTCGGGCTTTTGGGGACCGTGATCGGCATCATGATCACCTTTTACGACATGGGGCAGAGCGGCAACATCAATGCTTCCGACATCATGACGGGGTTGTCTCTTGCGCTTAAAGCCACGGCGCTGGGGCTCGCGGTCGCCATCCCCACGCTTGTGATTTATAACGGCCTGCAGCGCAGAATCAACGTGCTTTCCGCCCAATGGAAAGACGCCGCCAAGTGAGTTGCGCCATGATTGAGATTCCCAAGAAGGAACCGTTAAACATCGTTCCTTTCATCGACATCATGCTGGTGCTACTGGCGATGGTGCTCTCAATTTCGACCTTTATCGCCAAGGGTGAGATCAAGATTAATCTCCCGGCTTCAAAAACGGCGTCTCAGGCTGAAAACGTGAAGGACCCGTTGCTCGTGCAGGTCGATGCAGCCGGTGACTTCTTCCGCGACGGCACACGGGTGTCGTTTGAAGAACTCGCCGAGGCGATTGCCGGAATCCCGCGGGATAAACCCGTGCTTCTCAGAATGGACCGGGAGTCCAAGTTTGAGCACTTCATCCGCGTGATTGACCTTTTAAAAGAACATCAGCATGAAAACTTCCGAATCGCCACAGAACGTAAAGACGGCTAGACGCCGCTCAGCGGTGTCTTTTGCGGCGGCGGTGGCGCTCTATCTGCCGGTGATTGCCTTTGTCTTTTATGCCGCGCCGGTTTTGACCTACAAAGCCGCGGGCAACCAGGCGTCCGTCGCTCTTTCCTTTGCGCAGGTCGCAGGGGGTGCCGTTTCTGAAGCCCGGGCCGAACCCGTGCCGCCGGAACCGGAGCCTGAGCCCGAACCCGTGAAGCAACCCGAACCCGAACCCGAACCGGAAGTGAAAACGCCGGACCCCGAGCCCGTGCCGGTGGTCAAACCCAAGCCCGTCGTAAAGAAGGTTGTTGAAAAGCCTAAACCCAAGCCTAGGATCAAGCCCAGCCCCGAGAAAACGAAAGCCGTCAAAACCGTTCAGCCCAAACCGGCTGAAACCGTGAAAAAAGCGGAAAAACCCGCTGAGGAAAAACAGACGGCTGCGGTGGCCGCACCGGTGGCCGGAGCGCAGAGTGCCTCCGACGCCGGCGGCATCTCAACGCTGGTGTACGGCAAAACCGACGATCCGTTTCTTGCGCGCGTCAAACGCGCCGTGGAAAGCGTGCTGCATTATCCGCGCAAGGCCCGCGTGATGAGGCTTCAGGGCGTGACCATCGTGCAGTTTGTGATTGCCGCGGACGGCAGCCTCACGGAACTTGAACTCTTTGAGACAAGTCCCCACGGCATTCTCGACAAGGCGGCCTTACGTGCCGTGAAGGAAGCCCAAGACGCATGGGGCAGCCCCGCCAAAACCGTGCGTCTGAGGTTTCCCATCCGCTTTGAACTCAGAGGCTGAGTTTCGGTTATAGTCCCGAAAACTGAGAATTTCGGGACTTAACCATGAGAACCTTCCGACTGGCGGCCGCGGCGCTCGCCCTGTGCCTCACAACGGCCCTTCACGCCGAAACACTCCGGATCGGGGTGCTCCCCGCTGCGGACTCCATTGTCCTTGAGGCGGCCGTCGATGAAGGGCTCTTTAAAAAGGAAGGGCTTGACGTGGTCACGGTCCCCTTTAGGAGCGCGCTCGAAGTCGGAGCCGCGATGCGCGCGGGGCAGTTGGCGGGGCACTTCGGGGACCTCATGAACGTCATCACCCAAAACGCAACGGGTGCGGCCCAGAAAGTCATTCTCACGACAACGCACACAGCAGCCTCGCAGCGTGCGTTCGGGTTTGTGGTGTCGCCCAAAGCCGCTGAACGCATTCAGAGCCTTTCGGACCTGAAGGGCACCGGTACCGCAATGAGTGCGGCAACGATCATTGATTACCTCCTTGACCGCATGAAGATGGAGGAAAAGCTCCCGGCGGGGGCCGTCAAAAACGTCGAAATCCGTCAGATTCCGATCCGGCTTCAGATGCTTCTGGCGGGCAAAGTCGAGACGGCGCTCTTGCCTGAGCCCCTCGTGACGGTGGTTGAAAAGAAGGGCGGCCGCGTGATCTGGGACGATGCGGGGCTAAACGAAGCGCTTGCGGTTGTGGCTTTGCGTAAAGAGAAGCTTGACACCAAAACCGTCACCGGGTTTCGTAAGGCTGTGGCAGAGGCCGCCCGTTTGATCGAAGCCGATCCCGAAAAATACCGCGCGGTGATGGTGAAAAAAAGACTCATCCCGGCGCCCGTCGCGGCGGGTTACAAGATGGTGCGATTTTCGCTTTTCGGGACTGCCGACGGCCTTCCGCCCTTACCTACGGAAAGTGATGTGAAGCGCGTGGGAGCGTGGATGCTCGACCACAAGATGGTTAAAAGCGCGCCTTCGTACGAGGACATCGTCTGGACACCGTAACGGGCGGCAGCCTTCTTTTGCTTAATCCGTGTGAGCATTTCGGCTTATTGTCCGGGCGCGGCGCGCCCACTAAACTCCTGCCACCATTTGTTTTTCGGAGCGGCAAGCATGTCCGCTAATTTCCACGATCTCATTCATGGGTTCCACAGCTTCAAGGAATCCTACTTTATGAAGGAGCGCGAATTCTTTGACGCGCTCGCGCACGGCCAGAGTCCCAAGACTCTGGTCATTGCCTGCTGTGATTCGCGCGCGGATCCCGCGCTTCTGATGGGCTGTAAGCCCGGTGACCTGTTTGTGATCCGCAGCGTCGCGGCGATTGTTCCGAGCAAGGACGAGGCCGCTCACGCCGACGCCGTCATTGCCGCCGCGGAATACGCGGTCAAACACCTTGAAGTAAAGCACATCATCGTGATGGGGCACTCAGGCTGCGGCGGCATTCATGGGCTCATGTTTCCGGAAAAAATCGCGGGAGAACCCTATATCTCCCGCTGGGTGTCGCTGGCAAACCCGGTGCTTGCTGAACTTAAGGCTGAAAACCCCATGGAAGACGCGGTCCTGCGCACCCGGCGCTGTGAAGAGGGGGCGGTGCTTTTATCGCTTGAAAACCTTTTGTCGTATGACTGGATTCACGACAAGGCCGATGCGGGGGAACTTTCCCTGCACGCGCTTTACTACGACATGAAGGCGGGGAGCCTTAATATCTGGAACGCCGACATTGAGGACTTTGAGCCCTCTCACGCGCTTTTTGCTCCGCGCGGGTAATATCCCGCAGGAAGGCCTTTGCGGGCTGCAAGCGGATTAATTGGCCATGCACGATATTGAACAACCGGATCTCTTCGGACTTACGGACGCGGAAAAAGACCGCGCCCGTCGCCGCGTGCGTAAGCCTTATCCCAAAAAGAGGGATAAGCCCGGGAAGTCCGCGGCCCCGGGCCGGACAAAAGCCGCCTCAGAGGCCGAAGACGTTTCTGCCGCCGATGAACTCATTGACGGCGTCCCGCAGCACGTCAACACTTACCATCCCGACTGGATGGATGAGATCGGGCGGGCAAAAAACGAGCGGCTTGCTGCGGTTCTGAGAACTCTTGCCGCTGAAGGCGCGAAGCCCGCGCCCGAGGTGACCGCTGAAGATTCTGAGTCGGAAGCAGAGGCTCCCGAGGATGCCCCTGTCAGCAAAGAGGCGCCTGCGGGTGCACTTGCGTCCCGGGGTGCTGTAACGGACAAAACCAAGTACGATGCGCGTACCACGGCGACCCGCTATTCGCGCGGGATCAAGATCAGGGCCTACATCTTCTTTACCCGCGGCTGGGGTTACAAAGCCACGGCCGGGTTTCTTAATCTCTCAGGCTACACCGTGCGCGAGTGGAAGCGGCGGTTTCAGCAGGGGACGTTTTTACCCGATCTCACCGACGCCGAGCGCGAACGCATCGCGCAGGAGACGTCGGGTCATGACCAAAAGCCCTTGACGGAAAAACTCAGCAGGATCGGCTGAGTTTGGTTTGTCAAACCTGTTGTAGAAGTACAACGCGGTTTTTCTCTGTATTGATACAGCAAAGTTAAATATTATAAATAAGATCAGCGGCTTGGCATTTCCCGGAGGATTTTGCTGTCGCGTTAACCCTGAGAGGGTTTTTCTTAGAAAAAGAAAAAATTCGAAAAAAGGTCATTTTTTTTCCTTGCGGGGGGGGGGATTTTTCTGCAATCATGTTCATTGAGTCCCAAAGAAATTCTGCTATTTAGCCAGTAGGAGATCAGAAAAAATGAACAAAACATTCAAGGTCATTTTCAGCAAGACCCGGGGGGCGCTTGTTGCTGTGAATGAAGCGGCAAAAACCACATCCAGGGCTTCGGTGAAGACAGCGGTGGCTGGTGTCTGTGCGGCATTACTTTCAGTGCCAGCGATGGCGGCGGAGTTTGCCGACGACTACTGTAAGGACGGTGTTAATTGTGTTGTCGCCGACAAGACGGTCGAGGGTACCGGTTCAGACGTGCGTCTTGACAAAAAAACGGAATTCAATCCATCACAATTAAAAACAGCACGATCTCCAACACGCCTTTCAAGCTGAGCGGGTCGCAGAATATTTCTGTGTCCGATACGGTTTTTACCGGGCCGGAGTCTGGAAAAAGCAGTCGCTTCGGGATTTATGCTCACAACGGATACGGAACTGATGTGGCGAACGAGACTGCGACCAAGGTTGAACTTAATAATGTGACCTTTAAGGACAACACGGTTTCTTACGGCAGTCTTTTTGTCTACGACAAAACCAACCTTCATATGAAGGGTGGTGCGTTTGTCAAAAACGTGACAACAGACATCGGCGGCGGCGCCATGATCAAGTCCGGCACCATCGTCTTTGAAGATGTTTTGTTTCAGGACAATGTGGCAAGGAATGAATCCGGATTCGCGGCAGGCGGAGCTGTCTACGTTGACATCACGACCGGCATTAAGCAAAACCAGAAAGATTCGGTCGGAGATGTGACATTTAAACTCACCAAGGACATGGCTTATACCGGTAATAGGATTGATTCGAAATTCAAGGGAAAAGTAGACACCTGGGGTTGGACCGCCGACCCGTGCGGTGGGTTCCTTTTCCTTGACCGTTATGCTAGAGGGGCCTTTGATATTGCCGATGGGGTAACGCTTACGATCGGAACGGCCTCCGCAACCGGAGAGGAGGATTCGATTGCGAGCGCTCTGCCCAACACAAAGGAGCAGGTCCCCGGGTACTCCACTCTTGTGAAGAAAGGTGCTGGTACGGTCGTCATGTACGGCTCAATGGATAAGTATTACGGAAACTTCACTGTTGAAGCCGGTACCTTTGATGTCCGTAAGGCCTGGAATAGCCGCGGCAACACGACAGTGACGGGCGGCGTTTTGTCGGCTTCCAACGGTATAATCCTTGATACGATGAAATCCGATACCGAGAAGCCTTTCATCCAGAGCGGCAAGCTGACAGTTTCCGGTGAAGGCACAGTTACTGTAACGTCTTTAAAGCTTGCAAATACAGCTAAGGCTACAGACGGACTTCCCTTTGTCCGGATTGAAAAGGGTGGTACGCTCAGGGCCGATACGATCGAAGTGGCTGCCGGAACGGTAACGCTTGCCGGCGGTACCCTTGAAACCGGTTCAGCTCAGGTTTACGACCTCGGCACGAAGAGCGTTATCAATGCTGATGCATCCAAGGTTTCTTCAGAGAAAGATCTGACCGGGCTTGCCCTTAAAGCCGGTATTACAGCCACGAGCGGCACGCTTGCCCTCACCGACAAGGGCTACTACACGACCGCGTCTCTGAAGGCGATGTCTGGTGCGCTTAAAGCCAGCTCGGCCTCCCTCTCGTTCCTTAACTCCAAACTTTATAAAGCGGCAGGAGAAACAGCGGAACTCGTGGACTCCGTGATTCAGTCCACGGAACAGGTGACGGCTTCTTCGGAAGTGAAAACGAATGCTGACGGCAAGGCGACCGCACAGGTGACCGTGAAGAATTCCGGTGCCCAAACCGTTGTGGTGAAAGACAGTGCTCAAACGGGCGCCAAGGCGGTCGATCAGGTGACCTTTGCTGCGCCTGAAGGCTCAACAGGTGAGATGACGCTTGTGGGTTCCGCTGCGGGCGGGCATCTCGTTCAGAACACTGCCGGCAAAGCCGTTGACGTGGAGGTTGCGCCAGGCCTTACGCTTAACCTCGGCCAGACGGAACTTCCCGAGCAAACCACGGGTACGCTTTCTAATCTCACGCTTTCAGCCGGCACGACCGACATGCCCGTCAAGGCAGCAGGCCTGACTGTCGCGAATATCGTTGCCACGGTGGAAAAACTGGTCGCTGCCGGCAATAACCTCGTGACGGTCGGTAACGAGCGTAAGCGCGGTGTTCTCAAGATCGGTACGCTTGATCTTGGTGCCGATTCCAAGGTGTTCGTTGATCCTGCCTGGCAGAATGATGCGGCGCTCAATACGATCGGGAACGCCTCGCACCTTGAAATCGCACAGGTGGAAAGCCTCCGGGGAAGCCTTATTGCCGGTCAGAACTCGCTGATCACAATCGGCGCGACGGCAGCGCAGGCAGAGGCAGCCTTTAATCAGGCCGGCCTGAACTGGGGTAAAGAAGCGGTGTCTGCAGCCCTTTACCTTGGCACATCGGTGAACCCTCAGGGCGGCATCCTCGTTAACGGCAGTCTGACTGATGCCGGTGCAACGGCCGAAAGTGGAACGGTCACTCTCGCTGCCGGTTCCCTCCTGATGGTTGACGCGGCCGCTGTCGGCGAGAAGGCAGTGACAGGTACCGTCAGCGCGGAAGGCGCCAAGGTAGCGCTGGTCAACGCCGCGGAAGGCACGTTTAAGTTGGCTGACACCGTCACAGGCCTCACATCCGCATCGTTCGTGTCCGACAACCTCTTTACGAAGACGGCTCTCAATGGCTCCGACGTCTCCACCACGGTGGACAAGAACGCTTTAGGGGGCGCCGTCGCTTCGATGGGCCTGCAGTCCATGATCCGCCGTGCCGACAGTGTTTTGGCTGCGACGGTTGCCGACCGCACGTCGATTGATCAGGAGCTCGGAGCCGGCGCCAACCTTTGGGTTGACGTGGGCGGCGAAAGCTACGAGGCCGATGGCTTTGACAACAACGCAAGATTTAAGAGCGACATGGGCTACGGTGTCTTTGGTGCCGATGTGGCGGTTTCTGACGACATCACCCTGGGCGCCGCACTGCAGTACGGCACGGGCTCTGCGCGAAGCAGCAATTTCGGCATGAAAAACGAAATTGACACCTGGGGTCTGACGGCCTACAGCGTTTATAAGACGGGTGACGCCCGTTTTGTCGGTGAAGTCGCGTATGTGAAGGCCAAAAACGACATCTCAGCGTCCGCTGCTTCGAAACTGAGCCAAAGCGTTGACACCGAAATGTTTTCGGCCGGCATGAGCGCGCACTATCAGTTTGACGCCGGTGCCGTGACGGTCACGCCGAGCCTTGGGATTCGCCTCTCGCAGCTGAAGACCGATGCCCTCAAAGTGGGCGCCATCCGGATTGCCGATGATGAGATGACGGTTTTCCAGGTTCCGGTTGCGGTGCGTGTCGGCATGAAGCCCGTGGAGGCTTCCGGCTGGAACATTGCGCCTGCGGTGAAGCTTGCCTATGTGCCGACCTTCGGTGACGATGAAACCGATATCCTGGGGTACCAGCAGAAGGTTCTCGACACGAGCCCGGTGCAGGCCGATATCGGCGTTGAAGCCCGTAAGGGAAACTTTATGGTCAACGTGAACTTCCTTGCCGGTACCGGCAGCGAAGGCGCGAAGGCCGTGGGCGGTAAGGTGGGCGTGAAGTACCTCTTCTGAGGCTTGACGCGGTAACCCGTCTGCCGTGCGCACTGACTCCGAAGCGCCCGGCAGACGAAAATACAAACGGGAAAGGCTTTGCGGCTTTTCCCGTTTTTTCAAAGACATTTGTAACGAATCAATGCTTTGACTCGTACCACATCAGGAAGAGTGTCGCGATGGTGACAACTGACGCGATCAGCAAAGTGAGCAGCCATACATTCATCTGAAAAACTTCTCCTTACAGTAAACAACTGCAAAAAGGACCTGCTGATTTCATTTTGTTTCTCAACATTTGCGCAATCCGTCAATGCTGCGATTTGACATGTTTAAGGTTGCATTGGCCGGACTCTTAAACGAGGTGTGTTTATGGCGGGTGTTTTCGGGGATGCCGTCATCATGTTGTCCTTGCGCGTCATCGGACTGCTCGCGGCGGCCTATACACTTTGGGAGAAAATGCACGGCAGGTGACTTGTTTGCCGAAACTGTTCCGTGCGGTCTTTCTGCTCGCGTCCTGCGTCGTCAGCGGAAAACTTTCCTTGAGTACCTTTGAATCATGTCCCTTGCCAAATTTTCCCTAACCGCCTTTGCGGGCCTCATGCTTCTCACAGCCAAACCGTCTTTCGCCTGTACGCTTTTCGGCGCTGCGGGTGAGGGTGTTGTTGAAGGCGGCGGCACGATCCTTGCGAAAACACGTGACGAGCATCCCGGACGGCAGTTCTTTGACATCGTGCGGCCCTCGGACGGTTATGCCTACGTGGGGCTTTTCACGGGCCGCAAGGGGCACTTCAATATGGGTGTCAACGAAAAGGGCCTTGTTGTCGCACGCTCCGCATCAGGCGGCATCCCCAAAGAGAAGCGCCTTACCTACGCGCGCTTTGAAAAGGAGGGGTTGCGTGCCCCGGAGTGGATCGCCCGGCATTACGCCACGGTCGATGAGGTGCTCGCTCACCCGGAAATCTTTAAGGAGCCTGTGAATTACATCCTTGCCGACAAAACAAAAGTCGTGGTGGTTGAGGTGATGCCGGGCGGCAAAACCACGGTAAGGGTGACGGAAAAAGGCACGGCCGCACACACCAATCACTTTATCGAACTGGAATCCAAAGCTCTGAACGAAAAGGTGGGGCAGAGCAGCCGCATAAGGCTCGAGAGAATATGCTCGCTTCTTTCTGAAAAAGAGAAGCCTTTTACAACGGACACCTTTATCGCCATGACCCGCGACCGCAACGCGGGGCCGGTAAACAGCATCTGGCGTACGGGCACAAAGCCCGAGGGCTTTCAGACGCTCGCGGCAATGGTGGTAAAGACCCCCAAGGCCGGTCCCCTTGAGGTTTACTTTACGTGGCGAACCCGCGCCATGGATCCCGATTCCCTGCAGACTGTCCGCCGCACGGTGACGCTGGCGGACTTTAGGAAAACGACAGCGGACTTTTTGGCCGGAAAGTGATCAGGCGGTCTTAAGGCGTTTAAGGCCCGCTTCAATGCGCTTTAATCCTTCCGTGAGGCGGCTTCTCGGGCAGGCGATGTTGATTCTGAGGTAGTGGCGCCCCGCATCCTCGCCGTAATTCATGCCGGTGTTAAGCCACACCTTTTCGTGCTCCTTAAGTGAGGCCTGCACCGTGCGGGAGTCTGCACCGAGGGCTGAAATGTCGACCCACTCAAGATAGGTGCCTTCCAAAGGCATCACGGGGAAGTCAGGAAGGTGTCCGGCAAAAAACGCCCGAAGCGTCCTGTCGTTTTCCTCGATGTAGGCAATGAGCGCGTCAAGCCAGGCTTCTCCTTCGTTATAGGCGGCAACGGCGGCCGCGGGCCCGAAGGGATTGACGTCGCAGACTTCGTTCACGTTAACGGCACGTTCGATTTTGGCGCGAAGCGCGGGGTCGGCGGTGATGATTGAGGCGATCTGAAGCCCGGCGGTGTTAAAGCTCTTGGATGTGCTCGTGTGCATCACGCCCTCTCTGAGGGAATTGCCGTGTGCTGCGGCAAAGGGCGTGTAGCGGCGGCCTTTAAACACAAATTCCCCGTGGATTTCGTCTGAAATCACCGTGACCCCGTACGAGATCGTTGATTTGCCGATCGAGTACTGCTCCACGGCTTCAGAGATGCTGAGCTCCTTGCTCAGCAGGCACGCTACGACGTTGTCTTTGAACTCCTGCGAATATCGCATGTTTTGCCACTCCATGAAAGGTTGAAGGGGTGGCGAAAGGTAGCATGACATCTAATGGTACGTAACTGCCGCTCTAGACAAAAGCGGACGAAAAAGAAGGTCTGGAGACCCGCCAAAACAAAACCCGCGCCGGGACCAGGCCTGACGCGGGTTTGGACTCAGAAGATACGCAGTTACTCTTCAAACGTACCCTTCACGACGATTTCCCCATCACGCATCATCTGCTGACCCAGGGCAAAAACGTGGCGAAGGTTCATGTTCTCGTCAAAGAGGCAGAGGTCGGCGGAACTCCCGGCGGCGACTTCGCCCTTACCTTTGAGTTCCAGCGCCTTTGCAACGTTGCGCGTCAAAAGCGCAAGCGCCGTCTCCATCGGGACGTTGAGCTCTCCGATGAGGCGCTTAAAGTCGCGCAGGTTACTTGCAACGCCGCCCACACCCAAGCCCACCATTTCGCCCTTTTCGTTAAAGCGCGGGACCGAGCCGTGGCCGTCCGAGCTCATCGTGAGATGATCGGCCGGAACGCCTGCTTTGAGCGCTTCAAACGCCGCGTGCGCCGGAGTGGCAAAAGCGCAGGACCCTCCGGTCGTTACGTCCATGTAGCCGCCCGCAACCGCAAACTTCACAGCGCCCTCAAAGACCGCCTTGTCGCGCGCGCAGTGCGTTGGACGGATGTGGCGGATCGGAAAGCCGCGCTTCACGATATCCCCGAAGATTTCAAAGGGCCCGGGGATGTTCCCGAGGTGAATGTGCAGAACCCCGAGTTTTCCGGCCACCATCGCGCCCACGCGGATCTGCGTGAGAAGCCGCAGGACTTCGTCTTCGCTCGGGAAGCTTGAGCGGTGGTCCCCCATCGCGATCTTCACACCCACAACTTCCGGCACGAAAAAGAGGTCGTCGCGCACGCAAGTCGTTAAGGTTGTCGGAGGATAGGCGTAGTTACTCGTGTACATCCACGCAGAAACCCCTTCGGCTTTAAGCGCCCGGATCTTCGCAAGAAGATTCGGAATGGAGCGGGAGGTGCCGTCAGTACCGGAAACACCCACGACGCTTGTGGTGCCGCAGGCGATGAGTTCGGAGAGAACAAGTTCGGGCGTGCGGGTCCTGGGCCCGCCTTCGCCGCCGCCACCGGTGACGTGGATGTGCTGATCAATAAAGCCCGGCGTGAGGATGAGGCCTTTGGCGTCAAGTGTTGCCAGATCCGGCATCGTGACGGTGAGGTTGTCCTCAACGGCCGCCACGCGGTCGTTGACGATGAGGACATCCTTGATGCCGGCGTCAGCCGGCGTATAGACATGAGCGTTTTTAATGAGAAGTGCCATTTGTGTTCACCTTACAAAACGGATCAGAGGAAAAGAAGGGAAGCCGCGACGTTTACGATGATGCCGATGATCATCACCGGAATCGTGCGCCGTATGAGTTCAATGGGCGTGATGCCGGAAATGCCGGACACGGCAATCACAACACCCGCAATCGGACTCATGGCGCGGGAAAGCCCGGCCGCCAACTGCACGGGAACGACCAGGGCAATGGTGTTGTAGCCAACGCTTGCCGCAGCTTCAGGCAGCAAGGGCGAAAACGCGAAGAACGCGGAGTTCCCTGACCCCGTTACAACGGTCGCGATGATCATGATCGCGAGCATGATAAAGAGCATCAGGAAAAGTCCCGAGCCTTCCTGGCTTGCCGCCAACTGAATGAGCGTGCTGATGCCGCCGAGCTTGGTGAGCCCCAGGGCAAAGAGTTCAGCGCAGCAGATAAGGCTCACGGTGGACGTGAAGACCTTACCCATGCCTTCGAAAATTGACTGGCTGTCCTTGCAGCTCGTCTTAAAGGACCGGCGAGTGATGAGATCCACCACGAAGGCAATCAGAACCGAGACGATGATCGCGGTCACAAGGGAGAGTTTTACCGCGCTGTAAACCATCGGAGAAAAGACGATCAGAAGGAAAAGCGGCAGGATCGGGAGAATCGCATAGTGCACGGGACCGGCACCCTCGAAGGAGTCTTTCGTTTTATCCGACGTGTCACCGGCGGGCGTGTCGTCAATGCCTTTGGCGGCTTCGCGGCGGTCAAACCAGCGCTGCACAAGGAAGTGTCCGGCGGCAACGGCAATCATCACGCAGATAGCCACTGGAATCTGGCCCTGCACAAAGTAGGTGACGACATCGGTGTTGATGAGGTCGGCGGCACGCATGGCGTTTGAGGAACCCGGTCCCAGGTCAAGGCAGCACGTGGACGCAATCACCGCAGCGGCTGCGGCACGCCGCACACCGAGCGATACGAGCAGGGGGTAGATCGAGGCCATCAACAGAAGCCCCAGACCCACGGCAGAGTTAATAAACAGCGCCATGAGCTGCCCCACGATGTAGGTGACGGCTAAGAGCAGGTAGGGCGAGCGGATTGCCGCAAGCGGCTTGATGCAGAGCTTTACCAGCGCTTTTGAAGCCCCGATTTTGTTCATGTAAAACGAAAAACCGGCAATCGCCATAATGTTGAGGCCCAGCCCCGGCAGGCGGCTTTTCATCAGATCCGTGAAGGCCTGCGCGAGGTCAAAGCCGAAAAAGTGGGTGCTCGTTTTGGCGCCCACGGGCGGGGTGCCTGTGAGGCCGGCAATCAAGAGCAGAATGAGACCGATGATCAGAAGGATGATCGGCGGGTAGTAGTTTTTAATGACGAAGTACGCAATCGCCGCAACGGCAGCGAGCGTAATGATGACGCCCAGCATGGGAAATGCTCCTTTGGGTTTGTAGAAATTTTTATGATCGAAATTTTAGGTTCTGGTCCGCTCTGATTCAAGATTCTGCCCTTTGTTTCACGTCTAAGTAAGGGTTTTTACGTACATTTCCCGATAAAATTTTATGGAACGTCTTGCGGCATCGTTGACGCAGCCTGCGCCAAGCGTGCAGCCGTGCGGTTTTGCCGTTGATTTTCAAACTTTCGTCCATGTGCAACCATTGAAATCAAATGAAATAATGAAAAATCAACGGTATCGATACGGTGAAGTTTTCCACAAAACCTGTGAACAACCCGCCGCGCAAAAATGAAACGCTCTGAAATATCAGGAACTTTTATCAGTGCTTAATTTTTAGGCACGGCAAAAGCTGTTTTTGCCGTACGTTTTCGGCTTGGTTTGTGTAAACGGGAAGCGGGACGAAAATAGAAAATTAGGCAACTCGCCTTAAGCGGCATTGGCTAACCGCCTCGTCTTTAATTAAGAAAGTCCGAAAGAAAGGGGGCAAAGCCCTAAAAATCCTGCGGAAATACAGGTTCGCGCGCGTAGACTCACCCGAATTCTGATGATGGGGTAAAAGAAGACGCACGAAAGGAAGCGTCTTACTCATCTTTTGTTTCACTTGTTTTTGTTGGAGCAGTGCAACTATGAGCACCGATGCATCTGGAACGCTCAATAAGCAGGAGTGGAAAACACTCGGGCTTTCTTCGTTGGGCGGGGTTTTGGAGTTTTACGACTTCATTATCGTTTTCTTCTTCGCCAAGATTATTTCGGAACACTTCTTCCCGGCGGGCATCGGCGAGTTCTGGGCACTACTCAACACCTACGGCACTTTTGCCGCAGGGTACCTCGCACGTCCTCTCGGGGGCGTCGTGATGGCGCACTTCGGTGATCGCTTCGGCCGCAAGAACATGTTCATGCTCTCGATTGCGCTGATGGTCATCCCGACCTTTTCTCTGGCGATCGTGCCGACCTATGAAACGATCGGCTACGCGGCGCCCCTGCTGCTCATCCTTGTGCGTATCTGCCAGGGTATCGCAATCGGCGGGGAACTCCCGGGGGCCTGGGTCTTTATTCATGAGCACGCGCCCGCGGGCCAGAAGAACACGTATCTCGGCATCCTGACGGGCTCCGTGACGGCCGGCATTTTGTTGGGCAGCGTTGTGACCCTTGCGATGAACTTTATCTACACGCAGCCGGAACTCCATGACTGGGCCTGGCGTGTTCCCTTTGTCCTGGGCGGTATCTTCGGTCTGATTTCGATCTACCTGCGCCGGTTCCTGCAGGAAACCCCGGTCTTTCAGAAGATGCGCTCGAGCAAGGTTCTTGCCCGCTTCCCCTTAAAGGAAGTGCTTCAGACCTCGCGCTACGGCATCTGGATTTCGATGTTTATTACCTGGGTGCTCACAACCTGTATCGTGATCTTCATTCTGCTGATGCCCACCTTTGCGGGCGGCGTCATGAAGCTCAACCCCTTTGACACGGTGTACTTCCAGCTCTCCGGGCTTGTGTGCATTGTCGCGAGCTGCATGATCACCGGTAAATTGTCGGATCACTTCCGTCCGAGCTCGGTGTGCATTCTCTTTAGTGCCGGGTTTGCTCTCTGCGGGTTCCTCTTCCTCATGGAGCTTTACTCCGGGGCGGTGAACAACACCACGGCCTGGATTCTTTACATGGCGACCTGTTTCTTTGGCGGCATCATGAATTTCTGCCCGATCTTCATGAGCGACGTCTTTGAACCGCGCATCCGCTTCTCGGGTATTTCCTTTGCTTACAACATCGCCTACGCCATCTCGGGCGCCGTGACGCCGCAGCTTGCGTTTGCACTGCACACCTACGGTAAGACGCACCCCGATACGTTCGGTGCGATGGGGCTCGGGTTCTACATCGTTGTGGTGGGGGTGCTCTCCATTCTTACCGCCATGTCGATGGCCAAGGTTTACAGCGGCCGCCGCAAGATTCACGGTATGCGTGAAGCAAGCGCTTATGAACTCAATTCCGTGGCTGTCCGCGCCGATGAGAGCCGCCGCTAAAGCGCCTCATTAATTCGGATGAGAGGGAAAATCCCCGTCACGGTTTTACGACTGCGGCGGGGATTTTTCATGCCGCGCGGCTCCCTACGGTTTATCATGCGCTGACGTTGCGGAAAAGTTTTCCGCACCCCTCATTTCCTTTCGTAAAGCCTGAAGCTGATTTCAGCACTATGACCACCAATATCAATGACATCATGCGGATGCTTCCGCACCGCTATCCGTTTCTGCTGATTGACCGTGTGCTCGAAATCAGCGAGGATCTGACGACCTGCAAGGTTCTGAAAAACGTTACCGCCAACGAACCGCAGTTCACGGGACACTTCCCGGAATTCCCGGTGATGCCCGGTGTGTTGATCATCGAAGCCATGGCGCAGGCCTGTGCGGTGCTTGCGATGTCGCGTTTGACCGAAGAGCAGAAAAAAGAGAAGGCGCTCTTTTACTTTGCCGGTATTGATGAAGCGCGCTTTAAGCGCGTGGTGATCCCCGGAGACCAGCTCATTTTTGAGTGCAAGTACATCAAGGACCGTGCCGGTATCGGCTGGTACGAAGCCGTTGCAACCGTTGACGGCCACGTTGCCGCCACCGCCAAGATGATGTGCGCCCGCCGTCCGGTGGAATAACGCACGGATAAATCTGTCCCCAATCTGTTGAGCCGCGCAAGATTTTTTCTCAAACTCTTGCGCGGTTTCGTTTTTGTGAGGACAATACCGTACAAACTTCTGCGGAGATAAAACTATGCCGGTCATTCATCCGTCAAGCCTTGTGGATCCGAAGGCTGAGCTCGATGAGAGCGTTGTCGTAGGTCCCTTCTGTATCGTTGAAGGCAAGGTGAAAATCGGAGCGGGTACTGTTCTCATGAGTCACGTGACCGTGAGGGGCTCTACGACCGTCGGCAAGGGTAACCGCATCTTTCAGGGCGCTGCGATCGGCTGCGAACCCCAGGACAAAAAGTACGCCGGTGAAGACACCGTCCTCATTGTCGGAGACAATAACGTCATCCGCGAAAACTGCACGCTTTCCATCGGCACCGTCCAGGACGAGGGGATTACGCGGGTGGGAAGCGGAAACCTTCTGATGGCCAACGTCCACGTTGCGCACGACTGCAAGGTGGGCGACAACACGATTATTGCCAATAACTGCGCTTTAGCCGGCCATGTCACCGTCGAAGACTACGCCGTGATCGGGGGCCAGACGGGCCTGCATCAGTTCACGCGCGTCGGACGCCGGGCCATGGTCGGGGGCGCCTCCGGCATTTTGCGTGATGTGCCCCCCTTTATGATCTGCTCGGGTAACCCCGCGCAGCCCCACGGCCTCAACCTCGTGGGCCTGCGCCGCGCCGGGTTTTCGGCCGAACTCTTAAAGCTTCTCAAAGACTGCTATCACGCGATTTACCGGGAAGGAAACCTTGTTTCCGATGCCGTCGCCGAAATGCAGACGATTATTGACGGGGCTCCGGAAGAATACCGTGCGGAACTCACGCACCTGAAGGACTTCGTTCAAAACAGCCCCCGCGGCATCATCCGATGACGGGTGCAGTGACGGCCCTGGTGCCCGCGGTGTCGCGCTCCCCTTCAAGCGGCGTTGCCTGGCTTGCGGGTGAGGCAAGCGGCGACTTTCTCGCCAGCCTCGTTCTCCCGGAACTTGAGCGCCGCATGGGAGGGGCCCTGCAGTTCGGTATCGGCGGCGAAAAGATGCTTGAAGCCGGGCTTTTTCCCTGGTATACGAGTGACCGCCTCTCGGTGATGGGGTACGTCGAGGTTTTAAAGAAACTCCCGTCCCTTTTGTGGCTCAGAAGCCGCATGATCAGCCGCATCAAGACCCTGCACCCCCGCGCCTTTATCGGCGTGGATGCGCCTGACTTCAACCTCGGCATTGAAACGGCCCTAAGGCGTGAAGGGATCCCCACGGTGCATTTTGTCTCGCCCTCGATTTGGGCGTGGCGGCCCGAGCGCATTGAAAAGATCCGGCGGGCTGCGGACCACGTGCTTCTCATCTTTCCCTTTGAAAAGACGATCTACGATCAGGCGGGGATTCCGGCAACCTACGTGGGGCACCCTTTGGCGGGCATCATTCCGATGAAGCCCGACCCCGCGGCCGCGCGCGCGGAACTCGGTCTGGATACAAAGGGGGAGCCCCTTTTTGCGGTTCTGCCCGGGTCGCGCGTGAGTGAAGTCTCCGGGTGCGCCCCCATTTTCTTTCAGGCGTGTGAGCGGCTGCTTGAGAGGCTTGGGGCCGGATACTTTGTGATTCCGGCGGTCGATGACGCCCGCCGCGCGCAGATTGAAAACGCGGTGAAAAAGTATCCGCGGATCGCGGAGAGAACCACCGTCATTACCGGTAAAAGCCACCGGGTGCTTGAAGCCAGTGACGCCGTGATGACGGCTTCGGGTACCGCAGCCCTTGAAGCGGCGCTCTATAAAAAGCCGATGGTCGTGGGGTACGTCATGCCGGGGTTGACGGCCATGATGTTTCGTAAAAAAGGGCTCATCCCGTACGTGAGCCTGCCGAACATACTGCTGCAAAGCGTGGTGGTGCCGGAGTTTCTGCAGTACTTCTGTACGCCCGACGCCCTCGCGTGCGGCCTCATTCATCAGATGCGGCCCTCCCGCGCCGCGGAACTCGCCGAGCGCTTTACGGCGCTGCATGAGTCGCTTCTTCGGCCGACGGCGGATCTCGCTGTCGACGCGATTATGTCGGTTTTCCGGTAGCAGGCAGAGCGCAAAGCGGACAGAGCGACGGGGCTCCCTGCGGGCCGCTGATGCGTTTTAATTTCTAATAATAAAGACATTTTCTATTTAGCATCAGTTATCTGTTTTTCTTAACGCGGTTAAGCTTAACGGCGTTAAGAAATTTGTAACCGTTTAAAGTGCTGCCGGCCTAATTCCTTTGGAGATTGACGGGAGGGAGCCCTGGGCCGCTACAATGCGGGCTTCGTCCCCTTCGAACTTTCCGCCTGTTTCATGTCCGTTGCTGTTATTCCCGTCATTGACCGTGAGCACGCACGCGCTGCGGTTTTGTCGCTACCGGTGCCCGTCACGGGGGACGTGCGCGAAGAAGGCGGACGCATCATCGACACGCGGGGGCGGCCTTTGAGAGACCTCAGAATTTCGGTCACCGATGCCTGCAATTTCCGCTGCCGCTACTGCATGCCCAAGGAAAAGTTTCCGAGCCGCCATCAGTTTCTCGCGCACACGGAGCTTCTCACCTTTGAAGAAATCGAGCGGCTCGTGAGAATCTTTGTAAAGCTCGGAATCGAAAAGGTGCGGCTGACCGGGGGAGAGCCGCTGTTGCGCAAGAACGTCGATGTGCTCGTTCATAAACTAAAAGGCATCCGCACGCGGCAGGGGCAGCCCCTTGACGTTGCGATGACCACGAACGCGACGCTTCTGGCGCGCATGGCAGGCAAACTCAAGGCCGCTGGCCTAAACCGCGTCACGGTGAGTCTGGACGCTCTGTCAGAACCCCTTTTTCAGTCGATTAACGACGTGGGATTTCCGGCCGCCAAGGTTCTGGAAGGCATTGACGCGGCACGCGCCGCGGGCTTAAGCGTTAAGGTTAATACCGTTGTGAAGCGCGGCATGAACGAAGGTGAAGTCCTCCCTTTGTGTGAGCACTTCAGAAACACCGGCATTGTGCTGCGCTTCATTGAATACATGGATGCGGGGACAGCCAACGGCTGGCGCATGGACGAGGTGGTGCCCTCAAGCGAGCTCGTTCAGAAGATTTCCGCAAAGTGGCCCTTAAAACCGGTTGATGCCTGTTACCGCGGGGAGGTGGCCTCGCGCTGGGCCTACGCCGACGGCGCGGGCGAAGTGGGCTTTATCAGTTCGGTGACGCAGGCTTTCTGCCGGGACTGCACCCGGGCAAGGCTCTCGGTCGAAGGCGGGCTTTTTCTGTGCCTTTTTGCCGACCGGGGCTATGACATCCGCACGATGCTTCGGGGCGGCGCCACCGACGAAGAAATTCTCGAGGCGGTGGCGCGCATCTGGACCAACCGCGACAACCACTATTCCGAAATCCGCACGGAGGCAACGGCGGGATTAAGGCGCGTAGAAATGCAGTACATCGGCGGCTAATCCGTTGTTGTTAAAAGAAAAGCCGGTTCCCCGAGTGAGGAAACCGGCTTTGCCGTTAAACGGTCAGATTACTTGAAAAGAGGGGCGACGAGCTCGGCTTCGTGGGCGAGTTCGGCGACGGTCTTGTCCAACCGCGCCTTGGCTTCACCTTCAAAGTTAAGGCCCTTCACGATTTCATAGTTACCCTTGCCGTCACAGGTGCAGGGCATACCGCAGATGAGGCCTTCGGGGATGCCGTAGGAGCCGTCGCTCGGAACACCCATCGTGACCCAGCCGCCGTTGCTGCCCAGGAACCAGTCGTGCATGTGATCAATCGCCGCAGCAGCTGCGGAAGCCGCAGAGCTTGCGCCGCGGGCTTCAATAATCGCCGCGCCGCGCGTGCTCACCGTCGGGATGAAGTCCTTTTCGTACCATTCGGCGTCAACGAGGTCCGCGGCCTTCTTGCCTGCAATTTCGCAGTTGCGGATATCCGGGTACATGGTGTTGGAGTGATTGCCCCAGACGGCCATGCGGCGGATTTCAGCTACGGGCGTCCCTGTCTTGGCGGAAAGCTGAGCCAAGGAGCGGTTGTGGTCAAGGCGCAGCATCGCATTAAAGCAGGTTGCAGACAACGAGGGCGCCGACTTCATGGCGATGTAGGCGTTCGTGTTGCAGGGGTTGCCGACAACGAGAACCTTCACGTCGCGGGCGGCGACTTCGTCAAGGGCCTTACCCTGAACGGTGAAGATTGCGCCGTTCGCGGATAAGAGTTCACTTCTGTCCATGCCCTTGGTACGCGGGCGGGCGCCAACGAGGAGCGCAGCCTGCGCGTCACGGAAAGCGACCTTCGGGTCGCTCGTGGCGATCATGTCGGCTACCAGTGGGAAGGCGCAGTCGGAGAGTTCCATCATCACGCCCTTTAACCGCTGGGCGCTTTCCGGCGTGTCGCGTTCAAGCAGCTGCAGGATCACGGGCTGGTCCGGGCCGAGCATGTCGCCCGCGGCAATGCGGAAAAGCAGGGAATAACCGATCTGGCCGGCAGGGCCGGTCACGGCAACGCGAATAGGCTTCTTCATTTTTTGTGATCCTAAAGTTGACTGGAAGTGCCGCGCGTGTCTGATAGGAGGGCACTGACGGCTGAGGTCTCGTGATTCTACATTTTCAAAGAACGGGTTTTTCGTGATGCCGTTCCTGAAATATGTTCAGAGCGATATTTTCGGACGACTCTATAGGAAGCAAACTATAGAGTGCAAGAAGATTTATCAGAAATCGGAAAGGGGAGGACGCTGCCGGGGCTTTAGAGTGCCCTCGGCAGCGCAGGGACTTACGCGTTGCGCGTTTTTTCGAGGTGAAGTTTCGCGATGATGGTCGCAGCGATCTCTTCAATGGACTTGGTGGTGGAATTGAGCCATTCGATACCGTTTGCGTGCATCAGGTTTTCGGCGGCTTCAATTTCGGAGCGGCAGTTTTCAATGCTCGCGTACCGGGATCCCGGACGGCGCTCGTTGCGGATTTCGCTTAGGCGCTCGGGCTTAATGGAAAGTCCGAAGAGTTTGCTGTGAAGCGGCTCAAGGGCTTCGGGGAGCGTCCCGCGGTCAAAGTCCTCGGGAATTAAGGGGTAGTTGGCGACCTTAATGCCGAACTGCATCGCAAGAAAGAGGCTCGTGGGCGTTTTGCCTGAGCGCGAGACGCCCACCAAAATGACGTCGGCCTGATCCAGGCCCCGGTTTGTCTGACCGTCGTCGTGCGTAAGCGTGTAGTCGATCGCGGCAATACGCTGGTTGTAGCGCTCTTCGTTCTGAATCTTGTGCGTTGCGCCCACGGTGTGGGTGCTTTTCATGCCGAGCTCACGCTCCATCGGGCCCACAAACGAACGGAAGAGCTCGACCTGAAAGCCCGGCGCTTGCTTTAGGAAGGCCTGCGAAATCGTGGGGTCCACAAACGTGGAGAAAACGAGGGGACGCACGCCGGTTTCAGCCTGCACGCGGCTGATGCGCTCAGCAACCTGATGGGCTTTTTCCACGGAATCCACAAACGGGATGCGGTGCTGCTCGTAGACCAAATCCGGGAACTGGGTCATCACGGAGTGCGCGAGGGTTTCGGCCGTGATGGCGGTGCCGTCGCTCACGATGAAAACAGGACGCCAATTTTTGTTTTGCTCAGCCATTTTGTGTGAAGAAAGCTGGTTGTCGGAGGTGGCGGCATTGTATCAGCCGTATGACAGACGCATGACAGAGCGGGGAGGACGGGCGGCGGCGTCGCCGGCTGAATCCTTTCTCTTAGATCAACCTTCTTCTTAATCCTGTGCTCCTTTGTGACAGGCCCGTTACAAAAGGGGCTTTGCGCGCGGCGTTTGGGCCGCGAAGCGGCTACAATGGCGGCACGTTTTAAAACCCCCTTGCGTTTTTCTAAACGAGGATCAAATGGTTCAAGGCCGTTACGTATTCCCTTTCAGCCAGCTTCGCATGACCGACGTTGACCGCGTCGGCGGCAAAAATGCCTCCCTGGGCGAACTTTTAAGTCAGCTTACCGATGCGGGCATCCGTGTTCCGGACGGCTTTGCCACCACGGCCGAAGCCTTCCGCCTCTTTATTAAGGAAAGCGGCCTTGAGGACCGTATCGCCAAGCGCCTCGCGGCTCTTGACGTGGAGGATGTGAAGGCGCTCGCCGAAGCCGGCGCCGAAATCCGCCGCTGGATTGAAGAGGCGCCGTTTCCTGCGGAACTCGAAAAGGAAATCCGCGCGTTTTACGAGTGGCTCAAAGACGGCCAGGACGAAATTTCCGTGGCGGTGCGCTCTTCGGCAACCGCTGAAGACCTCCCGGACGCCTCCTTTGCCGGCCAGCAGGAAACGTACCTCAACGTCGTCGGGATCGATCAGGTCCTTTCCCGCATGAAGGAAGTGTTCGCGTCGCTTTATAACGACCGCGCGATCAGCTACCGCGTCCACAAGGGCTTTACCCACATGGAAGTGGCGCTTTCCGCGGGCGTGCAGAGAATGTGCCGCTCGGATAAAGGTGCCGCAGGCGTCATGTTTACGCTTGACACCGAAAGCGGCTTTGATCAGGTTGTTTTTGTGACCGCGAGCTACGGCCTGGGTGAAACCGTCGTTCAGGGTGCCGTGAACCCCGACGAATTCTTCGTGCATAAGCCGAGCCTTGCCGCGGGCAAGTACTCGATCGTGCGCCGCACTTTGGGCAGTAAACTCATCAAGATGGAGTTTGATCCGGAAAAAGCCTCCGGGCGCTCGGTTCGCACGGTTGACGTGGAACCCGAAGACCGCCGCCGCTTTGCGCTCACCGACGACGACGTCATTGAACTTGCGAAATTTGCCTGCATCATTGAAAAGCACTACGGCCGTCCCATGGATATTGAATGGGGTAAAGACGGCATCGACGGCAAGATCTACATTCTGCAGGCGCGGCCTGAGACCGTGAAGAGCCGTCAGAACACCGCCGACGTGCAGCAGAAATTTACTCTGAAGAGCCGCGGCAAGGTCCTTGCCGAAGGCCGCGCCATCGGTCAGAAGATCGGTGCGGGTCCGGTGAGAATCGTTGCTGACGCCAGCGAAATGGACCGCGTGCAAAAGGGTGATGTGCTTGTCACCGACATGACCGACCCCAACTGGGAACCGGTGATGAAGAAGGCGAGCGCCATTGTCACGAACCGCGGCGGCCGTACCTGCCACGCGGCCATCATTGCCCGCGAACTCGGTATTCCGGCGGTTGTGGGGTGCGGTGACGCGACCGAATCGCTCACCGAAAACGAACCCGTCACGGTGAGCTGCGCCGAAGGCGACACCGGTTACATCTACGGCGGCATCCAGGACTTTGCCGTTGAAGAAGTGCGCCGCGGGGCGCTTCCCGAGATCCCCGTGAAGGTCATGATGAACATCGGCAACCCGCAGCTTGCCTTTGACTTCTGCCAGATTCCGAATAAGGGCGTGGGCCTTGCGCGTCTGGAATTCATCATCAACAACAATATCGGCGTGCATCCCAAGCTCTGCCTTGATTACCCGAATATTCCGAGTGAACTCCGCGACAAGCTTGAACGCATCTCCGCGGGCTACAAGTCGCCCCTGGACTTCTTCGTGAGTAAGCTCGCCGAAGGTGTGGCAACGATTGCCTGCGCCTTCTGGCCCAAGAAGGTGATCGTGCGTCTGTCGGACTTTAAGAGCAACGAGTACCGTAAGTTGACGGGCGGCGCTCTGTACGAACCGGAAGAAGAAAACCCCATGCTGGGTTTTCGCGGTGCAAGCCGCTACATCGCCCACAGCTTTGCGGACTGCTTCGAACTCGAATGCCGTGCCATGAAGCGCGTGCGCGACGAAATGGGGCTCACCAACGTCGAACTCATGGTGCCCTTTGTCCGTACCATCGATGAAATCAAGGAAACCGTGGCGGTTCTTGAAAAGAACGGCTTAAAGCGCGGTGAAAACGGTCTGCGCCTCAACATGATGTGCGAAATTCCGTCCAACGCCCTTTTGGCAGACGAATTCCTTGACTACGTCGACGGCTTCTCGATTGGTTCCAACGACCTCACGCAGTTGACGCTCGGCCTTGACCGTGACTCGGGCCTGGTCGCCAAGAGCTTTGACGAGCGCAACGCCGCTGTGAAGAAGCTCCTTTCGATGGCGATTAAGACCTGCCGTGCACGCGGCAAGTACGTGGGTATCTGCGGTCAGGGGCCGTCCGATCACGCCGACTTTGCGGCCTGGCTCATGGAAGAGGGGATTGAGTCCATTTCTCTGAACCCCGACACCGTGGTCGATACGTGGCGTAAGCTCGCCAAGATCGGTAAGGCTTAACCGGTCAGTTTCCGGGGCAGCGACTGCTACCGGAAACGCACACCCGGCCGCGGACATGAGAGAATTGTCGGGCCGGGTTTTCTTTTTTCTTAAGAGAGGAAGTCAACGGCCATGGGTGATATTGACCGCCGAGACGTGGATTTGGTGCTGCAGGCGTTGCCGCCTCAGGCGAGGATTGCCCTCGATGCGCTCTCTGAACTTCAGAAGCGCCCCGCCGAAGATGTTTTACGGGACGAAATCGCCAAGTACATTGCGGGCAGGCTCCCTGCAATCGACATTGATTCGGCGCTCTCTGCCCTGCAGCAGACGGCCTACCAGGCCGGTTACCTCATCGGGCGGCTGCGCCGGATGTCGCGGGAATTCGGTGAAGACTAAAAGGGCCACCCTTTAAGCCGCCAGGCGGCGTCCCAGAAAATCCATTCAAGCCGGCAGGACGTGAGGTAGTTTTCCGTCATCCGTGCGCGGTTTTCTTCGGTTTCTCTAGCTGCGAGCCGGTCCGCGAGCCCCACAGCTTTTTTAACGGTCTCTGAATACGCCGGATCGCCGTAGGCACCGAGCCACGCCTGGTAGGGATTGCCGGGCGCCACGTTTGCGGCAATCATTTTTCCCACGGTTTCATAAAGCGTAAAGCAGGGCAAAAGTGCCGCCCAGGCGGCGCCGACTGAGCTGTCAAGCGTGGCCTTGGCTTCCCAGCTCACATAAAAAAGGGTTGAGGGTTTGACGCGCGTGAGTGCTGTGATGTCGCGGCCGTCTCTGAGTTTTTCAATCAGTTCAAGCATCCAGACTTCGGTCTGCGCCGTTTCTTTAATCCATTGCGTAAGAAGCCTGCGGTCGGCGGCGTCGGTGAGACGCTTTTCAACGCGCGTGAGGCTCTCACCGTAACCCTTGAGGTAAATGACGTTTTGTGCGAGATACCAGAGGACCTTTTCACGGGCGATGGTGCCTGAGGCGAGTTCCTGCAGGAAAGGATGCGCGAGAACGGCGTCGGTTACGGAGCGCGTGCGGGCGAAGGCCTCTGCCGACCACGAAGCGGCAGCGGGGACTGTGAACGGGATGCCTGCAGCGGCGAGGGCGGCCGTCTGCGTTAAAAAGGAGCGGCGGGAGAGAAGAGCTGACATAACGGAGCTTGAAGTACGGAGAAAGCGTATTTTGCACGTGTCAGCCGAGAATGGAGAAGGACCGGGGTAATCGTAAGCCAGGGCTTTGAAAATCAATGGATTTTCGGTGATATTTTTCTTTCGGAGCGGATATGGTTCTGCTGCGGCCGCCTTCGTCCTCGGGATGGAATGTCACCAAAGTGGCAGAACTCAGACCAGTTTCGCCGTGGCCGGCCGAAGGCGTTGCTTCCGCGTCCGAAAACGGTGGAAGGGAGCTTGCCTCGAGAAAGAAAATAGATTTTGGACACTGACTTCTGATGAACTCAGTGATTTCACGGGCGGACAATCCACGTCCATATAAATCGATGATGGCGTCATCGAAGTCATTGAAATGCCGTGAGTGCTTGGGTACCAGGCGGGGAACATA
>ENA-UEQM01000322-UEQM01000322.1-human-gut-metagenome-genome-assembly--contig:-NODE-322-length-32935-cov-8.724542_pt1 | contig 32935 bp, 24 predicted proteins | sample MGYA00242948_ERZ507948 | MGnify/ENA primary metagenome ERZ507948 (study PRJEB26167, sample SAMN06115440) | human gut metagenome | host: Homo sapiens | place: China:Hubei | collected 2015-07-28 | study... | reverse complement strand
ATTGGTTGGTACGGGGAGAGATGCGGCGCTGGTCGCCGCTTTCTCTCCCCCGAACCCCTCTCTTTTACGCAGAGCGGGAGCAGGAGAAAGAACGAGGGAGTGGGAAAGCAGAGTTCCCCGGCGGGATAAGTAGGAGGAACGCAGTGACGACGCACATCCCGTTACTTGGCAGCGGCACCTTGCCGCCTCTCTTTTACGCAGAGCGGCATACAGAGACTGATTGCATATTTTACAAGTAATATTCACCAATAACTCGATCAATGTAAATTTATTTTTCATAAACCGTCTCCTTTTATTTTCTTTTCCATACGGTGGATTCTCCGATAAACAGCGGCACCTGCCGCGGCAACAACGCAGGCTCATCCGTCCACGCCGGTTTGCCGGGATCGAACATCCAGTCGAGCAGCTGATCCAGTTCCCGCGCCATGTCCGGCATTTCAACACAGGTGATCGACGGGGCGAAAAAACGGGCGTTCCCGCCGTCGCCGACCGCGACCAGCCCGATGTCGCGTCCGGGCAGTTTCCCCGCATCCAGCAGGGCGCGCGCCACGCCATAGGCAATGTTTTCATTGGTGCAGAATACCGCCTGCGCCGTAAATTCACCGGTCAGGCGGGCACGCATCAGTTCATACGCGCTCTGCGCCGGGTCCTCGTAGGCGCGGACCGGCTCGTTGTGCAATATGCCGGTGTAATCCAATTCGCGCATCCCATTCAGCCACGCCCCGATCCGGCGGGTGGTCTCCACATCGCACGGCTGCGTGTTGATACAATCGATCCGGTTGAAACCGAGCGACTTCAGATGTTCCAGCAGCGGGCGCACACAGCTCGCGTCGAACATCGCCAGCCGGGGAATCCCCAGCCCGGTCAGGTCGAAATCCACCGTGGTCAGTCCGTGTTTCCGGCTTCGGAACAATTCCCGCGCGGCGGGGTCAAGTTCTTCGGCGCTGCCGAACAGAAACACTCCGTCGAAATTGTTCAGAGTCTCCCGAATCACCGGCTCATTCCAATGGACGAAATTCACCGGGCGAAACAGGCCGCGCCGCCGCTCCGTCGCCCGCTCCAGCTGCACCCGGCAACGCTGGAAATAGTTGCTGGCGAAGGCAGGAAACAGCATTGCGACCGTCGGAAGCGGCGCCGGTCCCGCCGCTTCCCGGCGGGCGCATACGGCGATCCGGCCGTTTTCCATCCGGCGGCACAGGCCGTCGGCCAGCAGCTTTTCAACCGCCTTGCGCGCCACGATATGGCTGACGCCGAACTCCTCCGCAAGTTTCCGGGAGGACGGAATTTCAGTCAGCAGATAGTCGCCATACGAAATCCGCTCCGCCAGCAATTCCGCCGTTTTCAGGTATTGCGGTTTGTTTCCCACGCCTGATTCCTTTCGATATCACAATAGCACATTTTGTGCTACACCTATATTATACCAAAGAAAGGAGCGGTTGTCAAGAGGCAAAAGCGGAAAACCGAACATTTTTCTTCGGATTTCTTGATACCCGCGCGGCGGCGGGATATATTAATGAAATCACAACAGGAAAGTCCGAACCACCATGAACCGCCGAACCCTTGCGATCTGGCAGCTCTCCATGCTGACCGCGATCCACTTCACCGTCGATATGCTCTCCGGTATGCTGCCGGGATTCCTGCCGCGCCTGCTGGAAAAATACACCCTTTCCATCGGCACCGGCACGCTGCTGCTGACCCTCTGCGCCTTCAGTTCCAACGGTGTGCAGCTCTGGGCCGGAACACTCCGCAAAACCGCGACCAGGCCGCTGCTGGTTCAGGTCGGGCTGGTGCTCGGCTGCGCAATCTGCCTGGTCGGGCTGGTGCCGGCCGGGCCGGGAGCGATGTGGCTCCTGACGCTGATCGTGCTGGTGCTCGGCGTCGGCGTGGCGCTGGTCCATCCCGAGGGGCTGCGCGGCGTCTGCGCGATCGATCCGGGCACCGTGACGCCGGCGGTCGCCACCTCCATTTTCATGCTCTCCGGCTTCCTCGGCTACGCGACCGGTCCGTTGCTGGGCGGCGTGCTGCTGGAATGCTTCGGTTTCCACGGCCTCTACCTGATGCTGATCCCGGTGGCGCTGCTGCTCGTCGGCGTCTCCAAGGCACGGGTCCGGCTCGCCAAGGACCGGCCGCAGGCGGCGCGCGGCAAGGCGGCAGCCATCCCGCACTCCACGCTGACCTTCTGGGAGCTCTTCGTGGTCGCGACGTTGATCAACACCGGCTGCGTGATCATTCAGGGACTGCTGCCGACCTATCTGAATCTCTTCGGCTTTTCGCTCGGTTTCGGCGGCCTCAGCGCAATGCTGTTCGGCGCGGGCGCGGGGCTCGGCGCGCTCGGCACCAGCTTCCTGATCAAAAAGTTTGAAACCATCCGGTGCATCCAGCTCGAAATCCTCGCCGGGGTGCCGCTGCTGATCCTCTACCTCTGTGCCGCCCCGTCCGGCTGGGCGGCGGCGTTGATCCCGCTGGCGGGAGTGCTGGTCGGAGCCGGTTTCCCGCAGCTGGTGGTATTGGCGCGCACCGCTCCCGGCGGACCCGCGCTCGGCACGCGCATGGGGCTGGTGGTCGGCGGCACCTGGGGCATCGCCGGACTGCTGCTGCTGCTCGTCGGCGTCGCGGCGGACCGGTTCGGACTGCGCGCCGCAATGTTCGCCAGCCCGTTCTCATTCTTGTGCGTACTGCTGATGACCCGTTTTTTGCAGATGAAAAAACACCGGAACGGCTGAAGGACTGGAATAATTCCCGATCCGGCGATATGTTATAGAGAATGCAATCGCAGCAACGAAGAGGAATCCCGAATTCATGAATATGCTTTTTATCGGCGACGTCGTCGGCAAGGGAGGCCGCGAAGCGGTCAAACAGCTCGTGCCGGAACTGCGCCGGGAATTCAACTGTCAGTTTGTGGTGGTCAACGGCGAAAACTCGGCGGCGGGCTCCGGCCTGACTTCCGGATGCGTCCGCGACCTGCTCGCCGTCGCCGACGTGGTGACCAGCGGCGACCACACCTGGGACCAGAAGGGCTTCGACGCCGAAATCGGCGCTTTCCGCCAGATGATCCGTCCCGCCAACTTCTCCGTGAAACAGCCGGGACGCGGCTGGGGCGTCTTTCCCAACCCCGGCGGCGGCGAAGTGGCGGTGATCAGTCTGCTCGGCAAGGTGTTCATGCGCGACTCCGCCTACTGCCCCTTTGAAACCGCAGACCGGATTCTCAACGAGGAGCTGCCGAAAAGCGTGAGCACCATTCTGGTCGATTTCCACGCCGAGGCGACCAGCGAAAAGCTGGCGATGGGGTACTTCCTCGACGGGCGGGTCACCGCCGTGATCGGCACGCACACCCACGTGCAGACCGCCGACAGCCGGGTACTCCCCGGCGGAACCGCCTATTTGACCGACGCCGGGATGGTCGGAGCCTCCACCAGTGTGCTCGGCCGCGAGGTCGGGGCGGTGCTGTACAAATTCACCACCGGACTGCCGAACCGGCTGCCGGTGGTCGAAAACGGCCCGATCCGGCTCGACGGCGCGGTGATCGGCTACGACTACCGCACCGGCCGCGCCAACGCGATCACGCCGATTTCCCGTGAAATCAATATTTGAACAGTTCATATACAACAGGAATTGATACGATGAGCGAATTTGTTTTCGATCCGGTAGAGGATCTGGTCGCCGACCTGCGGCAGGGCAAAATGGTGATCATCACCGACGATGAGCACCGTGAAAACGAGGGAGACCTCGTGCTGCCCGCCGCCCACGTGACCCCGGAAGCGATCACTTTCATGGCGACCTACGGGCGCGGGCTGATCTGCGCGCCGCTGTCGGCGGAACGCGCCTCCGAACTCAACCTCTCCACGCCCGCCTCGCTGACCGATCCCTTCGGCACCGCCTTCACCCAGAGCGTCGACGCCAAGCGCGGCACCACCACCGGCATTTCGGCTTTCGACCGGGCAACGACGGTCAAGGCGCTGATCGACCCGGCGACCTCGCCCGCCGACTTCGTATCGCCGGGGCATTTGTTCCCGCTGATCGCGCGGCCGGGCGGCGTGCTGCGCCGGGCGGGACACACCGAAGCGGCGGTCGACCTCGCCCGCCTCGCCGGACTCACTCCGGCCGGCGTGATCTGCGAAATCATGAGCGACGACGGCACGATGGCCCGGCTGCCGCAGCTGGATGAATTCCGCAAAAAACACGGCCTGAAATGGGGAACGGTGGCCGACCTGATCGCCTACCGCCGCCGCCATGAGCAACTGATCATCCGCGGCGCCAGCGCCCGGCTGCCCACCGTGTTCGGCGAATTCCGGATCACCCCGTACCGGACCAAGGTGGACTCCTTCGAGCATATCGCCCTCGTTTACGGCGACGTGAAAGACAAGGAGAATGTGCTCGTGCGCGTGCACAGCGAATGCCTGACCGGCGACGTATTCGGCAGCTGCCGCTGCGACTGCGGCGACCAGCTCCACGCCGCGATGCGCCAGATCGTCGAAAACGGCTCCGGCGTGCTGGTCTATCTGCGCCAGGAGGGACGCGGCATCGGCATCTTCAACAAGATCCACGCCTACCAGCTTCAGGATGAAGGGTGCGACACGGTCGATGCGAATGTAAAACTCGGCTTCGCCCCCGACCTGCGCGAATACGGGATCGGCGTGCAGATTCTGCTCGACCTCGGGGTGAAATCGGTCCGGCTGCTGACCAACAACCCCAAGAAGCTGGTCGGTCTTTCCGGCTACGGCCTGAAGCTCGCGGAACGGGTTCCGCTGGTGATCGAGCCGTGCGCTGAAAACGAATTCTATTTGCGCACCAAGAAAGAGCGCATGGGACACCTGATTTAGAGTTTATCCCAGAATAAGTTCTTCATCAGGCCTGAACAGTATCGCGTCCGGAGGCTTTGCCCGTCCGGACGCTTTTTTTTCAACCGGGAGCACGGTTGCTCCCGGCGCTTCTTATGAGATGAAATTCGTGCTGACCCGCGGCTCCTGCTGCGGCAGCGGAACTCCGCCCTGCGACAGGGACTTCAGCAGACGGGCCATATTGTTGCCGAGCGTCCGCATCGTCTGCAATCCCTCCAGATCCCGGCGAACCTCGTCCGGCGTAAAGCCGTGCGTCGAATTCCAATACTGCGACGACACCACCGGCATCTGGCAGATCGTGAAGTATTTGTTCAAGCGGTCGAACGTGGCGCTCGCCCCGCCACGCCGGCAGTTCACCGCACACGCCGCCGGCTTATGCAGAAAACATTCCGTCGCGGAAAAGAACACCCGGTCGAGAATCGCGCACAAACTTCCCGGAGGTCCCGCGTAATAGACCGGAGCGCCGATCACCAGTCCGTCGCTCTCTTTCATTTTCGTCACAAAGTCGGTGTAGAGTTTCTCTTTGAACACGCAGCCGTTTCCGGTCTCCCGGCATTTCCAGCAGCTGATGCAGCCCTGTACGGCCCGGTTGCCGATCCAGAAAATCTCCGATTCGACGCCGTTGTTCTTCAACGCTCCGGCCACCTCCGAAAGCGCAGTAAAAGTACAGCCCTCCCTGTGAGGGCTCCCGTTGACCAGCAGAACTTTCATTTTCACCTCCAGAATTCACGCAATTGCGGTTCCGTAGTAATATACATCGTCCGAATCAAATATCAAAAGTACGGCCCCCCTCCCCGCGAAGCAGGAGAAAATTCCCGTCCATGCCGCATCATGCCGGCGCGCCGGCGGTCAGCTCCGTTCTTCCCCGGTTTGCGTTTTCTTTTTGGAGCAGAGAGTTTCCGCCACCAGATAGACCGCCGGAACGAAGAACAATGTAATCACCGTCGAGCTGGTCAGGCCGCCGATCACCGCGCGCGCCATCGGCGCCTGCGTCTCGCCGCCGTCCCCCAGCCCGAGCGCCAGCGGGAAGAGGCCGAGCACCGTGGTCAGCGTGGTCATCAGGATCGGCCGCAACCGCCGTTTACCCGCTTCCCTGACCGCTTTTTCCAGCGGCATCCCCTCCTCGTTGCGCAACAGGTTCGCGGTATCCACCAGCAGAATCGCGTTGTTCACCACGATGCCCGCGAGCATGATCACGCCGATGAAGGATTGCAGATTGAACGTCGTCCGGGTCAGGAAGAGCGCCAGCACCACACCGATCGCCGCCAGCGGCACACTGAACATCACCACCAGCGGGTCGCGCAGCGATTCAAACTGGCAGGCCATCACCATGTACACCAGCGCCAGCGCCAGTGAAAATGCGAACATCAGCTCGCGAAACGACTCCTGCTGGTCTTCGTAATCGCCGGAAAACAGCAGCGTAAAGCCCGGCGGCATCGGAATATCCTCCAATTTCGCCTGAATATCCTGCACGACCGAACCAAGATCGCGGTCCTGGATATTGCCGCCGACGGTCAGCACGCGTTCCTGATTCTTGCGTTCGATGTTGACCGGTCCCTTGACCCGTTCGTAATTGATCAGGTTGCGCAGCACCACGAGTTCCCCTTTGCTGTTGCGCATGGAGAGATCGAGAATCTGGTCGAGGCCCAGCAGATCCGCATCCTTGACCTTCACCAGAATCGTGTATTCGTCGCCGTTTTCACGGAACTCGCCCGCTTCGGAACCGGCGAGAATGGTGCGCAGCGCATCCGCGATCTCCTTGACCGGCACACCGAGGTCGTTGGCCTTGTCGCGGTCGATCACCAGCCGGTCCTCCGGCACGCCGAGGTCACGGGAGAGCTTCACGTCGGTGATGCCCGGCACGGAGGCCATCGCATCGCTGACCCGCGCCGCCAGCGCGGCGGCGGTATCGAAGTCAAAGCCGCGCAGCTCCACCGCAACCCCTTCGCCGGAACCGGCCCCCATCATCCGCGAGAAGATCCCCTGCCCGGCCCGCACCCGGCAGACCGCGCCCGGAATCACCTTCAGCCGCCGGTCAAGCTCGGCGGTGATCTGCTGGTCGGAACGCCTGCGCTGCGTCCTCGGCACCAGCCGGATGTTGTAGTTCGCCTTGTGTCCGCCCGAACTGCGCCAGCTCGAACTGCCCGCGAAGGTCACCCAGCCGCGCATATCTTTGCCGCATACCTCGCGGATGATGTTTTCGGTCATGATCACCACATCGTTCACGGCTTCGGGGCTGGTGCCGACCTCCATTTCCAGAAAGACGCGCACCTCGCCTTCGTCCGCCTTGGGCATCAGTTCGGTGCCGATCAGCGGAATCAGCAGCAGCGACGCGCCGACCAGCGCCACCGAAATCCCGATGAACAGCCAGCGGAACCGGATCACCGCATCCAGCGCATCGGAATAACAGCCGACCAGCCACCGCAGGAAATACTCCGGGATCTCCATGATCCGGTGCCACAGCGACGGCTTGCCGGCCGGCGGCACCACCGGGCGCAGCAGCCGCGACGCCATCATCGGCACCAGCGTGATCGCGGTGAACAGCGAGCAGCCCAGCGAAAAGGAGACCACCGCCGAAAACTGCTTGAACATCACGCCGGCCATCCCCTCCATGAAGAGCAGCGGCAGGAACACCGCCAGCGTGGTCAGCGTGCTGGCGGTCAGCGCGGCCACCACTTCGCTGGTCCCCTTCACCGCCGCCTCGTGCGGATGCATGCCCTCGTCGCGCAGCCGGGTGATGTTTTCCAGCACCACGATCGAATTGTCCACCAGCATGCCGACGCCGAGCGCAAGGCCGCCGAGCGTCATCAGATTCAGGGTGTAGCCGCAGAAGTAGACCAACGCGAAGGTCGCGATGATCGACATCGGGATGCTGATCGAAATCACGATCGTACTGCCGATATTGCGCAAAAAAAACAGCAGCACCACCACCGCCAGCAGCCCGCCGGAAAAAGCGGAATCCGCCACACCGCTGATCGCGCGTTCGATGAAATCCGCCGTATTGATGATCGCCTGAAGCTGCACCTGCGAACCGAATTCCTCGTTGACCCTTTCCATTTCCTTCAAAACGCCGTTGGCCACCTGCACGGTGTTGGAGCCGGACTGCTTGTAAACCTGCATCATGATGCCCGGCTTGCCGTTCACCCGCACATACCGGGTCAGTTTTTCATGGGTGTCGACCACTTCGGCGACGTCGCCGACTTTGATCAGTTCGCCGTTCTTTCCGGTCGCGATCACGGTATTGCGGATCTGGTCGATGTCGGTGAAGATGCCGGGGGTCCGCACACGGATTTCGAGCCGGTCCTCGCGCAGGTTTCCGGCGGGGGTGGTTACGTTGGCCTCCTTGAGCTTGGAGAGCACATTTTCCAGCGAAGTATCCAGCTTGCGCGCCTTGTCCACGTCGAACAGCACCTGAATCTCGCGCACCAGCCCGCCGTTGATCTCCGCCGAAGCCACGCCGTTGATCCGTTCCAGCCGGTACTGAATCTGGTCCTCGACCAGTTGTCGCGCATCCATCAGGTCGATGTTCGTCGCCACGCCGATGCGCAGGATCGGGGAACTCGCGGAGTCGAATTTGTACAGGATCGGCCGGTCCGCGTCATCCGGCAGGCTCGGCACCACCCGGTCGAGGCGGTCACGCACGTCGGCCACCGCCGATTCGAGGTCGGTCCCCCAGTTGAAGGAGACGGTCACGTTGCTGGAACCTTCGCCGGAGGTGGAGGTGATCTCCTTCACCCCGGAGACGGCGGAGAGCGAACGTTCGATCCGCTTGGAAATCAGCTCCTCGACCTCCTCCGGGCTGGCGTCCTCGTAGGTGGTGATGATGGTTACGCCCGGATAGGTGATGTCCGGCATCAGGTCGACCGGCAGGTAACTCAGCGCCACGCCGCCCAGAATCAGCACGATGCAGGAGATCATCGAAATGAAGATCGGGCGTTTTACCGAAAACTCCGGGATGTTCATAACCGTGCCGTCTCCTGCTCCCCGGTCTCCGCATCATCCGGTTTGCGGATCTGGAAATCCGCCGGAATTCGGATATCCACACCGTCGGTCAGCAGATGGTTGCCGAGCGTGATCACCGGGAAATTCAGCTTCGGGGAAAGAATTTCAGTAAAGGCGCGGGTTGCGATTCCGGTTTCCACCGGCACGAACACCGCTTTACCGTCCCTGGCGGAAAGCTTGAACACTCCCGTCTTGTCGTTCCGCTTTATGACCGCGTTGCGCGGCACCACCTGCGCGCCGGGATGGAACGCGAATTCCATCTGCACACGCACATACATGCCCGGCTTCAGACGCAGGTCCTTATTCGGCACCTCGATCTGCACAGCGGCCTGCCGGGTGTTGTCCTGCAACACCTGCGCGATCCGTGAAATTTTCCCCTCGAACACCTCGCCCGGATAGGCGTCGGTGGAGAGCCGGGCGACCTGTCCGATTTTCAACGACGGGTAGTCGCGCTCAATCGCATAGATCACCGCATAGAGCCGGTCCAGCTCCGCGACCGTGAGCAGCGCCTGGTTGGCCGCCATCAGCGTGCCTTCATCCACTTCGCGGGAGGCGACGTAGCGGTGCACATCTTCGCCGCCCCAGTCGGCGGTGACGGTGCAGTCGTTCAGCTTGAGCCGGGCGTTGTCGAGAATCGCCTGCCGCCGCTTGACTTCGGCCTCGCTTTTCGCATAAGCGGCTGCCTGGGCCTGATAAGCGGTTTCGGCGGATTCATACTGGGCGGCGGTGCCGACATTCTTTTCGGTCAGAATCTTCTGGCGCTCGTATTCGCGGCGGCGCAGGTCGAGCATCACGCGCGCTTCGGAGAGTTCCGCCCTGGCGACGTCGAGATCCGCCGCGGTCTGGTCCACCACCTGCTTGTACTCCGTATCCTCGATCCGCGCGATCACCGCGCCGCCCGGAACCGGGTCGCCGATATCGAAGTTCAGCTCCTCCAGCCTGCCGCTGACCTTCGGGGCGACCTCAAAGCTGGACCACGGCTTCAGAGTGCCGGTGAACGTCTTCACATCGCGCATGTCCTTTGTTTCGGGCAATACGGCTTCCACGGCGATGGCCGCGGCTTTCTTTTTCGCCTTGCCGGTGTTCTCCGAATTCTGTTCTTCGATCCGCTGCCAGACCAGCCATCCGATTCCGGCCACAGCCGCCAGAATCACCAGCCACCCGATCACCTTCTTCATTTCAGAACCATCCCCCTGCCTGTATCAATGATCTGTACGTACAAATTATGGAAATTAGCGTTTTTCACCCTTTTTTTCAAGTCAACATCATAAAAAAACAGTAGAATAACGGAAAAAAGCCATCAACTACACCATGGCAACGCGCCGGAGCGGCGTTTTATTATCACTGAATACGAGAAAGTCCGATTTTTTCAGGAAAATTCAATCTCACATGCCCGCATTTCAGATTCCTCTCCCGACACGTTGCGAAAGAGCGGAGATTTCCGGCAAGATTTCCGCTTGCGGCACTGTAAAAAACGTCCCTTTGGAGTTATGTTATATTGAATGTACACAGCAACTTCAAAGGAACAGATTATTTTGGAACTCAATCTCAATAAATTCCGGTCGCAGCTGAAATCCGCCAACCTCGCGGCGCGCACCGTCCTGCAGGCGGTGTTCGGCTCCGGGAAACCGGCCGACCGCGTGCTCTCCGCGTGGCTGCGCGAAAACCGGCAGTGCGGCTCCCGCGACCGCCAGTTCATCGGCGAAGCGGTCTACGCGATGCTCCGCTACTGGGGATTGCTGCGCAAATTCCTGCCCGCCGAACGGCTCGTTGAAATCGAACGCGGTGAAATCCGACTGGCCCGCCTCGAACTCGACGCGCTGCTCTTCGCCGCGCTTTACCTCGATTACCGGAATCTGCCCGCCGCCGACGCGATCGCCAGAGAGCTCGGCTTCCCGTGGCCGAAACCGGACCGGGAAGCCCGGAATCAACTGCTCGCCCGCGCCGGGGCGCTCGGGAAAATCTTCGGCGTCGATGCCGTTTTTGCCGACGGCGACCTGCTGCCGCAGTGGATCGCAACGCACCTGCCCGAAGGTTTGGACCGTGAACGTTTTCTGGCCGATCTCGCGGCCCGGCCGCCGATGTGGCTCAGGATGCAGACCGCCGAAACCGACCATCTGGTCGCCGACCTCTCCGCTGCGGGGCTGTCCGTCAGCCGCCACGGCAAAATCGCCGACGCGGTTGCCGTGACCGGGCGGGTCAACCTTTTCACGCTGGACGCGTTCCGCAACGGTCTCTTTGAAGTGCAGGACCTCGCCAGCCAGTGCATCGGCCTCGCCGCCGCCCCCAGGCCCGGCGAACGGTGGCTGGACGCCTGTGCCGGCGCCGGCGGCAAGACGCTGCAGCTCGCCGCGCTGATGAACCGCACCGGCACGGTGGTCGCCACCGACATCCGCAGCTATAAGCTCGACGACCTGCGCACCCGCGCCCGGCGGGCGGGCTTTCCGAACATCCGGACCCGCGAATGGGACGGCAAGCCCTATCAGGGGAAACAGGCCGCCAGATTCGACGGCGTGCTGGTCGATGCGCCGTGCAGCTGTTCCGGCGTATGGCGGCGCAACCCGGACGGACGCTGGACGCTGAAGGAGGAAGAGCTGGCCGACATCACCCGCGTCCAGCTCGAAGTCCTGACCGCGGCGGCTCCGGCCGTGAAGCCGGGCGGCGTACTGATCTACGCGACCTGTTCACTGTTCCCGGAGGAAAACGGCGGTGTGCTGGAGCGTTTCCTCGCGGCCCATCCCGGATACACGCTTGAGGATTTCCCGAATCCGCTCACCGGCGAACCGACCGGCGGCACGCTGCAGGTTTTCAGCTACGACGGCGATTGCGATTCGATGTTCGTCGCCCGGATGCGGCGGCAGGAGGCGCTGGAAGATGCTGCCCTTTAACATCGTGCTCGTCGCGCCGGAAATCCCGCAGAATACCGGTACGATCGGCCGCCTCTGCGTCTCCACCGAAACCCGGCTCCACCTGGTCAGGCCGCTCGGTTTTTCACTGGAGGATAAATATGTGAAACGCGCCGGCATGGACTACTGGCCGCACCTTGACCTCACCATCTATGAGAACTGGGAGGAGTTTCTGAAAAAGAATCCCGAAGCGAATCTCCTGTTCATCTCCACAAAAGGAGAGACCTGCTTCTGGGATGCGCAATACCGTCCCGGCGACTATCTGGTGTTCGGCCGGGAGTCGAGCGGGCTGCCGCCGGAATTTTACGACCGTTACCGTTCCCGGCTTTACCGGATTCCGATGAACGGCCGGTTCCACCGCAGTCTCAACCTCGCCAACGCGGCCAGCATCGTGCTGTACGAGGCGCTCCGCGTCAACCGTGAAGGAGTATTCCATCCATGAACAACCCGGTCAAACTGATCGTCTATGCCATCCTCGGCCTGGTCGCCCTCGGAATCGTGATCGTATTGATTCCGGTTCTGATCGCAGTCGGAATCGTGCTGATGATCCTGCAAAGCTTTTTCGGCGTGAAGGTCGCGAAATTCCAGTGGGGGAATTTCCAGAGCCGGAAGCGCCCTGCCCCGTCTCCCGATCCCGAGCCGGAGGTCCCGGCCAGTGAAGCGGTGATCGACGCCGAGGTGGTCGACCTCCCCGACGAACCGGCCGCCCGCCTCAAAGACAACGAACAGTAATCCTGTTTTCCGGCGGGAGATGACTTCTGTTACGGAGGGGCGGCAGCCGTCGCGCCCGCCGCCTCTTTTCCCCCATCCCGCACACGGATAAATCATGTCCGCCTGCCGGAAGCCGGCCGCTTCCCTTTCCCCCTCCATCGGAGAGATTCAAACCGGACATTTTTCATTTTTCTTTCCAAAAATTCTTTTTCCCTATTGACAAAGCGTTTCGAGTTTGGTATAATACTAGTATCATTATTAACATAAAATGTAAAAAAAAAGACCGGCCTCCATGAGCATTCGGGAAGAGATCACGCACCATTTCCGGGAAGGAATCCAGACCGGCAGATATCTGCCGGGCACCCCGCTGCCCTCCTCCCAGACGATCGCCGAGCAGTTCCGCACCACGCCGCCCAATGTGCAGCGGGCGTTGACGCTGCTGGTTGAGGAGGGGCTGATCGTGCGCGAACCGCGGATCGGCACTTTCGTCCGGGAAAAGCGGCGGCAGTTGACCGGGGTTGCGATCTACCTGCCCGACTTCGCCCACGGCGGCATCTTCCCCTTCCGCCGTCTCTATTTGCGGATGCTCGAAACGGAGCTGATCCGGCGCGGACTCCATTGCCGCATCGTGGTGGACAACGCCGGCGGCAATGGCCTGCAGGAACTGCGCCGGCTCGCCCGGAGCGGAGCCGTCCAGGCGGTCGCCTTCGTCGACCTGTGCAAGGAAAACATCGCCGAGCTGATCAAGCTGCCGATTCCGGCGGTCGGACTCTCCACCAATCCCGCGGTGCCGCATGTGGAGATCAATTACGGGCGGTTCCTGAAACCTCTGGCCCGCGCTTTCCGGCAGGCGGGATGCCGCCGGGTCGCGGCGATCACCTCGCTGGACCCGGAATTCATCCGCAACCAGCCCGGTAACCATGGACTGCCGTGGATCCGCAGCATGGTCGAGCCGCGCTTCGCCGAAACGGGAATTTCGCTGATCCACAATCTCACATTCGATCATTTGATCGATTTTCCGCCAGATCAGTACGATACGCTGGCCTACCGGGAGTTTATGGAGGTCCGGGCCCTGCCGGAACAGCCGGACGGGCTACTGATCTATCCCGACAGCCTGCTGCCCGGCGTGATGACCGCCATGGTGAAGTGCGGAGTCGATCCGGTCCGCGATTACCGGCTGGTCGCCATCCATCGCAACCGGGAGTTTCCGCGGCTCTTTCCCGGCCCCTGCCTCTGGCTGGAACTCAGCGTGGAACAGATGGTGCATGAAACCGTTGAATTGATTTTCCGGCGTTATCAGGGGGAGGACATCCGAAAAACAGTAATTGAACATCGGCTGGTACCAAGTTCCGGGGCGTAAGCGGCAAGGTGCCGCTGCCGGGGGCGCACGCCAATGCCCCTCCGGGGGGACGTGCGGCGGGCGGCAAGGTGCCGCGGCCGAGTGCGCACGCCAATGCCCCTCCGGGGGGCGTGCGGCGGCTGGCACTGGCGAGCTTTGGTTGGTCAGCAAAGCCCCTCTGGCGTAGTGAGCGCAGCGAACGTTGAAGAGTTGACGGGCGCAGCCCGGCAAGTAAGCGGCAAAGCCGCGCTCGCGAATGGGAGTGCTTCGCAAGTCAACGGGAGTTCCGAGGCGAGCGGGGAGGTCCGGAGGGCGTTACCAGGCCCTCCGGAGCCATCCGCATAAGACGTAACGCCCGGTTTGTTGCCTGTAATGGCATAGAAAGGTAAATGAAACTTGTAGATCATTACATGATCACGTGCGACTGGAAAGCGGAGCTGAAGCTTACTCCCGCAGAGCGGGAGCAAGCCCTTCAGGCTCCGCACTCCAAAGACGCTTCGCGTCGGGGGAAATCAATGAAAATATTTTACAAGTCAACGTGTTGCCCGCAATGGTCTTAAAAACAATCGATTTACAGCGGAGGTGAAAATGAGTGACAAGCGAAAGGATAAACAAATGCGACAAGTGAAACGCACCCGGCACATTGACATGCCCGGTATGATGCGCCGGAATTTTACTCTCATTGAGCTGCTCGTGGTGATAGCGATTATTGCGATTCTGGCGGCGATGCTGCTGCCCGCGCTGAACAAGGCGCGGGATAAGGCGCGCGCAATCAAATGCCTGAATAACCAGAAACAGTTCGGCACGGCTTTCATCTCCTATGCCGACTCGAACGACGGCCAGATTCCGTGCGCGTCCTTTTCCGGCAACGCCTCGCCTTACTGGATGCACAACCTGGTCGAAACCGGACTGCTGCCCGGCCGGGTCGACGCCGGAGACAATATTTCGGTCTCCGCGCAGGGAATCTGGAACTGTCCCGCCAACGGCGAACAAACCCGCTACTTCGGCAGCAAGGCGCTCCGCGCGGAGATGAGCTACGGCGCCAACGGCTTCGCCTCTTTCAACAAGAATACGGGAACCAATAACTTTGAGACCTACGACGGATTCCTCGGCGCCAAGATTTCGCAGATCAAATCGCCTTCCACCAAATATGCGATGATGGATGCGAGCAGCTACCGCCTCGACTATCACACCAACAGTGGCAAGGTTCAGGAGACCGACACCGCCGGAACCTGGCCGAACGGCGTCGAGTTCGTCGATTACCGCCACAGCAACGGCGTCAACATCCTTTACTCCGACGGACATGCCGCCGCGAACATCGGCATCGTCTACGGCGGGCACCCGTTCCGCAACACCTACTGGCGGGCCCGCAAGACTCCCGGAACTTCCGACAACTGAATTTAAATCACCTCAAGGAGAAATTCACCAGATGAAACGATTGCTTGCTTTACTGATGTTCGCCGCATTCGCGGCGACCGCCGCCGTCCCGCTGCCGGAGCTGAACTGGGTTCCGGGCAGCGACTGGCTCAATGTGAAAAGTTTCGGGGCGAAAGGCGACGGGACCACCGATGACACCGCCGCGCTTCAAAAGGCGTTCGACGCGGTTCAGGACGGAACCGTAATCTACTTCCCGCCCGGCGTCTATCCGGTCAGTTCCGAACTCGTCATCATCAAAAAGCCTCCGTTCAAGGGCAAGGAAAAGCGGCTGCTCGGCACCGGCATCTACGGCCACGGCCGCAACACCGTGCTGCGCTGGCAGGGGGAAGCGGACGGTACCATCCTGCGTGACCGGGGCATGCTCCATTGCCGGATGATCGGCCTCACCTTCGACGGAAACGGCAAGGCGGCCGCCGGACTCAACCACGACAACGACAATAAGTTTGAAACCCACCTCTATTACGCGTTCTGCGAATTCCGCAATTTCTCGAAGTTCGGCGTCCTCTCCGAAAAGAACAGCATCGACGGCCTTTCGACCGCCGAAATCGCATTCGAGCACACCATCTTCGACAACTGCGGCACCGCGATCAGCTTCACCTCCTTCAACGACTACAACTACACCTTCGACGGCTGCCGCTTCACCAATAACAAGGCGGTCGCGGTCGAGTGCGTCAACGGCAACTTCTACGTCCGCAACAGCCGCTTTGAGAACAACGGCACCGACGTGGTCGCCAATCCGGAACACGCCTCCAGCATCCGCCGCTCCGTGTCGGTCAACGCCGGAACTTTTCTGAAATTCGGCAACTCGGTCAGTCCGATGACGGTCGAAAACTGCTATGTCGCCGACTGGCGAGACGCGGCGGCGATCACCTCTTTCGGCGCGCCGCTGACCCTCTTCGACAATACCTTCCGCCACGCCGACGCACAAAAAGCTCCGCTGCAGGCGAACCGCAACCAGTTCCTGCTGCTGGCCGCCAACACGCTGCTGGGCCCGTCCCGGCTCACCGCCGGAGAATCGCCCCGCGCCATCACCGTTCCCCTGCCGGAAGGCGCGCTCCCGCTCAATGCCGACACTGATTTCATTCCGGCGGAAGTGAAACTGCCGACCGCACTCTTTGACGCGAAAACCCAATTCGGCGCCAGAGGCGACGGCCGCGCCGACGACACCGAAGCGATCCGGAAGGCGCTCGACGCCGCCAGAAAGCACGGTAACGGCGCAATCGCCTACCTGCCGCGCGGCATCTATCGCACCACCCGTCCGCTTGAACTCACCGGCAGCGGTTTCGGCCTCGGCGGCAGCGGTCTGTATTCGGAGATTCTCTTTGCGGGCAAGCCCGAAGAGAACGCAATCAACGTCCGTCCCTCCGGCGAACTGCTGCTGGACAACTTCGCGGTGAACCGGTACGGCCTGAAGTTCAATGCCGACCGCACCGTTTCCGGCTTCGGCGGCACCGGCGCGGACATCCGGCAGTTCCCGTCGGAAACCGGTTCCCGCGTGACCTACCACAGCGTTTACGTACGCGGCAAGTATTCGCACATGCCTTTCCTGCTCGGGTTCCGGCTGGAAAACCTCACCGCCCGCGACACCGTGATCCTCGACAACATCGAGGGGAACATCCACGCAATCAACTCCGGCGCGGCCACGATTTTCGCCCCGGTCAGCTACGAGGGAACCGTCTGGATCAAGGGCAAAGCCTCCGGCGGCATCTTCGGAATCATGACCCGCCTCGCCACGCTGTCGGAGTACAGCATTCATCTGGAAAACAGCAGTTCCCTGATCGCCAGCGATTTCTACATCGAACAGGCGATTGCGCGCACCATCACGCTCAAAGGCGGCGACGCAGACGCGCCGGGGCGGGTCACGCTCGGACTCGCCAAGCTGGACATCAACCGCGACGGCAACGCCGCGATGGCCGACGAACTGGTCGCGATCGACCGTTACAACGGCGAAATCAACTTCATCGCGTCGCAGCTTTACCCGCCCAGGTATCCGGCGAAATTCACCGTCGCCGGGGATAAGGCCAGACTCGGCATTTTCAGCAGCTTCTTCTATGTGAAGAGCTTCCGGCTGGTTCCGGAGAACCTGCCGCTCGAACTGCTCGCGACCGGCGGCAGCAGTGAATTCAACAAGGCGGCGCTGACGCTTCCCGGAGCCGCCCACAACCCGGCCGCCGCGGTCAACGCGCTGCTCGACCTCCGCCGCCTCGGCAGGCTCGACTGGCAGTTGAACTATCCCGCCCTGCTTGCCAGATAATCCTCCTTTCTCCCGGAGTTATGCTCCGGGAGAAACCATGCGATTTGCATTTCCGCAACTCGTATGCTATATTTTTTTATATGAGCGAAACCTTATATCGATTATGTCTTTGCCTGCTGCTTGCGACGGCTGCTTTTTTCTGCCTGAACACCGCAGCCGCCCCTGCGCTTTTGCCGGACGAGCCGGAGGAATCCCTCGAAACGGTGTTTTCCGAACGGTTCCACGACGAAGTTTCCCGGACTTTCGCACACTCCCCCGAACCGGTTGAAATCGAGTTTTCACCGATCCCCGGCCTTGCGGCGTTCCAGTTGCAAAGCGTCCGGATTCCCGTTGAACTTCCCGTGAGCGGCTACCGCTTTCCGATCCCGCTGCGTCGCTGAAAAGATCCGTTTTTCTTTTGAAATTCAGATTTTTTTCAACAACAACAGGATTGAATGGTTTTATATGACTCTTCTTATCGTCAGCATCGCCGTGGCGATGTCCGTTTCGTTTCTCTGCTCGGTCATGGAGGCTGCGCTGCTCAGCATAACCCCGAGCAAAATTGCCCTGATCGCCGAAAAACGCCCCCGGATCGGCAGCATCTGCCGCCGTTTCAAGGAGGATATCGAAAAACCGATCGCCGTGATCCTGATCCTGAACACCGCCGCCCACACCTTCGGCGCGGCCATCGCGGGCGCCCAGTTCGACAAGCTCTTCGGCAGCAGCTACATCTGGCTGTTTTCGCTGATCTTCACCGTGCTGATGGTGCAGTACACCGAAATCCTGCCGAAAACGCTCGGCGTGCGGTTCAACCGCCCCGTGATCGCCGGTACGGCCAATACGCTGCGCGTACTGGTCTGGCTGCTCTCGCCGGTGATCGCGCTGGTGCACCTGATCAACCGCCCGTTCGAGCCGGCGGAAAACAAGAGTGAAGAGGAAAACGACGAAACCATCCGCGAGATCGGCGCGCTTGCCGCCCACGCCCGCGAAACCCACCAGCTCTCCTCGACGCAGGAACAGATCATCCGCAACGCGCCGGAACTGGCGGATCAGGTCGTCACCGAACTGATGACGCCGATGGATAAAATCCGCATGCTCTCCGACACGATGAGCCGCGACGAAGTGCTCAGCCGCATCGCTCAGGAGCGCCACTCCCGCTATCCGGTCTGCCGGAACGGCAACCCGGGGGAGATCGTCGGCAGCCTGACCGCCCGCGACCTGCTTTTCCACACCGGAGAGTGGCGGCAGTTGATCCGGCCGGTCCACTACGTCAACTCCGGGGTTTCTTTGCTGGAGTTGCTTGAAAATGTAGACGGGCTGGATTCCAGGCTGCTGCTGGTCCGGGATTCCGGCAACCGGATCGCCGGGATGCTGACCTCCAACGACATCCTGCTGCACCTGGCCGGAAAACGCTTCCCGGTCCGTCAGGTGGCGTAGCCCGCAAGCGGTTACCGGCGGTTGGTTTTGTAGCGCAAAGCCAACCGCACTCCGTAAAAACAGCGCGGCGGGCCGGCCTGATCTTTTATTCGACCGGATACGGTATGGCGACGTGCGGGTGGCAGGCGTTTCCCGACATGTGATCGCGCCGCAGCCGCGCGACGTCCAACCGCGCTTGTCGTGATTTCACCGGTATATTTCTTTTCCATCCAGTTCCGCCTTCCTTTTGTATCCGTACCGCCCTCGAATCTTTCAGCTTCCTTATCAAATTTAAATGGAGCAGCGGGAACTCCACAGCGATTGACTAAATTAGGATTTGCCAGCTTATGCCAGCCGAACCTGACGGAAACCGGCTCGGGAACCAGAGGAGATGCAAATCAATAAAAAATGAGGTCAATTGAAAAAGTAAACGCACGTTTGTCAAACTAAATGCAGCTTACCTAGAGAAATGTGTGCGTTTAGTTTGACAAAGGCTTAATGAAATGGCTAAATCTTATTTATCGTGACATGAAAACAAGCGCATATCGTGCATTTACTCTGACAAAAAAAGACAATACGTCCCCGTGGTGTTACGCCCAGGCTGTTTTTCGGACATTGTAAACGCACACCGTGAATTTGACAAACCACTACAAAAACTATTTTAGAATCAGGTCAGAAAATATACATTCTCCCTTCTGGTGAATTCACAGAGAGAATCTACCACGTTTTTCCGTGATTGCAACCGAGTTACACACATTTTGGGGACCGACTCCGACGAGTTGGATGACCCATTCTCGTCAGTCCCCAAAATATGCATAACTCTGCCCGTATAACACTACAAGTTTTTTGTAAGACTTAATGCACGTCGTTTTTTTGTAAAACTAAATGCACTCACCATTTTTTCGGGCGTGCGTTTACTTTGTCAACTTTCTTCAATAAAAAATTTCAAAAAAAAAGACGGTGCCTATTGACATTGCATGCCTTTTCTGGTATAATATTGTCAAATTGTATTGTATTGTATTGTAAGGTCAAAAAAAAGAGATGTACAGCGATAACACCAAACCTATTTATCTGAAAATCCGCGAGGACCTTCTTGCCGACCTGGAAACGAACCATAATAAAAAACTGCCTTCCGAATTGGAACTATGCCGTCGTTACGGAGTTTGCCGCCTCACGGTTCAGAAGGCGCTGGAATATTTCCTCGAAAACGGCATGATTGTCCGGCGGGCAGGAAAAGGAACTTTTTTCCGGGATGAATACCTGAAGAAAAACGCTCCGCCGCAACGGGTTCGAGGCATCATCCGCCAGGATTGGGAAAAATGGGACACCGACTACTATTTCAGCAACGTCATTCAGGGGATCATGCGCACCCTCGGCACTGAATGCCAGTTCAGTCTGGAACAATATTCCGAATCGCTTCTCTACAAACTTCTCGCCGACCGGGAGGCCCACACCATCTGGATCTCGCCGGAACAAAATGAAATTCAGGCGATGAAAAAACTCTCTGATCTGGAATGCTCCGTCATCGCGGTCAACCGTTGCGTCTCCTACCCGGGAATCCACTCCGTATCGGTCGACCATACCGCAGTGGGACGATTTGCCGCCGGTGAACTGGTCCGGGCCGGGCATCGCCGCGTCTGTTCCGTCTATCTTGAATCCGAACAGGCGTTTTATCGGAAAGTCGAAGCCGGATTCACCGCCCGGATCACGGAAGAAAACTTGCCGCTGGAGCTTGGAGAGGCGTTGGTTCCCCAGACTGACTGGCACCGGGAAGCCGCGACTGTCTTCCGAAAGCGGCTTTCCGTAGGTGAACGGGTGTTTTTCGTGCATACGACTGCTCTGGTTCCGCTTCTGCTCGAGGAATTTGCCGCTTCCGGCCTGAAACCCGGCAGGGATGTTTTTCTGCTTGTCTACGGCGACAGCTTCGATTTTGAAAATAACGGCGTCAGCGCCCTGCGCCAGCCCGGTATGCAGTTAGGGATCATCGCCGGAAAAATCGCGCTGCGGCAGGAAAACAAACCGGAATATCTGCTCACCGATCTCGAACTTATGAAGCGCGGTTCTCTTTATCCAACGGAAATAACGCACCAGCCACGGTATGCCACAACTTCTCAAGAAGGAATCCTGTCATGAAAAGAATCATCAAACCAGTCCCCCGGAATTTCAACCTCTCAACTCTGCGGTTTCCGCATGTTTCCCGGAGCGGCATCGTCTTTCAGCGTCCTGTAGTCCGCCAATATTTTACACTAATTGAATTACTGGTTGTGATAGCCATCATCGCAATCCTCGCCTCGATGCTGCTTCCCGTTCTGAACAAAGCGCGCGATAAGGCGGCGGAAGTCCGTTGCGCCGCCTCGCTGAAACAACTGACACAATTCTGTTTGATGTACGCGGATGAGCACAACGGCAGAGTACAGGTTAAAATCTGGTACGATCAGCCCGGCTTCCTGAAGTTCTTCGGGGTGAAAATGCACACTCAACTTCCGCGGGGCATCTACTGCCCCAAGTCTCCGGCGCTCCGCAAGAAAATCCCGACGATCGAATCCAGCTACGGGATGAATGCCGACGGCAATCGCAGCAACGCCTCCTACGGTTTCGACGGCAGCCGCGTCGCTGACGATGAACCCAATCACTATATGCTTCAGCGGGTCCGCAATCCCTCCATGCGGTTCATGCTGGCGGACGGCAATGACTGGTGGCTTGCCTTTAACCGGACCCTGGCCCATTCCTCTGATGAAGCCGCCAATATGCAGGCAGCCTACCGGCACAGCAACGACAGCCTCAACGCCGGTTTCTGGGACGGACATGTGGAACGCCGGGATTACCGGCGCTTTCAATACGATCTCTCCGACGAGAACAAGCAACTCTGGTGTACGTACAGCAGATGAACCTCCACAAGGCAAAAAACAATCCCGGGACTTTCAGCAGCCGTCCCGGGAAGCGAGCCATTCACTCCGATTGGAATAAACAGGAATTTTTCAAATGACACTCAGATTCGCACTGCTTTTCTCTCTGCTCCTCGGTTCCCGGCTTGTTGCCGGCGAAGCCTCCATCACGATAAATGCCGCAAAAGATCGCGGGCCGGTCCGTCAGGCGGTCTTCGGTCAGAACTTCGAGTGCGGCGACAGCCGGGGACTTTTCAGCCTGCCGGCGGACGCTCCCGAACCGCGGGCGCTGGAAGTAACTTACGCTCAGGGATACTGGGACCCGGTCGGCCGAAAGCCGGCTCAGGACGTCGTCGATACCATGAAACGCTTTCCATTCGGAGCACTCCGTTATCCGGGCGGTTGTCTTGCCCACAATTTCCGCTGGAAGGAAAGCATCGGTCCGGTCGAACAACGCGGCAGCAAAATCTGGGAGTTCGGCCTTGACGAATATCTCCGGCTCTGCGAAGCGCTGAACTGCGAGCCCCAAATCATCGTCACCGACTACGGCCTTGCCTGTGACGAGATTCCCCGCGACGCAGCGGATCTGGTGGAATATCTCAATATGCCCGCCACACCGCAATATCCCTGGGCGCAGCGGCGCGCCGCCAACGGCCGTCCGGAGCCTTACCACGTCAAATATTTCGAGATCGGCAACGAATCCATCCACGGCAATCACGCCAACAAACCATTTCGCCGTTATACGCCGGAGCAATACGTCAAATACTTCAACGCCACTGTCGGCGCAATGAAAAAGGTGGATCCTTCCATCCTCGCCGGTTACGTGATGGATGATGCCGGCGGAAGCTGGGATCCGATCGTGGCGCGCGGCTGTGCCGCGGCCGCCGATTTTGCAATCGTGCACAGTTACTATCCTCAGGTGGATTCGATGCCGCCGCAAACCGCTTTCAACACCGCGATGGCCGGAGGCGAACAATTCAGCCACCGCCTGGAAGCCTATCGCAAACTGATCCGCCTCGGAGGCAAAGAGTTGCCGCTCGCCCTCACCGAATTCAACTTCAGTTCCACCTCCCCGAAACCGGACGCCTACCGCTTCAGCTTTTTCGCCGGGCTGGCGAATGCCGAAACCTGGTGCAGACTGCTCCAGCCCGAGGAGAATATCCTGCTGGCCAACTACTGGTACTTGCTGAACGGCATGTACGGCGTCATAACCACCATCCCGGGTAAGATACCGGAAAATTACACGGGGAAACCAACCGGCTTCAAAGCGGCAGCCCGCTTTTTCGAGACGCTCCGGGAATTCACTTTGGATACGCTGGTCGCCTGTTCCGTCTCCGGTTCCCCCCGACTGGAAGCTCCCGCCGCTCCCGGCGTGCTGCCCTCCTACGGCGACCGATATGTAGACGGCGGCGGCGACGGTCTTGAAGTATCGCTTGCTCCGTACAATCCCGCCCCGTTCCGAAAGTTTCCCGAGCTTGCCTTTTCCGGTTCTCATCAGGACGGCACGGTCGCCGTGGAACTCAACCGATTCAATCAGGAAGCCTATCCCGCATTCGTCACAGTCAACCGCCCTGCGTCACTGCCGGAAGGCGAAGCATGGAAGGTGGAGGTTTCCTGTGAAGCGCGTTTCCTCCCCGCTTCCGGCAATACCGGCACCGGCACTCTCGGGCTCGGCCTCATGGATGCGCGCGGCTGGAACGCGACCCATTGCGCGGCTGCCGTTTACGGAGTAAATTCTGCAAAAGAGTGGACTCCATTCACCCGGACGCTTCAAATGCTCGATGATTCCAGCCAACTGTCACTATTGATCCGCTTCCAGCATATCAGCGGAGCGCTCTCGGGGAGACTCGAATTCCGCAACCTTAAAATCAAGGCGTACCCGGCGGGTCATTTTCCCGCCTATCCCGCCCTCTCCGCTTTCGCGTCCAAGTCGGCGGACGGCAGGCGTCTCGGCTTACTTGTCTTCAACCGGAGCTATGAGCAGGAAATTCCCGTAACACTGAAGCTGGAAGATTTTCCGGCCACCCGTGTCAAAATCGTCTCCCTGTATCAGGAGAAAATCGAATCGGTCGCCGATTTCACTCCGGAACGTCGTGAGGAAAGCGTCATGGGAAACGAGTTCCGCTGTAAGCTCCCGCCGCACTCAATGACGGCCTTCGAATTCAACTGAGCCTCCCAGACGCCAACAGCGGGATATATCAGGGGAGGACGAATACAACCGCTCCCCCGGTCCCCCTTTGCCGCCCTGCTCTACTGGGCCGGCGCGGAATCGATGACGGTTCAGGGGTTGTGATAGCTGCCGCCGTGCAGGATGTTCACCGCGCGGAAGAGCTGCTCAAACAGCAACAGCCGCGCGAGTTCATGCGTAAAAGTGAGCCTGGAGAGCGACCAGAGCAGATCCGCCTTCGCCCGGATTTCAGGCGCGAGGCCGTAGGGGCCGCCGATCACGAACACCACCTTGCGGTCGAATTTCCCCAGCACTTCGGCAAATTTCACGCTGGTGAACTCCTTGCCCTCCTCGGAGAGCGCGACCAGCGCCGCGCCACGATCCCGCTCCAGCGCTTTCAGGATCGCCTGCCCCTCCTTCGCCACATTGGAGTCGGGCAGCTCCTGCACTTCGAGCTTCGCATACGGACCGAGCCACTTCGCAAATTCGTCGCAGCGCGCCTGAATCGCCCGGTCCTTCAGGCGGCCGACCACCAGCACCTTAATCAGCATGGCCGATCACGCCTCCTCCCAGCAGCAGGTCGCCGCGATAGAAAACCGCCGCCTGTCCCGGCGTCACCGCCCGCTGCGGAATCGCGGGAAACACCGCCGCCCCGCCCGCGCCGTCCGGCTCCACCCGGCACGGCACCGCCCGGGAACGGTAGCGGATCTGCACTTCCAGCTCCCCCGACAGATCCGGCGCCCGGCCGGACTGCCACGAAACCCGTTCCACGGTAAAGCGCGACGCGAGCAGCCGCTCCGGTTCGGTTTCCAGCCGGATATCGCCCGATTCGGGATCGATTCCGGCCACGTAGGCAGGCACGCCCAGCGCGACGTTCAGCCCCTTGCGCTGGCCGATCGTGAACTCATGCACGCCGTTGTGCCGCCCGACGATCCGCCCCTGATACCGGAACAGTCCGGGACGGCGCGGCAGTTTTTCCAGCCGCCGCAGCGTCTCGCCGAAACTCTCGCCGGGCACCTGAAAGCAGGCATCCTGACTGTCCGGCTTGTCGGAGGTCACAAGGCCGTATTCGGCGGCGATGCGCCGCACCTCGCCCTTGTCCATCGCGCCGACCGGAAAGCGCACCATCGACAAAATCGCCTGGTCGAGCCGGTACAGGAAATAGCTCTGGTCCTTTTTCAGGTCGTCCCCCCGGCGCAGTTCATAGACGCCGCCGTGTTCGGAGAGCTTCGCATAGTGGCCGGTCAGCACCTTCGCGGCCCCGGCTGAACGGGCAAATTCGACCAGCTTGCCGAATTTGATCCGGTAATTGCACTCGCAGCAGGGATTCGGAGTGCGCCCGCGGGCATACTCCTGCGCCGCCGGACGCAGCACCTTACATTCAAATTCCGGGAAGAGTTCCAGATAGTGATGTTCGATGCCGAGCTTCGCACAGATCGACTCCACCGCCGCCTCGTCGTTCTTCGACGCGCAAAGCTGCGCCGCAGAAAATTCCGGATCGGGATGTTTCAGCCGGAGCGTCACTCCGATCACTTCACACCCCGCCTGCTGCGCCAGAACCGCCGCCACCGAGGAATCCACTCCCCCGGAAAGCGCCACTATCACCTTCTCTTTCATCCCAAAATCCTCACTGAAACAGTCGACATTTTTATAATATGTCCCCTGCCCTGCCACATTTCAATAGTTGACAAGTTTGTTTTCTGCATTATATTACCTTAATTAAGGAAGAGAGGAGGATTTTCATCATGGCAAAATCTGAAGAAAACAACGGTTTCGGCAACCTTACGCCGCGCGCAAGGCAAATATTGCTGCTGGCACGGCAGGAGGCGGAGCGTTTCAATCACGACTATATCGGCACCGAGCATCTGCTGCTCGGCATTCTCGCGCTGAACGAAGGAGTCGCGGTCAGCGTGCTCAAGTCACTCGGACTCAATCTGCAGCAGCTCCGGCTGGAGGTGGAGAAGAGCTGCGGAGTGGGCGGAGCCACCCAGACCGCCGGCCCGATGCCGCTTTCGCCCCGGCTGAAGCGGGTGCTGGTTTTCGCCGCGCAGGAGGCGCAGGCGATGAACTACAACTTCATCGGCACCGAGCACCTGCTGCTGGCGATCCTGAAAGAGGGAGAAAGCCAGGCGGCCCGGATTCTGCAGAACCTCAACGTGAATCTCGACGAGGTCCGGCAAACCATCATCAAGACGCTCGATTCGGACTACCTGCCCGAAGGTGAGGAAGAGTCCGACTCCGCGGTTCCGCCGAGTTCCGGCGGCAATGCGCCGCAGGGGAGGACGCAGGGGAGCGGCACGGACGCGCTGCCCGCGCTCAACGCCTTCGGGCGCAACCTGACCGAACTCGCCGCCAAGGGCGAACTCGACCCGGTGATCGGCCGCGCCGACGAAATCGAGCGGGTGATCCAGGTGCTTTGCCGCCGCACCAAGAACAATCCGGTGCTGATCGGCGAAGCGGGCGTCGGCAAGACCGCGATCCTCGAAGGGCTCGCCGAGGCGATCGTCGCCAAGCGGGTGCCGGACCTGCTCGCGGATAAGATGATCTACGCGATCGACCTGCCGCTGATGGTGGCGGGCACCAAATACCGCGGCCAGTTCGAGGAACGGATCAAGGCGGTGATCGATGAGGTCCGCAACTCGAAAAAGGTGATTTTGTTCATCGACGAGCTGCACACCATCGTCGGGGCCGGCGGCGCCGAAGGCGCGATGGATGCGGCCAACATCATCAAGCCCGCGCTGTCGCGCGGCGAACTGCAGTGCGTCGGCGCGACCACCCTCGACGAATACCGCAAGGGGATCGAAAAGGACGCGGCGCTGGAGCGGCGGTTCCAGCCGGTGATGGTCAATCCGCCGAGCATCGAGGATTCGATCAAAATCCTCGACGGACTCAAGGAGACCTACGAAAAGCACCACCATGTCGAATACGGCCCCGGCGCGCTCGAAGCGGCGGTCCGGCTCTCCGACCGGTACATCTCCGGGCGATTCCTGCCGGACAAGGCGATCGACGTGATGGATGAAGCAGGGGCGCGCGCCCGGATCAGCAGCGTGGTCCCGCCGCCGGACACCGCTTCGATCGAAGCCGACATCGAAGCGGCCAAGTCGAAGAAAGAGGCCGCGATCGTCGAGCAGAATTTCGAGGCCGCCGCCAAATGGCGCGACGTCGAGCGCGAACTCAAACACCGCATCGAGGACCTGCGCGCCAACTGGAAGAAGGAGTGCGCCGACACCCGGACGCTGATCACGAAAAGCGACATCGCCGCCGTGGTCGCCAAGCTCACCGGCGTGCCGCTGCAGCAGATGGAAGAGGGCGAAAGCGCCAAGCTACTGCGCATGGAGGAGGAGCTGAAGAAGTCGGTGATCGGGCAGGACAACGCGGTCGGGATCATCTCCCGCGCGCTGCGGCGCAGCCGCGCCGACCTGAAGAACCCGGCCCGTCCGATCGGTTCGTTCATCTTCCTCGGCCCGACCGGCGTCGGCAAGACGCTGCTGGCGAAGGCGCTGGCGGAGTTCATGTTCGGCGACGCGGATGCGCTGATCCAGGTGGATATGTCCGAATATATGGAGAAATTCAACGTCTCCCGCCTGGTCGGTTCGCCTCCCGGCTACGTCGGCCACGGCGAGGGCGGCGAACTGACCGAAAAGGTCCGCCGCCGCCCCTACTCGGTGGTGCTGTTCGACGAGATCGAAAAGGCCCACCCGGATGTGATGCACATGCTGCTGCAGATCCTTGAGGAAGGGCGCATCACCGATACGCTCGGCCGCCGGATCGACTTCCGCAACACGATCATCATCATGACCAGCAACGTCGGCGCGGAACAGCTCAGCAAGGGAGCGGCTCCGCTCGGTTTCGGCGGCGACGCCGCCTCGGAAAACCAGAAGAACGATGAAAAGCTGCTGGGAATCGCGAAGAAGTTCTTCAAGCCGGAATTCATCAACCGGGTCGACGACATCATCGTGTTCCGCAAGCTGGACAAGACCGACCTGCTGTCGATCGTGGATATCGAGCTGGGCAAGCTGCGCGAGCGCCTGCTCGGCCGGAAGCTGGAGCTTCACATTTCCGACGAGGTCCGCGAATACCTGATCGCCAAGGGATACGAGCCTGAATTCGGCGCGCGTCCGCTGCGGCGCGCGGTAGAGCGGTACATCGAAGATCCGCTCGCCGAGGAGCTGCTGCGCGGCACCTTCGACGAGGCCAAAGGGGTCAAGGTCGAACTCGACCAGCAGAAAGTGCTGTTCTTCCCGGAAAAGTGACAACTATCGGCGAAATATGAGGCCCGCGTTTCCATGAAGCGCGGGCCTTTCTGCATCTCAGCCCGGCCCGTAGAACATGGCATCTTCCCCCGCGCCTGCCTGTCGTGCCAGAATCCGGCACATCATATCGTACTTCATCGATTCCGCAGGAAGCGATACGCTTTTTCACTGTTCATTCGGAAGTTCCGCGAGAACGCCATGAAAAAAATATTTTTTTGAAAAAGAATATTGACAACAGAGCGATACACTTTCATAATTATTATAAACAGAATCATACAGGGAAATACAATGACGAGAGCAGAATTTTTTCAAAGGCAGCTTGGGGCCTTGCTGAAAGACCTTCCGGCCGGAACCAGACTGCCTCCGGTGCGCACTTTGCTGAAAGAGTACCATATCAGCCTGACCACGTTCAATAAAGCCGTAAAACACTTCAAGGACGCCGGCCGGCTTCGGGCGATTCATGGTTCGGGGATTTACGTTGACAAACTCCCGGAGAAAATCGGCGGGGAACCGGTGGAGGTCGTCAATATTCTTTTCTTCGGTTATCGAAGCTCGCTTACTTCCGAAGGTTTTATCCGCAGTTTAAGCAACTTGCTCGGCCTGCAGCTCAGTTTGGCCGGAATGAGTGCAACTTTTACGCTTTTTCCTCCGGAAGCCTCATTGGAGGCCGTAAAGCAGAAACTGAAAAAGATGCGGCCGCAGGCGGTAATCACCATCAATATGTACAATCCGGGAATCACGCAATATCTGCGGTCCCGCGGAATTCCGTATATTTGCATCACGCCGGCACATCCCGCCGATCAGGAATATTCACTTTACCTTGATGACGCCTCCATCATGAAACAGATTCTGGATTACCTGACGAAACTGGGCCATCGGCACATCTGCTACATCCACGGCGTCAGTACGCAGTGGTATCTGCGCTGGGAATATATCCGGGAACGGGAATTTTACCGGTGCTGCACCATGCACAACATCGTACCGAACCTGAATCTAGTTCGTTTCGGCAACTTTTCACCGGAGGGAAGCGCCGCGGCAATCCGGGAAATCCTGAATCAGGGCTGCAAGTTCACTGCCGTAATCGCGGATGATCACATCGTTTCAGGCGTCTACCGGGAACTGGCCCGCGCCGGCCTGCGCATCCCGGAAGATGTCTCCGTCATCGGCATCAATGACCTGGAACTTGCATGCCATTTGCTGCCGCCGCTCACGACAGTGCGGAATTCCACGGAAGAGCTGGCGCGGCTGGCCGTCGCCGGCCTGGTACGCCGGATCGCCGGCGAAACGGACTTCACCATACCGCCCCTGCCCGTTGAACTGATTGTGCGCGACTCCGCCACGAAATGCAGTTCCATACAGAGCGGCTGATTTTTAATAACACGGAAGCAGAATTCAGCAGCAATGAAAATACGGCAACATCAAAAAAGAAAGGTATCACCATGATTATTCCACCGGCCGGCCGCACTTTCCGCACCATACAGGACAATTTATTCACATTGATTGAGTTGCTTATCGTAATAGCGATAATCGCCATTCTTGCCTCTATGCTGCTGCCCGCGCTGAACAAGGCTCGGGAAGCGGCTCAGGCGACGAAGTGCCTCAACAACCTGAAACAAAACAGCCAGATATTCGCGATGTATTCCACAGCTTATAATGATTTCATCTTTCAGTGGGGCTGGGACAGCGGGGATAAATGGTTTTACATTCAGGGCATGCGTGACCACCTGAACGGAACAAAGCAGAAAGTCGCGGACCGTCCATTGACAAGCTGCCCCAAATCCGTCCCCGTCAACCAGCCCGAATGGAACCTCGCCTACGGCATGACCTGCGGCTATCCGACAGTGGAAGGTGAAGTGACGCCGAACTGGGCAGATTTCTATCTCAAAACCAATCGCGTCAAAATGCCCACACGTTACGTGCTTCTGGCGGATTCCGGAGTCAACCTCAATGCAAACCGGCAGGATTACCGTCTGGAGCGCAACAGCACTTATGCCGGAGCGGGCGGAGCCGTCACATACCGCCACGGCCGCAAGGCGAATCTGCTCTATCTGGATGGCCACGGAGGAACAACCATGGACAACAACGCGCTTCAAAACCTGAAAGATTATATGAAATTCACCTATATTTTCAATGAAAACGGTATCAAGGAGCTCCTGTAATGGTAAAAAATTTTCACTTCTTAAACATGCTGAAACAGCTCCTGATCCTGGCCGGAACCGTCGCCGGGACAGAGCTTTACGCCGCGGATTGGTCCGGATGGCGGGATAACACCGGTTCCGGCAGGGTGATCTGGGGAAACGGCTTCGAAAACAGGACCGCCAATCCCTTCAAGCTCGGCTGTTACTCAATTGAACCGCACAGCGGCCTGAACGGCGGCGGCGCCCTGTGCCTGACCCGGCATAAACCGGAAGATTATTTCTTTCAGGAAATCACGCTGGAAAATGTGGCCCCCGGAGAACTTTATCAGCTCCGTCTCCATGTCCGGGGTGAAGACCTGAGTCAATGGAAAATCATGAGCTTCGCCGGTCTGGAATTCAAGGGCGACAAAGATAAATGGATTTCCGGCAGTTACATCGGGGGTGAAGTCGAACAAGAAGATTTCCGCAGGTATACGCTTGATTTCACCGTCCCCGCAAATGCGAAGAAAACCAATATGGTTCTATTCATGTCCCGCGGCGTTACCGGAAAATTATTTTTTGATGACGTGGAAGTCGTCTCTCGCGGCTCTCAGTTCACAGCCATTCCGCTGAAGCCTTCCACAGCCCTGACGATCCGGCCGGATGAAAAAGATTTCCGTTTTCAGATCGATCCCGCCGCGCCGGCCGAAGCCGAAGCGATCGTCTCCGTCACCCAAAACGGCAAAACCAGCGATATCAGACTCGGACTTGACCGCAGAAAACAACTCACCGGGAAATGGCCGCAACTGTCTCCCGGCCCCGTTGATGTGGAGATCAACGTAATCAATGCGGCCGGACGGCTCCGCCTGGGAGCCACCCGCTTCGCGTTCCAAAAAGCCCGCCGCTCCCCTCTCCCCGCCGGCAGTTGTCTGATCGATGACCGCGGCAGAGCCGTCGTGAACGGCAAACCTTTCATGCCGCTCGGAGTATTCACCGACCGCATTGACCGGGAAATGCTGCGACGGCTCCGGGACAACGGCTTCAACTGCCTCATCAGTTACAGCTCACTGCAACGGAGCGGCGAAGCCGAGACTCGCAGGCAGCTCGACCTGATGCAGCAATATGGCATCAAAGCCATTTTCTCACTGAAAGACCAGCCGGACAACGTCACGTCCTGGCAGATCCGTGAATGGGAAGGCGCTTCAGGAGGGCTTGCGGTTGCAGTCAAAGCGGTCTCCTCCCTGCGGAACCATCCGGCATTGCTCGCCTGGTATATCTGCGACGAAGCAGTCCGGCTGCATGTTCCCGCCATTCAAAAAATGCGTGAAGTCATTGCCGCAGCGGACCCTTATCACCCGACATATTCCCTGACGAACATGTGGGCCAATTTTCCCTATTACGGCCTTACCGGAGATATTGCCGGAGTCGATCCTTATCCGGTCAAGGCCAAGGGAAAAACCCAGAGCATCGAGGAGGTCACCACGGCACTGCAGGCCGCCTCGCTCAGTTCGCAGCCCATCTGGATAACGCTTCAGGCATTCAACCGGGGGATCTATTCGGAACGCCCCTGGAATGCGGCCGCCCTGGACCGTACCCGCGCCCCTTCCCGGGAGGAAATGCGTGCGATGTGCCTATTAAGCGTTATCTACGGCGCCAAAGGTTTTCTGTTTTACTCCTATATGGATGCGGCCCAGCGTTATGAAGCCGCGCGCCCCGGTTCTTCCGCCGCGGAATTGCAAAAGCTCTACCATTGCGCCGGAGAATTGAAACGGCTCGAACCGTTCATTCTGGAAGCGGAATCCCGGGCCGTCCCTCAATCCGGTCCCGTCAATCCGACAATACACTGCCGTTATTTCCGGCTGCCGACCGGAGAAGTACGGATCGTGATTGTTGCCGACAATGCGACGCCGGGGAAAGCGGTTTTCCGATTCAACGGAACCGGGAAATTGATTTCCAGGTTCGGTTTGACCCGCCCGCTGCCGGACGGCAGTTACGAATTCAGTTTCGCCCGGATCGATTCCGATATTCTGGAAAGCGTCCCTGCGGACGACGGCAGACCTGCCGGCAACTGATACCGCCCTTTTCATCTTCCGGAAAATTCCGGCGGTTTTCGACAACCGCCTCCGGAGGAAGAATGTCTTTTCGCAACCGGAAAGTATTATCATGAGTTGGATTGACTGGATTATTCTTCTGCTTCCGTTGATGTTCGTTATCTACATGGGTCATCGTTCCCGCCGTTACGTCAAGGGAGTCGCCGACTTTCTGGCGGCGGGACGGATCTGCGGCCGTTACGTGATCTGCGTTGCCGATGTGGTCGGCGCATTGGCGGTCGTCACGCTGGTGGCGCAGGTCGAAGCTAATTACCAGACGGGTTTTGCCCTTACCTTCTGGAACCAGCTGCTTGCCCCGCTCGGCATCGTCATGGCTCTGACCGGCTATTGCACTTATCGTTACCGGGAAACCCGGGCCATGTCGCTGGGGCAGTTTCTGGAAATGCGGTACAGCCGCAGCTTCCGCATTTTCGCTTCCGCACTGCGTACTTTCTCCGAGACGATCTGCAACATGATCGTGCCGGCGGTATCGGCCCGTTTTTTCATCTGCCTGCTCGGCCTGCCTTTTCAGGTGAAGCTT
>ENA-UEQM01000314-UEQM01000314.1-human-gut-metagenome-genome-assembly--contig:-NODE-314-length-33506-cov-14.807203_pt1 | contig 33506 bp, 35 predicted proteins | sample MGYA00242948_ERZ507948 | MGnify/ENA primary metagenome ERZ507948 (study PRJEB26167, sample SAMN06115440) | human gut metagenome | host: Homo sapiens | place: China:Hubei | collected 2015-07-28... | reverse complement strand
CGGTGTGCCACGGTGATTCCTTTCGCGCCCTACGGGAGCGCTATTATCGCCTGGACACAAAAAACCTTACATCCTCGGCACGGGTGATTATTTCCCCAAAAAGGTCATCAGCTCCTGATAGGTCTTCCGGCTGGTTCTGAGAGCCGCGGCGATGTTGGCTGCCTGCACCTCTTCCTTTTCTTTCTGCAGGGCAAGCAACTTTTCAGCCCATGCGTTGTATCGAGCTTCCGCCGCCAGGAGCTTCTCCTGCGCCAACGCAATTTTCGCTTCAATCGACGTCACAGATTTCATTCTCGGCATCATCGTCCTCTTCGGGTTCATTGTTGTCTTTTTGATTGGCGGTCGCTGCGGCCAGTGACGCTGCTATCGATGCTGCACCCCTGCGGACATCATCTTCATTCATGCCAAAGCAACTGAGGATGATTTTCTGTGTTCTTGTTACGGCGTGGTCCAGCCCATAAAGTCCGCTTTGCCGTCTCGCGAGTTCAATTTTTTCCAGCTCTTTCAGGGCCGCAGGCTCTGTCAGAAAATTCTTTCTTTTCTCGGTTAAGTCTTGCGGCAGGGTGCTCTCCGCAAAACCGGGGACACCTGCAGCACTGGGCCGCCTGGGCGTTCAGCGATCTTGTTTAGCGTATCGGCTGCTCCGGCGTCTTTTTCTCCAACCGGCAGAAACGGAACATCTTCCCCCGAGGATTCCTTTTTAACCCGAAGAAAAAGGCACAGGAGAGCCAACCTGCGAAAGGTTTGACGGTCACGGTGTCTGAGGTTTTCCCTTAGACACCCGCAGCCGTTTTCCTTCCCTCTTCTTCCCCTTCTCTTTTTTTCTTTCCCGATCCATGCCGCAGGGCCGCTGGCTTACTTCACTCACAATTGACGGCCTTACCGTAGGGCGGCGTCTGGCGCTCGCCGCAACGATTTCCGAAGCCGTGCGTGAAAGGCTCGGGACTTTGACGGTTGCCGCGCACGCTTGCCGCAGCACGCTTTTGAAAATCATCACGCTTTTTGCCCGGCACGGGGACGCGGCAGAAATGACCGCAGTCCTTCTTCTGACGCTTGCCGGCATCACACCCCTCAGGGTATCGGCCCGGATTTTTGCGGGCAATGAGCGCCGCACGTTTTTTACGCTGTTACGCATGATCACGGGGTCTGCCCGGACGATTACGGCCGAAGACGTCGGTCAACTTCTTTCCCACCGCTCTACCCTCACGGACGCCTTCTCGGGCACCCCGGCGGCTGACACCGTGCGCCTTCTCTTTTCGCTTGCCGCGGGATTGACCGAGGGTTCTTCCCTTTTGCTCTCGAGCCTTTCCTCGGCCGGTGGCGTCATTTACATCACCCCCACGGGACTCACGGTCATTGCGGCGCTGACGGTCGAGACGCGCATCACGCCCGCGCGCGTACAAAGGCTTCTCACCGCAGGCCGCGCTGTCACCGCCGCGGGCGGTACGGTCTCAGTTCTCACCGGTCCCGCCGCAACCATCGCGCGCGCCTTTCGTGACGCAATGTCTGATACCCCCGCCGCACCCCGGGCGCTTTTTACTTCAGACACGGACGGCAAACCCCTCACGGGTTTTCGCCTCGGGCAGGAAACCGTGACGCTTCCGGGGACAGCGGCCCCGGCGCTTCTTGCGGCCTTCGGGCGGGCTTTGACGCGCGTGCGGGAGATGCTCCTCTCGGCCCCTGAAACCGCGCCCTTTTTTCTCCTCGGTACAACGGACGTCCGCTTTACGGAACGGACGCGCTTTACGGCGGTCTTTGTGCCGCTTGCCTTCATTGCGCTTCCATACGGTCTGTGGCTCTCCGAGCTTACGGCCTCAGGGCTCATCCGTCCCGTGCCGCCCGAGATCCGCAGAAAAAACCTTCCCCGCGGCGTTGCCCTGCGGCGCGACGCGTCAGCCGACCGCCTCACGGCCGGCGTGCTTCTTAACACCGCGCGCTTCATGAGCTTGCCGGTGACGAAACAGCGCACTGCGCTTTTAACCGACGAAAAAACACTCGTAAACGACGCCATGAAGCCCCTCACGTCCGCGGCCCTCAAAGCCAAAGAAGAACCGCAGATCCCTCCCCGGCTCCTACAGCCCGCCGTGACAGAGCGGGATGAAGCGGTTTTGGCCGACGCGTTTCCGGAGAAACTTCCCGCAAAACTCAAGACCATGACGCTCGTTGATCTTATCGAACACTTTGTGCGCACTGAGCGCTCAAAGTAAGACTGATGACTCACCAGGAAAGAAACCATGTCACGACTGAGGACACTTAATACCGGGGCCGACGAAAGCACCGCGGCCGACACCTGGCGCGATGCGCTCGAAATGAAAGCGGCTCTTGCCTGGAGCGCCGCGGGGACCCTGACGGTCGCAGCCGGCATGATGACTGATCCCGCCGCCCTGATTCCGGCCGCCGAGGCCTTTTGGATGGCGGCCGTGCGCGGGCACCAGGCTTACAGCGTTCTCAGAGCCCGGGCGTCTCTGGCGGGCCGCGGGATGCTCCTTGAAAACCGCAAGGCGTTTGCCGGACGCATGCGGCCGGTGCTGGAACAAGGCCGGATCTGGTTCGGGCGCGGCTTTCTCTGGCAGCCCGAGCACAGCCAGAAGCTCTATGAACTATCAAAGATTGACGCCGCGCGCCTGATTCCGCCCCTCTGGATCACCAGGCGCCTTCTGGGCCGCTCGATCAAAGACCCCGACACGATCGGCCAGGGATTTATTCACGGGGTGAGCCTCACGGAATCCGACCTCACCGTGGCCGAAAAAACGCTCGAAGGCGGAACGCTCATCGTGGGGACGACGCAGGCCGGAAAAGGCGTGCTGCTCACGTCACTCATTACCGAGTCGGTCCTGCGGGGCGACACGGTGATTGTGCTTGATCCCAAAAACAGCGGCAGGCTTAAAGACACGCTTTTTAAGGCCGCCGCGCTTGCGGGGCGCGAAGCGCCGCTTGTTCTTGATCCGGCCCTCAAACACGAAGGCGTTCTTTTAAATCCCCTCACAAGCTATGCGCGGCCCTCGGAACTCGCGGGGCGCCTCACCGCCGTCATGACCGAAGAAGGCCCCTTTAAGGCCTTTGCCTGGTCGGCGGTGCACACGGTCGCCTCGCTTTTTGACTTTCTCGGGGAAAAACCCACGATAGCGTCGCTGAAAGGCGCGCTCACCGACGGCCCGGGCGCGCTTTTACTGCGCGCTCTCACGCGCGTTTTGGGCACGGAATCCGTCGCGCGGGTCACTGAAGCCGCCACGCTTTCCATGAAGTCAAAGGAAACCGTGATCACGGAACTTCTGGCGCTTTATGAAAAAGAAGGCAGGCGCCATCCCGTGATTGACGCGGCCGCGGCCGTCATGCGCCACGATCCGGACCACTACGCCAAGATTACCGCAAGCCTCATGCCGGTTCTTGAAATGCTCACCTCCGGGCCCCTGCGGCGCATTTTGTCGCCGCAGGATACGCCCGAAGAAGACACGCAGTCCCTGCGCGTCGATACCCGGCCCGTGGTGTCGCTTGCCGCCATTGCACGCACCAAAGGCATCCTCTACGCAGCGCTCGATTCACTCCCCGACCCGACGCTCGCGTCAGCCCTGGGGTCCATTCTCACGGCGGACCTCGCGTCTTTGGCCGGTGAACGCTACCGCACCGGTAAAACCGGCGAGCGCATCGCGCTTTTTGTGGATGAGTGCTCCAACGTCATCGCACGGCCTCTCATTGAACTTTTAAACAAAGGCGCGGAAGCGGGCGTGAGGACCACCTGCGCCATGCAGACCGTAAGCGACCTCGCGGCGCGCCTGGGAAGCGAGGCCGCCGCACGCATGGCGCTCGGGAACTTCAATAATCTGATCGCCCTTCGCACCAAAGACCGCTTCACCCAGGAATTTGCCGCGGAAACGTTCGGGCGGACTTATATCGCCAACGCCGAAAGCAGCGTGAGTTCCACCGCGGACGGCAACGCCCTCACCTTTACCGCGGCCGTCACGCGCCGCCGCACCTCCTCGCGCGAGGAACTTGTGCCCGCGGACGTTCTGGGGAAACTTCCCAACTGCGAGTTCTTCGCGGCGCTTGCGGGCGGAAAGCTCGTCAAAGGCCGCATTCCGATTCTTATTGACTAAGCCATGCGCACGTTTTGTCTTTTGTTTTCAGCCGTTACGGCCGCCTGGGCGGCGCTTATTCTCAGTGTGTCTCCGGAGACTGCCGGGCTACTTGCCCGTGATCTCGGCGCGGAAAATGCTCTGCCGGTTTTCACAGAAGTGAAGCTCCGGGTGATTGCCTTCACGGAAAATGCCTCAGAAACCGGCTTTTCCCTTGAGCCCGTACGCGGGTTTCTTCTGGAAAGGCTCACCGCGGCCGAACGGCTGTTCGCCGCGGGACTGATACGGCTTAAAGCCTCGCTTGCGCTTTTAGCCTGTGCCGCCGTCATCATGCTTGCGTCCGTCTACGACGGGCTGGTCGTGCGACGCATCCGTTCCATCACGCAGCGCGCGCCGCGCCCGATGTTAAGTCTCAAGGCCGCGCATGCGGCGCTTTTCCTTGGCTTTACCGCCCTCAACGTCTTTTTCCTGCCGCTGGTGGGGGCTGAGTTTTGGGCGTTTGCAGTGCTTTTGGCCGCAGCGGTTTTGATGAATGTGTGGGTGCGGGAGTTTCACCGCTTTAAATAACGGGCTGCGGGAGATGTTGCGAAGCAGGAGCGGATCGTCGGGCAAAAAGAAAGCGCCGTCATCCGCCTCATTTTCTCCTGGAAGTCAGAGGTTTCAAAACGGCGCTCTGCGGCCCGGAGGGATCTACCCCTTTAAGCCAATCAACTATTAACGGCTCACATTTGACGCAGTCTTACCGTACTGTTTTCAGCAGCTCACACAACTAGACATACATATTCAAGATTCCTCTGCTATTTTGAATTTGTACCTGCAGTTCTGTAAAAGGCATCCCGTGCGCTTCGGGGACTCGCATTGTCAAAAAACATTCCGCCGTTGACAGAGGCAAGCCCTGCGCGAAATCGTGGGGTTTTGTATTTCCGGGGCGTTTATTTCTCTGTCACTTCCGCAGATACATCCGCTCTTTCTATCCAGCCTTTCAGTCCCGCCCTTCCACTCAAACCGGCAAAAAGCCTCAGCTCCCGATAGCCCCCGTCTCCACAACCCTTTTTCCCTGTTCCATATAATAAAAACGCCATTAGGGCCGCCGATCATCGCGTCGGCAAATTCTCAAAATTCAAAGTAACAAAGGGAGAAAGAATGAGAAAAGCAGCTTTGTCCGCCTGCGTCTTATCCGCAATCGTTTTAGCCGGCTGCGGCAGCATTCCGCGCGGAGCCGACCGCCTCAATATGATCACCGAACAGGAAGCCAAAGCCAACAACTGCGTGCTTCTTGACAAGGCCGGCTCGATATCTCTGATTCTTATCAACGGCTCCAAGCGCAACACCCAGGCAGCCGTCCGTAAGGCGCTCACCGTCAAGGGCGCTACGCACGTGGGCTACACCAAGGGCGTTCCTGGCACAACCAATGTGCGTATGTCCGTCTGGTCCTGTCCGAACCCGAACCTGAAGACAAGCGACCCGAAGGTTGCCGCCTGGCAGAAGGATTATCTCGGCCACGAGTAGCCTCCGGACAGTCTCTCTGCTGCCGGTTAAAGTGGCGGTTGTGTTGTCAAAACCCGACACTTCAGGTAAAAACCCCAAAAAAAAACAGCACCCGAACACTTCGCCGTCAAACAGCTTCCCCGCATCATTCGGGTGCATACTTCGGGGACTCGTTTTGGCTCGCGCCATTCCCCCCCCAAAAAAAACTCCCGAACGACTAGATACTAAATTCGGGAGTGTTTTTTGGTCAAATCCAAGCAATGCCAGGAGATCCCTAAAGCGCTTGGGGATTGTTCCGAGGACAAAGGCGTTGGTGGTGCGGTGCTTACGGGCTTGAATGCTTTGCAGTTGCAGCAGAAGCTTTCTCAGAGAGTCCCGCGGCATTTTCAGATTCTTATTGGCAGCGCTGACGGAGCGAGCCGTCATCAGCATGTTCATCCGCAAAGCCTGCGCCAGCGAGTACACGAAAAGTTTTCCTCTGTAGCATGCATCGGCGGCTTCAAAACGTGAGCCGCCGACTTCGTTTTTGAGCTGTTGGAAACCCTTCTCAATAATGTCGCGCTCCTGGTGGATTTTGAGAGTTTTGACCGCGTCGAATGTTGTGTTGCTGCGGATGGCGCGGCAACCGGCAAACTTCACTTGTTAAGTTGCCTCGGGACCAAAAAATCACTGACTTCTGCCTCGGGCCTCATCACCAGTGTCAAAACCAACACCGCGCTGATGCCCACGGCGAGCGTCACACCGAAAAGATGCAGCGCAGGCGTCGCGGAAAAGGCCAAAAGTCCGAACGAAAGGATTGTACTGACTGCCGCGAGAAAGACGGAAAATACGCCGGTTCTGTTGCCGGGATTTCCGTAAAGCATCACGGCGTAGTCAACACCCAGGGCAAGCACCAACACCAAGGGCATCACGGTAAATAGTGTCAGAGGCAGCCCCGCCCACCCCATCACGCCCAAGACCGTCACCACAGAAAAGGCAACGGGCAAAACCATCCGCACGGCACGCGCCCGGTAAATCACCGCAAGAATCACGGCCATCAGCGCAAAGGACAAAACCAGCACCACTGAAAGCGTCTCGCGCCAGAGGGCAAGCGACGCGCTGATTTCGCCGGTGGTGTTGACAAAGGAAACCCCGTCGCCCAGGCGCTCTGCTGTCGCAGCCAAACTAGGCAGCGCCGCGGGCGTGACGCCAGAGAGCATCACAAGAGTTTCGGTGTCGCTGAGCCAAAAGCGCGCAAGTTCCCGGGCAATCGGCATCGCAAGCCACGCTTTCACCCCTAAAACGTCCGGGGCTTCGGGCGTTTGAGGCTTTAACAGAGCACCGAGTGTTTTACCTGTGAGCGCCAGAGCCCGGGCATCGGCCTCTGACACCAAAGCGCGGTTTTTTACCTGAACGGAAGCCGGCGTCAGAATCCCCAGCCCCGTCTGAAAGTCTGAAATCACGCCCTTGACGCGTAAGGCTTTGAGCTGCTTCGTAAGCGTCAGAGCACGTGTGACGGTTTCATCGGACGTTGCCCCCTTAACCACAAAAAACTGCGCAACCGAAGGCATCGGAAGGATGCTTTCCATGCGGTTAAGTTCATGCGCGGTCTCAGGCGTCAGTGCCGTTAAAAGCCGCAGCTCATCCGTGGTCTGAAGCCGCGGGATGCCCGCAGCAAGCGCCAAAAGAACCGCCAGGCCCGTGAGTTTCACCCAGCGCTTTTGTCCGGGACGCGCAAGGCCCGCCAAACAATCAGAGAGGCCCGCCGCCACCGCAGGCATTCTCCCGGCCTTGGATATGAGCGGCAGCACCAGAAGAACCGTGAGCCAGGCGCACACAAGGCCCGTGATGCAGAAAAGCGCCATTTCCCTGAGGCTTGGCATCGGAACCATGAGCATCGCGCCGTACCCCGCAACCGAGGTTGCGAGCGAAACGGTGAGGCCCCGCGCCAGTTTGTCGCGCGCCGCCTTGGGGTCGGGTTCAGCCAAAAGTTCCGCGCGGTAATGAAACACGTAGTCTGCGGCAATGCCCAAAAGCGTCATGCCGAACACCAGCGTTATCACGTGAATGCCGCCGAAGGTAAGCCACACCACGGCAAAGGCCGCCGTAAAACTCACGGCCAGCGTTGCAAGGATCTGAAAGACCGCCCGCACGCTGCGCAAAAAAACAAGGATCAAAAGCGTGAGCGCCACAGCGGACACCGTCCCCATGAGGCTCGACTCCCTTGAGGCCCGGCCGACCGCGTGTTCCGCAATGAGCGCGGGCCCGAAGGCAAGCACTTCGCTCCCCTCACTCACCTTCTCTGCGGCAGCCCTCGCCTGACGCAAGGCCTCAGTGACGGGCGTACCGTCCGCGGCCGTCAGCGCCCCGGTTTTAACCGTCAGAACCGCCCAAGGCGCTTTTCCGTCAGGGTCCGCCGCCAACATAAACCCGTCTTTTTCCGTAAAGCGCCTGAGGGCAGCGGCTTCGGTGAGGACCCCCGCAAAAAGCCCCAGGGGATCGTCGGCCCAGGCTACAGGCGACACCGCCACCGGCCGGTAGAGTTCTCTGAGCGCACGCTGAGTGAGCGCCGCATCATCGGCCGCAGCAAGCCACGCACGGTCCTCGTCCCTTATAAAGCCCGTACGGTAGGGTGTGAGCACCTTCACAAGGGCCCGCGCGTCGCGCGCAGGGTTCACGTCAACCGTGAGCCCTGCTTTCCCCAACACCCCGGTCACGGTGCGCGCTGCGGCCACTGTGTCCTTTTCATCCCCGGCTCTCACAAGCACCACAAGCTTCTGCGCGGCGGCGTCCGAAATCCCGGCAAAAACGGCACTTGAGGACTGTGTGACGTCGTCAGCGGGCAGCATCGCCCGAAAGTCCGTGCGGATCTTCGCGGGGGTAAAGGAAAGGGCAAGCGCCAAAACCAGACACACAAAGACCGCGACCCAGATGAGTGCCGCGCACCTTGCCGCACGGGTGCTTGCGCTCATTTGAGACTCTCAAGCCGCGCTTTATCGGCGGCAGACAGTGCGGGCGGAACCTGAGGGGCTCCGAATCGGATGTCGGTAATCGTCCCCGACGTGAGGGCAAACTGAACGCGCGTGACCGACGCTGCGCCCTCGGTGAGCACTTCCGTCACCCATTGGCTGACGGTGGTGTCCTTGGGCGAGGCAATCATCGTCCACTTGGTTTTGGTGCCCGTGACCGTCACGAAAAAGCGGTCTTTAAGAAGCGAAAAGTCCCCGGCCATCAGTTGCGCTGCGACCGCGTAAAAGCGCTCAGCCCCGGGCAGCGCCTTCACCTGCCACGCGCCCTTTTCGTTCAGCGCCCCGGACTTTGTTTTGGAAAAGCCGATCACGTCCTCAAAAGGCGTCACGGTGTGCCAGAGAAGCCCTGTGTTTTCCACAACCGTCACGCGTCCGGTGCTCGTTAAAGGCACCGGCACCGAGGGCGTTTTTTTCACCATTTTGAAGTCCGCGGCAAAAGAGGGCGTCTTTGCCGCAACGGCTGCGATCTCATCGAGCGTTACAGCCCGGGCCTCTCCCCAAAACGACGTCAGCAGGGTAAGCGCCGCCAAAACCAACCGCCGTTTCATGGATTTTCCTCCGCACGTTTAGCGTGCACGCCATGTGCATCGTTTGCCGCCTGATGCCAGAAGTCAAAGAAATTAAACCAATCAAGGGGCTCCCTGGCGAGTTGCTGCGTGAGAAACGCGGCGTAAGCCCCGGCCGCGCGCGCAAAGTACGCGTTGCGCTCCCTGCGGCCCACATTTTCGGGGTCCGCGAGTTTTTTAAACGTGAGGTGATACTTTGCCCCGACACCCCCGCTGTTGCGGGTACAGACCATCGCCCACAGCGGGCACTTTAAAAGCAGTGACAGTAAGGCCGGGCCGCTTGGAAAAGGCGCTGCCGTGCCCAAAAACGCGGCGTGCGTTACGGCCTGGGACGCGACCGGAATCCGGTCCCCCGCAATCACGAGAAAGGCCCCGGAGGCCACCTTGTCCGCGAGTTCAATTGCGACAGCGGGCGTTAATTCCGTCACCTCGATGTGATTTACCGCAAACGCCGGATTGATGCGCGCAAGCATCCGGTTAAATTCCTGAGCGTGCCGCGTGTGGGTTAAAACATAAAGGCGTGAGGGATCGGCCGTTAACGCCTGACACAGTTCCAGGCACCCGGTGTGCGCGGTCACGAGAACCGCCCCCTTTCCTGAGGCAAGTAAGGGTTCCCGTCCCTGCACCTTCAGGCTTTCCTTACCGAAATAACCCGCCACCGCGAGCAACTTATCCAAGACCGTATCGGCAAAATGAAAGACGTGCGTGAGCGTCGTAAAAACCGTGGGGCGGCGCTTCAGAAGCCCCGCCGCAAAAGCACGCTTTAAATAGTCAAGGCTAGCGGCCCTCACACGGGGGAGCATCAGCCAGTAGACCGCGACGACGGGCCAGAGGCTGAGCCAAAAAAGGGGCCTTCCTCCGAGCCTGAAAAACCCGTACAGAATCCGGATTCCCCAGACAAAGGTGGTTTCGCGGATCCCCGCCCAGTGCACTGTCTTATCCGTCATACGTTTTTCCGGCGGAGAAGCTCGGGGAGCCTTACGAGCATCCCGAAAAAAAGCCGCGTGTGCACGCAGCTGATCCGCACGTTGTCGGCAAAGGCATGAAAGTGCGAGATGCCGTCAGCCGGATAGGTCACCCCCACAGGGCGGTTGATGACCGGCGTGTCAAGCCAGAGAAGCCTCACCAGCACTTCGACGTCAAAGTCCATCCTGAGACCCATGCGGGCGTCAAAGAGTTTCACCATCGCTGACAAAGGATAGACCCGAAACCCGCAGAGCGAATCTTTGACGGCGCCCGAGAGGCCGTTGATTTTCACCCAGAGGTTACTCACCTCCCGCCCCTTTTTGCGCGCCAAGGGGGCTGAGGCGTCATAAACGGGATAGCCGCAGATGAGGGCCTCGGGCTTTTTTTGCGCCGCATCGAGAAACCCCGCAGCGGCCGTGAGGTCATGTTGGCCGTCGGCGTCCACCTGCAGCACATGCGTGTAACCGTCAGTGCGTGCCCGGCGCATGCCCGCCATCACCGCGGCGCCCTTGCCACCGTTTGCCTGCCTCATTAGCGCAACCGGAAACGGATACTTCTTTGCGGCAACGGCGTCCAAAACCGCCGCACACTTTGCGTGCGAGCCGTCGTCCACGAGAATCACGGGCCAGTGTCGGGCAAGCCTCTCCGTGATCTCCGCAATGCACAGATCGTGGTCATAGACCGGAATCACGATGACGGGACGAAACTCAGGCATCGGCTTTCCCTTCAAACATAAGCCTGCCTTTGCCAAAAAGCGCACCTTGGGTACCCGCCCAAACGAAGTCAACGGCGGCTTTTCCGGCAACGCGCGTCATCGTCACCACGACCGTTGTGTTGGGCCGCACGGGCTGCATGAACTTGAGGTTTCGGATCCCGGAAAAAAGCCCGATACGCCCGAAAACCGCCTCACTCATTCTCACGGACCACTCGGCCTGACAGACACCGGGCAAGAGGGAAAACTCCGGAAAGTGCCCTTCAAAATAGGGGCTCTTCGCGGGCACCGTCAAAAGAATTTCCGCCGCATCGCCCTCTCTTTTGGCCACCGCAAACTGCACCGTGCGGGGGGCAAAAAGGCGCGTTAACGCCTCCATCGTGATTTTTCCCATGGAGTTTTGCGGGAGTTCCGTCACAAACCGCCAGCGCCGCGGCAGACACACGGCTTCAAAGGATTGCGCCAGAACGTGCCGCAGGCGCTTTACGAGTGCGGCCTTCCCTTCACTGCGCAATGCCTCAAGCCCTGCCTGCGTTAATTCCGCAGCGACCGCAAGCGTACGGTGGGCGTCGGGTAACTGAAACGCGCGGGCCGCACTCACAATCCCTGAGTCGGTCAACGCCTTTTCCATGGCTGTCAGCGACACCCGCTTTTCCTCGACCTTCGCGATACGGTCTGCGCGCCCCAGGTGTTCAAAGGAAAGGCCGTCGGGTAACGGCGCAATTTTGTCGTTTGTGACTTCCCAGTCTGCGTGATAAAGCTGCTCGCTTTTTAGTGCCAAAAGGCCGTCAACGCACTTCCAGACAACGCCCGGCAGCGCCCGCCAGGCCGTGCCCGTCATCGTTCCGTCAGAGGCAACGCCGCGGCTTCGCCAGGCAATGCCCCCGGACTCCGAGCTCCCTAAGAGCTCCACGGGCGAGAGGCCGGTGAGCCGCAGACAATCCCTTACCCCGTTTTCCGCGAGGGGTCCTCCTGAAGACATCACAATCTGCAGCCGCCCCTTCGTTTTTTCCCAGTCGGGGGTTTCAGGAAGGCGCGTCAGATGCGCGGGACTCGCGATCCACGCCGACTTTTCAAAGCGGCCTGCAAGGTCAATGACGCCTTCAGGCGTCGTCACCCGCCTGTGCCAGACGGGCCGGGCGGAAGCAATCGGCCAGAGAAGGAAAAAAAGGAGCCCGTAGATGTGCTGCTGGCTTACGGTTGAAAGAATGACGGCATCGGGATCAACGCCCGCGTCAGACTGGCGCTTTTCAATGCTTTCAACTTCACAAAAAAGCTGCCGCAGGCGCTTAATCACCGCCGTGGGGGTGCCCGTTGAGCCGGAAGTGAAAAGTTCGAGTAGTTCCGCGTTTTCCTCAAGCACGCCGAACTCGCACTCCGCGGCGGCGACCGGTTCGATCACTGTGAGCCCGCTGTCCCCGGGGAAGTCCCCGGCTGCGGCGTCGGCAACACCGGCTCTGAGCCTTGCGCACGTCGCGGGCGTCGTGTCCGCGGGAAGCACCGCGGTAACGCCTGCCGCCCAGGCGCCAAAGAGTGCCGCCGAGGAGGTAAAGATTTCCGGCGAAAAGACCGCGGCGCGCTTTACGCCTGCCGCTTCAAAAGCCGCCTTGTAGCCCGCAGCGGCGCGCCGCAGATCCCCGAAGGTTTTCACGCCCGCGCTGCTCACGCACCAGGGCCGCGTATCGGTCTCTGTCCGCTTTAAGACGTCCCTCACCGGGACAAAGCTCTCCGTTGTCATCTTTGATTCCTTCTAACCCAAAGCCTCACGGCATATTCGCCCGCAAACATGAGGCCCATTGCAATGTAGGAAATAAGCCCGTTATAAAGCGCCCACCACGCGTCGCTGCGGTTTAGCGCACTGTCCAGAGCCACCGTGCCGTTTGCGAGAAAAAAGACGCACCAGGCGACGGTAACCCTGCGGCAGTAACGTACGGCTGAGGGCGGCAGATCCGGCGTCTTCATCCGGGCAAAGCGCTCGACCGCCGGTGTTCCCGCGAGTGACCCCGCGAAAAACGCGAGCCACGCGGCAGAAACCACCACCGGATAGAACTTCGCAGGCAAAGCCTCTCCGGTCGCAAGCACCGCAGCCGCCAACACCGCCGCACCCCCGGCAATAATCCACACGACGGCTGACTTCCGGTTTTTAAGCTGCAGCAAAACCGCTGCCGCGAGAATCACCGCCGTCCACTCCCCGTACCCGCGCGTTACCGTCCACCACACAAGCGGCGGATAACACAGCGTGAGCAGCGCAAAGACAACGGTGCGGGCCTTCATAGCCGGTTTTATGCCTGCGGGGCGTTGATGAGTTTCACGAGCGTCTCGGTGAGGTCCCCGATCGTTCTGACGGACTTAAAGTCCGCGGGGGAAATGCGGCGGTTTCCGATAAAGGGCTGGAGCTTCACCATCAGATCCACGGCATCAATCGAGTCGATGTCGAGATCGTCGTAGATTTTTGCATCCTTGGTGACCTCCTCGGGCTTCACTTCAAACGTTTCGACGAGAATTTTCTTGAGTTCGTCAAAGACCTGCTGTTCAGTAACCATGGTGTGTCCGTTTCTTGTGATGAGTCTTTCCGTCAGGCGCGGTTGGTGCGCACGAAGTCAGCCAGGGCGGCAAGGCTTGCGAAATACCTCTTGTTGTCCTTGTCGTCCGCGGTCAGCGTAATGCCGTACTTCTTTTTGAGCGCGAGCCCGAGTTCGAGGGCGTCAATGGAGTCAAGCCCCAGCCCCTCGTTAAAAAGCGGCGCATCCCGCTCAATATCTTCAGGGGCGACGTCCTCAAGGTTTAAGGTCGTGATGATGAGCTCCCGGAGTTCATTCTCAAGATTGTCGTTTGTCATTTTGCTGTTGTGAGTTGTGGAAACAAAGAAGAAAAAAGGGTCCGTGTGAGTGAGCGCACGGCTTTGGGGCGCCCCTCGTTCATTTCGGCTGCCAAAAAGGGCGCCGGGTCAATCGCCTCGAGCACCGTCACCGTAATATGCATCGGCCGCTCAGGGATTCGATACCAGGGAATGCCCTTCATGAGGGACGGCGGCTCACAGGTGATTCTGACAGGCGTCACAGGGCTTTTGGCTACCAGGGCGGCCGCGGCCGCCCCGTGCTGCAGATGGGGTATTTTTCCCGGCACCGAACGTGTTCCTTCCGGAAAGATAATGAGGGTGTCCCCTAAAGCCAGCGTCTCGGCGCACGCGTCAACAAGAGCGGGGCCGTTGTCGTTTGTGAGGTACCCCGCTGTTTTCAGGGGCCCCTTCATCGCGGCTTTCTGCGCAAGCGCCGCCTTCACAATGCAGTTGGCGTTCGGAATGAGACTCATCAGAATCACGACGTCAATTAACGTCGGATGTGACGGGCAGATCAAAAGACCCGGGGCGGCGAGTTTTTCGCGCCCGTTGATCGTGAGCTTTAAAACGCCCAGGCCCTGCATGAGAGCGGTGAAAAACGCAAAACTTTTCTGCACCACGCGCCGCGCCGTGAGCACTTTTTGCCGCGCATCGTGCCGGTAAATCAGCGCCAGAAGCGGACAGACAAACACGCGAAAACTCACGCCCATCACGAAAAAGACGCAGAAGCAAAAGCCCGTGGCAAGCGTTCTGTAAAGGTGCTCAAGGCGCTTCATTGATTCACCCGTTTTGTCCAGCGCCAGCCGCGCCCGCTGGCGTCGGTGTGTTCGCGCCCGCTTTTTTCGCCCAGCAAAAAGGCGATGTCTGCCGGACAAGCCCCCGTCACCGCCGTGTCACGGCGGGCATCATCGGGTTTGCGCGCAAGTTGGGTGAGTTCCACCGTCAGTGTCCCTGCGGGGGCGGCGTCCGGGCGCACAAATCGCGCGGCCCAGGCATAGGGGACGGCAGGCGTTGCGATACGGCGGCACGGCGTATTCCAGTCGGCGGGCAAGGGCTCTTCGTAGCGCACCAAAATCACGCTGTCAGCGCTGTCAGCAAGCGCCAGAACGCATTCCGAGAGACCCGCTTCGGTCGTAAGGTCTCCGCCCGACACGGCGCTCGCCACATGATGGTTTTTAAGCCAGATGGCAGCCACGGCCGCCACGCCGTTATGAACGCTCGAGGAAAACCCCGCAGGGCTCACGCCCGTTGCGTCTGCGGTCATGTCGGCAAGCAACGCGTGCGTGCGGCCGTTGTCACCCCAGGAGGAGGCAAAGACAACCGCCTCCTCTTGGCGGGGTTTGACGTCCGCCAGGGCCGTGAGCGCAAGACGCCCCAGGGGCGTCATGCGGCGCTTCATCATTGCCGGCACCGGGCACGCAGGCACCGCTTCTTCGGCGGGCTTAACGCCCGTTGCCGCCCAGCTTTTCCACCCGTCAGGGGAGACAACGCCCGGCGTTACCGCGGCAAAGTCCGTGAGCGCAAGATGAATCATGCCGCGACCTTGAGAATGTAGAGCGTGTGGGCAACGCCCAGACCGTCCTGCACGCTTTCCACCGTGAGTCCTGCGCGCTTAAAGATTTTGAGAAGCTTAGCTTCGGAGAAAAAGCGGGAGTTGCCGTTCGCAAGCGCCGTGAAATAAAGCGACGAGGCGACCAGAGACAGTTTTGCCGCCTCAAAGGGCTGCCGGTCCCAGAGGCACTCCAAGACCGCAAGGCGTCCGTGCGTAGGGAGAAACCGCTTCATGCGCGTCAAAATACTCACGGCCTGATCTTCCGTGAAGCAGTCCAGAAACTGGCTCATCCAGATGATGTCGGGCGCGCCCGTGACCTCAGGCACCGCCTTTTCATCGAGCCAGTCAACCGAAGCCGTCGCCAGGCGCGAGCGCACAGCATCCAGGGCCGGGTTTTGGGCAATGAGTTCACACTGCGACGGAAGATCAATGATCGTACAGTGTAGTTTCGGCATTTCCGTGAGGCACAGGCCCGCAAACTTACCGGTGTTGCCGCCCACGTCAAAGACAACCGCAGGATTCATTTCCTTATGAATCCACGCGGCGCACGCCTCAAAGGCGCGGTCGGAATAGAAGTGATCAAACTCAAACCAGCTCGACTTTGCGGGTTCGGGCAATTGTGAAAGCGCCGGATAAATCGTGGACCAGTTTCCGAGCTCCTTTAAGCCTTCGGGGTGTCCGGACTTGAGTGACTCCCCTAAGTGCGCCAGGCCCTTGTAGCAGACGTCTGCCGTGAAGTCGAGATTGGCAACGGTCATCGGGTCGTACAAGAGGCAGTCGCCGGTTTTCGTGATGACGTAGCCTTCTGCCTTTGGCGTGAGAACTCCGACGGCCGTCAGAACGTCGCCGGTGACTTCCACGGCGTACTCGGAAAGGCCGCACTTTTGGGCAACCGCCTTAAAGGTCAAAGGGTCCGTACTTTCTGAAAATGCCTTCAAAATCCCCAGGCGCCTGGCGGCCACCACGGCCTGAAAGATAAAGGGCCCGAAAACAAGCTTTTGCGCTTCGCTTAATGCGGCGGCGATGCCGCCCTTTTCGTTTCTCACTCTGCGCATTCTCTACTCTCCCGTCCAGCGCTTGAAAATAAGGGACGTGTTGATCCCCCCGAAGGCAAAGTTGTTGCTCATCACATAATCCGTCGTGATCTTTCGCGGCTCACCGCGGATGTAATCGAGCGCCGCACAGTCTTCGGCCACGGAGTCCAGATTGATGTTGGGCGAAAACCACCCTTCGTTCATCATCTGAATCGTGTACCAGGCCTCCAGCGCCCCGCAGGCCCCGAGCGTGTGGCCCATGTAGCTTTTTAACGTCGAGACCGGCACCTTGTCCCCGAACACCTCAAAGGTCGCTTTACTTTCGGCGGCGTCTCCGCGGTCCGTGGCGGTGCCGTGGGCGTTCACGTACCCGATATCCTCAGGCGTCACGCCCGCGTCCTTCATCGCAAGACGCATGCACTCGGCCATCATTTCGCTCTGGGGGCTTGTGATGTGCGCGCCGTCAGAGTTGTTCGCAAAGCCCGCGACCTCAGCGTAAATCGTCGCGCCCCGGGCTTTGGCGTGTTCGAGCTCCTCAAGAATGAGTGTTCCGGCCCCTTCGCCGATCACAAGGCCGTCGCGCTTTGCGTCAAAGGGGCGCGGCGTGAGTTCGGGGCGGTCGTTAAAGTTTGTGCTCGTTGCAAAGAGGGTGTCGAAAATCGCGGCGTCGCTTGCGTCCAGTTCTTCGCTGCCGCCTGCGACCATACAGGTGGCGCGCCCGAAGCGGATCGCTTCGTAGGCAAAGCCCACGCCCTGAGAGCCCGAGGTGCACGCGGAACTCGTCGGAATAATGCGGCCGCGGATCTTAAAGAAGATCCCGATATTCACAGGTGCCGTATGCGACATCATTCGCACGTAGGTGTTGGCGTTCATCCCGAGCGTGGTGCGTTTGAGAATCAGGCTTGCGACGTCCCCGATTGCCGAGGGCGTCCCCGCGCTTGACCCATAGGCGATGCCGACTTCGCCGGACGACAAAAAGTCCTGTCGATCAATAAGTCCTGCGTCGGTTAACGCCACTTCCGCGCTTCTCACCGCCATGATCCCGACGCGCCCCATGGAGCGCGTGGCTTTGCGTCCGTATTTCACGGGATCAAGCGCAAAGGGAACCGCGGGACAGGCCGCCCGCGTCTTAAGCCCCGTGATGTCGGCCCAGTCGTCAATCACTTTGACGGCATTGGTCTGCGAGAGGATCTTTGCCTTCACGCTTTCCCAGTCGGTTCCCAGCGGCGAGATGCCGCCCGCGCCCGTAATCACCACTCGGCGCTCTTTCATGAAAGGCCTCCGGAAATTTCAATCACCTGGCGGGTTATGTAGCCCGCGTCTTCACTCATTAAAAAGGCGACGGCCCCGGCAACTTCTTCGGGCTTTCCGGCGCGGCGCATCGGAATGAACGGTTTGACGCGCTCCAGAATTTCTTCGGTCACCATCTCGGTTTCAATCAGGCCCGGCGCGACGGCGTTCACCGTAATCGCGCGGCTCGCGAGTTCGAGAGCCAACGCCTTCACGGCGCCGATGAGGCCGGCCTTCGCGGCCGAATAATTGACCTGCCCGCGGTTGCCGATGACGCCCGCCACCGAACTCATCACCACAATGCGTCCGGGCTTACGCCGATGCACCATGGGCATCACCAGAGGCTGCACGACGTTATAGAAACTTCCGAGATCGACCGCAATCACGCGGTCCCAGTCTTCCGCGGGCATCGCCGCAAACGTGCCGTCCGCGTTGATGCCGGCATTTAACACAAGCCCGTAGTAGGCGCCGTGTGCTTCAACGTCCTCCGATACGGCGGCTCTGGCGGCCTCCCGGTCGCTCACGTCAAAGGTGAGCGCCCGCGACGCGGGGGAAAGCGCCTGCACTTCGGAAAGCGTCGCTTTTAAAGCGTCGCTCATCGTGCGGCCGTGCACCACAACCGTGTAGCCCTCGCGCGCGAGCCTTATGGCGGCCGCGCGCCCGATGCCGCGGCTTGAGCCCGTCACCAATACCGTCAATTCGTCCATGCTTTCAGATCCTCGGGTTCATAAACTGTGAGGCTGGCGGTGCCGATGACTTTCCCTCCGGTCATCGCCGTGCATTCAAACTGGCTCGGAAGGGTCTTGTCCGCAAAGTACACGCACTTGGCGCGGATTGTGACTTCGGTGCCCTTTGTGAGTTCGGCAACCGCTGCCTCAAACTTTCGGGTGCCCAGTAAAAATCCGATTTTTGGGCTCTCCCCGCTCTGCCGCTTGGTAAGCCCCGCATAAAGTCCCACGGCCTGCGCCATCAGTTCCAGAAGTATCCAGCTGCCGTACCTGCCCTCTTCTGTTTCAAAAAGCGCGCAGTTCCCGGACAAGACCGTGCGGCCTTCAACCGTCTCACCGTCAAACGCGGTGCAGTCATCAAGCAGCAGCATCGGGGGCTTGTGCGGGAGAAGTTCAGCCGCCTTCATGGGAAAAGTCAGTGTCATCGTTTTACTCACCCGTAAAAACCAGCGAAGCATTGGCGCCGCCGAAGGCAAAGGCGTTTCCGGCCACGGCTTTGATCTTTCGGCCGATCACCCGGGGTTCGGTCACAAGGTCGATGGCAGCCAGTGCCGGGTCCTTCACGGGACTTAAGGTGTTCACGGGGAGCCGGCCTTCCGGGTTCATCGTGAGAAGAATCCAGGCGAAGGCCGCCTGAAGCGCCCCGGCCCCTGCAAGCGTGTGGCCCGTAAGTCCCTTTAAGGACGCCACCGGCGTTTGGGCGCCGAACACGCGGTTCACGGCTTTGGCTTCCATCGCGTCATTTAAGGGTGTTGCGGTGCCGTGAGCACTCACAAAGTCAACGGCAGTGGGCGCAAGGCCCGCGGCCGCAAGGGCCATTTGCATGGCTTTGGACACTTCTATTCCTTCCGGGTCGGGCGCCGAAGGGTGGTACGCGTCACAGGTGTGCGCAAAGCCTGCAAGCCGCACGGGGCTTTCTTCTTTAGTAAGAAGCATCAGTGCGCCGCCTTCGCCCAAGTTAATGCCGCTTCTGTCGGCCGCAAACGGACGGCACTGCACGAGACTTAAGGCCCCCAGCGCATAAAAGCCGCTCGTTGTAAAGCGCGAAAACCCGTCGATGCCGCCCGCGACCACGGCGTCTGCCGCACCGGCCTTAATAAGCGACGCTGCAGAGGCCAACGCCAAAGCCCCGGACGCGCAGGCGTTACTTACCGTATAAACGGGGCCTGCGGCGCCCACGCGCTCGGCTAAGTGTAGCGCAGGACCGGAGAGATTCAGGACGTCAGGCGTAAAGCCCCCGGGGGTTTGTCCGGTCTGCAAGAGAACCCGCACGCCCTCTTCGAGTTCGCGCATTCCCGAGGTTGTGGCGCCCACGACCACGGCAATCCGCTCGGGCGCGTAACGGGCAAGCGCGTCGGTGAGACCCGTCATGCCTTTAAGGCACAGGTCAATGAGGCGGTTGGTACGGGTGAGATCAAAAGCGAAATTGCCGGTCACAGGTCCCGCTTCCTTCACGAGCCCGTAGGCAAGCGCGATCTCCCCGAGCAGTCCCGGGTACACCATTAGTGCCTTGGGCTTATCCGAAAAAAGCGCCTCTTTGGTCGCTTCCAGCGTCACGCCTGCGGCACTGATGCAGTTCACGCAATGCAAATAAATGTGCGGCTGATCCTGCACCGTTTAACTCCGCCCTGCAAAATTCTGATGGTCTTAGATTATGCCCTCTGCATCATTTTGTTACAACGGCTGCGGAGCGGGAAAATCCTGCTCCGGTTAGCTCTTTTCTATGGTTGGGGCGTTCTCAGAGTAAGTCACCTTCGGCAAAGACCGCAGCCAAAACGGGATCGGCAACGGCGTAGACCGCTTTTTTGCCCTTCGCCTCGCGCTTTTCAATGAACTCAAGCATTACGAGCCGGGAGTGTGTAGGTAAGCGCCGCACCTGACCTGATACCCGTTGCCGCGAGGATCTGAGAAAAGTGCAGCGGCCCCGGCCGCAAGTGCCGTGAGGATCAGGTTGACGTTGTTTACCCTCTGAAACTCCCGGCAGAGGTAAATCTCAAGAAGCGTTCTGAGATGAGCAGTGTTTCCGCCTGCTAGCTCTCTGAAATTTTCCTCTGCCGTAACAGCAAGATCAACCGCCGCGGCATAGGCCGGGATGCCGCCGCAGAGGGCGTAAAGACGCCGCTGATCGGCCTCAGAAAACCCGGGGCAGAAGGCTTTGACTTCACAAAAGCCATAGGCTGCAGATGAATCAGAGCGAAGACGGTCGAAAAGAAAAACCGCCGAAAGCCGTTATTTCAGGCTTTAAGCGGTTTTCGCCCATCTGCAGAAGGCTGGTGGTCGCCGAGACGGGAATCGAACCCGTACGCCAAAGGCTGCGGATTTTAAGTCCGCTACGTCTACCAATTTCGTCACTCGGCGACTCTGTCCATAATTACGGCAGAGGTCCGCATTTTAGCGAAAAACTCTCTGCCGCGGGCAAGCCCTGTCGCTTGGGCAGCATAACCGGGGATCGTACTGCCTGCTTCTGAGTCCGTATTGCCGGAAGAGCCCTTGAGAATTCTTTCCGGGAGGGGCAGTTTTACAAACAGGCAGCCGGTCGGTGAATGTAGAGATTCACTGGGGCCTTCCGGGTCAGCTTCGTTCCGTCGGCAAGCTCCAAATGCCAGGTTAAGTCGTTCTTGGTCTTAATGCGCCAGCCCATTCCGTCCGGTGTAATGTCCACATCTTTCTCTGAAAGGTCTTTTTTATTCGTGTAAAAGACGCCCAAAGTAACAAACGACGAGGAACTGGAACCAATATTCTTCTTAACAGCAACTTTGCCGATGCTGTTGAGCGCGTCGGCAGCCTTTTTCGTCGCAGGATCGCTCAACGAAGTATCATTCTGAAAAGTTTCCGTGAATATCATCCCATAAGCATCGAATCCGGAAGAAAGCAGCAAATCCGCTTCGACGGCATACTCGGCATCCCGGCTTTCGATGAAGACCTGAGAATCCAGCATCGTCTTGAGAAAAACGGCCATACCGGAAAAGAAAAACAGCACGGTAAGCGCGAAGATCAGAATGCTTCCTCTTTCACGCCCGGGGCAACGATGTCTGACAGCATCCGTCATAACGGCGTTTTTCATTTGTCAGCCTCCCAAAGCGGATGGAATTCATAAACAATCTCGCCGCTGTTGGAACCCTGCAAGGCTACTGCAAGCTTGACAACCTTGCGTGAATCACTCCCTACAGATACGGAGACAGGGGTAATCGTCCACGTGGTAACGCCCTCCAGAAAAACGACCTTTTTCCCGGAGATGTTCCAGTAAACCGTGCCGTTCTCAAAGGGAAATTTATCTACCACTACGTTGAGGTTTTTCAGCTTCGTCTTCTCCACCTCCCGCTTCACCACAGCTGCGGCAACGTGGACCTGGCTCGTGCCAACGCTTTGAATGCGAAGCGCCTGATAAATCTTGACGCCGTAAGCCATGGTTGCCGTAATAACTGCCCCGATGAAGCCGGCAATCACAAGCGTTACCACGCACTCAAGAAGCGTAAAGCCTCTCTTAGGGTAAGCGGTATTTGAATATGCCTTCATCACTCGCCCTCCTGCGTTTCCTTAGAAGACGAGAGGACCGGAAGGCCAGAAGTTGCGTTGAGCGTAGGATATGAAAAGAGGCGGCGATAAGTATGGCCGTCGGCCTTGACGGTAACAAGCCTAAGAGAACTGTCGTTGCTGGTATCGAATTTGGCGGCGTAATTCTTTCGTTCGTCAGAATCCTTTCCGTCGTCATACATTGACATAACCGTGACGTTTACAGTGACGCCAGGCTTGCAGACGGAGGCCACACCACTATCAAGTTCGTCAAGTTCGGCAACCGGACGTCCTTGAAAAGCCGCTTCGATTCTCGCCATGCAGTTTTCAGCCGCAAGGCTGCGGTTGTCTAGAGCCGTGCGCATCTGAACGACCTTGACCGCAGTGCCCAGAACCATAGCAGCCGTACCCATGGCAAGCCCCACAATGATGATCGTCATGACGACTTCAAGGAGCGCAAAGCCTGCCTTCGAGCGAAGGCCGTTTCTTTGATCAGTTCTCATGGCCTTCCTCTTCCGGCAGCGTTCTTCCGATATAGCCCGATTCATAGATCGTGACCGAAAGCGTGTTCGAACTTTCCTTCTTGGATCCCAGATCAATCTTTACGCGCTGGCATGTCGAGCCAGAGCATGGACGGCCATATTCGTCAAACTTGATTTCGCCCGAAGGTTGGAGAGACTTCACGTCAGCATCGGACCACGTGAAGGTGCGAGTTGTTGATCCGTGCTTGCAGGTCGCACCATTCTTGGAAATCGTGAGCGTGGTCTTGCCATCCTGATGCAGGAGCTGCTGATTGCGAGCGAAGACAACCGCTTCGCGAAGCCTGCTTTCACACTCCATGAATTCGCTCTCAAAGGTGAAGTTCAGCTTCGGAAAGTGAGCGGCAAAAATCGCAGAGAGCGTGCCCAAGAGCACCAGCACCAGCACGAGCTCAAGAAGCGTGAAGCCTGCATTCTTTCTCATCCCGCACCTCAAATCGAAAGGATGAATTGAATCCACAGACGCCAGAGATCATGCCCACAGAGGAGCGTCACCCAGGCCGCGAGGCAGAGATAGGGACCGAACGGCATCTCCATGGAGCCGAGCCCTTCAGCAGACTTCCTCAAAAGCGCCGCAACGGCAAAGCCCAGCACGGCGGCAAGCCCCGCCATGATGATGATGAGCGGCAGGAGCTCCGCCGTCACAAGAAAGCCGATCATCAGCATGAGCTTCACGTCCCCAAAGCCCAGGCCTTCAACGCCTCGACGACGAAGATAAAGCACGCCCACGAGCCAGAAGACAGCGGCGCCCAGCACGCCGCCCAGCAATACATTCAGCCAGTCGTTGCCGAGCACGAAAATGGAAACGGGAAGCGCAATGACGGCGCCACCCAGCGTAAAGCGGTCCGGAAGAATGGTTGACTGCGCATCAATGAGCGACATCACGATGAAAAGCGCCGTCACCACCCAGACCCAGAAGCAGGCGGCCGTCGGACCGTAAACCCAGCCGACGGCGGCCATGGCCGCGCAGGTCATGAGTTCGGCGAGCGGACAGCGAATGCCGATCTTTGCCCCGCAGGAGAAGCACTTTCCACGCAAACAGACCCAGCTGACAACCGGAATAAGCTCCCAGATGCGAAGCCTGTGGCCGCATTCGGTGCAGTGCGACGGCGGCCAAACAATCGACTCATTGCTCAGATATCGATCCGAAACAACGTTGAGAAAGCTGCCGATAAAGAGACCAAGAACCGCACTGAAGATCGTCCAGTCGCTTCGCGGCACATAGTCGAGAATGGAGAGGAAGTCGCTCATCATGAATCAATGGTCAGATGCGCCTGACATCCTTGAGAAAGTCGGAATCGCGAGCGTAGTGCGCAGCCGTCTCGCGGGAAATGATGCCTCGATCAAGCAGATCCTTGAGCGCATCGTCCATCGTGCACATGCCCTGGCCTCGACTTGTCTGGATGACGCTGTTGATCTGCGGGGTCTTGCCTTCGCGGATGAGATTGCGAATGGCGCCGTTTACCAGCATGATCTCCATGGCCTGAACGCGCCCCTTGATGTCGCAACGCTTCATAAGCGAAACGGAGAGGACGGCCTTGAGCGTATCGGCGAGCACCATGCGCATCTGCGCCTGCTCGGCTTCAGGAAAGATCGAAATGATGCGGTCAACGGACTGAGCCGCAGTACGGGTATGCAGCGTGGCAAAAACCAGATGACCGGTTTCGGCTGCTTGCAAGGCAAGACGGACCGTTTCGCGGTCGCGCATTTCGCCCACCACCACAATGTCTGCGTCCTCGCGAAGCGCAACACGAAGAGCGGCCTGGAAACTGGTTGTATGAAGGCCTACTTCGCGCTGGCTCACCATGCAGCCGAGGCTTTCATAACGGAATTCAATGGGATCCTCAATCGTGAGGATGTGTTCGCGGCGATGCTCGTTCGCATAGTTGACGAGAGCGGCCGTCGCGGTCGACTTGCCGCTGCCGGTCGGGCCCACGAGGAGCACGAGACCGCTGTTGAGCATGGAAAGCTCGGTGAGCGAATTGGGAAGTCCGAGCTCTTCGATCGTCGGAATGGTATTTGGAATTTCTCGGAAAGCGGCAGCCGCTCCGGCGAGCGTCTGAAAGACGTTCACACGGTAGCCCGCAAGTCCGGGAACTTCATAGCGAAAGTCGACTTCGCCCTTTTCTTCGAGGATCTTCTTGTGGCGCTCGGAAAGAACCTTGTCTAAAACAGCCTCCATGTCAGCAACAGTGAGCTCTGCATTGCCAACCGGTTCAAGCTCGCCGATGACGCGAGCCATGGGAGATTCGCCTACGCAGATATGCAGGTCGGAACCGTTGCTTTGATGAACAATGCGAAGAGCGGAATCTAGGTCGAACATGACAATATTTCGAATAATACCATCAATAGAAACTGATTGAACAGCGCTACCTCATTAAGTTAATAGCGACAAATAAAAAAACAACCCAATCAATACTAATAACTTATTAGCGGAATACAAAATTTTGCACTCCGCCAAACAAGTTAAGTCAAATATATATTAAGTATACCGATTGCTTTACTTAACACAAACAGGAAGAACAATTTCAGCCGTATAAGTAGTTTCACTCTTCGTCAACGAGAGAGGAACCGTTGCTTTGGTTACCTTACCAGCATCAACAGTTGGCTTGCTCGTCGTTTCAAGACCAGAAGAGGTAAAGCCATGGATATCCGTATCCGCCTTATCCGTAAACAGACCGTTTGCCGTTTCAATACCCTTTTTCAAAGCATCGGAACAGCTACCATTCTGAAGCAACTCGCTCGCGAAGCCAGCGTTCAAACGCGCCTGATATTCAGCAGCAACAGCCTTGGCAGTCTGAGCTTCGGCTTGAGTCTTCAGATCGTAGTACTTAGGAAGCGCCACTGCCGCCAAAATACCAAGCAAAACAAGGACCATGACGATTTCAATCAATGTGAAACCACGCTTGTTGTTTTTCATAACAATAACTCCTATAGAAACAACACAGGGAAGAAATTAAATTTTTAAGGGACTGTCGTAACGGGCTTGCCACATACCACAAAATGTGCCGGAATCTCAAAAACTTCACCCGTCTCCTGATCCCAAACTGGAATCTTAGTGGAATTTTGATCTATCTGTTGTGTATATACTGCCATGCCATTAATAAGATAATTCGTATATTCAACAAGGACGGATTGTTTATTTTTCTGGGAAAACTCTGAGTTTTTAGCATCATCACACTTTTCACCAGCAATAATCCGTTTAGCAATCTTATTGTTTACATCAGCCACAAATTGATTAGCGACAGCAACCGCAATAGACTTTTTCGATTCCGCCTTAAGACTATAATATTTCGGCAAGGCAACAGCTGCCAAAATACCCAACAAAACTAGAACAAGGACAATCTCAATTAGAGTAAAGCCCTTTTGATGACTTGATGAAAACATTTATAAACTCCATTAAACAAAGGTAGCAAGCTACTGGAAAATTATTGAACCAACTTTACCAAATCCCACATTGGCAGGAAGATCGCCAATGCAAAGAAAAGCACTACAACACCAAGAGCCATGATCAGTATGGGACCAATCCACTCGGTAAGCTCCTCTACCGCCAACTCAACTTCATTGTCATAGTGCCTTGCAAGGTCGTTGAGCATCTCATCCAACTTGCCGGAATGCTCACCCACCAAAATAAGATTCACCGCCAGCGGTGTAAACCCTTTCACAGATTCAACAGCAGCCGCAATCCCGCTGCCCGCCTGAATCTTTGACTTGATTCCCTCGAACTTCGTCTGAAAGAACGCATTGTCAACCGTATCCCGGATGATGTCCAGGCTGTTCAAAACCGAAAGACCGCTTCGCTGCAGAATGCTGAAAATAGCCGCAAAACGCGCAATGGCCGCCTTCTGAACAACCTTGCCGATCAGGGGAATCTTGAGCGCCATACTGTCACGCCAAAAAACGCCCTTTTCAGTCTTCATATATGCCTTCCACGCATAAATGAATCCGAAAAACAAAGCCAGGATAATAAACCAATAATCTTGGAAGAACTGATTGAGCCACAAAGCAAACTGTGTAGGCAACGGCAATTCGACCTTGGCTGACTGAAATATCGAGGCAAACTGCGGCACCACGAAATTGAGAAGTACAAGGAAAGCAATCACCATCGCAAATACCACCATCTTCGGATAGCGTAGAGCGGACGTTATTTGCTGCTTCGTCTTCGCGTCATGTTCGAGCAGATACACCAGACGTTCAAGCACTTCCGGAAGCGCACCCGAGCTTTCGCCCGCCGCGATCATGGCACAGTAAAGCGATGAGAACACCTTGCGATTGGCGGAAAACGCCTGATGCAGGCTCTCGCCCTCCAGCACGCGACGCTGCATGTCGCCCACAACCCACTTGAACTGCTTGTTCTCCGCCTGATCATGAAGGATGCGCAAAGCCTCCGGCAGCGAGATGCCGGCCATGTAGAGCGTTCGGAACTGCTGCGTAAAGAGAATCAGCTCCGACGTGCTCAGGCGCTTTTGGAAAAGACGACGCCAATCCCAGCTCGTCTTCGCCTTTGCTTCACCCTGAAGCTTCGAGACAACGAGCCCCTGCTCGAACAGTTTGCGGCGAGCATCCTTTTCGGAATCCGCCGTCAACGTTCCGTTGAGACGGCGTCCAGCGGCATCGACGGCTTCGTAACGGTAGTCAAGAGGCATATCTCAGTCCCCGTTACGCCATCGTGACGCGCAGCGCCTCTTCGCAGGTCGTAAGCCCCGCGCGAATCTTATCCGCAGCGTCCCGACGCATCGTGTGAAGGCCGTTTTCAAGCGCACGACGGTAGACCGTCTGCATCGACTCGCCCTTCAGCACCATTTGATTGATTTCCTCCGACATGGGCATCACTTCGAAGATGGCCATGCGTCCCGAGTAACCTGTGCCGCCGCACTGCGGACAGCCGGCGCCGTGATAGAACGGACCATCCTCGGGCTTGAGGCCAAGATCGCGAAGCATGCCTTCGGCGGGCACATATTCCTGGCGGCAATTCGGGCAGATCGTACGAACAAGACGCTGGGCAAACGTGCACAACAGCACCGACGTCACCAAGTAGGAAGGCACGCCCATGTCGACGAGACGATAGACGGCGGAAAGCGCATCGTTCGTATGAAGGGTCGACAGCACAAGGTGGCCCGTCATGGCGGCCTGAACGGCAATTTCGGCGGTTTCCTTGTCGCGGATTTCACCCACCATGATGATGTCCGGGTCCTGACGCAGAATGCTGCGAAGGCCCGACGAGAAGGTCATGCCGGCTCTGACGTTCAACTGAACCTGGCGTACGCCGGGAAGACGGTATTCGACCGGGTCTTCAAGCGTGATGATGTTGACGTCCTCGCGATTGAGCATCTTCAGAATGGCGTAGAGGCTCGAGCTCTTGCCGGAACCCGTCGGACCGGTCGAAAGGATCATGCCGTAGGGCTTGCGGATGCAGCGGGTGATCGTCGCATAATCGGCCTGGTTCATGCCGAGCTTCGGAAGGTCGTAGATGATCCCCGAGCGGCTGTCCAAAAGACGAAGCACGATGTTTTCGCCGTACGTCGTCGGAAGGGTCGACACGCGAATGTTCACCTCGCGGCCTTCGGCCTTGACGGTAAAGCGACCATCCTGCGGAAGACGCGTTTCCGAAATGTCCATGTTGGACATGATCTTGATGCGGGACGCCACGGCGGAACCCATGGAGACCGGAATCGTGGAGGCACGGCGAAGAAGCCCCTCGACACGATAGCGAACCTTGATCTCCGTCTTTTCCGGATTGATGTGAATGTCGCTCGCACCGGCCTTGAGGGCTTCGGCGATGATCATGTTGACGAGCTTAATGACGAAGGCTTCGCTCACGTCACCTTCGAGCTCCTGATCCTTTACGGCGCTCTGCACCGCAGTCTGCACGGGCGAAGTCTCAGCGGCGCCGGCGGCATTGTCAAGCATTTCGCCCACGGCGGAGTATTCGCCGTAGACAGCCGTAAAGAGACGCACGAAGTCCTTCTTGAGACAGAGCACGGGCTCCATCTGGCAATGCGCAATTTCCTCGATTTTGTCCAAAGTCTGGAAGTCGTGCGCATCGAGAAGACCCACGCAGAGCACGCCGCTTCGCATGCACAGAGGCACCACGCGGTGACGGCGCGCGAAGTCGGCCGGAATCACCGAGCGCAGCTTCTCGTCGATCGGAAACGCCTCGCGATTGTAGACGGGCACCTGAAGCTGACCGGCAACAGCCTGCAGCACCTGAGCTTCCGTCACAATGCCGGCGGAAACGAGATACTCGCCCAAACGCTGATCCTCTTCACGGGCGCGCTTAAGCGCATCTTGAAGCGCATCGGCAGTCAGAAGGCCTGCAGCCACCAGCTGCTCGCCCAGACGCATCTTCACTCGACCGCTTTTATTGAATTCAGCCATGATCAGACTCCTTCACGACTCTCGGCTCAACGGCTGCCGGGCGTAAGCACGGCCGGAGACTGAGGCAGCGGAGCGGAACGGCGGCCGGATTCGGCGCGCGTCGGCAGAATGGTCGGGGTGATGAAGATCAGCACCTCTTCCATCGAGACATTGCGGTTTGTGCTGCCGAAGGCATACTTGCCGCCCGGCAGATCGCGCATGCCGGGAACGCCGGCTTCCTGATTCGTGCCCTTTTCCTTCGTAAGACCGGAGATGACGATCGTCTCGCCGCTTCTCACGAGCACAGTGGTTTCCGTCTGCTTCTTGACGATGTAGGGATTGCCCTGCACGCTGCGGCTGGCATCCACTTCGTCCTTCTTGATCAGAACCTTGAGCTTGAGGTTTGCCGGGTCGATGACGTTCGGCGTCATTTCAAGTCGCAGAACCGCGTCCTCGAACTTGACGCTCGTATCGCCGTCGTCGTCCTTGCTTACATACGGCACCTTCTCACCGTTTTCGGTGTAGGCCATCTTGTTGTCAAGCGTCGTAATGGACGGAGACGACAGAATGTTGAGCACGCCTTCGCTTTCCATCAAGTTGAGTTGAGCTTCGAGAACGGAAGTTTTGCCAAAGGCCAGGCCAAGGGTGCCTGCACCGGAGGAATTGACAATGCTGCCGTAGCCAAGCCCAAGCGGGAAGCCGCTGATGGTATTGGTACTTCCATCCCCGCCCTTCTTAAGAGGCGTACTGCCGGAACCGCCGATCAGCTTCTGATGCTCGAAGCGTCCGCCCCACTGCATGCCGAGCTCTCGAGCCTTTTCCTTCGTTGTTTCGACAATGTAGGCCTTCAGCTGAACCTGCGGACGCGGACGGTCAAGGCTGTCGATCAAAGCAAGGATGCGGGCCTGTTCGGTCGGCGTTCCCTGAATGACGAGCGCATTGTTGTGCTGGTCGATTTCAATGACGGCATCCTTGTTGCGCGAAACAAAGCGCGTCAGGCTGTTCTTGAGCGAAGCAGCATCGGAATAGCGGACGTTCACGACCTGCACCATCATGTCGCCCGAATGAGCGGCCGTCTGGTACTGCTCGGAAAGCTGGTTGTTGAGCGTGAGAAGGCTCACTTCCTTCTGCTTGTCGGCGGCCGTCATCACCTGCAGAATCTTGCCCTGCCAGCGATAGTCGAGACCGTTGGAGCGAAGGATGGACTGGAAGACGTCGCTCCAGCGGGCGTTCTTCACGTTGAGGCTGATCTTGTCCGAAACGCCGCTGCTCATCATGAGGCTCACGTTGGCTGCGGAGGCCATGGCGCGCAGAACCGACTCGACGGCTGCATTCTGGAGCTTGAGCGTGATGGGCTGATCAGGCAGCGCGCGCGGCGTGCCGTGCAGATTTACAGACTGTTGCTTCATCAGAACGCGGGGTTCGGGCGCCAGATCCTCGAGCGCGGGCGAGAAGCCCTGTCGGTCGACGGACTGGTTCTGCCAGTGCTGCATGAACGCATCGTCCTTGCCGATGCCGTCCTTGTCGCGGGTTGCGCATCCGGAAAGCACGAGCACCGCAACGAACGCGGCTGCAAGAGGACGCATGAGGCAGGTGTTGAGGTTGATGTGGAGTGCTTTCATTCGATTACCGGACCGGCTTGGCGGTCACTTGTGTTATGAGGTTGGAGTCGCCGGCTTTCGGCTCCTCGTAATTGGTTTCAAGATCCTGCTCGACGAAGTTGAGCGTGCGGCGCATGCCGGTGTCCGGAAGCTCAAGCACCACGGAATCGGCGCCGATCGACTTCACCACTTCGCCCGTCTCGGGGATCATGTCGCCCCTGGCGAATTCAACGCCGCCGAGAATGACGAGGTGGGTGCGGCCCATGTGAATTAAGCCGTCGACCGAGATGAAGGGAAGTTTCTGGCCGTTGCGCGCAAACTGCCGGCTTGCCGGCACCGCCTGAAGCGGATCGCGCTTGAGCGGCTCGTTGGCGGCGGCGAGACGCCTGCGCGCTTCGGCGTTGAGCAGCATCGACGCCATGCGGGCGCTCATCTGAGCCACGGCGGAGCTTGCAGACTCGGCCTTCGAATCCGACGAAACGACGGCCCCGAACTTGTCAAGCGACGAATAGAAGAAGTTGCCGGCCGCCAAGATCAGGGCGACAATCACGAGCCCGAGCAGCTTTTTCTCACGAGAATTCATCACTTGCCTCCCTGCTCTTTAAGAAGGCCGAAACGAGCCCGGATCGTCACTTCATACTTGTTGCTGTCGGCATCGTTGCCGGCAGAAGCCTTGACGCGGCCAATGGACGAGATCCAGTCCTGGGAGCTCAGGCCCACAAGGAAGCGGCGGAAGCAGTCGGTCGAGCCTTGAGCCTTGCCCTTGAGGCGAATGTCGCTCTTGCCTACGACGGAGATGGCCTCCGGCAGGAACTGCGTGTTGTGAAGGCCCGCATCCTGCGCCACGACGCGAAGCGTCTTCAAAAGACCGCGCACATCCTTGGGCATGTCGTAAACAGCAGCAGGCGCAAGAAGCTTTTCCGTCTCGACGCGGCGCGCCTTGAGGCTTGCCACAACCGGCGCAATCGTGCGGTGAGCGGAGATCTCATCGTTGAGTTCGTTAAGCTCCATGCCGCGGGAAATCTTGGCAAAGTAGAGGCCGCCCGCGAGCACGACGGACACGGCAAAGACGACGGCCATCAGAAGCAGGCCGACCAGCCCCGCACCGCGCATATTCTTGAACACGTCCTTCATCAGACGCCTCCGCTCATGCGAATGGCGTAGGCCACGCCGTTGTCCACGGAATCTTCCGTCACAACGGTCATCGTACCGCCGCGGTTGAGTCCTTCAAGACGATTGATGAATTCCGCAAAGGAAGCCTCGCGCTCCTGCGCGCTGCCGTAGAGGCTCACGTGCACGACGACCAGCGTCTGCCGTGCCTTTTCGTTCCGCTCATTGCGGGAAGACTTCTTCTTGTCTTCAGAAACAGCTTCACCGGCCGGCACGAGCTCGATGGATCGAATGTAGACATCATCGCCGCGCACGGCCGCAAGCTCGCCGAGCAGACCGGCGAAGCGGCGGCGCTCGAGAACGGCCACGCCTCGGCTTTCAAGCGCTTCAAGGCGCTGCATTTCGCTGTCGACGGCACGGGCGGTGAGCGGCGTGCCGATGGCCACGAGCTGGCGGCGGCTTTGATCAAGCGCTTGGCCGTCCTCAACCCAGGCAAGACCGCACCAGGCGGCAATGCCGAGCATGCAGACCGTGGCGGCGCCGAGCGCAACCATGCCGGCGCGCACGAGGCGGCGCATCCTGGCGCGCATGCGGCGCTCGGCCGGCAGATCCAGCAGGTTGGGCGTCGTCTCGTTGCTGCAGGCGAGGCCCAGCGCTTCAAAAGCCGCCACGCACTTGAAATTTTCCGGAATGCCGTGAACGCGATCTTCGGCGCCTTCAACGAGGTAGGCGTTGGGCAGGCGAACCTTGCACGGGATGCCGAGCTTGCTTTCCAGACTGCGGGCGAGCACCTGGGCAAAGCCGTGGTCGGCCGTGAGGCAAAGACCCATCGGAGCGGCGCCGTGCTCGACGCGCTCGTAGTAGCTGAAGGTGCGTTCAAGGTACTTGATGCAGCGGTCGACGCCTGCGTCGAGGCTCGATGCGAGCATGTCGCCGTGCATCTTCAGAAGCTCTTCGTCGGCGAAGATCTGCTTGACGCGAAGCATCAGGCGCGCGCGGCGATCGTCGGGCGATTCGTTCGGATCGTATTCTTCCGTGACGGACAGGCGCTCGACGGCGTCGGCAAGCAACTGGTCCATGCCGAAGTTGAAGTTGCGCTGAAGCGCGACGCGGCCGTTTTCGATGATGGTGAGCACGCTCTCGCCCGCGTCGACCGTCATGTAGGCGTAGGTCGTCCAGCTTTCGTCGACGGGCGTGCGGCAGGCGAGAAGCGCCGGCACGAGCTCCTGAGAGCTCAAGCCCGCAAGCTTGATGCCGGCCTTTTCAAAGGCGGAACGCCAGACTTCGCAGCCTTCCTGAGATGCGCTCACGGCGATCGCGCGCAACGAGGGCACGTCCGTGCCTGCCGTGCGGCCGAGAAGGCGGTAGTCGAAATTGGTTTCGTCGGGATTGATCGGAGAGACGCGGCTCGCGTTCAAAAGCGCAACGGCGTCAAGATCGGCATCCTTGACGACGGGAAGCGTCAGGACGTAAACGACGGATTCGGAGAGGTTCGCCCAGACATCGCAGTCGTTGGGCTTGTCGACAACGCTGCGGATCACCCTGGCGGCGAATCCGGCCCTGTCTTCGGGGGCATTGCCGCAATCGGCGGGATAGGCCACATAGGCCGCCCTTTCAATTGCGTCGATTCCCTCGCGGCTCTGAACAACAGTCACGCCGTCTCGGTCAAGCACAACGCCAGCCTTTACCCGGCCGCTTCTCGGAGCGATTCGGATGGCGGCGGATGCGGCAGTCTTGTCAGTACTGTTAGTCATTGAGTGAGCTTGTGTTCTTTTTTTGTCGCCTGCGTGCTACACGGCTGGCTTGATTGAAATTGATGCTTCCGCAACAGCGTTCAGGAATTCATCCGGACAATTCTGTAACAAATTTTAACCTGAATTTTGCATGAGCGCTGAAAAAAAAAAACAGCGCGCTTTTCATGGCTTAAATTCTGATTTTAATAAAGAAAAAATGTCTTTTTTTGTTAATATTTTCTATCACCAAAAAACAAAAGACCATTCCATGAGTTTTACTCGAACAGCAACAACTGATGGGTTCGGCCGCAGCGTGCAGACAGGGCTGACGATTACTCATCCTTATCGTTTGACGTGCCGGTATAGTTTTGCAAAAAGCTCCATGGCAGAGGCAGGC
>ENA-UEQM01000308-UEQM01000308.1-human-gut-metagenome-genome-assembly--contig:-NODE-308-length-33889-cov-9.804241_pt1 | contig 33889 bp, 30 predicted proteins | sample MGYA00242948_ERZ507948 | MGnify/ENA primary metagenome ERZ507948 (study PRJEB26167, sample SAMN06115440) | human gut metagenome | host: Homo sapiens | place: China:Hubei | collected 2015-07-28 | study... | reverse complement strand
GGGGAGAGTTCAGCCTCCATCAGAGTAACTTCACATCAGATGGTCAGCATCTGGCCGTTCCGCGCGTGACCTCCGGCGGCAGCAGGCGCAGGGAGTGCCTAAAGCCCGCAAAAAAGCGGGCTTTGCGCCGACCGGAGCGGTGTGCCGCTCAGGTACACGCCTGCATGTCCACAGTAGAGCCTCCCCCACCCGGAGGGAAAGGCGGTACGCCTTTCCCGGCTCTCGTACCCGGCGCCGGCACCTTGCCGGTCGGGTTCCAAGGGCGAAGCGCCTTGGTCGCTCCGAAGGAGCGAAATCCCGGATACCCCGCTGCTTGCGGCGGGGTGGTTTATTTAAGGGCGGCGGCGCGGGCGTATCCCCAATCGATCAGCTTGCGGCTGAATCTGTCGCGGTCGCGGGCGCTTTTGAAGCCCGTCACACAACCGACGATGCGCCGTCCGTCGCGCAGGACCGAAAAGGTCAGACAGTAACCGGAAGCGTTGATGAAGCCGGTTTTCAGCCCGTCAACGCCGGGCCAGCGCGGGTTCACCAGTTTGTTGGTGGTGGTCAGCATGGTTTTCTTTTCGCCTTCGCGGATGAAATCCTGCTTGGTGGTGCTCCAGCGCATCACATCGGGGTATTCCAGCAGCTGTTCCGCCAGAACCACCATATCGCGGGCGCAGCTCAGGGAGTTGCCTTTTTTCTTATCCGGCAATCCGCAGGGGCTTACGAAATGTGAATTGGTCATGCCGAGTGTCTGGGCCCGCAGGTTCATCCTGTTCACAAAAGAGTCCACGTCGCCGCCGATGAATTCGGCCACCTGCACCGCTGCGTCATTGGCGCTCTTGATGGTGACCGCTTTCAACAAGTCGGAGAGCGGAAAGGTTTCGCGCGGATCGAGCCAGACCACCCCGGTGCGCGGCACCGCCAGCGCGGTTTTGGTGATCTGCACCGGGGATTCGAGCGAAATCGCCGGATTCTTTTCCAGCTCTTCAAATGTGACCAGCAGCGTCATCATCTTGACCATTGAAGCGATCGGAACCTTGGCTGTCGAATTTTTCTCCCACAACACATTGCGGGTGGTAAGATCGACCATGATGCCGGAAGTGGCTCCGGCGCTGCCGACGACCTGACTGGCCGGCAGGTTGCCGTGAACCGCCGTCGCAAAATTGAACGGTTTTTCGAAATTCGGATTGCCGGTCGGTTTCTTATAGCGGTAGACCGGCGGCGGGGGAGGGGGCGCAGGCGCGACGGCAGCCTGCTTCTTTTGGCCGCCGCCGAAGAGCCGCGACCAGAAGCCGGGCTTCTTTTCCTCCTTGACCGGAACGGGGGCGGTGGCGGAAGAGGCCGGAACCGCCGTCTGAACCGCCGCCGCGGTTGCAGCCTGTTCCGTCCCGACCGGGCTCTCCTCCACCGGAGCGGGATGATGTTTCATGATCAAAGTGATGATCAGCACATGGGCCAGCAGAATAACCAGCAGGATGGCGCCGAACAGCTTCAGGCGCGCCCGCGTCACTTCATTCATTTTCGCAGCTTCCTTTTCTTTGAGGGGTGGCCGTCACGGGCGCTTCAGCGCGCCGCAGGCGACGGCCCGGTTCATCGCGCTGACCAGCGCGGCGATCGCGGCCCGGTCGATGTTGGAGTGCTCGCCGGCGCCGTAGACCAGGCTGGTGTGTTCCGAATCCTCGCCGCAGCGCAATCCGACGAATGCGAGGGCTTTGGCGTCGGCATCCTTGCCGAGCGTGCGCTCCGAGAAGTCCTCCAGTTTGAAGAACGGCATCAGCCCGGAACTCTTCAGCGCATGCACAACCGCCGACAGCGGCCCGTTGCCCTGCCCGGAGAGTTCGTGCTTCTCGCCGTTGATGAACCAACTGAAATTGGAGCCGGAACGGTCGCCGACCGAAGCGCGCTGGTAGTTCTCCATCCGGTACGGTCCTTCGGCATTCACAAAATTGTCGTAGAAGATCCGCTTCAGGTCGGCGGAATTGATTTCGCCGCCCTCCGCGTCGACCACTTTCTGCACGACCGCGCCGATCTCCGGGTGCATGGTCTTGGGCGGATAGACGCCGAACTCCTTCTCCAGCACATAGACCACGCCGCCCTTGCCGGACTGGCTGTTGATCCGGATCAGTTTCTCATACTGACGGCCGAGATCGGCCGGATCGAGGTGCAGATACGGAATCTTCCAGCCCTGCCGGAAGAACTCGCTGATTTCGGCACGGTGCTCAAAGCCTTTGCGGATCGCATCCTGATGCGAACCGGAGAACGCGGTGAACACCAGATCCCCCGCATAGGGATGGCGCGGATGCACCTCGATGCCGGAATTCCGCTCGACGATCCGCACGATTTCCGGCATATTCGAGAAGTTCAACCCGGTCCTGACGCCGCGCGACTCCATGTTCAGCGCCAGCACCGAAACATCGAGATTGCCGGTCCGTTCGCCGTGGCCGAAAACCGTTCCCTCCACCCGCGTCGCCCCCGCCAGCAGCGCCAGCTCGGTCGCCGCCACCGCGCAGCCCTGGTCGTTGTGGGCGTGCAGACTCAGGCCGACTTCATTGAGGTACGGGAATTTCCGGCAGAAAAGCTCGATCATGTCCGCATACTGGTTGGGCGGACGGCGCTCGACGGTGGCCGGCAGATTGAGAATCAGCATGTCCGGCGTGGAGGGCCCCCAGACTTCCTTGACCGCACAGCAGACCTCCACCACGAAATCGAGGTCGCTGTCGGTAAACTCCTCCGGCGAAAATTCATAGGCGACCTTGCCCCACAGCCCTTCGCGCTCGATCGCCTCCTTGACCATCCGCGTACCGTCGACGGCCATTTGCTTGACCTCCTCACGGTTGTGGTTGAACACGAAACGGCCGTGCAGGTCGGAGGTGGGCACATAACAGTGCGCGATCGCGTGCTTCACGCCGCGCAACGATTCGATCGTCCTGTCGATCAGGTGCCTGCGGGCCTGGGTGAGCACTGAAATGCGGACATCGTCAGGGATCAGATTTCGCTCGATCAGCATCCGGACGAAGCTGAAATCATCCGCCGAAGCGGATGGGAACGCCACTTCGATCTCCTTGAAGCCGATGCCGACCAGCATGTTGAAATATTCGAGCTTGTGCTCCGGGCCCATCGGTTCGGGCAGCGCCTGATTGCCGTCGCGCAGGTCGACGGAGGCCCATACCGGCGGCTGGGTCAGAATCCGGTCCGGCCACTGCCGGTTTTCGATTTTCACCGGTTCGGGATAGCGGTATTTCGGGTAGGTGTTCATGAACGTCTCTCTATCTGTAAAAAGGATGAATCCATCTGTCAAAGGGTGTCGCACCGGCTCTGTTTCCGCCATGTGCAATGAATATGAAATATAACTTGCGGCGGCCCAAATATCAAGTATATTATAAGGAAAAGCAACGGGATTTTTACGGTGCGGCGCATTGCGTTTCGACACCGGTTACAGGAGGCGCAACAATGGAACAGTGTCTGGTTTTGGGCAGCGGGCTTTCCGGCCGCGCGGCGGTCCGGCTGGCCCGCCGGATCGGGCTGGAGCTGGTGATGATTTCGGATGGACCGGAGGTTGATGCCGGGCAGGCCGTCGCCGGTTATCCCCTGATCGTCGCCAGCCCCGGCGTGAAACCGCTGAGCTCGCCGCTCTACCGGGCCGCAATGCGCCGGGTCGAGGCGGGAGAAGCGGAGCTGATCAGCGAACTGGAGTTCGGCTACCGTGCGCTTCCGGCTCCGCGCCGCCTGCTGGCGGTGACCGGCACCAACGGCAAAACCACCACGACCGAGTTGACCTGTCATCTGCTGCAGGCACTCGGCGTCAAGGCGGTTCCGGCGGGCAACATCGGCTTGCCGCTCTCGGATATCGCGTGCGATATGCTCGAAGGCAGGCTCGGACCGGAAACGCTGCCGGTGGTCGAAGTCAGCTCGTTCCAGCTGGAACGGATTCGTGATTTCGCGCCGGTTGCGGCGGTGCTGCTCAATCTGGAGTCCGACCATATCGACCGCTACGCGGGCGGCTTGGCCGAATACAAACTGGTCAAGTTCCGCATCTTCCAGTCGGTTCCGGCTGAAAACCAGCTTTTCGGCCTCTCGATGACGCTGCCGGTCGGCCGCCGGGTGACTGTGGAGGGCCACGAGCTGCTCGTGGACGGCAAGCCGCTGATCGACCTGACCGAAACCCGGCTGGATGCCCCCCACAACCGCGAAAATCTGGCGGCGGCGGTGGAACTGGTGCTGCGCGTTGTGCCGGCCGGTCAACTGTTCACCCCGGAATTCACCCGGGCCGTCGAAACCTTCGCGCCCGGCCGCCACCGGCTGGAAACCGTGGCGGTCCGGCACGGCATCACCTTCATCAACGACTCCAAGGCGACCAATCCGGCCTCGGTGATCGCCGCGCTGAACAGCCTGCCCGATCCGGGAAGCCCCAACATCGTAATACTGCTCGGCGGTTTGGACAAAGGAATGGATTTTTCTTCGCTCGCCTCCCAGGCGCACCGGATCAAGTTCGCCGCGCTTTTCGGCGAGTGCCGCGCCCGGATCGCCGCCGCCATCGGCGACGCATTCCCGGCCGCCGACTGCGGCTGCGATTTCAGGCTCGCCTTCGACACCGCGCTGAAAAACGCCGTGCCGGGCGACATCATGTTGCTCTCCCCCGCCTGCGCCAGCATGGATATGTTCAAAGACTACAAAGAACGCGGCGACCGCTTCACCGAACTCGCCCGCGCCGGCAGCGGTTCTACAGGAAGATGATCAGCAGTGCGGCGGCGACGATCAGCGCCCCGGCGATCAGCGCGATCATCAGGGGAAGCGCTTCGAACATCAGCCGTCCGAAGCGTTTGGGGTCGGCGTCAGCCGGGCCGATGCCGCCGCCGGAATTGCGGCGCAGTTCAAAAGCGCTGACCCGCCCGGCCGCCTGAAAATATTCGCCGCGAAGCCGTTCCAGTTTGCGGGAAAAATCCGGATCGCCGCTGTTGCCGAGCTGCTGGAATTCGGTATGGTTGCGGTTCAGGACGGCGAGGAATTTCTCCAGTTCCTGGCGGCGGATGCGCTCCTGTTCGAGTTCGGCAGTGGTGGCGGCGATGTCGCGCAGCAGCCGGCCTTCGAGATCGCGGCGGGCGCGTTCAAGCTCCTCATTCCTGCCGGCGTGGGGAAAAGCGGGAGTACGGGTGCTCAGAGGTGCGGGAGCCGGAACGGGCGGAGTGTCGGAAACGGCTTCCGGTTTTTCGGTCGCGGCTTCGGCGGTCTTGGCGTAGTTCTGCTTGAGGCGGTCCCGGATGTTCACCAGATTGTCGCTGATATAATCGCTTCTCGGCATAATTTCCCCTTTTGACGGAATTTACGATTCTGGCTGTTAATATATCCCCGGAGTGTGAATCGTGCAAGAAATTCAGCCTGTCCGGTTGCAAAAAAGGGCGTTTCGAGGTATAGTTAACAAACGAAGGAAACCTTTACCTTGAAGAAATATGCGATTCTACATACGCTCGGCTGCCGCCTGAACAGCGCGGACAGCGCGTTGCTGGTGGACCGGCTGGAGAAGGCCGGTTACTCGGTGGTGCAGTCCGCCGATTCGGTCGATCTGGTCGTGGTGAACAGTTGTACCGTGACCGCCGAGGCGGCACGCAAGAGCCGCCAGGCGGTCCGCAAATTCCGGGCCTCCTACCCGGGGGCGCTGATCGTGGTGACCGGGTGCAGCGCCGAACTGGACCGGGACGCCTATCTGAAAGACGGCGCGGCAAGCGTGGTATTGTCGAATCCGGAAAAGCGCGGCATCAGCGAACTGATCCTCGACTATCTGGCCGGCCGGCATGAGCTCGGCGGCAAAGCCGCCAGCCTGAATGAGCCGGTCCAGGCGTTTCACGAGGAGGCGATTTCGCGTTTTCCGTTCCGCAGCCGGGCATTCCTGAAGATTCAGGAGGGATGCAACAACTTCTGTTCCTACTGCATCGTACCTTATGCGCGCGGCCCGGAACGGTCGCGCAGCTTCGACGAAGTGCTGGCCGACTGCCGTCAGGCGGTGGCGGCGGGCTACCCGGAGCTGGTGCTGACCGGGGTGAACACCTGCGCTTACTTCGATGCGGGGCGCGACCTCGGCGCGCTGGTGCGCGAGGTGTGCCGGATCGACGGAAATTTCCGGGTCCGGCTGAGTTCGACCGAACCCCATCCGCACAACATCGGCCTGCTGGAGGTGATGGCTTCCGAACCGAAAGTCTGCCGTTTTCTGCATCTCGCGCTGCAGAACGGCTGCAACCGGATTCTGAAGGCGATGAACCGCCACTACCGCCGCGAGGATTATGCGGAATTCGCCCGCATCGCCCGCGAAAAAATTCCGGGGATCCACCTCGGCAGCGACCTGATCCTCGGCTTCCCCGGCGAAACGGAGGAGGATTTCGCGGACGGGCTCGCCTTTGTGGAGCAAATGGCATTCGCCAATCTGCATATTTTCACCTATTCGCCGCGCTCGGGAACGCCCGCCGCGTCGCTTCCGGGCAGGATTCCGCCGGAGGTTGCGAAGCTCCGCTACCGGAAGCTGAAAGAGGTCGCGGAAGCATCGCGCCGGAAATTCGTCGAATCGCAGCTCGGGCAGGTGCTGCCGGTGATCTTTGAAACCGTCGGGCGGGACGGGCTGGCGCGCGGCTGGAGCGACAACTACCTTGCCGTCCGGGTTCCTGCCGGTTCGGTCGAACTCGGCACGATCGTCGATATCGCCGCCACCCCCGAAAACCTGGGCGGCGCGGAGGAACTCCATGAGTAAGCGCGTCTCCATCTACACCGTTGCCAAAGAGGCGGGAGTCTCCACGGCCACCGTGTCGAAGATCATCAACAACAGCGGCAGCATTTCCCGGGAGACCTCCGACCGGGTGCTCGAAATCATCAAGAAATACAATTTCGTGCCGCAGCAGCGCCGCCAGACCGGCAGCGCGATCGGCGTGGTCACCTTCCTGCTCCGGCAGGGGCCGTTGATGGCCCCCTTTACCGCCCGGCTGCTGAACGGCGCCTGCCGGCAGGCGTTCCTGGCCGGACGAGACCTGGTGTTGATCGACGGGGAACGGCTCGCCGGGCTTACTCCGGAGGAGCTTTACTGCCACTACGCCAGCAATTCACTCGCGGGGCTGCTGATCTGCAACGTCGCCGCGGAGAACCCCTTCTGCACGAAGCTCCGGAAGTCCGGAATCCCCTTTATCCTGCTTGCGAACGGTTCGACGGACGATTCGGTCAACTTCGTGACCACCCGCAACTACGAAGCGGTCTACGAGCTGGTCGATTATATGCTCTGTCTCGGCCACCGCCGGATCGCCTACATGGGGGTGCTGAACCGGGCGGTGGACAGTCACCGCGAACGTCTTCGCGCCTTTTACGACATCCACAACAAACACGGCATCGATCCCTATCCGGAATACGTGCTCGACCTGCCCGACGCTGAGATTTCAACGATCAAGAACGCATTGACCCGGCTGTTTGCGCGACTCGAATCCCCGACCGCGCTTTTCATCGGCGGTGAAGAGCTGGATAAGGCCTACACGCTGCTGCCCCAGCTCGGCATTGAGGTGCCGGCCAGGCTTTCAGTCGCCGGCCTGCGGCTGGATGATCCGCTGGATTCCGGCGTGATCGAATGGTCCTGCATCACCCAGCCCACCGAACGGATCGGCTGTGTCGCCGCACAGAAATTACTGGAACTCGCCGAAGGGCAATGCGCCTATGTCCGCGAATATCTCGACAACTCTCTCAACTACGGAAATACCGTGATCCGCCACGAAGAATAAACTGAGGATTTCGCCCTTGGGAGCGAACAGAATGCTTCACCCGGAGGGCGAAATTCCCGCTGTCTTGTTATTTGGCGCGGGGATGGGCTTCTTTGTAGACTTCCTTCATGCGCTCGGCGCTGACGTGGGTGTAAATCTGGGTGGTGCTCAGGTTTTCATGCCCGAGCATCTCCTGGACGCTGCGCAGGTCGGCTCCGGCATCCAGCAGGTGGGTTGCGAAGGAGTGGCGCAGCTTGTGCGGCGTCAAGTCGGGGGGGAGGTTGGCGGCGATCAGGTAATTTTTCAGATTGCGCTGAAAGGAACGCGGGGTCAGGCGCTTGCCGAATTTGTTCAGGAAAACCGGGGAACCGGGGGCGCGTCCGCCGCCGACGGTGGACCGCAGTTTGAAATAGTTCCGCAGTGCCTTTTGGGAGGGGCGCCCCAGAACGGCGATCCGCTCCTTTTTCCCTTTGCCGCGGACGCGGGCGATGCCGCCGATCAGGTCGATGTCCCCCATGTCAAGCCCGGTGGTTTCGCTGATGCGGAGGCCGCCGGAGTAGATGACTTCGACCATCGCCAGATCCCGGGCCGCGGCGAATTCGGCGGCTTCGTCCGATTTGGAGATGCCGTTGGCGGCGGCCATCTCCCAGTATTCCCCGACCGCTTTGGTCAGAAGGTCGATCTGGTTGATGCTCATTACCAGCGGCAGCGGCTGATCCGCCTTGATCGGCGGCAGCTTCAGGAAGGGGTTGTCCCCGAGCAGCTCCATGCGCATCATGTAGCGGAAGAAGCTGCGCAGGGCGGAAAGCTTGCGCTGGATCGAGCGTTTGGAATCGCCCGCTTCAAACAGGGAGCTGACGAACCGGCGCGCCTGGTTGCGCTCCACCTGACTCCAGGCGTTGAACGATTCGTCCGCTTCCATCACCCGCCGGAGGAATTCCAGAATATCGCTGCGGTATGCTTCGACGGTGTGCGAGGAAGCGTTTCGTTCCACCCGCAGATATTGCAGGAATCCATCCAGGGCGGCGCTCATTTGCTGGAAGCGTCCTCTCCCACGCCCGGCCCGGCCTGAACGCAGTTCATCAGCACTTTGCCGTCCGCGCCGAACAACTTCAGCTCGCGGCCGGTGATTTCATAGCTCTTGGTGCGGTTCAGGGCGTTCAGGAACAGCGACTCATACTTCATGTTCGCTTCCGGTCCGGCCATCAGCGTGGAGATCATCAGCCCGAACTTGAGCTTGCCCGGCGCCGGGATTTCGGCGGGGGCGGAGAAACGGTTGACGCCGCTCATGCCGACGATATCCTTGCCGGGATGGATCCGGAACCAGACCGTGGTGCCCTTGGTCAGCTTCACATCTCCCTGATTGTACAGCGATACCGGCGTCCAGACCGTGTCGGTCAGAATCAGCGGTGTTTCCGCCGGAGCGGCGGGCTTCTTCTCGACCGGTTTCGGGGCGGGAGCGGGTTTCTTTTCTGCCGGTTTCGGGGCGGGAGCGGGTTTCTTTTCGACCGGCTTCGTTACGGCCGTTTCTTTCTCCGCGGGCTTAACTTCGGCAGGCCTGGCTTCGGCGGCCGGTTTCTTCTCTGCCGGTTTGGGCTCGGCAGGCTTCTTTTCGACGTTCTTTGTCCCGGGGGCCGCCTCTTTCTCTCCGGCGATTTTCACCTCGGGAACGGTGGTGGTTTCCGTGCAGATACAGCCGGAGAAAAATGCGGCTGCGACTGTCGCGGAAAGAGTGAGCATTACTTTCTTCATGACAATTGACTCCTTGTTGATCAGTAATTATGGGGGACGGTGCCGCGGAAGGTCGCCAGCGGCGTTTTATTTTCGCCGCAGAGCGTCAGCGTATCGCCCCGGATGGAATAGTGACGGGCCAGATTGAGCATCGCCGCAAAATTCTGCTCATATTGCTGGTTCGGGCCGGAGCGCCGGGTCAGCACGATCCGGTCGAAACGGATGCCGTCCGGCTCCGTGACATCGGCATGGCCGAAGAAATAGTTGTCGCCGGCCGCGCCGCTGCACCGTCCGTCCGCAGCGATGACCAGCCGCACCACCGCGTCATCGGAAAGCCCGGCCTTGTCCTGATTGGAGAGAAATTGCGGAATCCATACCGTTCCGGTCAGCGGCAGCGGCTGCTCCGGACGGGAAGCCGTGTCCGCCGTTGCGCAACCGGCCAGACAGAGCGCGGTTATCGCGGCGAACAACGACAAAATCAGATTTTTTTTCATTTTTATTTGTACCTCTCCATAAAAATTGTATATTAACACATGCACGCAAGTGAATTTACCACGAATTCGGAAAATTTCAATTTTAAATAGAAGGATAGCGCCAGAAAATGAAAAGCGAACTGAAAGCTCTGCTGTTTGCCGCCTTCTGCGGTACCGGCCTGATCGCCACCGCCGGAACGGAAGGTACCGTTACCGCGGACCTGCTCAATGTCCGGCTCAAACCGGAACTGAAATCCGTGGTCGTCGCCAAGCTTCCCCACGGGACGAAAGTGGATATTCTCGGTACGGTCGGCGATTTTTATGAGATTTCCGCGCCCGACAGGACGCCGGTCTATGTGTCGGCGGTCTATCTGCGTGACGGCAAGGTGCTGTCTCCGGTCAAAATGCGCACCGCGATGGACCGTCATGCTGCCGCCTACGGCCTGCTTCCGGCGGGGACGAAGGTGAAGGTGTTGCTGGAGACTCCGCTCGGCTGGGCGAAAATCGAACCCCCGGCCTCGTTGAAGGTCTATACAGCCAAAAACTACGTGAAGGCGGCGGAACCGGTGAAGGAGTCTGAAGCCGCCAAGCCGGCCGAGGCGGAAAAGCCTGCCGCGCCGGAAGCGGCGAAAGCCGTCGCCGTCGATGTGCGCCCGCTCGAAAAGGCCCCGGAGGCTCCGGCGGAGGTGAAGGCGGCGCCGGCAGGGGAAAAGAAGGCCCCGGCCGCTCCGGTCGAAGTGAAGAAGGCCCCGGAGGCGGTCAGGGCCCCGGTCGAGGCGCCCAAAGAGGCGGAAAAAGCGGCGGAGCCGGATCAACTGGATGAACAGTTAAAGAAGCTCGGCGTCGATCTTTCAAAGTCCACTGAAATCACCGCCGCCGGTTACATGGTTGAGATTCCGAATACTACGGTTGAGGCGGTCAAGTACGCAGTGATGAAGCTCGACGCGAAGGGCCAGTATGTGAAAAGCTGCTTCGTGTGCAGCAGTGATGCGGCGCTTCTGAAAAGCGCGGTGGAAAGGAACGTGAAGGTGACGGGGCGCGCGTATTCCGTTCCCACGTGGAAAACGCCGGTAGTGAAAGTGACGGCCCTTGAGCTTACCAAGTGATAAATGCGCCCTTTTTCACGTACAATGACTTGAATATGCGGAAAAAGCATGTATTTTAAAGACTTCGTAATTTGAACAATTTTGCTTAGTGCTACATAAATAGAGAAAAGGAAAGAGAAAATGAAAAGAACTTTTCAGCCCTCCAACCGCCGCCGCAAGCGTCGTATCGGATTTTTTGCCCGCATGGCCACCAAAGCCGGCCGTCTGGTCATCAAGCGCCGCCGCCAGAAGGGCCGCGCGAAGCTGACCGCGTAATTTTTTCTCATTTTTCGTCTGATTTCGTTCGGCGGTGATGCCGGATGTCTGTATTTGGGTCGGATCGTGAAAAGACAGCTGAGAAAACCGGATAAACTGCGGTTCAAATCGGAATTCGATCAGGTTCGACTCGATGGTACCAAGCTGGTGGGGCCAGGTATGCTGTTGGTGTATGCGCCGGCCCCGGATGATCTCCTTCGGTGCGGGGTGATATGCGGCAGGAAATACAGTCTGCTCTCCGTGAAACGCAACCGGGCGCGCCGGTTGTGTTGGGAGAGCTTTCGGCTGTTGAAGGAGTATCTGCCGGTTGTCCGGCTGGTGCTGATTCCGCGCCGCCGCATGGAGAAGTACAAGCGGCAAGATGTCACCCGCGAAATGGCCGGTCTGTTGGCCAAAGCGGGGTTGATTCCGGCCGGGCCGGCGGAGTCGCCGCCGGAGTGCTGATTGCAATCATCAGGGTCTATCAATGGACCATTTCCCCGCTGTTGCCGAACTGTTGCCGTTTCGAGCCGACCTGTTCCTGTTATGCGGTTGAAGCGTTGCGGGTTCACGGCTTCTGGCGGGGGGCCGGGCTGACAATCTGGCGTCTGTTGCGTTGTCAGCCGTTTTGCAGGGGGGGATTGGATCCGGTTCCGCCACCCCGGAAGAAATGCGAACGCCCCGCCGAACATCCGGATGCCCGCCGCTGATTGCGGAACAGGGCTGCATCAGGTCGGCCGTGCGGCGAACACTCTGGAGGCGCAGGACGGGACAGGGGTCCGACGGCTTCCTCAAATTTATGGATTAAGGTTGAAACGTGAAATTCGATAAAGAGACGCTGATCGCGATTGCGGTCTGCTGTGTGGTGTTGTTCGGTTGGGAGCCTTTCTCGCGTTATATGGGCTGGTCCGCCGCTCCCGTTCCGCCGGCCGCCGCTGCTCCGGCTGCCGCGCCTCAGCCGAATACTGAAGTCCCGGTTCCCGCCGTTCCGGCTGCCGAACCTGCCGTGCCGGAGAAAAAGACGCAGGAGGCATTGGTTCAGGTTTCGCCTCTTCCGCCGGTGGAGCTGAAAAACAAGGATATGGTTCTCTCTTTCGATCCGGTCCGCGGATCGATTCGCTCCATCACGCTGGAGCATTATCAGAACGCCGCCCGCGATGCACGGATTGTACTGGATCAATCCTTCTCGTCGCAGGGGGCGTTATCGCTTTATCAGGCCGGAGTTCCGTGGGTGGTGACCCAGGTGGTCAAGAACCGGGTGGAACCGGGTTCCGACGGCCAATCCCGCTATCTGCTTGATCGGCGCATTCAGACCATCGGCGGCGATGATTTTCTGCTGAGTCAGGTTTGGGAGATCGGCGCGACGGGATATGAGACTGACTGTTCCTTTCAGATCACCAACCTTGCCCGCCGTCCGCTGGTGTTGAATCAGTTGATCATGAATGGCGGCGACCTTGCCGCCTGGGCGATGATTTCCGGCGACAAGATGCGCACACCGTCCCATCGGATGGATTTTGAAACCGCCGACGGCAGCTTCTATGACATCAAGGCTGACAAAAAGGACGACGCCGATTATTTTCAGAATCCCGCGCCGATGGTGGATTGGGCCGGCATCAGCAATAAATACTTCGGCGTGATCCTGACCGCGAAGGAGCCGTTTCAGCTCTTTCAGGGGCGTACGATGCAGATGAGGGGTAAGGATAAGGTCTACATTCCGACCGTGGGCGCACGCCTTCCGGCGATGATGCTCAATGCCGGAGAGAGCAAAAGCGTGGCTTTCCGTTACTATTCCGGCCCGAAGATGACGCAGCTGCTGGAGGCGTTTGAGCCTTCGACCAACCGGATGATGCACCTTGCCTGGGGGCCGCTGGATTATCTGGCGAGGCTGCTGCTGTGGGTGCTGGTGCAACTGCACGGTTTCTGCGGTTCCTACGGGGTCAGCATCATCATTCTGACGCTGATGGTTCGGCTGCTGTTCTACCCCGTGACGGCCAAGGCCAACGCCTCGATGCGCAAGATGCAGGCGGTTCAGCCGAAGATTGCGGCGCTGCGCGAAAAATACAAAGACAATCCGCAACTGCTGAACAGCAAGATGATGGAGCTTTACCGCGAGGAGAAGGTCAACCCGTTCGGCGGTTGCCTGCCGATCCTGTTGCAGATTCCGGTGTTTTTCGCGCTGTATGCGACGCTGGATGGAGCGGTGCAGTTGCGTCAGGTGTCGTTCCTGTGGGCGAAGGACCTTGCGGCGGCTGATACGGTTGCGAAGATTCCGCTCTATTTTTATGATCTGCCGATCAATCCTCTGGTGCTGATGATGACCGCGCTGATGATGATTCAGCAGCGGATGACGCCGATGGCGATGGATCCGATGCAGAAAAAGATGATGCTGATGATGCCGGTGGTGATGTTGATTTTCCTGTACGACCTGCCTTCGGGCCTGACGCTGTACTGGACTGTCAGCAACTTCTTCAGTATCATTCAGTTGAAATTGCAGCAAAAAGCTCATCCCGTTGCAGCGGTGCCGGTCAAGAATGCCAATTGAGCCCCAACGGACCGCGGATTTGGTTTTATTTTTAAGATAAAGGAAAAGACAATGTCGGAAAACGGAAAATTCGAAGAACAGCAGGAAAAGATCGTCAAGACTCTGGCGACGATGTTCGATTACCTCGGCCTGACCGGAACCTTCCGGGTAGAAGAGAAGGGGACCAAGATTGCGGTGAAAATCGCATCGGAGGATGCGGGGCGCATTATCGGACGCAAAGGGCAGACTCTGGACAGCCTGCAACTGTTGCTGAACCGTATCATGTTCAAGGAGAATGAAGAATTCCCGCACGTGCTGCTGGACATCGACGGTTATGCGAAGGGCGAGCGTGAAGCCCGCGTTCCGCGTGCCGAAGGAGAAGAGGAGAGGGGCGAGGAGAGCGAGGAACGGCACGAGCGCCAGCCGCGTGAGCGCCGGGAGCGCCGGCGTTTCCGGGACGGAGAAGGTGAACGCAGTTCTGCGGAGCAGCTGGAAAAGCAGGCTCTGGACGCGGCCAAGGAGGTCAAGCGTTGGGGAGAAGCGGTGAAACTTCCGGAAATGAACGCCCATGATCGTCGCATCATTCACGTGACCTTGCAGAACGATCCGGATATCGTCACGGAATCGGAAGGAGAGGGCGCGTTCAAAAAAGTTGTGATTTCTTTGAAAAACGCGTGAATTTGAGCTTGCTTTTCCGGTGTTCGCATGTATATTAGGAAGTGTTGACACCGGAAGAGCGTTGCTTGAACGGTAAACGGATATCGACTTAATGTCGGGGTGTGGCTCAGTCTGGCTAGAGCGCTGCGTTCGGGACGCAGAGGCCGGAGGTTCAAATCCTCTCACCCCGACCATTTTCAAAATTCTCCGCCGACCGGACCTCTGGTCGGTTTTTTCGTTTCCGGGGCTGATTTTGAGGCTGAATTGGGCCATTTGCAGCGCCGGAGAGAATCCACTGTTTTCGCATTTCCCTCTGTGTTTTCGATGATCTCCCGACAAATTCTCCGGAGAGCAGAGGTCGTAGGCTTTTCGATTGGAGAAGCAAAAGTCGGGGAAACACACAAAAAATCCGACCTCTTGATTTTTGGAATTGAAAAACGAGATTCTCCGCTTGCGGAAAAATATGTTGTAATAGATTCATTATCAAGATATTGATCAAAAAGCCTGCGGGGGTAGAGGTCGGAAGTTCCAGGTGTAATAACCCTACCATTTTCAAGGTAGAACTCTGGAGAAAATGGTCGTTTTTTCGATTTTTCCGAAATTTCCGGACAATGGTCGTTCCCCCGCGTGGCAAACTGCCGACCTCTTGCTGTTTGTCTTTGAGACCTTGCAATCGTCTAATTGCGGGATATTGCAACCCAAAGGATTTTACACCAATCTTTCTATAAATAATTGTCAAACCTAAGGGTGAGACACAATCATCTCGTGGCGTTGCCAGGAGAGTCCCTTGTTTCATAAGTCAGGGCAAGAATCACAGATCATTTATGTCATTCATCATCAGATTTCCGGAAAAATTAAAAAAATTCTGAAAAAAGTATTGACTTAGAGTTACTGTAACATTTATCTTGTTTCAAAGAGAAAAAATCGGAACACTTTCTCCGGCAAACCGGCGAGGTGTTTGAACGTGAATCACTAAAACAGGAGAACGAAAATGAAGAAAACACTTTGCACTCTGCTCGTTGTGTCGGCAACTTCCATATTCGCGGTTGCCGCTGCGGATCTGCCGGGAAGTCCACAGAAGGAAAAGACAACTGTAACCCCGGTCGCGGAAAATACCGGTGTTGTTGTCCGCCGGGTGACCTTTCCGCGCAGTAACGACATCACACTGGTCGGAAATCTCTTTCTGCCAAGAGAATTTGATGCCTCCAGACGCTATCCGGCCATTCTATGTGTTCATCCGGCGGGAAGCGTCAAGGAACAGTCCGCCGGACTGTATGCGCATCTTCTGGCGCAGCAGGGCTTTGTCACGCTGGCCTTCGATGCAGCCTATGCAGGGGAAAGCGGCGGAAAACCCTTCCTTTCGGAAGCTCCGTATGAACGGGTGGAGGATATCCGTTATGCCGTTGACTATCTTGTTACTCTGCCATTTGTGGATGAGGAGCGCATCGGCGCTCTCGGCCTCTGCGCCGGAGGCGGTTATGTAATTGCCACAGCTCCCACGGAACGCCGCATCCGCGCACTCGCGGGAGTCAGTGCGGCCGATATCGGCGCGGCAAACCGGGAAGGCTGGCTGCGCAACCGTTCCGTAGAAGAACAGATCGCCATTCTGGAGGATGTTTCCCGGCAGCGCACACGCGAAGCTCGCGGGGAAAAATTGATGGAGGTCTATATGTGTCCGGTTCCCACGGCGGAAACCGCTCCGTCTTTCCGGGAGGGATACGATTACTACCGAACCCCTCGGGCATATCATCCCCGGGCGAACAACCGTTTCCTGCGACGCAGCCAGGCAACGAAAATGGCTTTTTCCGCGATCGAAAACGCTTATCTTGTCACGCAGCCGGTTCTTCTCATCGTCGGGGGAAAAGCGGATTCCGAATGGCAGACGAAACGTCTGATGGATGCCCTTCCCAAAGGAAACAAGACTGTGTTCATTGTTCCCGGCTCCACCCATATTGCACTGTATGACCGGATGGAATATGTCAATCCGGCAGTCGAACGGCTCACGGATTTTTTCCGGAAGTCGCTTCCGGAAAAGGCTGCCGGTCGATAAACGGCTTCAACTCCTGCGCAGATGGAATGGAACTTCAAAAGCCGGAACGGTTCGGAATTATTTCTGCGGAACGATTTCCGGCTCGTCAAGCTCCTCCGGCGGATTTCGCGGATTGCAGCGGTCTTTCTGTCCGGTGGCGAGAAGTTTCTGATAATACTGTTTTTTGTATTTCAAAACTTCCATCTGCGCCTGAAGATTCCGGAGCTGTTCGCGCAGAACCTCTTCCTGGCGGAAGATCAGCTCCGCCCGTTCGGGAATGGTGGAATCCCCCTGCCGGCACATTTCGATGTAATGCCGGACGCCTTCCACGGACAATCCCGTGGTGCGCAGACAGTGGACCAGTTTCAGCCAGCTGATGTTATAATCGGAAAAAAGACGGATATTCCCTTCGCTTCGATCGACCTCCGGGATCAAGCCGATATTGTCATAATACCGGATCGTGTAGGTGGAAAGTCCCATGATCGCGGCAACTTCCTTGACCGTATACCGGGGGGTTCGATCTCGAAGAACCTGAAACCCGTGATGCGATTTCATGATTCTGTCTCCCTGTTGTTTTTTTGTGTTAGAGTAACTTTAATATAGCGCACGGATTCCGAAAATCAACTGCCAAGTCGGATCTCATCATTCTTCCTGCTCGGAGAAACGCTCCAGAAGCCGGTCCCGAAAGAGTTCCGCCGCCTTGGAAAAGACTTGATACTTTTTCCAGACGATGCTGGAACCGGATTCCAGCGTCGGATTCAACGGGCGGAAGCAGAGTTTGTCGCGCACTACATTTTTCGGTTCGAGAGTGAGCGCATTGCCCAGCCCCCTCTCCACCAGCAGCGAGGCGTTGTGGACCAGATTGTGCACCGCCACCACATTCAATTTGTCAAAATACCCTCCGAACCATTCAGCGTAAGGATTCCGGACGGATTTGTTGCGGAGGTCGCGCCTTGAGCAGATCAACGGAAGCCCCCTCAGATCATCCGGCGTGACGGAATCTTTTTCCGCCAGCGGGTTGTCCCGGCGCATCAGCACGCCCCATTTGTCTTTGACCGGCAGGGCGATGCTGTCATACTTGGCAATGTCGACCGGCTGAAGCAGAACGCCGAAGTCGAGCAATCCGTTGTCGAGACGTTCCATCACGTCTCCTGCGACTCCGGTATAGATGTGGTATCGAATATCCGGGTACGCCTCATGGAGTTCGGCGATCGCGTCGGCGACCAGGTTCATCGCGTTGGATTCTCCGCCGCCGATGTAGATGTCCCCGGCGATATTTTCTCCGATGGAGTTGAATTCGGCTTCGGTTTTCTGCACCATCGCCAGAATCTCCTCGGCGCGTTTGCGCAGAAGCATTCCCTCCGGCGTCAGCGTGATGTAGTGGGTTTCGCGATTCAGAAGTTTCTGACCGAGTTCCTCCTCCAGATCCATCAGCTGCCGTGAAAGGGTCGGCTGGGTGATATGAAGATACTTCGCCGCCCTGGTGAAGCTGTTTTCCCGCGCTACCGCCAGAAAATAACGTAACAATCTGAGTTCCATAATGCAGTCTCCTTTCGGTCCGGGAAATACTATATCCTTTCAAACTATGCTTGTCAAGCATCAATCTTCATAGAAAGAAAGTATTTGCTATAATTATCTTTAACATTATATTGATTAACAGGAAACCAAAACAACCCAAGGAGGTGAACCGGTGACTGAACCTGACGGAAAGACCGTTCTGCTCCTGCGCAATCTGAAAGACGCGGGCTGCGATACGGCAATGGCGGAACAATTTCTGGCGTATGAGCGCGAGAAAAAGAACCAGGCACAGCGACGGCTCCTGCTCCGGCAGAGAGATTCGCTGCTCCGGGCCGTTCACGAAAATCAGGAGCGGATCGACTGTCTCGATTTCCTGCTGTATTCCGTGGAACAACAAATCAAATCTTCAAAAGGAGAGAAATGAAATGATCGGAAAGACGATGGTGTGTATGATGGCAGGCGCAATGTTCTCCATGTCCGGCTGTTCGGCAGAAGACGGATCCCCGGCTGCAAAAGTGACGGCGGAACCGGCAAAAGTGTTGATCGCGTATTATTCATGGAGCGGCAACACCCGTGCGGCGGCGGAACAAATTCAGAAGATCACCGGAGGGACGCTCTTTGAAATCAAGCCGGTAAAAGCGTATCCGACCGATTATCAGGAATGCGTCGATCAGGCGAAGAAGGAGTGCCGCTCCGGGTTCAAACCGGAACTCTCCACAAAAGTCGACGACATGCAGAAATACGACGTGATCTTCGTCGGCAGTCCGAACTGGTGGGGAACGATGGCTCCGCCGGTGGCAACGTTCCTGACGTCCTACGATCTCAAGGGCAAAACCGTGGTTCCGTTCTTCACCCACGGCGGAGGCGGCGTGCAGAATTGTGAACGCGACGTCCGCAAGCTCTGCAGCGGTTCCAATCTGCCACAGGCCGGAGTCTTTTCCGGTGGAAGCGTCAGACGTTCCGGTGACGCCATAGCAAACTGGGTCAGCAAAGTTGTAACCGTCAAAAAGTGAGGAGAGGTATGCATAAAATTGCATTGCTTGGAATTTTTCTCGCTCTCTTCTGTATCTGCAATCATACGGAGGCAAAGGACAAGATGAATGCTTTGAACACGAGAGAACAGAAAATCGTCAACATCGGCATGTATACTGCGCGCGGCGACATGCCGAATCTGAAAACAGCGCTGAATGAGGGTCTCGACGCCGGCTTGACCGTAAACGAAATCAAGGAAGTTCTGACTCAGCTCTATGCCTACTGCGGATTTCCCCGCAGCCTGAACGCGCTCGGCAACTTCATGGCACTGTTCAAGGAACGCGAGGCAAAAGGCATCAGAGACGCACAGGGAAAACTCCCCGGTCCGCTTCCGGCGGGAAAAAGCATCGACTTCGGAACGGACAATCAGACGAAACTCTGCGGCGCACCGGTCAAGGGAGCGCTCTTTGAGTTTGCACCGGCAATCGACGAATATCTCAAGGCGCACCTGTTCGGCGACATTTTCGGGCGCGACAACCTCGACTGGAGAACCCGCGAAATTGCCACGATCGCCGCACTCGCCGCAATGCCGGGCGTGGAAAGCCAGTTGAACTCCCACATCGCCATCGGCAAACACAACGGCGTCACCGATGCGCAGGTCGCGGAAATTCTGGAAACGGTCAGAAGCAGCACTGTCAGCGCCTTTCCGCGCGGCGGCGAGAACACGGCATACGCAAAATACTTCAGCGGCAAATCCTATCTCGCCCGCCTGACGAAAGACGACCGCCTGAATGTTCCGGTCGCCAATGTCACGTTCGAGCCGGGCTGCCGCAACAACTGGCACAGCCACACCGGCGGTCAAATGCTGATCGCGGTCGGCGGAGTCGGCTACTATCAGGAGCGCGGCAAGGCGGCCCGGCGTCTGATTCCCGGCGACGTGGTGGAGATTCCGCCGGAGGTCGATCACTGGCACGGAGCCGCGCCGGACAGCTGGTTCTCGCATCTGGCGATCGAATGCAACCCCGCGACCAACAAAAACACCTGGCTGGAACCGGTCAGCGACGCCGATTACAAGGCGGCGACCTCCGGCAAATGAACAGGAGGCGGCGGGATGAAGCATCTTCCGATGGGATGGCTCCTGCCGGCGGCGGTTCTGTTTGGATTCACAATGCCGGGAACCGCCGCCCACACCACTGAAAAAGAGGCAAACATGAAGAGCGGAAAAACAGCGAAGGTGACGGCGGAAAGTATTGTACGTCTGTCCAAAATCATTGTTGATCCGGAACGTCTTCCCGAGTATCTTGCATTCGCGGCGGAATGCGGAAGGCAGTCCATGGAAAAGGAGCCGGGCGTCCTGATGATGTATTCCATGCAGGACAAGGCGCATCCGGAACAGATCACCATTCTGGAAATTTACGCGGACCGCAACGCCTACGAGCGTCATATCCAAACTCCGCATTTCCGGAAATACAAACAGGGAACATTGGATATGGTCCGGAAACTGGAACTGCTGGATCAGACGCCTCTGGTCCCGGAAATGAAAATGAAGTGACAATATGAACCGGCGCGAATTTCTCAAAACATCTCTGATGGTAACGGCGGCGGCCGCCGGGACGACATTCCTCGGCGGTTCGCTGCTGCATGCGGCCGCAGGCAATTCAAAACATGGAGGCGGAAACGGCAAAATGAAAATACTGGTCATCACGGGCAGTCCCCGGAAAAACGGCAATTCCAACACCTTGGCGGAACACTTCATCAAGGGAGCGCAGGAGGCCGGGCACGAAGTCGTCCGCTTCGATGCGGCGTTCAAGGAGGTTCATCCCTGTATCGCCTGCAATCACTGCGGCATGAACGGCCCATGTGTCTTCAAGGATGATTTTGAATTCGTCCGCAGACATATCGTCGACGCGGATCTGGTCGCCTTCGCAACGCCGATGTACTACTTCGGCATTTCGGCGCAGATCAAGGCGGTGATCGACCGCTTTTATGCAATCAACGGGCGGATTCACGTTCCGAAGAAGGCGGTGCTGATGATGACGTATGCCAATACCGCCGCCTCGGAAGCAAAGCCGATCATTTCACATTATGAAGTTCTGCTGAACTATCTTGGCTGGACCGACGCCGGGCAGATCATCGCCCCCGGCGTCTGGCCGGTCGGCGCAATCAATCACACGAAATACCCGGAACAGGCATACCGGCTCGGAAAGAACGTATAAGGAAAAAATTCATGGACAGACGCGATTTTATCAAGACGCTCGGCGTCGCGGGCGGCGCAATGTTGTTGACCGGAACAGCCGGCGCGGCAGCGGCCAAGACGACGGCGCCCCGGAAAAGCAGCGGGCTCGATCCGCTGCTGTCCGGAATCTGCGACATTCATATTCACTGTCTGCCGGACACCCGTCCCCGCTGCATTGACGAGTTCACACTGGCAAAACAGGCGAAGGAGACAGGTTATCGGGCGCTCATGTACAAGTCGAATGACTGGAGCTGCCACGACCGCGCTTATCTGATCCGGCAGGCGCTCCCGGATTTTGAAGTGTTCGGGAGTCTCTGCATGAACCGCGTCCATGGCGATAAAGTCAACGTTTACGCGGCGGAACAGGCGGTCAAGACCTCCGGCGGACTCTGCCGCTGCATCTGGATGCCGACCCTCTCCGCGGCTTATCAGCATCAATGCGACAAGCTCCCGGGACCGGGCATTCCGGTGCTCGACTCGCAGGGAAAGGTTCTTCCCGAAGTTGTCCGGGTGATGGAAATCTGTGCCGAAGCGGACATCATTTTCGCATCCGGGCACAGTTCCCCGCGGGAAAGCCTGATCCTGGCGGAAAAAGCGCGGGAAGTCGGCGTGAAGAAATTCGTTGTCACCCACGTCAATTCGCTGATCTGGAAAATGACGCAGGACCAGATCAAACAGGCGGTTGACTTCGGAGCTTTTGTGGAGTACTGCTATCTGCCTCGCCTCTGGGGACCCGGCACCGGGAATCCGCAGTTCGCGCGCCAGAGCCGTGAGGAATTTCTGAACTACGTCAAAACCATCCCGGAGCGCAGTTTCATCTCGACCGATCTCGGTCAGCGGGGAAATCCGAATCCGATTGACGGAATGCGCACATGTATTCATGAACTTCTCAATGCCGGGATTCCGCAGAAGAGCATCGACCTGATGGTGCGGAGCAATCCGGCGCATCTGATCGGTTTGAACCAATAAGAACTTTGAACCAATAAGAACAAGGAGACAAGCCTATGAACAGACGTGAATTTCTGAAATCGACCGCAGTGCTCGGCGCCGCACTGAGTCTGCCCTCCGTATTTGCCGCCGGAACAGCAAAACATCCGGAAGCAAAAAATTCAACGGCAAATGGAGGAAACGGCTCGTCCGAACTGCCGGTCCGCACACTGGGAACAGGCAGGGCGGCTTTTCAAGTATCGGCGCTTGGATTCGGCGTGATGGGCATGACCTACAACCGCAGCGCCCACCCGGACCGGAAACAATGTATCCGGCTCCTGCATGAAGCGGTGGAACGCGGCGTAACCCTTTTCGACACCGCCATCATCTACGGTCCGCTCAACAACGAAGAACTGGCAGGCGAAGCGTTGTCCCGTTTCAAAGACAGAATCAACGTAACCACCAAATTCGGACATGAAGTTGTCAACGGAAAAGGGACCGGCCGCCAGGACAGCCGCCCCGCCACGATCCGCCGCTACTGCGAAGGCTCGCTGAAGCGTTTGCGCCTCGATGCGCTCCCGATGTTCTACCAGCACCGGTTCGACCGAAATGTGCCCGTCGAGGATGTCGCCGGAACCATCGGCGAACTGATCAAAGAAGGCAAAGTCCTGCGCTGGGGAATGTGCGAAGTCAGCGCTGAAACCATCCGCAAGGCCCATGCGGTCTGCCCGCTGACCGCGATTCAGAGTGAATACCACCTCATGCATCGCGATGTGGAAGAGAACGGCGTGCTTGACACCTGCCGCGAACTCGGTATCGGATTCGTGCCGTACAGCCCGCTCAACCGCGGTTTTCTCGGCGGCGACATCAACGAATACACGCAATTCGATCCCGACAACGACAACCGCCAGACGCTCCCGCGCTTCACGCCGGAGGCGATCCGCGCCAATACCCGGATCGTCAACATTCTGCAGGATTTCGGACGGACACGCGGCATGACTTCTGCACAGGTCACGCTGGGATGGCTGCTGCAGAAGGCTCCGTGGATCGTGCCGATTCCGGGGACCACCAAACTTGCGCATCTGGAAGAAAATCTTCGTACACTTGACTTCGCCTGCTCGCCGTCGGAATGGCAGGAACTGGAACGCCGCGTTGCCGCGATTCCCATTGTCGGCGACCGTTACAATGCAGAACAGCAACGGCAGGTCGGATTCTGATCGTAACCGGAATTTTCAATGGAAAGGATAAATGCCATGAACGAATATTTTCAGATGGCAATGTCTGTCCGATAGTCCTCGCGACTTACCACAACTTCATCGCTGATACGGAGTTTCCGCAGATTCTCGGCAATGATGGGTTTGTTTTGTGCTACGGCAAGAACCGCAAGGAGGTTAACAAAAGACAGCAGGAACAGACCATTTTCCCTATGCGGACCATTCGGGTCGAGGATTGCCCTGATGATGTCACTGTGGAAATTCTCCCGATAATACATATCGGACATCAGAGCGAATGGGTTGAAGCCCAAATCTTCGGGAGGTCTATTGATGCGTGTGCATAGCTCACGTACATTTGTGAAGAAATCAGCGTAATTCATAGGTGGCAATGATTGCGGTCAGTATTTGCTCTTTGTCTTTACGGTAGTTCATTCCTCATCCTCTTCGTCATAATCCGGATACTGCTCCGGAATCTTCCCGGTGATTTTGAGGACTTTTGGATATTTTTCCTTCGGGTCGAGCGCGATTACCTTTTTGACGGTGATGTCGTGCTCCCACTCATCCCCGTAATCGAAGAGATAATACGCTCCCGATCCGGGGGAAAGATGATGCCCGACATAGCATTCACTGGAGAGAACTTCATCATCGTCGATATCCTCTTCATCGCGCACGGCGGTGCAACCGTCTTCGCACTCGAAACGATAGAGGTGGTCATCCTCCCGGCTGAACAGCGGATTCAGGAAATCGTGAAGGTCTTCAAAGGTGCAGTCCTCCCGGACAAGCACATCCGCCGAGCACCGAAATCCGCGCAGTTTTACGTGAAGCTGCAGGACTTGGAGATTTTTCTTGTCGAAGTCGTACTCTTCCTCCCCCTCATCATCCTGCAAATCTTCGTATTCATCCGGATGCTCCACCCGGCGCGCCCCTTCGATCAAAAGGCCCCATGTTATCAGAGTGCTCAGAGTATTCTTGAACTCTTTCGGCGGCAGTTTGAACCCGTCCACCGTCTCCGCAAGGAAGGTAAACAAGTTCGGTTCACCAAATCCCTCGACCAGGGCGGGGAATCGTTTTTTGTCGTCGAGAAAATCCGAGACGAGACCTTGTGCCAATTTCAGTCCATTCTTGAAATGATCTTCGCCGAACCCGATTAAATGGGTATCCGGAATATAAGCTGAAGTGACGGCGAGAATAACATCAGGGACGAATTTTGCGGTAGCGGCATTTTTGCAGAGCGGGGCGAGGAACGAATGACCGCTCAAAACATGGGCGAGCATCTTTTTCTTCTCCTCCTGCGGAGCCTCCCGCATGATCTGATATGCGAGATCCAGCTCTTCCCTGGGGAGCGGGAATTCCCGCTTATATGTATCCTCGTCATCATCGTCCTAAGGCGGTCGTTAAAAAACCACCCACCATAGAGTAGAATGTTGATATTCTGTAATTTGGATGAGCTATTGAAGAAAACAGATTTTTGATCCAATTTTTTCACAATTTCCATTATCGCAGTTGCGAATTGACTTACGGAAAAACACGCATTTTTCTCAAGGTTGTCATAATCTACTAAAATATAGAATTCACTCACTTTTCAGCCTCCTGTTCTTCCTGCCAGCGCTGGCGGTTGAGTTGAGCTAGGCGGCGGAGGATTTCGATCCGGGCGGACTCGCTGATTGTATAACGGATGTTGTCATTGGGGGAGAGATACGGCAATGGATAAAAATCATGTTCCAAGTTTATACCGTTCCAGCCGTAAGCCGCCAGCATTGCATAGTCAAGAGATTTTTGCACATCTCGCATGCGCAATATTCCACCGACCTCATTTTGAGGGTTGTGGAAATCGTTGTACAGTTGTGTCAGTCCATAATGTCGGTCTCGCATTATGCTTTGGCGAATGATATGCAGAAGATGTCCGCCTGCGGCAAGTTCTTTTTCTTGGTCTGGCTGGGGAGATTGTGACAAGGGGAACGGGAAAGTCTCATATGAGTCTGAAGGTGAAAAATTGATGCCGTAACCCATTGTCGAACTGGTTTTTCGGGCCCATTCCTGAAAGATCGTTGAAGACAGGATGGCGAATTTTACTCCATCGGGTAAAATGATTGCCAGTCTGTGTGCGAAGACAGATTGGTTGGAAACATATTCGAATTTTAAATAGGTTTGCACCAATGATACGGCTATGACTCTGTCCACCGCGCTAACATCATCGCCATTCCACCCTGCCGGATGTTTCGCAAATGACGCACCGCGGCCAATTGCATGGTAGAGAGCCTTAGCGTCCCTTCCATATAAATACCACTTCTTCTTTCGACCTTCTGCAGTAGTGTTGCCAGATAGTTTATCACGCTCCGTTTTTACTTTTTCTCGAACTATACCCAAAATTTCCGGAAAATCTGAAGCCACGCGGTTCGGGTAGTCCACAGGGACATGACCAGAGCTTAAAAAAACTTTCTTTTGTTTTTCTGTCGCGGTCGCCCAGCTGCCTTCCGCATCTCGATCCAGCGGCCAGTCGAAAAAGTTGATCACCCAGCGGGAGGGCTTCTGTTCGGGATCGGAGTTCAAATCGTCGCCATTGAGGTAAGGGAACAACACCTCACTGTTTTTAGGATCTTTGGCAATAAATGCTTGAGCTTCGGCTTCGCTCATGGTGAATCCCATCCCCAAAACGTATGAACCAATAAAGGATTCGTTGGCATTGGCTTTCAGCACCTTGGGCGACCATTCCTCCTGTGCCGAAAGGAAGGCGGAAATGGTGTCGACTTCCTGACCATTCAGCACAAATTTCCCGTGCCATTCCACATTTTTTGCGATATGGACGGGGGAGATCACCACCGCGGCTTTGCCCGGCCACGGCATGTTGGGATCGGCGGCGATGATCGTTGCGCCTTGTTTCAATAGCCGTTCCAAGCCAACTTGCCGGGTGTCGCCCTCCGCAATGGTATTGCAGGCAATCAAGCCGAAAAATCCGCCGTCCTTCAGGAGGTCGAAGTTGTTCAAATAAAAATAAGCGACCAGATCGGCGGAGCCTCTGGCATCGTCGGCGATGTTTTTTACCAAATAATCCCGATACGCCGTCCCCAAGGTTCCGGTCAGGTGTTGTCCTCCGCTGAATGGAGGATTGCCGCAGATAGCGTCAAAGCCGCCGTTGCGGAACACCTCGGGGAACTCAATCGCCCAATGGAACGGGCGGCGATGCGGCTTGCCGGATGGCAAATCCTCATCCAACTTCTGCTGTGCTTTGGCATGATATTCCCGAAGAACAGAATCCTCCCCTTCCATGATAGCTGCTGCATCGGTGGAAAGCAAATCCAAGGTCTCCTGAAATTTGTTCTCCCGTCCCTTGAAAGAGAAGACTTCTCCAATAAAGAGGTCGGCCAGAAGTTTGACTTTGACAAGCGATGCCTGCGTCTGGCTGTTCAGTCGTTCCATGTATTGGACATCGGTGATATCCCGGATGGGGACGGAGCGAATTTGTTCTCGCAGCTTCAGAACTTCATCAATGGCATTCGTGATGCCCTTTCCGAAAAGATGGGCATAACCGGTTCCGTCCGGCTTCATTTTCAGTTCGCGCAACTGGTTGATGTCATGAATGCCGAGCAGACTGTCTCCGGGTTTCAGGTTATGGTCCAGAAATCCGAACGGTCTGCCCTTGGAGATCGTGACAAGCCAGATGGAAAGTTTTGCCAGTTCCACCGCCAGCGGATTGATGTCCACCCCGTAAAGACATTTTTCCGCGATCAGGCGACGGGCCGCGTTGATTCTGTCATCAATTTGCTCCGACATCTTTTCTTTCGGCGGGATCTCGCAGACTTCTCCTTCGGTATTGATGAACTTACCGTCCTTTTCCGCCTGTTCCCAAGCCTCGTAAAGCCGGTCGGCAAGGTAACGGCACACCTGCACCAGAAAAGCCTCCGAGCCCATTGCCGGATCGCAAATTTTGAGATTCAGCAGTTCCGCCGGAGGTTTCAGCTGCCAATCCTTCCGCTCTTTTCCTTCAGCGGGTCCAATGTATACAACCGGCTCCAATGTAGTTTTGACAATTTTCTCGGTCAGAATCTTCGGTGTGTAATGGGTTCCGGATTCCCGGCGGTCCTGTCCCAATGTCACCATGAAAGATCCTTTTTGATAGACCAGAGGCTGTTCCCATGCGTCCATTCGAAGCAAATTGGCATACGGGGTGATGCGTTCCACCAAATCCCGATCCGCACCACAGACGGCGGAAAGTTTATCCAGCAAAGCCGTATCAACCGTTTTATTGTATGCATTCTTGATGGCGGCCGGAGAACGGCCGGTAATATCTTTGATCCGGTCGAAAAGTTTCTTTTCCGATTCCAGCGCCAGCGATTCCAGTTCCGGAAGGGTGATGTTCGGATTTTTCGCCTTGGCGGAGCCTCGCAAACCCAGCGTAATTTCCGGTGTACGGGCAGCGGTATGTTCCAGCAGACCTTCATAAATGTGCCCGATTTGTTCCACGTCCAGTGCCCGATAAGAGAGCAGGATCGCGCCGCCGGTCTGTTCCAGCACCTGCAAAGAGTTCAACAGCAGGAGAACCGTCCGGTTGTCAATGGGCAGCGGGGTTGGATTGCACTCCTTCCAGCAGGTTCCCTTGGCTCGTCCTTCAAGGAACGGATACTTATCCGGATCAAAGATGGAGCCGCCCAAAGCAGGCAAGCGCACCTCGGCATGCTCCAAGCCACCATAAACGGCCCGAAAGATCGCCAGCAGACGCGCCCAGGCATCGTGCCGCCGTTCTAGGATTTCTGCTCCGTGTTTATCCGCTTCGCTCGCCAACTGACTGCGCAAAGTGGAAACGGCGTAATTCTGATCGTAAAGCTCCGTCCCCAGCAACAGGAGCCCCCGTTCCTCCGCACAAAGAAGGAAAACGAGCCGCATCATGACGGTAAGTCCGGCTTCGTAGAGTTCCGCCGGTCTTATATCGCGCAGGAGTTCCCGGTTGCGGTCCTGATCCGCTTTATCCAGACCTTGAATCAGAACTTCCACGGCTGTGCGCACCTGATCGCCAAGTGTGTCGGTAACTTCTTCCAGACAATCAAGCGATTCATCCATAAGCGCCGGAAGAGTTTCGTTTTCCGGACCGAAGAAACGACGAACCCCCAGAAGCGAAGAAAACGCCTGCAAGGTCCGCGGTTCCTGGAACCATAGACGGGCATACCAAGTCACACTGCCGGAAGTTTTGCCGTTCGGGGCGTTGACAAGCATCCACTCTTCGCCGTTAGTAAGCAGTCCCAGGCGAACGTCCTTCACCCGGCAGAGTTTGGTCATTTTGTCCAGGGGAGAGGCTGTCCAGTCACTGCGTCTGTCTATAGCGGTAAGATTTGTCCCCGGAGGATAGACCCCAACGAAAAGTTTCGGTTTGGCATCTTCATCCTGCAACACGAATTCCGGGGAATAGCCACCGACGCCGTTATCTGACGGAACTTGAACGGAATTTCCCGGCAGCAAAACTTTGTCCGGTATCTCCAGAAAGTCGGAAATTACCAAATGCACCCATTCCTTATGAAGCGCCTGTAAATCCTTGTCATCCTCGGAAACAGCATCGCACCATTCTTCATACGCAGAACGAATGTGCCGCTTGGCTTCGGGATAGATTGCCTCCAATCCCTGCGGAAACACACGGTCCAATACAGCGACTGCCAGGAATGGTCCGGAAACTTCGACCAGCGAAAGCCATTCGGCATGTTTGGAAAGATTTCTTGCCATTATTTTGCCCCCCATGCTTTCGTTTGCGGAACGAGGAAGATGACCGCCACAGGGAAGGTTCTCGCCTCGGGATCGGCATAGTGCTTTTCGATCATTGCCGTTTCCTGTTTCTTTTCATCAGGAATCCGTTCCAGCCGGGCACGCAGAGCATTGCGGTCCTTTTTCAGCTGATTCTGCTCCATTTCGTTGTAAAAAGCGAATGTCAGCTGAAGTTCTTCCGGTTCGTCCAGTTCCCTGCGGATATTGGCATCCAAATCATCCAGAATGTGGATGATATCTTTTATTTCCCCCTGTTTGCGCAGCTCAATGGTATTCCGCAAAGTGTCCAGTCGGTCACGTGAACGGGCATCTACAGCCGCCATAATAGAAGTTTCATTCTGTTGAAAACGCTCTTTGAGAACAGCAAAAGCGGTATCAGGAACCTTATCCAGCGCAGAACCGGAGTTCAAAAGTGCATTCAAGTCTTTCTGCGTAGCAATACGCCTGAAAGAATCATGCCGGAGTTCTCCGCCGGAAACAGTCAATTCCTCATGCAAACGGTGATGGTCTCCTCCGGTAATAACCAAACGGGACCAGACTATCGCCTGCGGATTTTCAATTCCGGGAACGCTTTTAATTGCCACCCGGTGGAGATGTTTTACATCTTCCAGGCTCCAAATTTCCTCCCTCAAAAGGCGCAACGACATCTGGACCAGCTTATGATTCAAATGCGCCAGAACCAGATCTTCACGCCCCTTCATCAAAGCATGGTCGAAGGTGATCGCCCGCTTTTCTCCGGTGTGAGGATGGTTCAGCCCGTTCAACGCCTGACTCCATGAGCCGCTTAGCGCAGGGACATCGAAGGCACTTCCTGAAGGCAGACCCGGACGTCCCACAGGCTTTAAAGCAGGTTTTCCCGCAATGTCCAAAGCCACTTGAACCGCATTGGCAATGTGCTGAGGGGTCAAGTGAAAATCATTTTCCGCTTCCAGCAAATGTTCATGCAGCCTTTTGATTCGTTCCTGCAGGCGTTTTTCTGCGGCGAGATACTTGCCCGCCCGTTTGCGTTTTTCTTCCGCAGCTGAAACATCAAAGGTAGAACTTTTTCCCAACATTGCGTCTTCAATTTGACGTGCGATTACGGAGCCAACACTGCCAAGATCTTCCCGGATATTATTGACCTTTATGGCAGCACGCATCAGATACTCACAGTCTCCTGCAATATCGCCGGGCTTGCAACTGGTATCGGTGGATTCAAAGCCTTTTCCCACCGGGTGCCAGATGAACACAGAACTTTCCTTCTGTCCATGTCGGTCAATGCGGCCGTTACGCTGTTCCATAACGTTAGGATTCCACGGAATTTCCACATGGATCATGAAATTGCAGTAGTTCTGCAAGTCAATTCCTTCCGAGGCGGCATCTGTTGCCAGCAGAATCCGGACAGGAGAATTTTCCGGAGAAGTTTGAAAGGCGGCTTTAACTGCTTCTCTCTCCTCCGGCAGCAAGCTTCCATGCATGACCATCAGATGTTCTCCACCGAATCCGTTGTGAGCCAGAATCGTTTGCAGCCAGGCATGGGTATCGCGATATTCGGTGAAGAGAATAACCCGTTTATTGTTCCATTTTCCATCGGTTTTCAAATGGATGTTAAGCCAGTGCAAAATAGCCTTTGATTTTGAATCCTGCCGATCTTTTGCGTTTTCTGCCCATTCTGAAAGTTCATCCAGCAGCTGACGCTGACTTTCAGTAAGCGGGGCCGAAAGTTCGGCGTTGAGTTCGAGGACTTCTGCAGCAGCCTCATCTGCCAACGCTTCGTTGGAAAACTCCTCTTCCGCTTTCATGATGGCACGATGCAGAATGCGGTCATCGAAATTGTTGCTTTTCTCCTTGTGTTTTCCATGTTCCAGCGTTTCACGGTGTTTCGCCAGCGTTTTTGCAAATGCGGCAGGAGAGGAAAATAAGCGTTTTTTCAGGAGGATATGAACGAATTTGGTCCCATAGGCATAGCGTGAGTCGCCGACAGATTTCATCCGGGATTCGCAGAATTGGCGGAGAAGATCATGAACTTTTCGCTCGTCTTCTGTATAGTCCACCTCAAGCGGCAGGAGTTCTCGCGTAGGAAAGACAGGCTTTCCCGCGGCATCCACAATGTTGCTTTTCAGTCGGCGAACCATAACTTGCTGAAGTTGCTGTTCGTCCGGTTCAACAGTTTTTGCAAAACGCTGATTATCCAAAAGTTCCAGAAGCGAGGTAAAAGACTCCTTATAGCCATTGTGCGGCGTGGCCGTGAGAAACAAGTGATGAGAGAAATGGGGCGAGAGCCGTTGAATTACCTGAGTGCGCTGGCTGGGGATAGAATATGCCGCGGCAGCCGCAGGAGCGACATTGTGGGCTTCATCAATTACCAAGATATCAAACATCCTTGGATAACTGATCTGCGGAGGAAGAATATCTTTCAAAAGACGCAGTCCTTCTCCTCCCTTGATCCAATCCATGGAAGTGATGAGCCGAGGGTATGATGTCCAGGGATTGGCCTGCAGACCGCGTTCCCGGCGAAGTATTCTGATGTATTCAGTGTCGACAATACGGAATTCCAAACCGAATTTTTCCTGCATTTCCGTCTGCCACTTTACCTGCAAACTGGCGGGACAGACGACAAGTACCGTTCTTGCCCGGTGACGGATCATCATTTCTTGAATGACAAGACCGGCTTCAATGGTTTTACCTAAACCGACATCGTCTGCAATCAGGAGATTCACCCTTGCCATGCTGATGGCACGAACCAGGGGATCCAGTTGGTAATCCTCAATCGTGATTCCGCTTCTGAATGGAGCCTGCAAGGATTGGCGATCAGCATTGGATGCAGCGCCCCACTGAACTGCATCCAAAAATGCCTCTAACTTGTAATTCGGATCGTAACCGCCAATGACGGGCAGACCGGCTTTTTCCAAAATCTTCGCGCCAGGTTCAATTTCCCAAATAACCTGCAATTCTTCATCAAGAGCATCTTCATCAATGGATTCCAGCGTGACCAGATGCTGAAGTTCCCGTAAATTGCGAGCCAGCCCGTTGCTGTCAATTTGCGTAACGACCCATTGTCTGCGACGAACCTCGACCAGTTGTCCCGGCTCAGGAAGCAGATTTTCTATTGCTATATTCTTTTGGCTATCTGGCTGCATAACAGAAAGTTACCTTTTCTTTGTATAAAATTTATTGACGTGGGCGACAAGACTTCGACCTATGACTTCACCTAATTTAACTGGAACAGCATTTCCGATCAGCCGACCGATATTTTTCTGACAAATCGGCTCATCTGGCTTGGAAAATTGGTAGCTTCGTGGGAAGCTCTGAATGATAGCGCCCTCTCGAAGCGAGATTGCTCTGTCCTCTTCCGGATGACCAAATCGCCCATTGCCGAACCCGAAGAACTGGGTCGTCATTGTCGGTGCTGGCTGGTCCCATTCCATGCGTCCGTAAACACTGCCATATGTGTTACCAGACTCTTTTTTATGGCAATCTGCGACCAATTCTCTTGGCCAATCCCGCCATGTCCCACCTGGTTTTGAGGCGCGAATTCTACGTAGATTCATGTCCGACAACTTGGAACTTTGGTGGAGCGGATCTTGTTTTGACTGTTCCCCGTGACGCAAATGGGGAAGTCCGCGAAACGCCTGTCGAACTGTCTTCCTTTTAGCCCCGATTTCCTTGGGCGTCAGCAGATGAATTTCTCCCAGTTTCGATGCCAACAGCACTAAGCGGTGTCGGTGTTGAGGAATGCCATATTCAGCACAAGCCACCACTTGATGAGACACGTGATATCCGGCATCCCGCAATGTTTTGAGAAATGTCTGGAAAACATCTTGTTCTTCAAGTCCTGGGACATTTTCCATTGTCACGAATTCCGGTTGGATTTCTCGAACCAGACGTGCAAATTCAAGCAGGAGGAACCATTTTTTATCTTTGTCCTCCTTGCTCCTGGCTTTCATATTGTACGTTGAAAATGTTTGACATGGGGCGCAACCTGCCAAGAGTCGTAAGCATCCTTTTCGATAGAATCCACATATTTCCTTTGGCTGCAAGTCAGTCACAGATTCTTCAAGAAATTTGCTGCCGTTGTTATGCTCATATGGATATTGACAGACCGGATCCAAATCAACTCCCGCCTTCACTTTGATACCGGCATCTAATGCTCATGTACGGTAAAGAAGCAAGCAACCGAAAACAATAGATAGACCGCCAGCACTACACTATTCCGAACCAAAGACCAAAAGATAAGCATTTTGAGAAAATCTAAACTTTTGGATTTTCCTACAATGCCGACTACGGCGGAATCCCTCCCACTCCTTATATATTTCTTTCTGTATACATTGAATTTGTATTTAGTAAAATGCAGACAACACCACGGATCGGCTTTTGGCTGGACAATTCCAACCAAACACCGCAGCAGACAGTAGAAACCATTCTGAACGTTAGGAAGCCGGTATGATTGTTACATATAAGGGGAAGAAAAATTTCTTTTAGATACTTGTTTTCCTAAAACTGATGTGATATATTAATTCAATTCCAGAAAAGGAGTAAAAAATATGCGGCAAGGTATTCTTAAATAAAACTATAATCAAATAGTGGGAACAAAGGATTATGATAGTCCCTTTTGTAGGGGCTTAGTTTTTTGTACCCAATTTAAGAATACTTTTGCCTTATCAATTTTGACATATCCCCAAAAACAGCACTCACAAAATTATCATCCCCAGTGGTAAAAGTATTTTACTGCTGGGGATTTTTATGCCCTTCGGGGCAGTAAAGGGAGGACAATCACATGAAAATAATCAATATTGGAATTCTTGCCCATGTAGACGCTGGAAAGACGACCTTGA